>Ga0310837_100509_pt1 | contig 26524 bp, 26 predicted proteins | sample SM_ome_5_FD_201315 | JGI IMG/M metagenome (GOLD analysis project Ga0310837, IMG submission 201315) | Sorghum-adapted microbial communities enriched on stacked mutant (SM) sorghum from Joint BioEnergy Institute, Emeryville, California... ...
AAACTTCATAGTGAGCGTCCTCCTCTTAATTAGGGCAGTGAATGTGTGTCATTCCGAGACCCAGCATACAGGAGGCGCTTTTTGTTTTTCAAACCGCATTTTAATTCATTACAGGAATAGCTCCTTAAAAAAATCCGCACTGCGCACGGTACGCCGATCAAACGCACCACGGTTCACCGATCAAGCATCCCTTGATCCGCCGAATAAACGCACAACAGTCTACCGCACTCTACCGATCAAGCGACCCTGGTTCACCGATCAAACGCACCATGGTACGCCGATCAAGCGATCCCTGGTTCGCCCAGCAATCGCACCCCGATAGGCCGAACAAACGCGATTCAGCCCCGGTTCCGCCGAAGCTTCCCCGGGGCCTTCCATCGCGCGTTCCGGAATCAGACCGCCACTTTCCGGCTCGGCACCGCATTCGACGGCGTTTTGACTGCAATGGTCATGACGACGGAAATGACCAGCGACAGCGCCATGAACATGTAAGACGCATCGGGCGAACCGGTCGCTCCGTTCAGGTAGCCGACGATGTAGGAACCCGCAAACGAGCCGAGCGCGCCGAAGCTGTTGATCAAAGCGGTTGCGCCGCCGGCGACGTTGCGAGGCAGCAGCTCCGGAATAATCGCGAAGAACGGTCCGTACGGGGCATACATCGCGCCGCCGGCCACGACCAGAAGGGCGTAGGACAGCCAGAAGTTCGACACTCCGATCAGATAGGAACCGTAGAAGCAAACGGCGCCGACAAGAAGACAAATCCAGACCACGCCTTTGCGGTTCATCGTGCGGTCGGCATAGTAGGAAACGGCCAGCATGAGAATGACGGCCAACAGATAAGGGACGGAAGAAAGCCATCCGGCTGCCACAATGCCGGTATTGCCCGCCTGCTTAATGATCGAGGGGAGCCACATGACGAATCCGTAAACCCCGATGCTCCAGAAGAAATATTGAACGGACAGCATGATCACCTTCGGGTTTTTAAACGCTTCCCGGTAATTTTTCACGGTTTTCATGCCCTTTTGTTCTTCCAGAAGCGCCTTTTCCACATCCTGCTTCTCGCTTTCGGACAGCCACTTGGCCTCCCTCGGCTTATCCTGAACAAGTTTCCACCAGAACAGCGCCCAGATCACGGAAGGCAGCCCTTCCAGGATGAACATCATGCGCCAGCCGAAACCATGCACCAGGTAGCCGGAAATGATCGACATCCACAGCACGGTCACCGGGTTGCCCAGGATCAGAAACGTATTGGCCCTGGAGCGCTCCTCTTTCGTAAACCAATGGCTCAGAAAAATCAGCATCGCCGGCATAACAGCGCTTTCCACCACGCCGAGGGTAAAACGGATCACGTACAAGAATCCGATGTTCGTAACCATCCCGGTTGCGGCCGCGCACAGCCCCCACAGGATCAGACACCAGAAGACCAGTTTTTTGGCGCTTTTCTGGGCGGCGTAGGCGGCTCCGGGAATTTGGAAGAAGAAATACCCCAGGAAAAAAAGCGCTCCCAACAAAGACGACGCTCCGGCGGTAATCTTCAAATCTTCGGCCATGCCCGACGCCGCGCCGAAGCTGTAATTCGCCCGGTCCAAATAGGCGAGGCTGTACGTGATGAAGACAACGGGAATGATTCTAAGCCACCGGCGGGGTGCCAGTTTTTTCGTTTCCATTTGGTTTTCCCCCTATTGACGAATGCAGAATGAACTTATAAACGCTTCCAATTGAGGACGAGTCGGCAGTCCTTCCGAATCGCCCGCGGCCGTGACGGCCAACGCGCCTACGGCGTTGCCCCGGCGAACCGCTTCCCTGACCGGCAAGCCTTCCAGCAAACCGCTGATCAACCCGACCGCAAAGCCGTCCCCGGCTCCGACCGTATCCACCGCTTGAACCCGAAAGCCTTCGACGATGCCTTCTTCCGTCGGGGTGCGGTAGTAGGCGCCTTCCGGCCCCAGCTTGACCGCCACCAGCTTGACGCCCCGATCCAGGTAAAAGGCGGCGATATCCCGCGGCTCCGACCGTCCCGTCAACAGCTTTCCCTCGCCGATTCCCGGCAAGACCCAGTCCGCCCGGCAAGCCAGCGAGTTGACGACTTCGATCATTTCCGCCTGGCTGCTCCACAGCCGCGGGCGGAGATTGACGTCGAACGATACGGTGCGGCCCGCCGCCTTCATGACGTTCAGCGCTTCGTATGCCAGCTCTCTCATGCTTTGCGAGATGGCGGGCGGTATCCCGGTCAAATGAAGGTGCTTGGCGCTGGTCAAAGTAGCCGGTTCTACGTCGGCGACGCACAGCGTGCTCGCGGCCGATCCTTTGCGGAAATAGTGCACCTGGGGATCTCCGTTCTCCACCTTGGACTTCAGTTGAAATCCCGTCGGGTACCGATCGTCCGTCATGACCATGTCCACCTCGACCCCTTCTTTGCGAAGGCACTCCACGATGAATTTGCCAAACGGGTCGTCTCCCACTTTGCTGATCCAGCGCACATTGTAGCCCAGTCTGGCCAAGCCTATGGAAACGTTCGTTTCGGCTCCGGCCAACGCTCGGGTAAAATGCTCGACCTGATGCAGTTCGCCGGGGCGGTCGGCCATAAACATCGCCATCGCCTCGCCGAATGTTACGACATCGCTTGCTTTCATTCAACATCCTCCTATGCTTGCGCTATCATGGCCGCGTACCGCCGCAAAGCCTCGACCGTATCCTCGCCGCCGCCGTCGACCGGAAATTCGATCGCCCGCGGCACGTCGCGGGGCAGCAAGGCGACGATGCGCCGCCAACCGCTGCCGGCTTCCTCCGGAAGAGGGACGGTTACCGTATCTCCGTTCACGGTTTCCACGTGCTTCAAGTGAACATAAACGACGTACGACCGCAAGGCTTCGGCCGCCTCCACTCCGTCCCACCCGGTCCAATGCCAGTTTCCGGCGTCGAAGGTCATGCCGACGGGCAATCCCGCTTCCCGGCAGTCCTCGAAGAAACGCTGAAGCTTCCGCACGTCGCCGCCGTGGGGCGTTTGATCGTTTTCCACCGTCAGCTTTAAAGCGCTTTCTTTCGGTACATGACGCGACCAGTAACGTTCCAGCTCCGCCAGATCGGATTGTCCCGGCCTGTAGTGCCCGAGCGAGACTTTCAGCCATGCCGCTTCAAGCGCGAGCGCCTCCGGAACGATGATATCCAGCATCTCCGCATTCAGCGAGCCGTTTGGATTCCATAGTTCGACCGGAGCGGAATAAGCGCTTACAAGCCGCTCGTCCTGAATCCGCCGCTTCAGAGCCGACAAATCCGGGGGATGTTCTTTAAAAAGCTCTCTCCGGATTTCAATTCCGTCGCATCCCGCCGCCTTGACCGCCGGAACGCAGGCTTCCTGTCCCCGGCGCACGGCGAGCGTCCCGAGAGACGACGTCGTGGCAAACACCTTCATCTCCAATTGCTCCTATCCCTTTGTTGCCGAAAATTGTAAGCGTTTAATGGAATCGGTTTACGGAATCGGTTCCATTAAACGGTTTAAGGGAAGCCGTCTCCCCGAAAGACGGCTTCGGATGTGAACTTGCCGATTCATTTGCGCAAATGAAGTATGGTGGAATCGATTTACGGAATCGGTTCCACAACTTAAAATTACAACAAGGACGGGATCCTCGTCAATACGGTTTTCGTTATATTTTTTTTAATTGGGACGGGGTCGAACCTCTTACGATCAATTTTCCGGGCAAGGCGATGCGCTCCTTCTCGCCGTCGTCGCCGCCGAGCCGCTGCAGCACTTTCTCCATGGCCTTTTGTCCGATTTCATACGTAGGCTGTTCGACGGTCGTGATGCCCGAGCCGACCACGGGCGCCCAGTCCGAATCGTCGAAGCCCGCAATGCCCATATCTTCGGGAATGCGCAGCCCCCGCTTTTGCAAAGCGTTGATCAGCTTCAATTGCGTAATGCCGTTTACCGCAAACAGCATGCGGGATTGGCCGTCCGTTTCGGCGATAAACCGATCCAGGTGCGCCTCCAGTTGCTCGCTTTTCCGGATTTCGAACTCGTAAAGGTCTTTCGCGCTGGGGTGGCCGGCGTTCCGGAGAACGTCCGAAAAGGCGAGGAACCTTTCCGTACGCGAGCTGACATGCTTAATCGGCTGCGAGAAGAATCCGATTCGTTGATAGCCCTGATCCAGAAAAAAACGCGTCGCTTCGGACATCGCGCCGTAATTGTCCGTTCCCACCATATCGAAAGCCAAACCCGGAATTTCGCGGTCGATCAGGACGACGGGAATTTGCTCGTCCGCCATTTCGCTGAGGATGTCCTTGTTATGACCCGTCGGGTGGATAATCAGACCGTCAATGCGGTGGGCATGCATCATGGCGATATAATTTTTTTCTTTGACGGGATCGTTGTCGGTGTTGCAGACGATGATGCTGTAGCCGTTCCTTGTGCATACGTCCTCGGCGCCGCGAAGCACGGACGTGGAATACGGATTGGAAATGTCGGCAAAAATCATTCCGATGGAATAGCTTCGAGCCTGGCGAAGGCCTCTGGCCATCCGGTTCGGCCTGTAACGGAGCTCCGCTATCGCCTCCTCGATCCGCTTGAGGGTGCCGGCGGATATCGACTTGTAATCTCCGCTTAAATAGCGGGAAATGGTCGTTTTGGACACGCCGGCGGCTTTGGCTACATCGGCGATCGTCGCTTTTTGCGGCGATTTGGGTGACTCGTTGATCGAACTCATGGCTTTTCCTCGTCTTACATCGGATTTTGACCGCTTGGCCTTGATGACGACCGCTTTCGTGCGGCCTTGCAGTACAAGTATAGCAAGATGATCCATTTGTTCCAAGTTCGGCTTGATTCCCCTCGTTGCGGCTTTTAGGAATCGATTCTCCTAACCACCGACCCGCGTCTATTCGGCATCGCCAAGCGCGCACCTTACCGCTCACGAACCATGCGGTTCGTCAAGGCGCCCAGCTTCTCGATCTCAACGGTGACGACATCGCCTTCCTGCAGATAGACTTGCTTCTCCGGAGGATAGCCGAGCACGACGCCCTCCGGCGTGCCCGTCAAAATCATATCGCCCGGCTCTAGCGTCATATGGCGCGAAATGTAGCTGACGAGCTCGCCGCAATGGAAGATCATGTCCGACGTATTCGAGTTCTGACGCACTTCGCCGTTGACGGTGCAGCGGATGCCAAGTCCGTTCGGATTGCCCACCTCGTCGGCCGTCACCAGATAGGGGCCGAGCGGCAGAAACTTGTCGCATGTTTTGCCCAGCAGCCACTGCGGCGTCCGCATTTGCAAATCCCGCGCCGAAAGATCGTTCGCATTGCAATAACCGAACACATAGTCCAGCGCCTGCTCCTTGCCGACGTTTTTGGCGGTTTTACCCATCACTATCGCAAGCTCCGCTTCATAGTCGACCTTCTCCGAGACGGCCGGCAGCGGGATGTCTTCGCCGTGTCCGGCCAGCGCATTGTTGAACTTGTTGAACAGAATTGGATATTCGGGGATGGGGGCGTTCGTTTCCTCGGCGTGCTTACGGTAGTTCAGGCCGACGCAGACGATTTTGCCCGGGTGGGGGACGCACGGCCCCAGCTTCAGATCGGCTTCCTTCAGCCAGCCGTCTTCGGCTTGCTCCGCGATCGCTTGCAACGCGGAAACGGCTTGCGGTCCGCCTTCGATCGCTTCATGCAGCCGGGTCGGCGCCCGGCGCCGCCCTTGGCCTACAGCGCTTTCGACATCCAGCACGCCGCGGTCCGTTCGGATTCCAAGCGCGTAATGCCCGTCTTTCAGAAAAGTCAGCAGCTTCATATCCCGTTGCCTCCTAATGTTCGATCCGCTTCCATGTTTTCGATCCCGCCACGGCTTTCTCCTGCCCCTTAAGTTTTAAGGAACACTGAAGTGCTGCGGGGGCCGGCGGTTTCCGCCTCACGGGTAAAGGGTCGATACCGGCAAAAAAAGATGACTCCCGACGAATGCGGGAATCATCTCCTTGCCGCTCAAGCCATGCGTACGCTTTCTTTAAAAGGTCCGCGTAAGGGGGGCGGTTCAATGAGAGCGACGGTCCTTTTAGTCCGATGACCTTTCCGCTACAGCAGCTTCAAGCTGCGCTGCTCCTCCGGCGTGAACACGCGAGAGCGCGTCAGAAACCGCTTGCCCTCGGGCCCTTCCAGAGAGAACATGCCTCCCCGTCCGGGAACGACGTCAATGATGAGCTGCGTATACTTCCAATATTCATACTGCGCCTTGCTCATGTAGAAAGGAGCGCCACCGATCTCTCCCATATGCACGTCGCTGTCCCCTACCATGAATTCTCCCAACGGATAACACATGGGCGAGCTTCCGTCGCAGCAGCCTCCCGATTGGTGGAACATGACCGGACCGTACTTTGCCGTCAGAAACGCGATCAGCTCCAGCGCAGCGTCCGTCGCGACGACCTTGCGAACCGGTTCGTCCTCCCTGGCCATTCGCAGGTCCCCTTTAGAAAAGGCCAAGCGCGTTCGGACTGTAGCTGACGAGAAGATTTTTGGTCTGCTGGTAATGCTCCAGCATCATGAGATGGTTCTCGCGCCCGATTCCCGAGGATTTATACCCGCCGAAAGCGGCATGGGCCGGATAGGCGTGGTAGCAGTTGGTCCAGACGCGGCCGGCTTCGATCCGGCGTCCGACGCGGTAAGCGGTTCGGATATCGCGCGTCCACACGCCCGCTCCCAGTCCATAAAGCGTGTCGTTGGCGATGGCGATCGCTTCCTCCTGATCCTTGAACGTCGTGACCGCAACGACCGGACCGAAGATTTCCTCTTGGAAAATCCGCATCTTGTTATGCCCTTTCAGAACCGTAGGCTTGATATAAAAGCCGTTCGCCAGCTCGCCGGACAATTCGGCCCGTTCTCCGCCAATCAGGCATTCCGCGCCTTCCTGCTTGCCGATGTCGATATAGCTTAATATTTTCTCCATTTGTTCGGTAGACACCTGGGCGCCGATCATCGTGGACGGGTCCAGCGGATTGCCCTGCTTGATCGCCGCCACCCGCTTCAATGCCCGCTCTATAAATTCGTCATAGATCGATTCCTGAATCAACGCGCGGGACGGACAGGTGCACACCTCTCCCTGATTCAACGCAAACAGCGTGAACCCTTCCAGCGCCTTATCAAAAAATTCATCATCCTTAGCCAAAATATCCTCGAAAAAGATATTGGGAGATTTGCCGCCCAGTTCAAGCGTCACCGGAATGAGATTTTGCGAGGCGTACTGCATAATCAGACGGCCCGTTGTCGTCTCCCCCGTAAACGCGATTTTGGCGATCCGGCTGCTGGACGCCAGCGGCTTTCCGGCTTCCAGCCCGAATCCGTTTACAACGTTCACGACGCCGGGAGGCAGCACATCCCCGATCAGCTCGATTAATACCAAAATCGAGGCCGGCGTTTGCTCCGCCGGCTTCAGCACGACGCAATTGCCGGCCGCGAGCGCGGGAGCCAGCTTCCACGTCGCCATGAGCAGCGGGAAGTTCCACGGAATGATCTGGCCGACGACCCCCAGCGGCTCGTGAAAATGATACGCCACCGTATCGTCGTCGATTTGGCTGATCGATCCCTCCTGCGCCCGAATACAGCCGGCAAAATAACGAAAGTGATCGATCGCAAGCGGCAAATCCGCCGCCAATGTCTCCCGGATGGGCTTGCCGTTATCCCAGGTTTCGGCGACCGCAAGCGCTTCCAAGTTCTGCTCGATGCGGTCGGCGATCCGGTTCAGGATGACCGCCCTTTCGGCGGCGGAAGTGCGCCCCCAGTCCGCTTTCGCCGCATGCGCCGCATCCAGCGCCAGTTCGATATCCTCCGCGGTCGAACGCGGAACCTCGCAGAAGACTTCGTTGTTCACGGGCGATACGTTGTCAAAGTATTGTCCCCGAACCGGCGGAACCCATTTGCCTCCGATATAATTCTCATAGCGCTTCTTGAATGTGACCTTCGAGCCGTTTTGTCCGGGCGGAACATAGACCATAAACCATCCTCCTTTATCGTCATTGCTATGATCTTATTCCTTCCGTCGTCCGAAAAGTACAAGGCCGGACCGATTTTCGGCGCCGAAGGGAACACGCCGGCAGCACCGTCCCGCCGCGGCCGCCGGACGGCTATTTCCGGATCGGGGCCGGGCTCTCGCCGGTGCGCCAGACGTGGAAGGTCTCCCAGAGGCCTTCGGTCAGCTCCTGCAGCTCCCAGATCGTGTTGCCGAGCATCCTTGCCGCGATGCCCGCCGAACCGGCCAGACGGCTGGCGCCCGCCAGAAGCCCGGAATACGCGTCCATCCGCTGTCTGACCGCCGCCAGCAAAGCTTCGTCGGCCGAGGTGTGGATCATCCATACGGTGGCGGCATGCGTGTAATGCTCGAAGGCGCCGGAGGCCTGCAGCCGGTCCTTTCCGGGCTCCGCCGCAAACCGGTCGCAGGCGGCCAACTCGCCGCCCACATAAATATCGGTGAAGGACGCGTAAGAAAGGTATTGAAACGTTTCTCCCCGGGCGGTTCGTCCGGGCGTGAGCAGGTCCGCATAGAACAAACTGGCACCCGAAGTAAGGCGGAATTCGGCGTGCGCGCGGTATCGGCTGTTCCGGAAAGGGATGAGCGGCTCCGGCATGTAGTCGAGATGGGCGCCTTCGGCCAGGTCGGCCCGCATGTTCACGGTTGCGCCCCGGAAAGGGCTCGGGTGAATTTTCGTAAACGACTGGTTGGTCAAATATACGCGCGCGCCGGGCTTGAGCAGGAAGCGGTACTCGTACGCGTCCCCGTCCAGCATGCCCGGCGAACAGTCCATCATGCAGACGTACAAACCGGTTCCGCCGGGCAGGGTATGCGTTTTGGAGATTTTCAAGGGTGCCGCCTGCCGGCGTTCGGTCATGACCGTTTTTCCGTTGGCCAACGCAAACGTGCCTTGAATGAAAGCCGTTCCCTCACGATACGGCATGGCTGTGGCTGTGCGGATGCATAGGGCTGATCTTGCGGTCTCCGTCGTGACCGGGATGATGGACGTCGGCATGGCCGTGATCGTGACGGCTGTCCGTGCCCGCGAATTCGTGCTCGATCCAGTGCGCGATCGCCTCGAGCCCCTCGCCCGACATCAGGTTGGCGAGCACATAAGGCCGGGTGCCGCGCATCCGCTCCGTATCTTCGCGCATGACCTGCAAGTTCGCGCCGACGTGAGGCGCCAGGTCGATTTTGTTGATAATGAGCAGATCGGACCGCATGATGCCGGGACCGCCTTTGCGGGGAATCTTTTCGCCCTGTGCGACGTCGATGATGTAAATAAACCGGTCGACCAGCTCGGGGCTGAACGCCGCCGCCAAATTGTCGCCTCCGCTTTCGATAAAGATCATCTGCAGGTCCGGGAACCGTCCCGTCAGCTCCTCCACCGCTTCGAAATTCATCGAGGCGTCCTCCCGAATCGCCGTGTGCGGGCAGCCGCCGGTCTCCACCCCGATAATGCGGTCTGCGGGCAGCGCTTCCGCCCGGTTCAGAATGAGCGCGTCTTCTTTCGTATAGATATCGTTGGTGATGACGGCAAGGCTGTACCGGTCGCGCAGCCGTTTCGACAGCTTCTCCACCAGCGCCGTTTTGCCGGAACCGACCGGCCCTCCGATGCCGATGCGCATCGGCCGGTCCCGCTCGATAAACGGCGTTTCCCATTGGTCATGCGAATGATTGGCTCCTTGGCACATTGCAAATCCCTCCACGATTTAAAATTTGGCCGTTCGATTGTTCCACGTCAGGACATGAACAGCCTGGAATAAAGCGTTTCGTGCTTCATGGCGTAAATTTCCTGGGCGAACGCGAAGGAGCGGATCGGCGGCAAGGCCTGCGCATCCTCCAAGGCGTCCGGAACATGGCGAGCCAGCCAGAGGTCCCATTCCGCCGCGATGACCGGAATACACCGGGCAATCACCGCCTGGCCTTCGGTCTGCCCGATGGACATGAGCCGAATCGCGCCGTTTACGAGCGTGGAGACGGAAGCGTACAAATACCCGCGCACCGCGTCGTCCCCCGGAACCCCAAGATGCCAGACGATCCAGGCGTGCACGACGGGCAGCGTACAGCCGCCGCTTCGCTCCGTCAGCCGCTTCAGCTCGCCGATCCGCATCTTTGGGTACAGCGTTTCCGCCAGCTTGAGCAGCCGCTTGCCCATCTTCGCCGTTCCGTCCCGGGATTCCCTCGCGCCGCGCTGGACATACACGATCCGGTCGGTTTCGGCCACAGCGTCCGGATTGCCCCGTTCCAGCGCCGCATACACCCGATAGACGGCGCAGCCGTCAACCGGCACGAGGCTGTGTTGCAGCGCATCCTCGATGTAGGTCTGCAAATCCGCCAGTGTCTTGACCCGCCCGCTCTGCACACACGTCTCCAATCCGAACGAATGGGCGAACGCGCCGATCGGCAAAGCCGAGTCCAGCATCTGCATATAGCTGAGCAGCCGCGTTCCGGAAAGCTTCGCCTCCTTCACTCCCGTCGCCTCCTTCGCTAGAACAAGCGGTCAGAACAGAAAATACCGCTGCGTCATCGGCAGCACCGCCGCCGGCTCGCAAGTTGCCGGCTCGCCGTCCACGGTCACGGTATACGTCTCCGGATCGACCCGGATGTCAGGCGTCGCGTCGTTATGGATCATCGCTTTCTTGCCGATGTTCCGGCATCCTTTCACCGTCTCGATCCGCCGCCTCAGCCCGAGCTGCTGCGGCACGCCGCGCTCGAGCGCCGCCTGCGAGACGAACGTGATCGAGGACGCCTGCGCGGCCGGGCCGAAGGCGCCGAACATCGGCCGCCCGGCCACCGGCTGCGGCGTCGGAATGGAGGCGTTGGCGTCGCCCATCTGCGCGTAGGCGATCATGCCGCCCTTCAGCACCAGCTCCGGCTTGACTCCGAAAAAGGCGGGTTTCCACAGCACGAGATCCGCCCATTTGCCCGGCTCGATCGAGCCGACCACGTGCGAGATGCCGTGCGCAATGGCAGGGTTGATTGTATACTTGGCGATGTACCGCTTGATCCGGAAGTTGTCGCCGGGTTCGGCCGCGCCCGATCCGGAGCGCAGGATGCCGCGCTGGCGCTTCATCTTGTCGGCGGTCTGCCACGTCCGGATGATGACTTCGCCGACCCGTCCCATCGCTTGCGAGTCGGAAGAGATGATGCTGAACACGCCCATGTCGTGCAGGATATCCTCCGCGGCGATCGTCTCCGGCCGGATGCGGGAATCGGCGAACGCCACGTCTTCGGGAATCGAGCTGTCGAGGTGGTGGCACACCATCAGCATGTCCAGGTGCTCCTCGATCGTATTGACCGTAAAAGGACGGGTCGGGTTCGTGGAAGAAGGAATGACGTTCGCCTCCCCCGCCGCCCGGATAATGTCGGGAGCATGCCCGCCCCCCGCGCCTTCGGTGTGATAGGTGTGAATCGTCCTTCCCTTGATCGCGGCCAGCGTATCCTCCAGAAACCCGCCTTCGTTAAGCGTGTCCGTATGGATCGCCACCTGCACGTCGTAGCGGTCCGCTACCGACAGGCAGTTGTCGATCGCCGCCGGCGTGCTGCCCCAGTCTTCGTGCAGCTTCAGGCCGATCGCGCCGGCTTCGATCTGCTCCTCTAGCGGCCGGGGGAAGCTGGCGTTGCCCTTGCCGAGAAAGCCGAGGTTGACCGGGAAAGCCTCGGCCGCCAGCAGCATGCGCCCGATATGCCACGGGCCGGGCGTGCAGGTGGTGGCGTTCGTTCCGGTGGCGGGCCCGGTTCCGCCGCCGATCATCGTCGTGACGCCGGAAGCGAGCGCCGTTTCGATCTGCTGCGGGCAGATGAAATGAATGTGCGTGTCGATGCCGCCCGCCGTCACGATCATTCCTTCCCCGGCAATCGCCTCGGTGGACGCGCCGATCACCATGTCGGGACGGACGCCGTCCATCGTGTCGGGGTTTCCGGCTTTGCCGACCCCGACGATCCGGCCGCCGCGGATGCCGATATCCCCCTTGACGATGCCCCAATGGTCGATGACGAGCGCGTTCGTGATGACGGTGTCCAGCACCCGATAGCCGTTTTCTTCCCCGTCGCGCACCGCGCCCGAAGATTGGCCCATTCCGTCCCGGATCACTTTCCCGCCGCCAAACTTGCACTCGTCCCCGTAGACGGTATAATCCCGCTCCACTACCGCCCACAGATCCGTATCGGCCAGCCGGACCGCATCTCCTGCCGTCGGGCCGAACATCGAAGCGTACTGTTCCCGGGTCATGTTCGCCATCAGCGGTTCCCCTCCCAACTGCCGATAATGCCGTTCAGCCGCTCCGGGTCCGGCTTCGGATCGAGCGGACCGGACACCAGGCCGGCGAAACCGTAGACGCGCCGATTCCCGCCGAAATCGGTCAGGACGACCGGCTTCTCCTCGCCGGGCTCGAAGCGCACCGCCGTTCCGGCCGGAATGTCGAGCCTCATGCCGTAAGCGGCCGCCCGGTCGAACGCCAGCGCGCGGTTCGTCTCGAAGAAGTGGAAGTGCGATCCGACCTGCACCGGACGGTCTCCCCGGTTGGTGACGAGCAGGCGGATTTGCCGGCGCCCTTCGTTGATGGCGATCGTCCCTTCCTTCGTTCGGTACTCTCCCGGTATCATGCGTCTCCTCCTATCGAATCGGCTCGTGCACGGTGACCAGCTTCGTTCCGTCCGGGAACGTCGCCTCCACCTGCACCTCCGTGATCATCTCCGGGACGCCTTCCATGCAGTCCTCCCGGCGCAAAATTTCGCCTCCGGCGCTCATGAGCGCGGACATGCTCATCCCGTCGCGGGCCCGTTCCATCAATTCCGCCGTCAGCAGAGCGAGCGCTTCGGGAACATTCAGTTTGAGCCCCCGTTCCTTGCGGCGCCGGGCCAGATCGGCGGCAACCGTAATCAGCAGCTTTTCCTTTTCTCTCTCGGTGAAATGCATGGAAACCACCTCCTTCTCGCCAATGGTATTGTGTAATTATTTGTAACATAAATTACGAGTGATGAAAATCATTTTTTGTTTTTACCGCAATATCTTTCTAAATTTATTACATTATTCGTGATTTTATTCGAAGTTTTACCAATGGAAAAAGCCGTATTCCATGTTATATGTTATATTTATTGACATAAATTTTTTTCTTGCCTATAATACGCTCAACGATTGTTGTTCCGCACATAACCGCACATAACAGAGAGCGGATCGGACAATGTTCGTATTTTTGAGAACAAAGAAAAGGAGTGGGCGCGGTTGAAGAAAGGCATGTTTCATGGGGCGGCGGCTTTCATTCTGATCCTCTCGGTCGTCCTGGCCGGCTGTGCGCAGAAAGCAAGCGAAAGCGGGTCCGGCAGTCCAACCGCCGCATCAAGCGGGGGCTCTCCGGCGGCGTCGCCGTCCGGGTCGGGGAGCGCATCGGAATCGGGAGATACGATCAAGGTCGGCATCCTGCATTCCTTGAGCGGCACGATGGCGATCAGCGAAGTGTCCGTCAAGGAGGCGGAAGAGCTGGCGATCGAAGAAATCAACGCGAAAGGCGGCGTGCTCGGCAAAAAAATCGAGGCGATTGTCGAAGACGGCGCTTCCGACTGGCCGACGTTCGCCGAGAAAGCGCGCAAGCTGCTCTCGCAGGATAAAGCGGCCGCCGTATTCGGAGGCTGGACATCGGCAAGCCGCAAAGCGATGCTCCCGGTGTTCGAGGAGCTTAACGGACTGCTCTGGTATCCCGTTCAGTACGAAGGGCTCGAATCGTCCAAAAACATTTTCTACACCGGCGCCACCACGAACCAGCAAATCGTTCCTTCCGTCACGTGGCTGCTTCAGAACAAAGGAACGAAATTTTTCCTGCTCGGCTCCGACTACGTCTTCCCCCGCACGGCGAACAAAATCATCAAAGCCCAGCTTGCGGCCGAAGGCGGACAGACGGTCGGCGAAGAATATACCCCGCTCGGGCACACCGAATTCAGCACCGTCATTTCCAAAATCAAAGCGGCCAAACCCGACGTCATCTACAACACGCTGAACGGGGACAGCAACGTCGCGTTTTTCAAGCAGCTGAAAGACGCGGGCATTACGGCCAAGGACATTCCGGTCATGTCCGTCAGTGTGGCCGAAGAGGAAATCAAAGGGATCGGCGCCGACGTGCTGGCCGGCCATTACGCGGCATGGAACTATTATCAGACGACCGACACGCCGGAAAATAAAACATTCGTGGCCGCTTACAAGGAGAAATACGGTCAGGACCGGGTAACGGCCGACCCGATCGAGGCCGGTTACAACGCGGTGTACCTGTGGGCGGCGGCCGTCGAGAAAGCCGGTTCCACCGACGTGGACAAAGTGCGCGAAGCCGCCAAGGGGATCGAATTCAACGCCCCGGAAGGGAAAGTGACGATCGACGGGGAGACGCAGCACCTTTACAAAAAGGTCCGGATCGGCGAAGTGCAGCCGGACGGGCAATTCAAGGAAGTCTGGTCGACGCCCGATCCGGTGAAGCCCGATCCGTACCTCAAAGGCTACGATTGGGCCCAAGGGCTCGGCAACGGAGGTTGATTTTGCCGCGCGGAAGCTTGCCGGAAGCGGCAGACCGGCCACCCGGCCGGCTGCCGTTTCATGATTACGACCGGCAGGAAGGAGAATGAGAAGATGGAAGCGTTCGCCCTGCAATTGTTCAACGGCTTAAGCGCCGGTTCCATCCTGCTGCTGATCGCGCTGGGCCTTGCCGTCACGTTCGGGCTCATGAACGTCATTAATATGGCGCACGGAGAGCTCATGATGGCCGGCGCCTACGCGGCGTATATCACTCAGAACCTGTTCAAGGACTATTTGCCCGCTTCCTGGTTCGACAGCTATTTTATCTTGGCGCTTCTAGTATCTTTCGTTGTGTCGGCTCTGATCGGACTTGTTCTGGAAACGGCGCTCATCCGCTTCCTGTACGGCAGGCCGCTGGACAGTCTGCTCGCCACATGGGGCGTCGGCATGATGCTTCAGCAACTGGCCAGATCCGTGTTCGGAGCGCCGAACGTGGCCGTCATCAGCCCCTCCTGGCTCGATGGAGGGTGGCAGGCAACCGGCGGCGTTTTGCTGCCTTACAAACGATTGTTCATCATCGCGCTCGTCGCCGTCGTCCTTGCCGCCATGTATCTGTATATTTACCGGAGCGCGGAAGGCCGGCGGATGCGGGCCGTGATGCAGAACCGGGACATGGCCGCCTGCCTCGGCATCTCCACCCGGCGCGTCGACGCCCTCACCTTCGCGCTCGGCTCCGGCATCGCCGGCATCGCCGGCTGCGCGCTGACGCTGATGGGACCGATCGGTCCGTCGCTCGGCACGTACTACATCGTCGACGCCTTTATGGTCGTCGTGCTGGGCGGCGTCGGAAAGCTGATCGGCACGTTCGCGGGAGCGCTCGGCATCGGCCTGGCCAACACCTTGTTCGAAGCGTGGACGAACGCCTCGCTCGGCAAAGTGCTCGTGTTCGCGTGCGTCGTGGCGTTTCTGCAATGGAAACCGATGGGGCTGGCGGCCATGCGAACCCGTTCGCTCGACTAAGAAAAGAGGAGGTGCGACATGTACCCGAAAATTCGAGCGTTGCCCCGGCCGCTGCTGCTCGCCGGATACGCGGCCGTCCTCGTCCTGCTGCTGGCCGCACCGTTTGTCCTTTCGGACTTCCGCTTGAACCTGTTGTCGAAGTTTTTGGCGTTTGCCGTTCTGGCCGTCGGTCTGGACCTGATCTGGGGCTACACCGGCATTCTCAGCCTCGGTCAAGGAGTATTTTTCGGACTCGGCGCCTACTGCATGGCGATGTACCTGAAGCTGGAGGCGAGCGGCGGACGGCTTCCCGACTTTATGGAATGGAGCGGCTTGACGCATCTTCCCTGATTCTGGGCGCCGTTTCAACATCTGGGGTTCGCCTTGCTGATGGCCGTGCTGCTTCCGGTGCTGCTGGCGTTCGCGCTCGGCTTTTTCACCTTCCGCAACCGGATTCGCGGCACTTACTTTTCGATTCTGACCCAGGCGCTCGTCATCATCGCGGTCACCCTGATCGTCGGCCAGCAGGCATACACCGGCGGGACGAACGGCATCACGGGGTTTCGGTCGCTGCTCGGCTATTCGCTGTCCGATCCCATTATGAAAACGTACCTGTATTTCATCACGGCCGGCGTCCTCGTCCTCGTCCTGCTGCTGTCGCGCTGGCTCGTCGGCACCCGGTTCGCCCGCGTGCTGGAGGCGATTCGCGACGGAGAGAACCGCGTCCGGTTCATCGGTTACGACCCGGCCGCCTACAAAATGTTCGTATTCTGCCTGTCCGCCGCGTTCGCCGGCGTGGCGGGCGTCCTGTTCGTCCTGCACGTCGGCATCATTTCGCCTTCCATGATCGGCATCGTCCCCTCCATCGAAATGGTGCTGTGGGTGGCGATCGGCGGCCGGGGCACGCTGATCGGCGCGGCAATCGGCGCCATCGCGATGAACGGGGCCAAAAGCTCGCTCAGCGAAATGTACCCCGAATTCTGGCCGCTGCTGCTCGGAGGATTGTTTGTCGTTGTCGTCGTCTTCCTGCCGGGCGGATTGATGGGTCTGATCGGCCGGACCGGCGCATTTTTCCGGAAGAAGGTGTCCGCTTATGAAACCCAGCCTCGTGCTGTCCTTGGAAAAAGTAACCGTCAGCTTTGACGGCTTCCATGCGGTGAAAGAGATGGACTTTTCCTTAACCGAAGGGGAGCTGCGCTTCCTGATCGGCCCGAACGGGGCCGGCAAGACGACGCTGCTCGACGCGATCTGCGGCAAAGTAAAGCCCGCTTCGGGCAAAATGCTCTATTACCCGGAGCATCGGGCGGAGCCGATTGATATTGCCCGCAAAGAGGAGCATCGGATCGCGGAGCTCGGCATCGGCCGCAAATTCCAGGCGCCGTCCGTGTTCTCCAATCTGACGGTTCGGGACAATATGGAAATCGCGATGTCGCAAAAACGCGGGATCATGGCCGCTTTGTTCGCCAAGACAACCGCGGAACAGCGGGAGATGATCGAACGCGAGCTGGAACTGATCGGCCTCGCCGACAAGGCATCGTGGCGTGCCGGCAGCCTGTCGCACGGGGAGAAGCAGTGGCTTGAAATCGGGATGATGCTGATCCAGGGACCGCGCGTACTGCTGCTCGACGAGCCGGTGGCGGGGATGACCGACCGGGAGACGGACAAAACGGGCGAACTGCTGCAGGAAATCGCGAAAAAAAGAACGGTGGTCGTCGTGGAGCACGATATGGAGTTCGTCCGGAAATTTTCCAGCCGGGTGACCGTCATGCACGAAGGCTCCCTGCTCGCGGAGGGCACCATCGAGGAAGTGCGCGCGGACGCCCGGGTGGCGGAAGTCTATCTCGGCAAGAAGGCGGTGTGACATGCTCAACGTCGAACATCTCGTCTCCGGGTACGGGGAAAGCATTGTGCTGCGGGGCGTCAACCTCGAAGTGCCGGCCGGCAAAGTGGTCTGTCTCATGGGGCGCAACGGTACCGGCAAGACGACCTTGGTGAAGACGCTGATGGGGATCATCCGCGCGCGGGAAGGCCGCATCCGCTTCGAAGGCAAGGATCTCACCCGCTCCGCTCCCGGCGCCCGGGCCCGTCAAGGCATCGGTTATGTGCCGCAGGGAAGGGAAATTTTCGCGCAGCTCAGCGTCAGGGACAATCTGCTGCTAGGGCTTGAAGCGGCCCGGGACGGCAGACGGGACGTTCCCGAAGAAGCCGTCGCCCGCTTCCCGGCGCTGAAGGAAATGATGAACCGCCGGGGCGGCGATCTGAGCGGCGGACAGCAGCAGCAGCTCGCCTTCGCGCGGGCGCTCGCCGCAAGCCCGAAGCTGCTCGTGCTGGACGAACCGACCGAAGGGATTCAGCCGTCGATCGTCAGCGACATCCAGGACGTCATCCGCGAGCTGAAAGCGGCGGGAACGATGGCGATTCTGCTGGTGGAACAAAGCTTCGAGTTTGCCAAAAGCGTGGCGGACTATTTCTGCATCATGGAGAAAGGCGTCATCGTCGCTTCCGGAACCGTCGACGAATTGGACGAGGAAGCGGCGGGACGGCATTTGGCGGTATAGTGAAAGGACGCCGTATAAAACATGGGGGCTGCAAGCAGATCAAACAGATCGAACTGCGCCCTTGATTGATCATATCCGCGTGCTGTCCGTCGTCCGGAACGTCCAAACCGAATGAAGCACGTAGTTAAAAACCGGAACGGCAATAAGCGACACGGATTGTCCGAAAAGATAACCGTAGTTCAATAAATGAACGGCGACGTACATCAAGCCCGAATTCAACAACAGGCCGCCGACGGACACGAGGACATAACGAACCCATCTGCCGGCGATCCCCGCCGAATGCGCACGAATGGAAAACGTCCAGTAAAGATTCAGGTAAAAGGAAAGGATCACCGTGGCGATAAATCCGATCGATGTGGCATAGACGGGTTCGGTCCCGAACCCTTCGACCAGTCCGATGAGAATCCCCCAATGGACGAGCGTGCCGACGACCCCGACCACGGCGTACTTGATCAATTTTCGCATATTCAGCAAACGGTTATTGCCGCTCATGGCCTTCTCCTACGGTCGTGCTGATCAAATAGCGGGGGCGTCTTTTGATTTCATTGTAAATCGCCGCGATATATTCACCGATTATACCCAAACTGACCATGATGATGCTTCCGATAATCAATTGAAGCAAGATGACGGTCGTAAAACCGGTAACCGCGCTGCCGGTGATTTTTCGAAACAACGTCTGTCCGCCCAGCAAAACCGCACCCAGCAAAAAGAAGACGCCGAAAATACTCACGGCCCGCAGCGGAAGCGAGGAGAAGGAGATGATCGCCCCGACCGCAAGCTTGATCAAAGCATATAAACTCCACCTGCTGGGTCCGTTGATCCGCTCCATGACGTCGAATTCGATCTTGACCCGGCGATAACCCATCCATTGCGTCATTCCCCGGAAAAAGGTATTGATCTCCGGCATCGTCTGCCAAGCCTGCAACACTTTGCGGTCGAGCAATTTAAAGTCGGTGGCGCCTCTCAGATCGTGGCCCGTAATGAGGCTCAGCAATCTGTAAAACAACCGGGAACCCGCCGCCTTCAACACCGTTTCCGATCCCCGCGTTTTCTTGACGCATTCCACAATCTCCGCTCCGTTTCGCCATTCCGCGACCATGGAGGCGAGCAGATCGGGAGGATGCTGCATGTCGGCGTCCATCACGATAACCGCGTCGCCCCTGGCGTGCTCCAGACCGGCGCAGATTGCGGCTTCTTTCCCGTAATTGCGGCTTAGGAGGATGCCCCGGATGCGAGGGTCGGCTTCCGAGACATGGCGAATGACCTCCCATGTCGAATCCGACGAGCCGTCGTCGACGATGATCACCTCGTAGGAATCCGAAACCGAAGATAGATGCTCGGTTACGGCACCGACCGTCCGGGATATTCCGTCCGACTCATTATATGCGGGAATCACGACACTGATTTCGGGACGGCTTCGATCCATTGAGCCTTTGCTCATGTGTTTCCACCTCTATTCCGGCTGCTTTCGGGTTCGATGATTTTGTACAACCGCCAGTTTCCGTTTGCGTACTCCTGCACCAACTGCGCCCAATCGGCTCCGTGCTGGAACAGGTTCGGGTACACGGAATTGATGGTGCTTCGGGGCGCCCCGGGCGACGGCTTGGGGAGCAGGATGTAGTCCACGCCGTGCCGCCACGGCTCCGACATGGATTTTCGGAATGTACGGTCGCTCGTAATGAGAAAGCGTTTCGGATACTTGGTGTTTACGATAATCGTGTAGGCGCTCGCGGAATCCATCATGATCGTTTTATCGGGATAATGCTTGTCCAGGTCTTTGGCGATCTGCTTTTCCTGCTTCTGCGTTTCATAGTAGAGACCCAAAGTAAGGGTCGTATGTTCATCCGGGGCGATCTCCGGATCGGAAATGGCATAACCGAGCACGCCGGCGCTCATGACCATGGCCGCCATGGCAATCGAAACCATGGTTTTTTTATATTTCGTTTTGCTGATTTCATACGGAATCCAGGCGACGGTAAGCGGGAGCACATACATGAAATACCGAAACCAGGCGAAGCTTGCTCCCTTCAGCAACATGAGCCATTGAAGCGCCGGAATGCTCGCGAACAGCAGGATCAGGATCAGCATGTCCCAGCGGAACAACCGTTTTTCCATCAGACGGATCAGACACACCAGCAAAAACGGAATGGAAAAATAAGACGTTTTTTGGACGACGAGGCTCAACGATTTTAACGGGTTGGCGAACAATTCGGCAAAACGCTGGTCTTCGCTCAGCGGAGAAGCCTGCGCAAGATTGGAATACTCCGAGTTCAGGAAATACAACGAGTTGTCCATAATAATGTAATTGAAACCGATCCACATAAGCCCGGAATAAACGGCGGGCGCCAACAAAATGCACCAGGTCCCTTCGATGACGCGAAAACGGTATCGGATGCCTCCCTGCAGTTGGCTGTAGCTTCTCATAAAAAGGATGGCGACCACGCTGCCGGCTGCCACCGCGACGCCGAGGGGAACCGCTTCGTAACGGGTCCAGAAGGCCATCGCCATGCTGAATCCCGCCTTGATCAAATGCCCCGGCTCGTCATTGTCCAACCAGAACAGAAATTGGATAATCATGTAAATGAGAAAAAAGTTAAAAGGAGCGTCGCTTAGCCCTGTAAATCCAAAATAAAAAATCAAGGGATTGAAAGCATACAACAGGGAAAAGGCAAGACTCGGCCCTTTCCCCAACCCGAAACGGCATCCCGCATAAAACAAGTACGACGAGGTCGCCGCGGCAAACAGGGAGCTCATCAGCACGCCTGCGACTCCCGCAGATGCAAGCGCCGGAATAAGCGGACTGAACACCAGGAACGCGAGTTCGACCATGCTCGGCAGAGGCGGCCAAACGAAACCGATCGCCGCCAAATGCGGATCGCGGCTGAACAGGACATAGTATGCGTTGGCCACACGGCTCATCGCATCCGAGTGCATGTAGCCAAGAACATAACTGTAATAGAAGCCAACGGCGAATTCCGCCGCAAATACGCCCAGGAACAAGAGCGCCGCCATCTTCTTTTCCGTCACATTGCCGCCTCCTTGCCGGTCGATCCCGCGTATTCCTCGGCAAAGCCGTGCTCGGTTTTTTCCCAGTAAGACGGTTTGGTGATCAATTGCCATAACGCTTTGACGGCCGCAACGCTCATCAGCCCCCAATAAATCGGAGTCGACAGCGCATACTTCACGAGACCGTACGAGAAGGTTTGGTCATTCTTTTTGTGCATTTCGTTGATGATCCAATACATCCCCGCCGCGTTATTGAACACGAAGAAAAAATTGCCCACCAGCAATCCGACGGAAGCCATATAATAGATCGGTCCCGGAAAAAACAGGGGCACAAAGCCCGCTTTCCAGCCGAACCACAATCCAAGCATGATCCAGAACAACGGATTCAGCAAAGGCAAAACCGGGGTCGCCAACACCATCACCTGAAAGCCGATGAATCCGTTCCTGCCCAGTTCCTTCCACAAACGGACGGGGTTTCGCATATGAACCAGCCACGTTTGCATGTAGCCTTTAATCCAGCGGGAGCGTTGGCGAATCCAGTTGCCGACCCTGCTGTTTGCTTCTTCCCATGTGCGCGAGTCGATGATCCCCGTTTTGTAGCCTTTTTTGTACAGGCGTATCCCCAGATCCGCGTCTTCCGTCACATTGAACGGATCCCAGGCATTGATCGACTTCAACGCCTTCATTTTGAAATGGTTGGAGGTTCCTCCAAGCGGAATCGGGATATCGAGCTGCATGACCCCGGGAAGCAGCAGTTCAAACCAGACGCTGTATTCCGTCGTAAACCATCGGGTCAACAAATTCTGCTCGCTGTTGAAATAGTTCAATTTGGCCTGAATGCAGACCACGTTCTCAGGCATCTTGCTGAAGGCGAGATGCACTTTCTTTAACTGATCCGGATCCGGCCGATCTTCCGCATCGAAGATGACGACATACTCGCCGCGGGCATGGATCAACCCGTAATTGCATGCTTTCGGCTTCGTTTTCGGGTAGCTGTCCGGAACGACGATAATGGAATAATATGGGGGGAGGTTCATCGAATGCAGCACTTCCAGCGCTTCGGTATCGTCTTCCTCAATCAGCAGCCTGACATCCAGCTTTGCCTTCGGATAATCCAACCTTTCTATATTTTTCATTAATGTGGGAATGACCTTGCTTTCCTTATACATCGGTACAAGGATGGTATAAACCGGGAGTTCGCGTTCATCAAGCTTGTCCAACTCTTCCGGGGAAATGCGGATTTGCGCCGATTTTTGCGCCCCCTTCAAGATAATGTAGAATTTGAACAGCGTCATCCCGAAATAAAAAGGCTGGATGAGGCAATTCAGGACGATCAGTGTGGCCAGCCAATTCCATGCCAGTCCCGACAGCAAACCGAAAAACAGCAGACCGAATACCAGCAGCTGGGTTCGCGTGAACGTCACGTGGGCCGAATTGTCCGGCTGCTCGGTAATGATGCTTTTAATGCTGATATCCATCAGCTCTTCATGGTAAGCCTTCTTCCAAAATTTCTCCATCTCCTGACGGGTGGCCAGCACCTGCTCGATCGGTCGGGACAAACAATCTTCGATTTTGCGGACTTGGGCATCGGACAGAGGGGTGCCGACAGCGACCAAATACCGGTTCGATCTTTCGGCAATCACCACCGCATTCATCTCCCGGGCGAGATCTACCGGAAGTTTCGGAAGCGAATCCAATTGAACGACATGCCCGATCCGGCCGATTCCCGTCTGCGTGGCAAGAGCGCGGTACAGTTTCTCCGGTTCGATGAATCGAAGGGACATCAAAATATCCCCGAGCAAGCCTCCGCTTTTCCTTTGGAATTCCAATGCCTGATCCAACTGCTCCTGCGTAATGTGGCCTTGCTCCAGCAGCATTTGTCCCAGCCATTGTTTCGGCGTCTGCGTCTGCAATACCTCCGCGAGCTGCTCGTAAGAAATGTATCCCAAATCGACAAGAAGATCCCCTAATCTCCCCCCGTAACGTTGCTGATGTTCAATGACGGCGTTCAATTGCTCTTCCGTTATGAAACCTCGGCTCAACAGCAATTCTCCGATTCTGGCCCTTTTGGGAGGCAGCCTCGTTTCAGGGGCGACATCGGAACGTTGGCTGTTTTCCCTGCGGCGCAGTTCCTCGAGAAGCTGCCTTTCCTTCTCCAGTTCTTCGTCCCTCTGTTCAAGCTCAGTCCGGAGCTGCCGATCGATCAGATGCCTGAGGCTGTGAATTTCTTCCTGTAGACGCTTCAGCCGTCTGTCCGTCTCCCGGATGTTCAGTCCCCATAATGTTTTTCGTATTTTCATGGCTTCTCCCCATGTTGCAGCTGACTCTGATCTTCGCATTCTATCGGTTAAGCCGCTCGGATAGAGCAGCCAATCTTGCCCTGATTTGTTTGCGTTCCTCGGCCAATTTACGGGATTCGCGAATCATAAGGGCTTCCAGCCTTATTTTTTCCGTTTCCAGCATCCGCTCCGCCCGCTCAACATCAGCAGGGTTATAGCCGTAAAAGCTCCTTCTTATTCGCATAATCCAACCCTCCAATCCCGTAAAAAAAATAAACCGACCCCATACGATAATTGGGTCGGTTGCACTACTCGCTCCCAGCCATTCAAGTGCCCAGTTGAGAATGACTGATCATCGCTTCCACAATGATTTATTCTATAAAAATTTCGTTTACACATCCGATTTTCTAAAAAATCGCATTTCGGGTCTGTTGCGGACATGCAGGACCATAGTCATGCTTTTATTATATACGATCGAAAAGTGATTTCAATATTCTATATAAGGAATTCAATGATCAGACAAAAATTACATATATTGAACTTCATATAAAGAAGATTGGAGAAATTCCATAATATTGATTTCTTTCGCATGAGAGCATTGTAAAATTATAAACAAATTTTATGCACGTACCGATATATGAAATGGTAAAATAGTCCTAGTTTCTTTTCCGCAAAGAACCTTCGAGTATCCGATTATTCTGTTCGTGAATCACGCGTTTTGATAGCCATGTATATCTTGGAGGAGGACATTCGATGCAGCGTGGTTTTAAAACCAAATTGATGCTGATCATGGGCATTTTCAGCATCGCCTTGACGCTCAGCGTATCGTTGGTGAACCAGCATCGCTGGAAGGATAATTTAATCACAAACTACATGAGAGAGGTCTCTTTGGTCGAAGACATCATCGTCAACGCGGTCTCGGATGCCGACAAAGCGTTTCAAATGCTGGATAGCGATATCGAGAAAAAGATGAAGGAATATTCGGACCGGCTGTTGGAGAAATACCGGGAAAACCCGAATGTGGCCTCATGGGATTACCAGGCGCTAAAAAATGAATTTGGCGGGATGGACGTCTACATCATCGATGACACGCAAACGATCCTTTACAGCAGTTTTGCCAAGGATATAGGATTGAATTTCCGAGAAAAAGACGGCACCTTGGGTCCATTCGCACGGATCTTGAGAGACAGGCTGAACGGAAACCAATTCGTAGCGGACGGCTTGGACCAGGAAACGAATACGGGCAAATTAAAAAAATTCAGCTACGTCCCCACGCCTGACCATAAATATTTGATCGAACTTGGCTTGTACCTGGAAGACAATCCGATTTTCAAGAGCTTTAACTTCCTTGAAGTCATCAATAAATTAAAAGAAAAATATTGTTATATCCATGATATCACCGTGTTTACCACTTCGGGAAAAGCCATCGGCAAACCGGGCGAAGATGGAAAGTCGCTCCTGGTCGCCGACGAAAACAGGCCTTTTTTCGAAAAAGCGGTCCGTGAAAAAACAATACAAGAAGTCAAAAGAACATTAAACGGCGATCCGATCACTTATCGCTATGTCCCATACACCATTCAGTTTGAAACGGATGTGGCCAAGCATACGGATCACCGAATTATTGAAATTGTTTACAACGAAAAAGAGTTGAACAACCAACTCAAGCAAAACAATCAAATCTTCTTGCTCCAACTATTGGCTACCATCGCCTGTGCCTTGATGGTTTCCTACATTATCACAAGGTTGGTTGCAAGACCGATGTACCTGGCATCCCATGATTTGCTGACGGGCCTTTCGAATCGCGCGGTTTTCGAAAATTCGCTCACGTCGAGTATTGAGAAAAACAAGAAAAAAGGAAGAAAAACCGGGTTATTGCATATCGATCTTGATAATTTTAAGAAGATCAACGATACGCTTGGACACGAAGCGGGAGATTATTTTCTCAAAGAAGTGGGCGGGAGAATCCGCTCCGTTGTTCATGATCCGGACGATATCACAGCGCGTCTTGGAGGAGACGAATTCGTGGTCATCCTGAACAATATTATGGATGAAAATACAGCTTCGGAAGTTGCGCTTCAGATTATTCAGGAGTTACAGCGCCCAATCGAAATTAAAGGGACGGATGTCATCAAAGACTTTAACATTACGGCCTCGATCGGCATTGCGCTTGCTCCCGATCATGCTCAAGACGCGGACGAATTGTACAACTGCGCGGATCAAGCGCTCTATCACGCAAAACGCGCCGGAAAAAATACATTTAGCGTGTACAGCGAAAATATTCCCGGATAGTTGAATACGGAATAGCCGGCCGTCGTACCGTTTCAAAAAATGGAGACGGCCCCCTTGCATCATGGTCAGGAGACCTGCCGGTATTCCCCCTAACTGACAATTTCGTTCAGGCTCTGCTTTTTGGGGGGATTGGCTTTCTTAACCAACTTGCCCCCATCGAAATGCCGGCCGTATGTTTTGACGAAGGACGTAATTTCTTCGGGAGAAGGAAGCGGTCCCCGATGTTCCCACGTTAAAAAATACGACTGCACTTTACCGCTATAAAACACCCAGCTGAAAAATTTACGGGCGAACTGGTGGAACCCTCTGGTCCTGAATCGATTCATACACTTCGCGTCCTTCCAAACGGTCATGGTTTGCCCCGTTCCTCCTTGCAGTTGACCCGTCAGCTCCGCATATAACAAGTCTTCATTCTTGATCATTCTTTTCATAATGAATTGATTCAATATTCCATTGACGATCAGTCTCGGAATATTGAATTGTTCCCCTCTAGTAACGGAAATTACCGCACCCGGGGGCAATTCGATATTTCTGTCTCCCAAAGTAAATGTCGCCCCATACTTATTATGGGGATCTTGATGTTTGACCCATGTTCTCATGGCAATCCCTCCGATATTTATATCCGCCGGTCGTTATGTAGAGCATTTCGGGCCTTTTAGCCCATGACTTTATTCATCATTCTTGCTTTTAGTATAATAAATAAGAGAAGAGGTGCCAATAAAATCCAAAGAAACAGAAACGAATCCAACGCCATTGTAAAATAAAAAAAAACGCGCCGGACCTCTGGATCCTGCGCGTTCGATATGCCGCAGGGAGACCGGCGCGAGAGGCGGTGCGGCGCGATATGAGGATTTACTTCTCGTACGCCCGAATCTCCACCACTTCGGCACGGGAGCCGCCGTTGGTCGACTCG
>Ga0310837_100535_pt1 | contig 25434 bp, 21 predicted proteins | sample SM_ome_5_FD_201315 | JGI IMG/M metagenome (GOLD analysis project Ga0310837, IMG submission 201315) | Sorghum-adapted microbial communities enriched on stacked mutant (SM) sorghum from Joint BioEnergy Institute, Emeryville, California... ...
GCCGGGCCACGCGCGGGCCCCGTCGGCGTCCCTGCCGCGCCCCGCTCGCGCTCGACAGCCTCGCGCAGCGCGGGCGCCACCTCGCCCGCGAAGACCTCGAGCGAGCGGGCGTCGTCGGCGCCGAGGAGGAAGCAGCTGAAGCCCTGCTCGAGCGCGAGCGGCAGGAGCTCCTCGATCCACTGCTCCGGCGGACCTTGCAGGAAGCCCTCGTTCGTCCGCGAGAAGGCCCCGGTGAGGTTGAACAGCCGGCGGACCTCGCGCGGGCTGCGTCCCGCCTCCTCGGCGGCCTCGTCGATACGCGCGTTGGCGGCGGGCACGTCGTCGAGCTCGATGTACTGGAGGCTGGGCAGCCAGCCGTCGCCCTTGGCGCCGGTCAAGCGCAGCATGCGCGGCTTGTAGGCGCCGATCCAGATCGGGATCTCGTGGGCGGGCTCGGGCCCGCGCTTGGCGCCCTTGACCCGGTAGTAGCGACCCTCGACGTTGACGCCGCGCCGCGTCGACGTGTCCCAGATCCCGCGGATCACGTCGATCGCCTCGCTGAGCGCCTCCACCGCCTGCCCGGGCGAGAGCCGACGGCCGCCCATCGCCTCGATCGCGTCCCAGAACGCGCCCGCCCCCAGCCCGAGCTCGACGCGCCCGCCGGAGAGCCGGTCGAGGCTCGCCACCGAGCGCCCGATCACGCTGGGCAGGCGCAGCGCCGGGTTCATCACGTTGGGCGCCACGTGGATCCGCTCCGTTTGCGCCGCGACCCACGAGAGCAGGGTCCAGGTGTCGACCAAGGCGGGCTGGTAGGGGTGGTCCTGGAAGGTCACCAGGTCGAGGCCCGCCCGCTCGCAGAGCTGGGCGAGCGCGACCGGATCCTGCGGCCGCGCGCTCTGCGGCGTCAGGAAGGCGCCGAAGCGCAGTGGGTGGCCGTAGTCCGGCATTCGCTGAAATTAGCGGGTGCGATCCCGGCCGCGACCGCTGCTTGCTCTGGGGTGAGTGCCGCGCTCAACGGGCTCGCGGGCTGGGTGCCGCGGCGAGCTACAGCTTCCACCTCACGCGCGACCCGGAGGTGTTCAAACCCGCGCCCTGCGCGCCATGCGCCGGACGCTCGCCCTACCCCAGAGGTGTCGTAGGCCAGCCGCCCCGGTCGCGCAGCGCTTCAACCAAGGTGGGCGACCTAGTTGACGGCGCAGTAACTTGAGTCAGGGCCCGGGTTGATGTCCTTGACGAGCCTGGTGCCCTTGGCCTTGCCGTTGGTGCGCCAGAGCTCGACACCGCGCTTCCCTTCGTCGGCCGGGAAGTAGAGGTGCTTACCGAACCGCACGAACTCCTCGCCCACCCCTGCGACAGGGCCAGGCTTGATCTCGCGGAAGAGGCGCGTGCCGCGCCGCTTGCCGTTCGTGCGCCACAGCTCGTACCCGCGGGAGCCGTCCTCCGCGGCGAAGTAGACCCACTTGCCGAGCTTCGTGAAGCCGAAGGGGTAAGAGCTCTCCGCGCCGCGCCGCAGGTCCTTCAGCAGACGGGTCCCGTTTCGCTTCCCGTTCGAGATCCACAGCTCGGCCCCCCGCTTGGGATGGTGCGCCGTGAAGTAGAGGCGATCGCCGATCTTGGTCAGGGCTCCAGGAGCTGAGCTGTCGGCTCCCGGATGGATCTCCTTGAAGAGCTTCGTCCCCTTGCGGGTGCCGTCGGTCACCCAGAGCTCGTGACCACGCTCGTCGGTGAAGGCGCTGAAGAACACCCGTTTGCCCATCCGCACGAAGCCCCCGGGATACGAGTCGTGGTCGCCCGGATTGATGTCCTTGAGCAGCCGCGTCCCCTGGTCCGTGCCGTCCGTGACCCAGAGCTCCATGCCTTTGTCGGGGTGCTTCGCCGAGAAGAGCACGCGCTTGCCGAGCCCCGTGAATCCCAGCGGAGACGACCCGCCCTGACCCGGGACCAGGTCCTTGAGTATCCGCGTGCCCTTGCGCGTGCCGTTGGTGAACCAGGGCTCGGGCTCGCCCATGAACCCTTCGGGGGCCGCCGCGAAGTACAGGCGCTTGCCCACGCGCTCAAGGCCCCACAGCAGAGTCGAGTCCGGCCCCGGCGCAAGCTGCTTGAAGAGCCGCGTCCCGCGCGCGGAGCCGTCCGAAACCCAAAGCTCGCATCAACGCTGGCCGTCATCAGCGGGCATGAAGAACTTGCCGTTCAGCGTGCCCGTTTACGGGAACGCGTCGGCCCGCGGGGCGGCCACGAGCCCAACGGCGAGGACGCACGCGATCGCGAACAGCCCGCAGGACCGCATCCGCCCGTTGATCAGCGTCCTGCTCGTCTGCTCAACCACGCTCGTTCCCCCCTTCGATATCGACCGCGTCAGGGTAGCGAGCCCGCCGCTTCAGTTGATGATGCATCTCCCTGGCACTGGCCCCGGGAAGATGTCCTTCACCATGCGCGTGCCCTTGCGGCTGCCGTCGGTGCGCCAGAGCTCGATCCCGTGCAGCGGGTCCTCTGCGAAGAAGAGCAGCTTGCGCTTGACCTTCGTGAACGTTTCGGGGAAGGAGCTGCCGCCTGGGAACAGGTCCCGCACCTGCTTCGTTCCCTTACGGGTGCCGTCGGTGCGCCAGAGCTCGTTCCCCTTGTTGCCGTCGTCGGCCGCGAACACAAGCCACTTGCCGACGCGCGTCAAATCCGAGAGGGAGGAGCCGTCCGGCCCGGGCTTGATGTTGCTGAACAGCTTGGTGCCCCTGCGGGTGCCATCCGTGCGCCAGAGTTCGGTTCCGCGCTTGCCGTCGTCCGCGGCGAAGTAGACGCGCTTGCCCAGACCGGCGAAGTCCCGGGGGTTGGAGGACTCGGGGCCGGGCTTGATGTCGCGCAAAAGCCGCGTGCCTTTGCGCGTGCCGTTGCTGACCCAGAGCTCCATCCCGTGCTCTTGATCGTCCGCGGCGAAGTAGAGCCGGCCGCCCACTGCCCGCAACTCGAGGGGCGACGACGAGTCCGGCCCCGGCGCGATGTCCTTGAGCAGCCTCGTCCCCTTGCGCGTGCCGTCGGTCACCCAGAGTTCCCATCCGCGCGCCGCGGTCAGGGCCTTGAAGTAGATGCGCTTGCCGAGGCGCGTGAGGTCGCCCGGATTCGACCCTTGGGGCCCCGGGTGGATCTCCTTCAGCAACCTCGTGCCCTTGCGCGTGCCGTCGCTGACCCAGAGCTCCTTCCCGCGCTGCGGGTCCTCCGCGGCGAAGACCATGCGCCCCCTCAGCGCCGTCGGCTCGCTCGGATCTGAGGACTGCGGCCCCGGAACGATGTTTTTGAACAGGCGCGTGCGCTTGCCGTTGGTCACCCAGAGCTCAGAGCCTCTGGTCTGGGTTCGCGCCGAGAAGAAGAGGCGCTTTCCGACCCTTCCGAACTCCCAGATCGGCGCCGAGCCATCCGGGCCCGGGGTGACCTGCTTGAAGAGCTGGGTCCCTCGTCGCGTACCGTCGGAGGCCCACAGCTCGCATCCCCGCTGGCCGTCGTTCGCGCCGAAGTAGACCTTGCCCTGCAGCGTGCCGGTGAGCAACTGCCCCTCGGCGCCGGCCGGCTGCGCGGCGAGCAAGCTGGCGAGCAACGCGCCCAACGCCGTCAGGATCCGGGCGCTGGTCGGCGCCCCCCTTGTGTGCTTGGCCATCCTGCTTCCCCGTTGCTGATCCGCGGCGGCGCGGGCGTTACGACCCGTCGTCCGGCCCCCCGCAGCCTAGAGATGGGGACCACGGCCCGCAAGCGTCGCTGGGGCAACAAAGCGCCTTCTCCACGCTGCACCGCCCGATGCTGGATGCTTAGGCGCGTGGCGAAGGCCGACGCGGTGATGGTGGAGGCGGACGGGCGCGAGGTGCGCGTCTCGAACCCCGACCGCCTGATCTTCCCGGCGACCGAGCGCACCGGGGAGATCACCAAGCTGCAGATCGTCGAGTACTACCTCGCGGTCGGCGAGGGGATCATGCGGGCGCTACGCGAACGGCCGACCACGCTGGAGCGCTGGCCCAAGGGCGTGCGCGAGGGCATGACCATGTCCACGCGCGAGGGCCACAAAGGCGACGCCTTCTACCAGAAGCGCGTGCCCAAGGGGGCGCCCGAGTGGGTCGAGACGGCGCGTATCCAGTTTCCCTCCGGCCGACACGCCGACGAGATCTGCCCCACCGAGCTCGCGGTCGTCGCCTGGTGCGCGCAGATGGGCACGCTCACCTTCCACCCCTGGCCCGTGCGCCGCGCCGACGTCGACCACCCCGACGAGCTGCGTCTCGACCTCGACCCACAGCCGGGCACCGACTTCGACGACGCCGTCGAGGTGGCCGGCGAGGCCCGCAAGCTCCTGGACGAGCTGGGCATGCGCGGCTTCCCTAAGACCTCGGGGGGGCGCGGGATCCACATCTACGTGCGGATCGAGCCGCGCTGGGACTTCACCGAGGTGCGCCACGCGGCGATCGCCTTCGGCCGGGAGCTCGAGCGGCGGATGCCCGACCGCGTCACTACGAAGTGGTGGAAGGAGGAGCGTGGCGAGAAGGTGTTCATCGACTACAACCAGAACGCCCGCGACCGCACGATCGCGTCGCCCTACAGCGTCCGCGCCAAGCCCGGCGCGCCCGTGTCAGCGCCACTGGACTGGGACGAGCTGACCGAGGTCCAGCCCGAGGACTTCAACGTCGAGACGATGCCGGAGCGCTTCGCGCAGGTCGGCGACCGCTTCGCGGAGATCGACGACGCCCACCACTCCATCGAGCCCCTTCTCGAGATGTACGAGCGCGACGAGAAGGGCGACATGCCCTACCCGCCCGACTACCCGAAGATGCCGGGCGAGCCGAAGCGCGTACAGCCGTCGCGGGATCGGGATCGCACGAAGTAAGGCGCGGTCTCGGAACCAACCGGCTGGCAGCCTGGCGCGTATGTGCCGGTACTGCAACCAACCGTGACCTGCATCTCAGATTCGTCGTCGGTCGACCGAGCCCCTCGCGTGCTCCTTAGGCCCCCGCCACCATATCCAGAGTCCCGCTACAGACTGTGGTCACCCGCATCTGTTTTGAACCAGGACCGAACAAACGACCAAGCCAAATGGTGTGCGGCCTTGGCTGTCTCCTCCTGAATCGTCCATTGGTTATTGTCAATCTCGCCATCGCCTTGATGGTCGGCTGCGTTACGGAGGCCAACGAGTGCCATCACAATCTGATACTGCTTAGATCTCAGACGCTCACTGTCCTTGAGAAGCTGCGCATACTGACCCATCGTTTTCACCTTCTTCGGCACAGTGAGCGCTGGCTCGCGATCAGCCAGATCCTTAAGGAACTGTTCAATCGCGTTGCCGAGGTGGAACACGCTAGCGCGTGGATCGCGATCCTTGATGAGTGAGAGATACCCATCTACCAGGCTGTCCATGGCGGGCCCCGAAAGGAATCCTGCGGCATCTGGCCCCACTCGGTCCAAGATGTGCGCTTGAACGGCCGCACGATCGTCGAGCACCTCTTGATGTATCGCAAGGAGCTCGGCGAGCAGCTCCGTGTTCACATGCGCCCTTAAGGTTTGATCCTCTGAGTAACTAAGGCCCTTGCAGTATGCGCCAAAGTCCTTCAGAGCGCGTTCGATTTCATGGGTATCTGCAGCGAGCCCATACTTAACGCCGACTTGGCGAGCAGCGCTTTCAGGTGTCTCTCCTGCGACCAGCCTGTCACGAAACAAAGCATACGGTCGGAACGCCTCGAGATGGAAGCGCAGAATCACCGCCTTTTGTGGCGGCGTTGCCTGAGCGAGCATGCGCGCGACCGGCGTCCCTACCCATCGGTCCTTCGAAGGCTCCTGGATAAAGCCGAGCTCGCGTGCTCCAACTAGAGCATTTCGAGCACGTGAGGAACTGCCTCCGAGAAACCGGCTGACTTCGTCAGTGGTGGCCTTAGACCCCAGGAGATGAACAGCTTCCGCTGCACGGAGTAGATCCTCCGCAGTTGTCTGCGGAAGTTCTGGCACTGCGACTTACCCGACGTCTTCGGCGCTGCCGTCAGAATCTCCGCGCGCGGGCAGACCTAACATCTCCCGCAGAAAGTCTTCTGCTTCCGGGAGTGCGTCGGCTGACAAGTTGATTGTGACATTGATCGTGACCTCCTGCCGAGCGCCAACGGCAGGCGGCACCGCTGCCCGTGATTCCGACTGCACAACACGCGATGCAACAGACGGCGCGCGGATATCGTCCGGCTGCTGCGTCGACTCCTGCATTGCGTCGGCGTCCGCATAGACGTCCGACGCGCGGAAGATCCCCGTTTCGTCAGTAGCGATCGCGCCGGACTCCACAAGAAGATCGACCACCGCTCGAGTGCCAGTCATGGTCCTTTTCGACTTGGCCGCCCCAGCGGTGATTGCAATATGTCGCTCAAGGGATTCGCTGTCCATCCCCGACCGAACCTTCACGGCGCTCACGATGCGTGTCAAGAAGTCGGACTCATGGACAAGGGTCGCCAGGCGTCGTTGAATTTCCTGAACGTCTTCGTGAGAGATCGCTAGGCCTAGGTCGCGACATAGCGGTGTCACCGTCTTCTTCTGACCGCCTTCGATCAATCCCACGCCGTGAAAGAACTTGTTGTTGCGCGACAAGAGCGTTCGATCCATGCCAGCCGCTTGGGCGACCTCCGGAACGGAGAGCGGCTCACCCCCCGAGCGTTTGTCACTCAGGAAGTAGGCCAGGATCATCTTCTTCTGCTCAGTCCAGCTGCTAGCAGGTAGGGCGAAATCGTCGGTAGCCATCAGTCCTCCCAGTGGAAGGCATAAAACTCTAGTACCTGGCCGGACGGAAGGTGAACACTCGCGGGCTTTAGCGAGACCCAGGAAGGACTTGCATGAACGGGCGACTATTAGCTTTGACGTACGGTACGGCCCCGTTCCCGGGATGTCGGCTATCGTGAAACCGCAGGAGGCGAAAATGGGACCCCGGGAGACGGATATTCATTCTCACTACGCGCCCCGGAAGTGTGGCGAAGGACCAACTCTGTCAAGCTTTTTGCGTGATGATGAAAGGATTGTTCTAGCGGTGATCAGCGGACTGGACTTCGTCGCCATCCCCTCGCGCGATCCGGAGCGCGCCCGCGCGTTCTACGTCGACACGCTCGGGCTGCGCCCCGACGAGAAGGCCCGCTACGAGTTCTGGGCCGGCGATACCTGCTTCGCGATCTGGGAGCCGGAGCGCATGGGCGGCGGTGAGTTCGTGCCGCAGCGGAACGCGCACATCGCGCTCCACGTCGACGACATCGAAGCCGCCCGGGCCGAGCTGGAGGCCAAGGGCGTCGAGTTCCTCGGCGACACCTTCGACACCGGCGTCTGCCACATGGCCTTCTTCCGCGACCCGGACGGCAACGACCTGATGCTGCACAGCCGCTACGCGGCGCGCGAGGCTACTTAGGCTTCGCCGTGAAGCGCGTCGTCCCGTCGCAGAAGTAGGTGCGTGGGTCCCACAGGTCGGGGACGAGGAAGCTGAAACTCAGGCGGAGCTTGCCCTTCGTCTTGTTGCCCTGGCGCTTCAAGTTCAGCGTGTAGTACTTCGTCACCTCCCAGCCCGCTACAGCGCTGGGCTGCAGCGCGTTCTGCTTGGACTCGCCGCCGATCCGGACCGCCTTGGGCGGCCGGAATAGGTCGGTGCCGCCGCGCGGGGTGCTCGTCTGCGGGGAGACGCAAACGACGGGCACCAGGGTCTTGAGCTTCGACACCCGCTTGCCCTTCTGCTTGAAGGTGATCCTGGTGCCGGCCTTGGTCTTGCCGACGTAGCGTTCGGCGTCCGCTGCTGCGGGGACCGATGCGAGCGCCAGCGCCGCCGCGCTGAGCGCGCTCGCGAGCAGGGATGCCCTCTTTATCGGTTGCTCGTTTCGTTGGACGGTTGGGTAGGAGCGCGAGCATCCCGCGCATGGGCGGCCACGCCCATCGTGGCGCACCCCAAACCCACACCCCAAAGTGAGGTGCTGGGACGCGCCTCGCGTCAGGGGCCAGCGGGGCGTGCCGCCGGGCGGAAGCGCTCGGCGAGGTCAATCAGCTCCGGATCCGGGACGACGACCTCGAGTGGCTCCTGCAGCTCAGGGTAGACGGCGCGGCGGCCCCGCACCCGGCCGAGCGCGGCCAGGGGTCCGAGGACGAGCTTTTGCACGAGCGGCGGCGGGCTCGTGAAGACGACCGTGTCGCGGAACTCGGTCGCGATGACCGCGAGCTGCAGGGGGTCGGGCATCCCCTTCTCGTTGGTGCGACCGGTTCGCGCCAGCCCGAACAGGGTGCTGATCAGCTCCAGGAACCGCAGGCCCGGGTCGACCCAGACCAGGGCCGAGGCGGGGGCGCCGCTGGCGTTCCACCAGTCGTGCACGGCGCCGGCCGGGATGTCGGCGATCTCCCCGGCCGTGAGCGTCCGCTCAACGCCCTCCAGCTTGAGGGTGAGCGCGCCCGACAACACGCGGAAGCGCTCGTGCTGCGCCGGATGGAAGTGCTCCCCGGCCACGCGCGCCTCCGACCCCAGCTCGACGACGCCGGCGAAGAGGCCGTCGGGATCGTCTCCGGGGTCGATGAGAACCGCCCCTCGCTCCTGCGTGACCGGGTTCTCGTTCACCCATCCCACCCGACTCGCCATCTCATCTCCTTGTCCGCGGCACGCTCGCAATCCGGCGTCGGCAACCTCGCCCGCTAGCCGATTCCGCGCTCAGTCCTCCTCTGCCGAGGAATCTACGCCAACGTCCTCAAGCCGAGCGACGATCGAGGCCTGCTGCGCGCAGCTCATCGACCAATTCACCGGCGAGAACGGCACTCGCCTCGGCAACCTGGTCGGAATCACCCACGCCCGCCACACTGGAGCCCGCCATCACAGCTCCGACCGCATCGGCCGATCCGAACAGCGTTTCGAGGTGCTCCACCGCCGCCCGCGCCGTCGGCTCGCTGACGGGCTCGGCGAACAAAACGGCAAACCTCTCGACGAAGGTCTCAAGGGGAACCTCGCGCAGCAGTCGATAGGCATCGTGACCGTCTTTCGCCACTTGTCGATGCTCCGGCTGCGTAACCCGCTCGGCGATCTTCTGGAGCTTCGCCACCAGGAGAGCGGCGGGACCGGCCACGTCGATGGTGAATCGACGTGTGTCCCCAGGTTCGAGCGCCTCGATCGTGCGCCGCTCGTGGTCAACCAGGGCTGCCTCGAGGCCGGTGATCCGGCGGGTAGCCATTCGATCGTGAGACGGGAGATCGACACCACGGCGTCGACGTCTACCGGGCGCGACTGCCGCCGGGACCAGGAGATCGACCGGAATTCCGTCCGGTGAGAACCATGTGCCCGGCTGAGGATTCACCAGATCACGATGGAAACCAGCGCGGCCAAGGGCTTCCTCCAAGCGCGGGTCGTCCCTGAGGTCGCGCGGATCGACGACCAGATCGCTGTCCTTGGTTTCCGTGGCGACAGCCTCGTCGACTTCCCCGGTGTGCAAGTAGATGGCTTGGGCACCGACGAGGATGAGGGAGCCCAAGTGGTCACGAAGGGCAGAGAGCGCGTCGAGCAGCGCCCGGCGCGAGCGGACATAAAGCTCAGTCGGCTCGCCAGGCATCGGGGTTAGCCTCCATCCACCGAAGGAGCTCCTCCGCTTCCGCCGGAGCGCGCCCCGGCATGCCGAGGAGATCGCACGCTACCTGCGCTAAAGCCGCGTAGCACAAGCCGCCACGCTCCCAGGCTCGCTCGAACGGCAAGCCGTCGGGCGGAGCCACGAGCCACACGTTGCTTTGCGTCCCGGCAGACCGCACGCCGAGCTGCCCTTGCGCGGCATCGGGATCGTCAACGTAGACGACCAGCAAGCGTGACTCGGCGTACTGCGCGACCTGCGCGGCCGCGAAAGAGCCGGTCACGGCATAGCGTCCCTCAAAACCGATGAGACGCTCGATTGTGCGCTCCAGCCTGCGCGGCTCGAAGCAGCGTCTGATGCTGTTTTGCTTTGTGAAGCGGAAGTCGTCGGCCCAACGTCGGATCAACGGGCTGAGGTCAACGTCCGTGACCTGCTTGCGCCTGTTCCGAACGATGAGCGCCTCCCTTTCAAGGAGGTCAAGCGTGCGAACGGCGGAACCCGCCGATGCCCCGGAGCGCTCTGCCAGCTCACGGACCCCGAACGGGGGTCGAAAATCGCATAGCGCCCTGACCACTCGCGCCGCACCGCGACCCCTGAGGGAGCGCAAGGCGCGCACCTCCCGCCATGGGTTCCGATCCGCCCCACGCCTCTCGATGAGAAGTGCCGGACGATCGAGCGCGATTCGTGCGTTGCCGGTGGCGTCCGCGTAACAGGCCCCCAGTTTCTCGAGCACCTCCCTCGCCCTCGGCGAGACGAAGCGCGCAACCACCATCGGCGGCCCCTTGCTCTCGGCAGGAAGATTCGCGTCGACCAGGGCTTGCTCAAGCGCCGCAACGAGAGGCTCGATCGCGCGTGGCTCCAAGTCGAGCTTGGCCTCGACCAGCAAGGCTGCGCTGCTCCCGTCGGGCGCTTTTATCCGCAGGAGCGCATCGGGACGCCAACCCCCTACTGGCGGGGCTAGTTGCAGGTCGACCTCCCAACTGCTCGGCAGTCGATCACGCAGGGTGCCTGCGACGGAGCGGAGCAGGTCACTCTCGCGTCCTACGTCAGCTTGGGCGTTTTTGTCGGCAGAAAGCGAGTTCATCGTCTTGATGAACGGAGTCTATTGCGGAACGCATCTCTGACGAGGCAAGAACTTAGGAGCGCAAAGCGCCTTGCGTTCCATATATCGCCCCGTTCCACAGCAGGTGGAACCCTGGAAAAGATGGAATGCGCGTGCGCGTGCGTTCGCGTGCGCATGTAACAAGAGCGTTAGCGCACGCACGCGCGCGCGTAGCTGGCTCCTACGTGCCCACCGCGCTTAGCGCGGTGGGCGCCGCTACCTTTCGCCGCGCATGTCCGGCGAATACATCTTCACGATGTACAAGGTCTCGCGGGTCCACCCGCCCAACAAGGAGGTCCTCAAGGACATCTCCTTGAGCTTCCTGCCGGGCGCCAAGATCGGCGTGCTGGGCTACAACGGCGCCGGCAAGTCGACCTTGCTGCGCATCATGGCGGGCGTCGACACCGAGTACCGGGGCGAGGCTCAGCTCCACCCCAAGGCGACGGTCGGGCTTTTGGAGCAGGAGCCGCAGCTGGATCCCGAAAAGGACGTGCGCGGCAACGTCGAGGACGGCGTGCGCGAGATCCGCGACCTGCTCGACCGCTACAACGAGGTCGCCGCCAACTACTCGGAGGAGAACGCCGAGGAGTTCGCGCGCCTCTCGGATGAGATCGAGGCGGCCGACGCCTGGAACCTCGACCAGCGCATCGACACCGCGATGGACGCCCTGCGCCTGCCGCCGGGCGACGCCGACGTGACCAAGCTCTCGGGCGGCGAGCGTCGGCGCGTCGCGCTCTGCCGCCTGCTTCTGCGCGCGCCCGACCTGCTGCTTTTGGACGAGCCCACCAACCACCTCGACGCCGAGTCGGTCGCCTGGCTCGAGCGGCACCTGGCCGAGTACAAGGGCACGGTTGTCGCGGTAACCCACGACCGCTACTTCCTCGACAACGTCGCGGAGTGGATCCTCGAGCTCGACCGCGGCCGGGGCATCCCCTTCAAGGGCAACTACTCGGCCTGGCTCGAGCAGAAGCAGAAGCGGCTCGAGCAGGAGGAGCGGCGCGAGACGGCGCGCGCCCGCACGATCGCCCGCGAGCTCGAGTGGATCCGCGAGAACCCCAAGGGCCGCCAGAAGAAGGCCAAGGCGCGCATCGCCCGCTACGAGGCCCTGCTCGCCGAGGAGCGCAACGTCAGGCTCGACCACGTCCAGATCCACATCCCCGCCGGCCCGCGCCTAGGCGAGACGGTGCTGGAGGCGAAGAACCTGCGCAAGGGATTCGGCGATCGCCTGCTGATCGACGATCTCTCGTTCTCGCTGCCGCCGGCCGGGATCGTCGGCGTGATCGGTCCCAACGGCGCCGGCAAGACGACCCTCTTCCGGATGATCACCGGCGAGGAGAAGCCGGATGCGGGCGAGCTTCGGCTCGGCGAGACCGTGAAGCTCGCCTACGTCGACCAGTCGCGCGACGCTCTCGACCCCGAGAAGACCGTCTGGGAGGAGATCTCAGACGGCTACGACGAGATCAAGGTCGGCAACGTGACGATGAACTCGCGCGCCTACGTCGCCGGGTTCAACTTCAAGGGGTCGGACCAGCAGCGCAAGGTCGGCACCCTCTCGGGCGGGGAGCGAAACCGCGTCCATCTCGCGAAGCTCCTGCGCTCGGGCGGCAACCTGCTGCTGCTCGACGAGCCCACCAACGACCTCGACGTCGACACGCTGCGCGCGCTCGAGGAGGCGCTGCTCGCCTTCGCAGGCTGCGCGGTGATCATCTCGCACGACCGCTGGTTCCTCGACCGCGTCGCGACGCACGTGCTCGCCTTCGAGGGCGACTCCCAGGTGCGCTGGTTCGAGGGCAACTTCGAGGCCTACGAGGAGGACCGCCGGCGCAGGCTCGGCCCCGCAGCCGACCGACCGCACCGCATCACCTACAAGCGGCTCACGCCGCAGCGCTGAGCGGCCCCGGCGTTCCTCAGAGGTAGCGGCGCGCAGCCACTCCAGCCCGCGCTCCGTAGCCGCCCCCGAAGAGCACCGCGTGCACGAGGAGGGGCAGAAGCTGCCACAGCTCGACCCGCTCCTCGTGGCCCTCGGCTAGCGGGAACTCCTCCACATACGCCGAGAAGATGCGCTCGCTGGGCGAGCCGAAGAGGCGCAGCATCGCGAGATCGACCTCGCGGTGGCCGCCGTAGGCGGCTGGGTCGATGACGAAGCCGCGCCCGGCCGGATCGGCCATCACGTTGCCGCCCCAAAGGTCTCCGTGCAGGCGGGCTGGAGGCTCCGCAGGACCGGCCAGCCCCTCGAGCCGCTCGCTGACCGCCTCGACCGCCCCGGCGTCGGCTGCGGAGAGCGATCCCAGATCGCGCGCCCGGCGCGTGAGCGGAAGCAGCATGTCCTCGGCGTAGACCGAAGCCCAGCTCTCCCGCTCGCGCGGCTCAAGCTCCACCGAGCCGATGCGTAACACGCCGTCGGGCGAGCCCGGCGGTAGGGCGCCGTGCGCCGGGGCGCCGGCGCGGTGAAGGCGGGCGAGCGCGCGGCCGAGCTCCTCGGCGCCGCGGACGGAGAGCGTGCCCTGGTCGATCCACTCCAGGACGAGCAGCGGCTCCTCCCTTCCGCAGGCGAGCACCGCCGGCACCGGCGCGCCGCCCTCGGCCAGCCACGCAAGGCCCGCAGCCTCAGCGGCGAAGTCGGCCGGGCTTGCACCCGCGCGGGCCTTCACGAACGCTGGCCCGGACGGCAGCTCCACCCGCCAGGCGTCGCTGATGCTTCCGCCCGCGACCGGGCGGGCGGCCGACGGCTCCTCGCCCAGAACCCGCGTGAGCGCGGCGGCCAGGCCCTGCGGAACTCCGCGGCGTGCGCCTGCGTCGGCCACTGCTCTAGCCCAGGAGCCCGGTCGGACGGCCTACTCGCGGCCGTTGACAACGTGCTCGAGCAGGGCGGCGCAGTTGCGCTCGATGATCTCCAGTACCTCGGCGAAACCGTCGGCGCCGCCGTAGTAGGGATCGGGCACGTCCGCGTCCACCCCGTCGCCGAACTCCCGCAGCATCCGCACCTTCGCCTCGGCCTCGGGATGGGGCGCCATGCGTAGCAGGGCGTCGCGGTTCGAGCTGTCCATGGCGACGAGCAGGTCGAACTCCTCGAAGTCTGAGGGCCTCACCTGGCGCGCGGTGCCGCCCAGCTCGAAGCCCCGCGCCGCCGCGGCGGCGACAGCCCGCTCGTCGGGCGGGCTGCCCACGTGCCAATCTCCGATCCCGGCGCTGTCGACCACGATCTCGCCGTCGTAGCCGTTGCCGGCCAGCAGGCTGCGCATCACGCCCTCGGCGGTGGGCGAGCGACAGATGTTCCCCAGGCAGACGAAGAGAAGACGCATGCTCTTCCTCATAGCAGCCGCGCCCGCGACACGGGTCCCATCGCCGTAGCTCCTCGGCGCGAGCGGGCCCGCGCGCCCCGCTCCACCCTCCCACGCCGACGACTCGGGCAAGCTTTCGTACCTCGTGGAGGTGCTCACGGACATCCCCCTGGCCGAGCTGACCACGCTGCGGCTCGGCGGCCCGGCCCGTCGGCTCGCGCGCGTCTTCGACCGCGATGAGCTAGTGGAGGCGGTGCGCGAACACGACCGCGCCAGCGAGGAGGTGCTGCTGCTCGCGGGCGGCAGCAACCTTGTGGTCGCGGACGAAGGCGTGCCGCGCGCGATCCAGATCCGAACCCAGGGCACGCAGCGGCGGCGCCTGCCCGACGGGCGCGTGGAAGTCACAGCCGAGGCGGGCGAAAGCTGGGATGAGCTCGTGGCCCAAGCGGTGGCCGACGGGCTCGCAGGGATCGAGTGCCTGTCGGGGATACCGGGCTCGGTCGGCGCAACGCCGATCCAGAACGTCGGGGCCTACGGTCAGGAGGTCGCCGAGACGATCAGCTCGGTGCTCGTGCTCGAGCGGGCAAGCGGAGAGGTGCGCGAGCTTCGGTCCGCCGAGTGCGGGTTTGGCTATCGCACGAGCCGCTTCAAGCGCACCCAGACCCACGTGGTGCTCGCCGTCACCTTCGCGCTCGCGCAGGCAGAGGGCGGACTGGGGGCGCCGGTCCGCTACGCCGAGCTCGCGCGCAAGCTCGGGGTCGAGCTCGGCGAGCGGGCGCCGCTCGGGCAGGTGCGCGAGGCCGTGCTCGAGCTTCGCCGCGCAAAGGGCATGGTCGTGGACCCGGGCGACCCGGACTCGGTCAGCGCCGGCTCTTTCTTCACCAACCCGCTACTAGAGCCTGAGGCGGCGCAGCGCCTCGCGGACGCGGTGGCGAAGCGGCTCGGCCGCGACGTCACGCCGCCTACGTGGCCGCAGGACGACGGCCGCGTCAAGGTATCGGCCGCGTGGCTGATCGAGAAGGCGGGCTTCTCCCGCGGCTACGGACACGGTCGGGTGGGGCTTTCTCGCAAGCACACGCTCGCGATCGTCAACCGCGGCGGCGCCACCGCCGCGGAGCTGGTCGCGTTCGCGCGCGAGATCGCGGCGGGCGTGCGTGAGGCGTTCGGAGTCGAGCTTCATCCCGAACCCGTGTTCGCCGGGCACGAGTGGTAGTCCTGCCGCGCCCGGCCGCCGTTCGGTTCACGGCGGCCGGGCGGCCCTGAAGGTGGACAGGGCGAGCGCCCTCAGCCCGCGGGCTTGGGGCAGCGGGCGTTTCGCGCGCGGCGCAGTTCGGCCTTCGCCCGGCGCAGCCTGCGCTCGGTCTTCGCGAGCCTCCTCTTCGCCCCCCTCACCTTCGAGCGCCGTGCGTCCTCGCGCTCGAGCGTGCGGAGGTTTGCCTTGGCGCGCTTGAGCGCCCTGGCCGCGCGCCTCACCTTGGCCCTCAGCTTCGGCAGGTCAACCGGGCAGACCTTCGCCACCACCCGGAAGGCCTGGGAGGCCTCGGCGACGTTACCCGCCTCGTCGATCGCGCGCAGGTAGAAGACGTGCTCGCCCCTGGTGAGGCCCCGGTAGGCCCACGGGGACTCGCACGCCTCCCACTCGCCGTCATCGAGCCGGCACTCGAAGCGCACGCCCGGCTTGTCCGCCTCGAAGGCGAACTCGGCCACATCGTCCGCCACCCTGCCCGCCGGTCCCGCGGTGATCGAGACCTCCGGCAGGACCGTGTCGATGGTGAAGGTCGCGCTCCGGGGCTCTGGCTCGACGTTGCCGAGCGGATCGGTCGCGCGTACGCGGAACACGTGCTCGCCGTCCTCGAGGCCCTCGTAGCTCACCGGCGAGGCGCACTCCTCCCACTCCCCGCTGTCGAGCCTGCACTCGAAGGTGGAGCCTGGCTTGTCCGCCTCGAACTCGAAGACCGGGTTCGGGTCGTTTCCGAGCCCGCGCGGTGCCCTGGTGATCTCGGTCCTTGGCGCGACCGTGTCGATCGCGAACCGGTGCGTCGCGGGCTCAGGCTCCGTATTGCCGGCCCGGTCGGTGGCGCGGACCGAGAAGGTGTGCTCGCCGTCCCGCAGAGACTCGAAGCCCCAGGGCGAGGAGCAGGCCTTCCACTGTCCCTCGTTGAGCCTGCACTCGAAGGAGACGCCCTCCTCGTCGGCGGCGAACTCGAAGACCGGGTCAGGGTCGTTCGTGAGCTCGCGCGGCGCGCTCGTGATCGTGGTCTGGGGCGCGACCGTGTCGATCGTGAAGGTCACGACCGGAGGCTCCGCCTCCACATTCCCGAGTGGATCGGTCGCCCGCACGGAGAAAAGGTGCTCGCCGTCGGGAAGGTCTCCGTAGGCCACGGGTGATTCGCACGGCTCCCACACGCCGTCGTCGAGGCGACACTCGAACGTGGAGCCCTCCTTGTCAGCGGCGAACTCGAAGACCGGGCTCGGGTCGCTGGAGAATTCGTGCGGAGCCTTGGTGATCTCAGTGCTGGGCGCGACCGTGTCGATCGCGAAGACGACCTGCGGCGGGTCGGGGTCCCGGTTGCCCGCGAGATCGACAGCGCGCACCCGGAAGACGTGCTCGCCGTCAGCCAGATCCTCGTAGGCCGCGGGCGAGGAGCACGCCTCCCACTCACCGTCGTCCAGCTTGCATTCGAAGCTCGCGCCGGGCTCATCAGCCTCGAACTCGAAGACCGGGTTCGGGTCGTTGGAGAGTTCGCGCGGCGCGCCGGTGATCGTGGTCCTCGGCAGGACCGTGTCCACCGTGAACTCCCGCTCCAGCGTCGTGCGATCGCCAGCGGGGTCGGTGGCCCTAAGCCGGAAGACGTAGCTGCCGTCCTCAAGCTGCTCGGTGGGCTCGTAGGTGCCCTCCGCACAGGGCTCGAAGCCGGGCCCCGCGCCCTCCTCGGTGAGCGAGCACTCGAACCGCACGCCCTCGTCCTGCGTGGAGAAGGAGAAGGAGGGGCGCCTGTCGTTCGTGTGCTCGCCCGGGGCCTCGTCCAAGCTCACCCGCGGCGGCTCCGGGCGGATGACCGCGTTCAAGTATCTGTTGCTGACGTAGAAGCGCCCGTCGTTTGCGATGTGCAATGCGTACGTTGCCGCGTGCGAAGGGACGCCGGGAAGCGCCCACTTGCCGAGGAAGTTGCCCTTGAGGTCGAACTTCTGGATGCGCCCGTACTGGCTGCCGGCGCCCTCGGCGACGTACACGAAGCCCTCGTCGGTCACCACGATCCTGAACGGAGAGCCGCCGAACTGCCCGTCTCCCGATCCGCTCGACCCCCACTTGCGGACGAAGGTGCCGTCGGGCTCGAAGACCTGGACGCGATTGTTCGAACCGTCGGCGACGTAGATCAGCCCGTCGGGGCCGACGGCGACATCGTTCGGGGATCGGAACGACCCGTCGCCCGAGCCCTGGGACCCCCACTTGCGCAGGAGGTTGCCCTCGCTGTCGAAGACCTGGATGCGGTGGTTGCTGGTGTCGGCGACGTAGACGGTGCCGTCGGGGGCGATACCGAGCCCCTGCGGCGCGTTGAGCTGTCCGTCGCCGGAGCCCTGCGAGCCCCACTGGCGAACGAAGGTCCCGTCGGTCCTGAGCACCTGGACGCGGTGGTTGCTGGAGTCGGCAACGTAGACGTTGCCGTCGGCGCCGACCTCGATGTCGGACGGGTAGTTGAACTCGCCCTCGCCCGAGCCGTGGGAGCCCCAGACGGCGCTGGTCTCGCCATCCGGGTCGAGCTTGACGATGCGGTGCCCCTCGTACTCAGTCGCGTAGAGGTTCCCCCTCGGCGTCGCTCGTCATGCCCCTCGCCACACCGAGGGCGCCGGGGTAAGACGGCCCGATCTTGCCGAGGAACGTGCCCGAGGGACTGAACTTCTGGACGCGTTTGCCGCCCGTGTCGGTGACGAGGACGTTGCCCTCGCCATCGACCTTGACTCCCCGTGGGTTGGCGAACTGCCCGTCTGCCGTACCCACGCTTCCGAACTCGCCGAGAGGAGTTCCGGACTCGTCGAAGATCCGAACGCGGTTGGCGTCGTGATCGACCAGGTAGACCGTCCCCGTGGGGCTGATGTCGATGCCGTGAGCCCGGCTGAACTGCCCGCGGCCCCACTGGCGCAGGTACGTGCCGGTGGGAGAGAAGACCTGGACGCGGCCGTTGGTCGACTCGGTCACGTGGACGTTGCCTTCGGTGTCGAAGGCGATGTCCTGGGATCCGCTGAACTGCCCGTCGCCTGAGCCGAGCGAGCCCCACTTGCGCAGGAAGTTCCCCTCGCTGTCGAAAACCTGGACGCGGTGGTTGATGGCGTCGACGACGTAGACCTCTCCGTTGGGGTGGACCTCGATGCCGGTCGGGTAGTTGAACCGCCCGTCGCCCGAGCCCTGGGAGCCCCACTTACGCAGGAAGCTCCCCTCGCTGTCGAAAACCTGGACGCGGTGGTTGTCGTAGTCCGTCACATAGACGTTGTCGTTCTGGTCGACGGCGATTCCATAGGAGTTGCCGAACTGGCCGTCCTCGGCACCGAGGGCGCCCCACTTCAGCAGGTACTGGCCCTGCGGGTTGAACTTGATCACGCGGGAGAGGTCGCTGAGAAGGACGTAGATGTTGCCTTGCGAGTCGAGGGCGACATCAACCGGGTTCGTGAGCGGCGGCGGGGCGATCTCGCGCTCGAACACCGGCCTGGCCTGGGCCAGCGGCGCAAGCGCCGCGAGAAGGGAGGTCAGAGCCGCCACCAGAAGCAGGACGGCGTTCAACGCGCGGCTCGGGGGGACAGGCGTGAGCATGTGCCGCTGATGCGCGTGGTCCTTACCGTCGGCAAGGGCTGCGGTGGGTGCGATTCTCAGCTCCTTTCCTCGAAACGCTTCCGGTGTCGCCGAATCCGGTTGCGCTCGGCCTGCTTGTCGCAGCAGGGCTCAGGCAAGGCGCACCGTGCTGTCGCGCCGGTTGGACGACCCGAGTCCCCTAACCCCGAACGCGGGATCCGAGCCAGTACATGGAGCGCGCCGGACGGCAGGTCGCCGCACGCGGAGCGCCCGTGCGGAACCGGTATCGGCGAACTGGGCAGGTGGCTTTAGCGCCGAGCGGGGCCTTCCCCTGGCTCGCCGCAGACTTGATGCGCCGCGGCCCCGGGTCCCGCCCCGTCAGGCTCGCGCCCGCCGCCAGAGCCGCTTGCCGTCGCGCTCGCTCTCCTCGAGCTCGCCCAAGCGAGTGAGGTGGTCGAGGTAGACGAGCGTGATCTGCAGCGCCCAGGGGGCGGTCTGCGGGGTGAGGTTCTCGGCGCCGAGGATGTCCCCGAGCAGCTCGAACGCGCTACGCGGCTCCGAGCCCACGGCCTCGCGCACGCGCTGGAGTTGGCCCTCCAGCACCTCGCGCGTCGCCCGCACCTTCTCTCGCACCCCGCGGAAGGGACGTCCGTGACCCGAGAGGCAGAGCCCGCACTCCAGCCCCTCCACGACCTCCAGGCTGTGGCTGAACTCGGCCACCGGATCGGGCGAAAGCCCGTAATCGAAGTAGAGGACGATCCTGCCGAGCAAGTGGTCGCCGGAGATCAGCAAGCCGCTCTCCGGCTCGTGGAAGACGACGTGCGAGGGGGCGTGGCCCGGCGTCTCGTGAACGACGAAGGCACCCAGGTCCGTCTCGACCTCGACCCCGTCCACCAGCTCGCGGTCGGGCGGCACGGCGCGGGCGATCCCGCTGGGCTCTCCCTTGCGCTCCTCCCGGTAGCGCTCGAGCGCCGCGGGCGGAACCCCGCTCTGGCGCGCGACCTCGAGCCGCTGTTCGAGCACGGCGTCGGGATTCTCCGCGTACTCGCGCGCTGTCTCCCAGGCCGGGTGGAGCCAGACCTCGCAGCCGGCAGCGTCGGCGATCGGGCCCGCCAGCCCGTAGTGGTCGGCGTGCACGTGCGTGCAGGCGACCAACCGCACGTCGGCGAGCTCGAGGCCGACCTGGGCGAGCGCGTACTCGAGCGGGCGGGTGCCCTCGGGGCCCGCGTAGCCGGTATCGAAGAGCACGATCCCATCCCCGCTTCTCACCGCCCAGGCGTTGCAGTGCGGCACGCCCGGCCAGGGCAGCGGTAGGCGCAGCCTCCAGACGCCGGGCAGGACTCGCTCGCCGCGGGCGAGTTCCTTCTTCTTCGGGGGAGCGGCCATGCGTCAGGCATGCTGGCACGCGCGGGGGCGGCGTGACCACATCCCTCGCGTGCCGACGGCCAGGCGCAGGGACCCGGTCGCGACCGGGGAACTAGAGCCGCCCCGCCTCCGCCGCCGCGCGCTCGGCCTGCTCGAGCTGCTCTGCGATCAGCTCGAGGCCGGCGTTCCAGAAGCCTGGGTCGGTGAGGTCGACGTCGACGATCCGTCCCAGTTCCTCCGGTGAGCGCGAGCCGCCGGCGCGCAACAGATCGAGGTAGGCGGGCACGAACTCAGCGCCGCGCTGCTGGTAGCGGCGGTAGACCGAGAGCGCCAGCAGGTGCCCGTAGGCGTAGGCGTAGACGTAGCCGGGCGTGTCGATGAAGTGCGGCACGTACGACCACCAGATCGCGTAGTCGTCGTCCAGCTCAACCGAGTCGCCCAGAAGGTCGCGCTGGGTGTCGAGCCACGCCTGGTTGAAGTCCTCCACCCGCAACTCCCCCTCGTTGCGCCGCCGCGTGTGCACGCGATCCTCGAAGCGGTTCATCGCGATCTGCCGGAAGACCGCGGCGACCGCGCCGTCCAGCGACTCGGCCAGAAGAGCAAGACGCGCGCCCGCGTCGGGCGCCTCCTCCAGCAGGCGCTCGAGCACGATCGTCTCGCCGAAGATCGAGGCGGTCTCGGCGACCGTGAGCGGCGTCGAGAACTGGAAGATGCCCTGGTCGCGGGCGAGCACGGCGTGCACGCCGTGCCCAAGCTCGTGCGCCATCGTCAGCACGTCGCCCGGGCGCGAGGTGTAGTTGAGCATCACGTAGGGGTGGCGCGAGGGCACGGCGTACGAGCAGAAGGCGCCGCCGCGCTTGCCCGGGGCGGGCGGGGCGTCGATGTAGCGCCCGCTGAAGAACTCGGTCGCGACCTCGCCCAGCTCCGGTGAGAAGGTGCGGTAGCAGTCGAGGACCAGCTCGCGCGCCTCGGCGTAGGGCACGTGGCGCTCCTCGGCCACGACGGGAGCCATGCGGTCGTAGTGGGCGAGGCGATCGAGCCCGAGCAGGCGCGCCTTCAGCTGGTACCAGCGGCGGGCGAGCTCGAAGCGCGAGCGCACCGCCTCGATCAGCGCCTCGACCGACTCGTCGCTCGCCTCGTTGGCGAGGTTGCGCGAGGCGAGCCAGTGCTCGTAGGAGCGCAGCCGATCCTTGGTCGCTTTGTCCTGCAGCAACGTGTTGAAGATGAATGCACGCAGGCGCAGGCCGGGCCGAAGCGCCGCGGTAACCCCCTCGGCCGCCGCGCGCCGGCGCTCGCGGTCGGGATCCTGCAGGCGGGCGAGCGCCTGCATCAGCGGCACCGGCTCCTCGGCGTCGGGAAGCTCGACCGTGAGCTCGGAGACCCGCTCGGTGAACAGGCGACGGAAGGCAGCTGCGCCCGTGACCTGCGTCTCGGCGAGGATGCGCTCCTCGGGCTCGCTGAGCTGGTGGGGTCGGTAGCGGCGGGCGGTGCGCAGGTAGTGGCGCCAGCGCTCGAGGCGCTCGTCGGCAAGCAACTCGTCTGCTCGCTCCTCGGGCAGCTCGTTCCACTCGAGCTCGAAGAAGAGCAGCTCGGTCTCGATCGCGGTGCCCCGCTCGCGCGCCTCCTGCATGAGCGCCCCGCGCTCGGGGTCGCGCGTGTCGGTGGTGAACCAGAGCGAGGCGTAGGTCCCCGCGCGCCCGGCGAGGTCGTAGATCTCCTCCAGCTCGCGCATGGCGTCGGCGAGCTTCCCTGCGTCGAGCTCAGCGACGCGCCCGCGGTGTGCCCCAGCGAACTCGTCGGCGCGCCGCTTGGCCGCCGCGAGCAGCTCCCGCACCCCCTCCGGTCCCCGACCGTCGACCAGGGGCTCGAGGTCCCAGCGCGCCTCGGCGAGGCCTTCGTCCTGTGCGGCGGCGGTTGCGGTCGTCATGTCACCACCTTACGGGGCGCCGGCGACAGGCGCCGTTACCGGGTGATGACCACCGGCGTCCCCGGGGGCACGCGCTTGACCAGGGCGGCGACGTCCGCGTCACGCGCCCGCACGCAACCGTGCGAGATGGCTCCACGCAGGGGCCCGTCGGTGCCGTGGATCGCGATCCGATCCCCGCCCATCCAGCCGGACGGCAGGCGCGCCTGGCGCGCCGTGAGGGCGACCGCGCAGCAGCCGTAGGCCGGGTTGAGCCCGCCCCGGAAGGTGTCGGTCACCGCGAAGCGTCCGGTGGGGGTCGGGGATCCCGGGGCGCCGACCGTGACCGGGAACCTGCGCACGACCCGCTCGCCGCGAAGCAGCTCGAGCCGGAACTCGGAGAGGTCGACGCGAATCTCCCAGGGCACGCTCCCCTCCACGAGCCGCCGCGGGTCGAGGCGCACCCAGCCGAGCTCGCCGTCGCGCCGATGGGGCGTAGGCACGCCCGCCCAGGCGCCGCGTCGCTCGACGACCGAGAGCACGGTCGGCGAGCGCCATTCGGTGCGCGGGCGAAGCGTCGCGATCACCTTGCCGCCCGGTCGCTCACGCAGCGGCACCCGCACGCCCTTGCGCGGCCAGACGACCGGGTGGCCGCGGCGGGGCAGCTCGAGTACGCGCCGCAGCGCCGTGGCTGGGACCTCGGTGACGGTCGTCGTGGTGGTCTCTGTCACCGTGGTCGTGTAGGTGCGGGCGACGCCCGAATCGGGCTCGGCCTTCTCGCCGCATCCCGCCGCGAGCACAGCCGCCGCGGCGAGGCCCACCAGTCCGAGCCCGCGCGCCATCGTCCCCCGAGCTTACGCCTCACCTGCGTGCACGAGGACGGCGTTACCCCCCGGCCGGGGACCCAAGCCCGTCCCACAAACGAAACGGCGCGAGCCCCTCGGGGAGTCGCGCCTTGGGAAGCGGAGAGGGAGGGATTCGAACCCTCGAGAGAGCTTGTCGCCCCCTACTCGCTTAGCAGGCGAGTGCCTTCAGCCGCTCGGCCACCTCTCCGCGGCGAACTCGATTCTAGATATCCGAGCCCGATCTTCCGCAGTAGGCTCGCGCGGAGAGAAGAGTCTGGGCCCGACCCGAAGTTGCAGCCGACCGGCACCGACATCCAGGCGACGAGCGCTCCGCTCGACCGCGAGGCCCTCTACGAGCGCTACGAGGGCATCTTCGCTGGGATCTCGCGCCCGTTCGCCTTCGTCGACCTCGACGCGCTCGAGCACAACGCCCGCCACATGCTCGCCCAGGCGGGGACGCTGCCGATCCGCGTCGCCTCCAAGTCGGTGCGCTCGCGCGCGGTGCTCGAGCGGATCTTCGCGCTCGACGAACGCTTCCGCGGGATCCTGAGCTTCACGCTCGAGGAGGCGCTGATGCTCGCCGAGCACGGCTACCGGGACGTGTTCGTCGGCTATCCGACCGCCGACCGCGAGGCGCTCTCGCGCCTGGCGGCGCTGGCCGCGGAGCGACCCGACGACCACCCGGTCCTGCTCGTCGATGAGGTCGCGCAGCTCGACCTGATCGAGGCGGCGGCGGGGCGCGGCGCTACCCCGATCCGCGTCGCGATCGACATCGACCCGAGCTGGCGCCCGCTGGGGACGCACGGGGTTCGCATCGGGCCCAAGCGCTCGCCGGTGCGCACGCCGGAGCAGGCCCGGGCGCTCGCGCGCGAGGCCGCCCAGCGGCCCGGCACGCGCCTGGTCGGCGCGATGGCCTACGAGGGCCAGATCGCCGGGGTGGGCGACCGCCCGCCGGGCAGGCCGCTGCGCGGGGCGGCGATCCGCGTCATGCAGCGCCGCTCGCTGGAGGAGCTGCGGCAGCGGCTGCCCGGAGTGATCGCGGCCGTGCGCGAGGAGGCGGAGGGCGAGCTCGAGTTCGTCAACTGCGGCGGCACGGGCAGCCTCGCCCGCTCCGCCTCCCTGGGCGTCGCCACTGAGCTCAGCGCCGGCTCGGGCTTCTACGCGCCGGCACTCTTCGATGCCTACAGCGCGCTCGACCTGCGGCCGGCTGCCTTCTTCTGCCTGCCGATCGTGCGTCGCCCCGGCGCGGGGATCGCGACCGCCCTGGGCGGCGGCTATATCGCCTCCGGCCCTGCGGGGGCGGACCGCCTGCCGCAGCCGTACCTGCCGGCCGGCCTGCGCTTCGACTCCGAGGAGGGGGCCGGCGAGGTGCAGACGCCGCTGCTGGGCGCCGCCGCCGGCCGGCTGCGCGTCGGCGACCGCGTGTACCTGCGGCACGCCAAGGCGGGTGAGCTCTGCGAGCGCTTCAACTCGCTCTACCTCGTCCAGGGCGAGCGGATCGTCGACGAGGTGCCGACTTACCGCGGCGAGGGCTGGGCGTTCCTGTAGCCCGTCCCGATCACCCCGCTCGCTCAGCCCATCGAGGCGGATCAGTCGCGCAGGGCCTTACTTACTCGCCTCGCTCGGCGCGAGGGGGCCCAGCACGCGCTCGACGTAGGCGTTGGCGAAGACGCCGTCCGGATCGAGGCGCTTGCGCACCGCCTGGAAGTCGTCCCAGCGCGGGTAGAGCTCGCGCAGTTGCGCGGCCGTGAGGAAGTGGCGCTTGCCCCAGTGGGGGCGGGCGTCGAACTCGCGCAGGGCGTCCTCGACCGCGGTGAAGTAGCTGCGCCAGTCGAGCTTGCGGTCCTGGTGCACGGCGATGTAGCAGGTGTCGCGCTCGTAGGAGGGGCTGAGGAAGGCATCGTCGGGGGCCACGAAGCGCACCTCGATCGGGTAGCCGACGGCGAGCTCGGGGCGCTCCGCGATCGCCAGCACGCGTTCGAACGCCTCGCGCGCGTGCTCGCGGGGGACGCCGTACTCCATCTCCGTGAACTTGATCCGGCGCTCGGAGGCGAAGACGCGGTAGCTGCGGTCGATCTTGGTGGAGCGGCCGACGCCGTCAGCGGCCATGCGCGCGAGCTGCGGCACGCGCCTGGGCATGCGGCGCGCCGCCAGCGCGAACAGCTGGCCGACCCAGTTCTCGACCACGACCTCCTGCAGGTATACGGCGGCTGGATGCCGCGGCGCCGGCGGGGCGTCGGTGCGCTTGGTCTCCCGGCAGAGCGCGGTGCGGGTGTGGGGGAAGCAGTAGAACTCGAAGTGGTCGTTCGCGGCGTTCAGCTCGTCGAGGCGGGCCAGCGTCTCCTCGAGGGGCTTGGGGTTGTCGACCCGGTGCAGCGTGTAGGCGGGAACCGTCCGGACCGTGACCGAGTAGATGACCCCCAGCGCCCCGAGCCCGACCCGCGCGGCGCGCAGCAACTCGGGCTCCGACTCGTCGATCGTCACCAGCTGTCCGTCGGCGGTGACCAGCTCCAGCGCGGCGATCTGGGCACCGAGGTTCTGGAAGCGCTCGCCGGTGCCGTGGGTGCCTGTGGAGATCGCGCCGGCGATCGTCTGGCGGTCGATGTC
>Ga0310837_100550_pt1 | contig 24820 bp, 22 predicted proteins | sample SM_ome_5_FD_201315 | JGI IMG/M metagenome (GOLD analysis project Ga0310837, IMG submission 201315) | Sorghum-adapted microbial communities enriched on stacked mutant (SM) sorghum from Joint BioEnergy Institute, Emeryville, California... ...
TCATCCTCACGGTTTGGATTTTGAAGTCTTTGTCATACTTTTGACTCATCTTCGGACACCTCGATTTTGCTGAATTTATTGTCGCATTCTCGATTCTCGGTGTCCACTATTCAGTCTAGCATCACGGCGGATCGCTGGAGATCATTTTCGACCGCATCACCAACACGGAAAGCAGCAAAATCTTTTACAAACCGTTCTATCGCCGGGAAGATTTCAACGACGAAAAATACAAGCCGGCGTTCGCGCCGCAGGCTGTGAGCGGCCAGACGGTGGAGTTTCAATTGTGGCTGGACCAGTGGGAGGGTGCGCCCTTGCGGATCACTCCCTATGTCCGCGATACGTACGACAAGAAGGAAATCCTCATGCCCCCCGTGGAATTGAAAGAAGGGGAATGGAACGAACTCCGTTTCGCCATTCCTCCGCTGGAAGGCAATTTCGCCGATGAAATCGGCTTCCTGATCGACTCGCCGACGTCGACGGCGGCTTCCCGCGCCTTCGGCGCGCTGTACATCGGCCGGATGCGCGTGTACGGCGGCGGGCAGTACGCGATTGACTGGGCAAAGCAGGCGGTCGAGTTCACGTCGGTGACGCCCATGGCCCAGCATCGCGGCGAGTGGCGCCTGGCGGACGGCGGGCTGCATTATGCGGCCGAACGGCACGCCGCTGCCTTCACGGGCAATTATTACGCCCGGGACGTGGAAATCGAGGCGGCCTTCACGCCGCTGGCCGGCGAGTCCCACGGACTCGTCGTCCGGGCACAAGGCATCGAACGCCATTACTGGCTGGGGCTGTCGGAGCGGGGGACGGTGTCGATCCGGAAAAACGATTTCGGCTGGACGGAACTCGCTTCGGCCGACTTCCCCTGGGAGCCCGGCAACACCTATGTCCTGAAGGCGGTCGCCCGGGGCGGCAAACTGGAGCTGTACGTCGACGGTCGCCTGGTTGCGGAAGCGGAGGACGGGGGTTACGGCTGCGGCATGTACGGCATCGCCTCGCTGCAGGACGCCGCCGGGCGGGTCGGAACGTTCCACGTCAGGTCATTCACGATATGAGAGGGTGATCGCATGAAAAAGATCGTCGTCGTCGGCAGCATCAACATGGACCTGGTCACCAACGTGGCCGCCTTCCCCAAACCGGGAGAAACGATTCACAGCCTGGGCGTCGGGTACCACCCGGGCGGCAAAGGGGCCAACCAGGCCGTGGCCGCCGCCCGCAGCGGGGCAAGGGTTCAGATGGTCGGCGCCGTCGGCACCGACAGTTTCGCCCGGACGCTGATCGACAATTTGGCCGCGAGCGGCGTGGACACGGACAGCATTTTGCGCAAAGAGGGCCACTCGGGCCTCGCCGTCATCACGGTGGAGCAGTCGGGCGAAAACCACATTGTGCTGGCCGCCGGCAGCAACAAAGCGTTCACGTTCGAAGAGATCGAAGGGCGGATTGCCTGGGATGAAGCCTATGCCGTTCTGTTGCAGAACGAAATCGACTGGGAGACGACCGTATCGGTCATGCGGGCGGCGAAGCGGAAGGGCGTGCCTGTCTGGTTCAACCCCGCGCCGGCCCTGAAGCTGGAACCGCCGGTTCTGTCCCTGATCCACACCTGCATCCTGAATGAGACGGAAATCGAGCTGATCACCGGCGTGAAAGTTGCCGGAACGGAGGACGCCGCACGGGCGGCCGGACAGCTGCTGGAAGCCGGCGTGACGCAAGTGGTGGTCACCCTCGGGGACAAGGGATGCGTATGGGTCGGCCCGGGCGGCGAATCATGCCGCGTGCCGGCGTTCCGCGTCAAGGCGGTGGACACGACGGCGGCGGGGGATACGTTCATCGGCGCCCTGGCGGCGGCTTCCTGTGACGGAATGCCCGTCACCGATGCGCTCCGCCGCGCGGCGGCCGCTTCGGCCATCGCCGTCACGCGCCAGGGCGCGCAGGCGTCCATTCCGACCCGGCAAGAGGTGGATGCCTTCATGGAACAGACGGTCCAGGGCGGAGAGATGGCGGAGTGACCGCAGCGGTCTCCCGATTTGTACGATATTTCATACAAAAAGTCCGTCTGACTTGCGGGAAACCAGCCGTTTTGTACGAAAAATCATACAAAACCGGCTCGATCGGCATGAAACCGTGGCGTTTTGTACGAAAAATCATACAAAACCGGCTCGATCGGCATGTAATCAGTGCGTTTTGTACGAAAAATCATACAAAACCGGCTCGATCGGCATGAAACCGTGGCGTTTTGTACGAAAAATCATACAAAATCGGCTTCATCTGCATGAAAAAAGGTCGTTTTGTATGGAATTTCATACAAAACGCCTCTTTTTTGCTCGATTCGTTCCCAATTTGTATGAAAAATCGTACAAAACGTTTCCGGATCCATCCCGCTTCCGTTTTTTGATATGATGATTGGTGAAAGCCGGAAACCTTGGCAGATCGGAGGGCGGGACGATGGCGAGGCCGGCGGGAACGGACGGAAAAACGGATTGGCAAACGACCCGAGGCGAGCGGCTGAGTTACGGGCTGTATTTTGCCGGGCAAAATCTGCTCTATATCCTGGTCACCACGTTTACGGCCCTTTTTCTGCTCAACAGGGGGCTGGAGGAGACGGTCGTTGCCGCCATTTTGCTCGTGCCGAAAATCTGGGACGCCGTGAACGACCCGCTGTTTGGCATCATCATCGACAAGGCCCGGTTTCGCGGCGGCCGGTTTCTCCCCTGGCTCAAAATGTCCTGGCTGCTTGTGCCGGCATCCACCGTTTTCCTGTTTGCCATGCCGGACGCGCTGCCGCAGGGGGCCAAAATCGCGTGGGCCGTCGCCGGCTACATGCTGTGGGACATGAGCTACACCCTCTGCGATGCGCCGATTTTCGCGCTGTCCACCGCCATGACGCCGGTGGTCCGGGAGCGCACCGCCCTCATTTCCTTCGGCAGGTTTTGTTCCACCGTCGTTTCCATCGCGGCCATCCTTGCCATCGAGGCGACGTACGCCTCCGCCGACTGGCTGCCGATCGCCGTCACCCTGGGCGCGGCCGCCATGCTGCTGATGCTGCCCATCCTCGTCACCGGCAAGGAACGCATCCGGATTCCCCGCGGCAAAGATCCGTCCATCCCGGCCATGTTCCGCTATCTCGGGCGCAACCGGTACATGCTGGCCTTTTTCGTCTCCTATCTGTTGATCGGATCCACGATGTACGTCCAGGTGCTCGTCCCGGTCTTTGCCCAGTACGTGTACGGCAGCACCGGCGTCGGGACCGCGCTCCTCGGCATCAGCGTGGTGCCGATGCTGGCCATTGCCGTTTTCGCACCGGCCCTGGCCAAATTGACGGACAAGTTCCACCTGTACGTCATTTCCCTGGCGGTTTGCGCGGCCGCGAGCGTCCTGCAATTTTTCATCGACTACCGCGACGAGGCGGCCCTTTATGCGACGACGTTCCTCCGCGCCATCGGCTACGGCGGCTTCAGCGTCCTGCCGCTTCTGTTCGTCCCCGACATCATGGAATACGGCCACTATTTGACGGGTCAGCGGCAGGAAGGATTGGTGTTCGCCTTGCAGACGTTCATGACCAAACTTTCCGCGGCTGTCATGACCTCGTTGTCCCTGGCCGTCCTCGGCTGGCTCGGCTTTTCGTCGGCGAACGCCGATCCCGTGACCGGGATCGTGGACGCAGCTCAGGGCGAGGCGTTCTGGACCGCGTTTACGCTCGTGTCCGCCGCCGGGCCCGCGCTCGGGCTCATCGTCCTGCTCGCGTTTTACAAACTGCGGGACCGTGACGTCCAACTCATGAGCCGGTGCAACAGCGGGGAAATTTCCCGCGAGGAATGCGAGCGCGGCCTGTCGCGGACGACATGAACCGGCGCAGCCCTTGACAAAACCGGCTCAAAATATTATATTCCCATACCAAATGGTATGTTGTCATCGTCCCAAAAAGTCGGGAGGTTTTGTTTTGAACGTCAAAGACAGGGTGGTGCAAGCCGCCGAAAAACTCGCCCAAACGATGCCCCACGACCGGATCACCTATGCCGAAATTGCCAGGGAAGCGGGTGTGCACTGGACGGCGGTGAGAAGACACCTGGGCGACAGGCAGGAAATGCGGGCATGGTTGAAACGCCTGCAGGACGACCGGCGGGAATCGTTCGCGGACACGCGCACGCGCATCCTGGAAGCAGGCGGCAACGTGTTCGCGGAACTCGGCTATCATCGGGCTTCGCTGGACAGGGTGGCGGCCGAGGCGGGACTGACGAAGGGAGCGGTGTATTGGCATTTTTCCGGCAAACAGGACCTGTTTCTCGCCATCCTGGAGCATCATCTGAACGGGCAGCTCCGCCTGTTGCCCGGCCGGATGGAACGCATGCTGAAATCCGATGATCCCGCAACCGCCCTGGGTGACTGGCTGCTCCGGGAAATCGGCGGCCTCCGCGAAGGCGACGGAAAGCCGCGGCTTTTTCTCGAATTTGTGATGTCGGGGCGGGAACCGGAAGTGCGGGAAAAATTGCAGGCCGTGCACGGCAAGCTGCTGGACGGCGTCGCTTCCCTGGTGGAAGGGATGCAGGGCCGGGGCTTGATCCGGGCGGATCTGGATCCCGCGGCTGCCAGCCTCATGGTCGATGCACTGTTGAAAGGGCTGGTCGTGGAATGGCTGATCGATCCAGGCCGGTTTGACGCCGCCGATTGGTGCCAAACGATTTCGAAGGTGCTCTGGCACGGCTTGCAGCCACAACGATAAACCGCAAAACTGTCCGAACGTGCCGGAACATCCCCGAACGCAAATCTTCCCGCGACGATAACATACCAACAAGTGACCTGCCGGAGAACGTTCGTCCGCAATGGATCGGCAAACCGGCGAACATGAATCGGCGCGAACCGAATCCGCCAATGCGAAAGGCCGGGATCAGCCACTGACGCCACCATGAGAAAAGGCCGCCGGGTCCGCAGAACGGGATCATTTCCCGTAAAAAAAAGACTGCAAGCCGCTCCCGCCGGAGTCCGGTTTGCAGTCCGTTTTCGTTTGATGCCGCATGCCGTTTGCCGTTGACCGGTGCTTGTGCCGTTGTTGTGCCGCTTGATTCCGGCTGATGATGCCGCATGCGTTCGATTGTCGGCCAACGTTTGATGCCAACCGATGCCGCATTCCGCTTATGCCGGTTGATTCCGCCCGAATACGCCGGAATTACCCTTGCTGCTGCTCCTCCATCGCCTTCAGCGCTTCCAGGTCCATGTACCCGATTTCCCAAATGTGGCCGTCGGGATCCTCGAATCCCCATTGGTAGAAAAAGCCGTGGTCCTGCGGCTCGCAGTACAGCCTGCCGCCGAGCGACACCGCCTTGTTGACGATTTCGTCGACGCCGGCCCGGCTTTCGGCGGCCAGCGCGACGGTGAGCTGGGCATACTTGCTCGTGTCGACGGGTTCCTTGCGCGTGAACGTTTTCAGGTAGTCCTCCCTGAGCAGCATGGCATAAATGTTCTCGCCGATGACGAGGCACGCCGCCTGTTCCCCGTCGGTAAACCGCCGGTCGAATTCGAACCCGAGCCCCTCGAAAAACGCCATCGACCGCTGCACGTCCTTCACGTGCAAATTCACGTAAATCTGCTTTGACGTCAAAGCCATGAACATCGCCTCCCGGTATCAGGATTGCCTTGCCTTGTGCCCGCGAAACGGTCGCTGCATGCACAAGCAAAACGTAACATTTGCGGGCACCCGCGCATGCGGGCCGAGGCAATCTCCGGAAGCAGGTCTGCCCATCCCCATTATGGCATTTCCTGGGCGCGAAAGACAGTCTTTTTTTCCAAGATCCCCCAATGTCCCTCTCGCAACGGGATGTGCCTGTGCTTTGCCTGGCACGCAACATGGTCGATAAGTCGACCAAATATCGACGATTTCGGCTTTCGCGCCGGCCTTTTACTAGTGACTGGCCCGGGCGATGATGCGGTCCGCATTTAGATATTGGCCGTATTTCAAAGTTTCCGGTGCATGCACCGTGTGGCAACTTGATGGGTTTCCCATATGTTCGTATAATGATCTTGACTTCCAACGAAAGGGTGAAATGGATGTCCTTCCAAACCGTCCGAGGTAGATAGTTTTCGGGCCGGATCAAAACGCGTACCGGCCGCCAAGGGGGTCGTATGCCCTTTTGGACCCATGAAAACTGTCGCTTGGACGAAATCGGAAGGCATCTCGATTTTGGCGAAGCCAAAAGGCGCGTCATCCGCTCCGCTCGGGGAGCCGCGGGATGCTTGCGGTTTCCGTTCGGGATCGGGACGCCTTTTGGCTTTTTTGTCTTTTGTTGGAGGTCCCCGTCATGTTGAAAAAAAGCTTGTCCATGTTCAAATGGATCATTTTGCTGTATGTTGCGCTCGGGTTTCTGGCCCAATTTTGCTCCGCCTTTGGCATCAAAACCTTTCAATCCCTCATTGACACAGCGATTCAGGCCGGGGGGCTGAACGAGGTGCTGCCCGACATCCTCCTGTATGGCGCATTGTTGACGGGCGCGGTAATCGCCTTTTATTTGTCGGAATACCCGGATTCCTGTCTTTCCCACGGCATCTCGGAAAAGCTGAAGGTCATGGCCCTGGCCAAAGTGTCCAGGATCGACTACACCGCTTACCAGAACATCGGCACCGGCGAGATGATCAAAGTGATCGAAAACGGGGCTTCGGCGGGCATGAGCATTCTTCATTCTTTCTATTTGAGAATAGCCCGCGAACTGCTGCCGACGGTCCTGTTCAGCCTGCTGTTCATCAGCTTTTACGACAGCAAGATCATGCTGGCCATCGCGGCCGGGTATGTGGTCATTTTTCTTGTCAATCATGTGCTGCTTCGGGCGTTGTACGGAATCAAATCTTCCCTGCTCGAAAGCCAGGAATCGATGTCCAAGTTTTCCGTCCGGGGCTTCATGGAACTGGTGACCTTCCGGCTGAACAAGCGGTATGCCAAAGAGATCGCGCGCCTGCACGAGAATGCCGATGACATCATCCGGAAAAGCACCAGGATCCGGATGATCCACGAATTGTTCTTTTCCATCTACGCCCTGCTGGTGACGTTCATCAAACTCTTTGTGCTGGTTTTCGGCGTCAAAAGCGTGCTGGCCGGCGAATCTTCGATCGGGACCATCATTGCGCTCATCCTGTTCATCGATCAGGTCTACACGCCGATTGCCATCTTCAACGTTCTGTATGTGGAGTACAAGCTGAACCGGGTCGCCTATACCCGATTCGAGGCGTTCCTGAATGCGCCGGAAGACCGAAACCTGGAAAAGGGAACGGAGATGAAAACCGTCAAGGGGAGCATCGAATTTAGGAATGTGCATTTCGGTTACGGCGATGCGGATGTGCTGAAAAATGTTTCCTTTACCGTCAGGCCGGGCAGTTCCGTCGCCATCGTCGGAATGAGCGGCAGCGGCAAGTCGACGATCGTCAAATTGATGCTGGGGCTGCTCAAGAAACGGGCCGGGCAAATTTTGATCGACGGCGTCGACATCGACGAAATCCGGCTGAACAGTCTGTACGACCATGTGTCCTATATTTCCCAGGATGCGCCCGTCTTTGATGCTTCGATCCGGGAAAATATCGCCTTCGACCGGGACATGACCGATGAAGCGATCTGGGGCATTTTGGACAAGGTGGGGTTGAAGGAGAAAGTGTGGAGCCTGCCCGACCGGCTGGACACGCTGGTTGGGGAGAGGGGCATGAAACTGTCGGGCGGCGAAAAGCAGCTCCTCGCCTTCGCCCGAATCATGGCCCAGCAAAGAAGCATCATCATCCTGGATGAACCGGTGTCGGCGCTGGACAACATCAACGAAAAAAGGATCATGAGCCGCGTTCTGGATCTGTTTGCCGGAAAAACGCTCATTGTCATCGCCCACCGGCTGCAATCCATCCGGGACGTGGACCGCATTCTGGTGGTGAAAGACGGCCAGATTGCGGACGAAGGCGACTTCCATCAATTGATGGGCGGCAGCGACGGTTTCCGGGAGTTGTGGAGCAGGGAGATGGAGGACCATTCGGCGGAACCGCATCCGGCATGAACAGGAAAGGGCCGATTCTGCGTTGTGCAGAACCGGCCCTTTTTTTCTTCGCCGGACGATCTTGCCAGTTTTTTTGCGGCCAACGCGTTACCGGACAATCTTGTAATACGTCCTCGCCGTCAGCGCGTAAATCGCCGCGTAGCACACCGCGAACGCCAAAATCGTCAGCCCGGTGCACAGCGCGTACAGCGGAACGTTGGTCATCCGGAAGATGGCAAGCAGCTTGCTGATGACCGGGAACGCCGCAGCGATGTGGCAGACGGCCATGGCGAGCGGCAGGAAGAAGACGGACAGCACCTGGAAGCGGATCGTCCTTTTGATTTCCCCGTGATCCAGGCCGACCTTCAGCATGATCGCAAAACGTTCCTTGTCGTCGAACCCTTCGGAGATCTGCTTGTAGTAAATGATGAGCACGGTGCCCAGGATGAACAGCGCGCCCAGGAACAGGCCGAGGAAAAACAGCGATCCGTATACCGACAGGAAATCCCGCTTCGAGGCTTCCCGGCCATCCGCGTATCCGTCGACGGGCAAGTTGCTGTACAGGGCGGAAACGAGGCTGATTTGCGTCTCCCGGTCCGCCGCCGTGTCAAAATGGTACATGTAGGCGTAATCGATCCCGATCTTCCCATCCCCGTACAGGGCTTGGCGGACGCGGACGATGTCCGCTTCCCCGGCGGTGACGACCACGTAACTGTTCGGCAGCAAATCGTTCAGGGCGATTTCCTTCGCCAGCCCGAGTTCATCCAGCTGCTCCCGAACGGCCAGGGAAAATCCGTCAAACCGGAGCGCATCCCCCGGCAACTTCCCTTCCTCGACATACACCAGCGCTTCGCCTTCGGAAAGTTCGGCCCGGGCGCCTTCGATCCGGTTGTACTCCTCCGCGGTGATGAACGTGAACAGGGCCGCATGTTTGTCGGTGTAACGGGCGCCGCGCCCGCCGATGAACGTCTGCCCGTCATGAACGGCCACTTCCGTGACGTATTTCAAGGAGAGCGGGTTTTGCGGGCGAACGCCCTTCTTTTCCGCGATTTCGGCAACGGCGGCTTCCAGTTTCCCGATCTGTTCATCGTCGACGTGATAGGCCATGACGGCAATTTCCCGCGGGTAACGCGTGCGGAGCACGTCTTCCAACCCGACGTACAACGATACGGTGGAGCTCAGCATGATGATGACCATCGTGGACAAAATGCAAATGCTGGCCAGGCCCGCGGCGTTTTGCTTCATCCGGTAAATCATCCCCGAAACGGCGATGAACGGATTGGTGCGGTAATAGAACCGCTTGTTCCGCCGCAACGTTTTCAGGATGGCGATGCTGCCCGCGGTAAACAGGCAATACGTGCCGATGATGACGAGCATGACCGCGATGAAAAACTCGTACAGGGCCGCCACCGGCGACTTGACCGTGATGGCCATCACGTAGCCGGCGCCCAGCGCGGCGATGCCGACGATGGCGATCAGCCACTTCGTGCGGGGTTCCTTCTCGCCGACGTTGCCGCCTTTGAGCAGCTCGACCGGTTTGGACACGTGAACCTGAAACACGTTGTACAGCAGATTGACGAGGAACGCGGCGCCGAACAGGACGGCCGTCATGATCACCGCCCTGGGCGGCACGTCAAAACCGTAGGAGGCATCCATGCCCAAAATGTTCAGCAGCAACAGCAAGGCCAGCTTGCCGAACAGTATGCCGGCCAAAATCCCGAGCCCGATGCAGACGAGGGCGGTCAGCGCCGTTTCGATCAGCATGATCCGGGCTATATGCTTTTTCTCCATGCCCAGGATGTTGAAAAGGCCGAATTCCTTCTTCCGCCTCTTGATCAGAAAGCTGTTGATGTACAGGAGCAGAAGGAACGAAAAAAAGCCGGTGACGATGCAGCCGAGAAAAAGCACCGTGCGTACGGTCATGCTGTCGTGCATGGCGCCGATTTCCCCGGACATCCGCAAATACAGCATGTTGTAAAACATCATCACCGCCGCGGAACCGGCCATCATGTACGGGTAGTAGGTTTGCGCGTTCTTCCGGATGTTGGTCAGGGCGAGCTTCGCGTAAAATGCCCGGCTCATTTCGTCCCACCGCCCGTTGCGATCACGGTCAACGCGTCGGAAATCATCTGGTAAAACTCGTGCCGGGGCTTCGATCCCCGGTAGATTTGATGGAACACTTCGCCGTCCTTGATGAACATGACCCGGTTCGCGTGGCTGGCCGCCTTCACGCTGTGGGTGACCATGAGAATCGTCTGGCCCTGCCGGTTGATCTCTCCGAACAGATGGAGCAGTTCGTCGCTGGAGCGGGAATCGAGGGCGCCCGTCGGCTCGTCGGCCAGGACGATGCTCGGGTGGGTGATGAGCGCCCGGGCGACGGCCGCCCGCTGCTTCTGCCCGCCGGACACTTCATACGGGAACTTGTCCAGCAGGTCGGTGATGCCCAGCGTCCGGGCGATCGGCTCGAGGCGGCTCGCCATCACGTGGTGCGGATGGCCGGCCAGCACCAGCGGCAGGAAAATGTTGTCCCGCAGGTTGAACGTGTCCAGCAGGTTGAAATCCTGGAACACGAAGCCGAGCCGCTCGCGGCGGAAGGCGGCAAGTGCCTTCTCGGGAATGGTCCCCATGTTTTTGCCGCCGAGCAGCACTTCCCCGCCCGTCGGCTGGTCGAGCGCCGCGAGGATGTTGAGCAGCGTCGTCTTGCCCGAGCCCGACTCGCCCATGATGGCGACAAATTCGCCTTCTTCCACGGAAAAGGAAACGTTCGCGAGCGCCTGCACCTGCAGTTTGCCGAACCGGGACGTGTACACTTTTTTCAGATTGCGGACTTCCAGCAATGCCATGGTTTCTCTCTCCTTTGCTTCCTTCGCACCCCCATCGTACAAAAAAAGAAAATGCGCTGCCTTAACTTCGGCTTACATTTTCTTCGCGAAAACTTACATTTTTGCAAGGTTGGCGGGCGGAAGGCGGCGAAAGCGGTATGGCTCCATTATTCCACGTTCAACCGGGCGGCATCCAGCCCGAGGATGACCTTCGTGCCGCGGCCGACTTCCGATTCGATGTCGATCGTGTGGGACAGCCTGTCCAGGATCCGTTTGCACAGGTAAAGGCCGATGCCCGTCGATTTTTTGTCGGCGCGGCCGTTGAAGCCGGTGTAGCCGTGCTCGAACACCCGCGGCAGGTCGGCCGGGTCGATGCCGATGCCGGTGTCTTCGATGACGAGCGCCAGCGGCCGTGCGGGATCGGGATGCAGATAGATCGAAATTTCCCCCTGCCGGGTGTATTTCAGCGCGTTGGACAACAGCTGCTCGAGGACGAACACGAGCCATTTTTCATCCGTCAGGACGCTCGCGCCGAGGGGTTCATAATTCAGTTTGATTTTTTTGCGGATGAACCAGCCGGCGTATTTGCGCACGGCTTGCCGGATGCAATCGTCGAGGGACACCGTGCGGAACACGAAATCGGAGCCTTGGCCGTCCAGCCGGATGAACTGCAACACCATCTCCGCATATTGCTCGATGCGCAGCAGCTGCTCGGACAGTTCCCCCTTGTCGGGCGGTTCGTCGGCCTGCAGCAGAAGCCGCATGGCGGCAATCGGCGTTTTGATCTGGTGCGCCCAGATGGTATAGTACTCCGTCATTTCCCGGTACGCCCGGTCCTTGTCGTTGGCGATGGCGCTGCGCTCCCGGTCGAGCAGGCGGATCAGCTCCTGGTAATCCCGTTCGATCCGGTTGTCCGCATCCGGCAACGGAAGGGCGGGGATGCCCGTCCGGTCGCGCAGCGCTTCCAGTTCCCGGTGCTTGCGGCAAAACCGACGGAAGCGAAAGAAACCGATGACAAGCAACAAAACGAACGCCAGCGCCGACGCATAAACGACCGATTCCACGGGCAGCTGGTACAGGGCGAAAACCGCGAGGAAAATGACCGCCGATCCCGCGGCCGCCAGCAACGGATAACGGTTTTGTCGGATATAGTCGCCCGGCAGCTTCCATCCGTTCATCGTCATTCCACCAGGTAGCCGAGGCCTTTTTTCGTCACGATCCATTGTTCCAGCCCCAATTCGGCCAATTTTTTGCGCAGGCGCGTCATGTTGACGGTCAGCGTGTTGTCGTCGATGAACTGGTCGCTTTCCCACAGCCGCTGCATCATCTCGTCCCGCGACACGACTTTGCCCGCGTTTTCCATGAGCAGTTGCACGAGTTTGAAGTCGTTTTTGGTCAGTTCGATTTTGCGGTTTTGGTACGTGAGGGTGGCGTCGCCGAGGTTCAGGATGACCCCGTTTCGCTCCAGCACGTTGACCTGCCCGTGGAACGCATACGTCCGGCGGAGCAGCGCCCCGACCTTGGCCGTCAGCACGTGGAGATCAAAAGGTTTCGCGATGAAATCGTCGCCGCCCATGTTCATCGCCATGACGATGTTCATGTTGTCGGAGGCGGAGGAGAGGAACACGATCGGCACCTTGGAAAACTTGCGAATTTCGTTGCACCAATGGAACCCGTTGTAAAAAGGCAGCACGATGTCGAGCAGCACCAGATGCGGTTCCATGCCGAGAACCTGGTCGGCCACATCCCGGAAGTCGGTCAGATGGACGGCGTCGTACCCCCATTTGGCGAGATGTTCGCTGATGGCTTTGGCGATGGTGAGGTCGTCTTCGACGGTGACGATTTTGTACATGGCGGTCCTCCTTCCTGAAGGCGGTGTAGAAGGCGGCGATGATTTTGGCCGGCAAGTCGCGCACGTCATGCCCGGCCGTTAGCTAAGGCAGATTCCGCCGTAATGTCCTGCAATAGTGCAATTTATTTTCACCGTTTATGGTTTTTGGGTCGATTGTATTGCAAAAGTGCAGGATAATCTCGCATATATCGCGTTTTTGGGAAAATGTGCTGTATTTTTGCAGGATAATGGCCCGTTTTTCGGAATGTCGGGAAAATAGGCTGCATTTATGAAGTAGATTGAGATCCTGCTCCCGGATGTGCCGCGCGGCAACCTCAGTTGCCGGGTTTCAGGCAACATGTCCTGCAAAAATGCAACTTATTTTCATCGTTTATGGTTTTTGGGTCAATTGTATTGCAAAAGTGCAGGATAATCTCGCGTATATCGCGTTTTTGGGAAAATGTGCTGTATTTTTGCAGGATAATGGCCCGTTTTTCGGAATGTCGGGAAAATAGGCTGTATTTTTGAAGTACATTGAGAACCTGCTCCCGGATGTGCCTGGCGGCTCGATCCAGCCCGTCCATTTTGGGCGCCAGAGGGTGCCCGAAAGCCAAGCCGGGCAGATGTCGCGGTCAGAGGCGGCTCGGTTGCGTCAGCATGGGCTGAACATTGGCCGGTGCCCGCTTCCAGGTCGGCGGCCATCGGGCAGACGATGCCGACGACTGTCGGATACGCCGCGGAAGCACCTGAAAATAACTTATCATCTTGGACGCCGGAGCGTAAGAGGTACAGGCGAAATAACCGGGAAGTATGCCGGCTGCCGAGACCGGAAACAGCAGATGGAGGAGCAGGGCGGGCTGTTTCCGCATTTTGATCCATTCGGTGATGGCGGCAGGGGACGGTGCCGTATTCCGCTTGACGGTGAACGTGACAAGCTGCAGTTCCAACTTGCCCATAACCGAGGCGGAAGCGGGACGGATCGTGCATGAACGGGATGACGAAAAGGGAATCCTGACCCTGTGGAAACTCGTTCCGGAACCCGGGGACAGTTGCCCGGCCGCGGGGGCTCTCGCCAGGGCACGATCCTCCGGAAGCCGGTGTGAATCAATACGGAATTGACATGACGCCATGAGGCGTTACGATTAACGTAAACCCATATGGTGATTTGTGGAAAACGGAGGTCGGTTGTTGTGGCCAGTTTGCCTGATATTCGGAAGACCATCGTGCTGAATGCGCCGATCGGGAAAGTGTGGGAAGCCGTTGCCACGTCCGAAGGCATCGCCGGGTGGTGGATGGATAACACCCTCGAGCCGTTGCTGGGCAACGAGTTTGTGCTGCACACGGAACATTTCGGCGATTCGCCGTGCGTCGTGACGGAATTGGAACCGCCCGTTCGCTTCGGATTCAACTGGAGCGACGATTGGCACATCACCTTCGAACTGAAGGCGCTCGAAGGGGGAAAGACCGAATTCATCCTCATCCACGCCGGATGGGATCCGGACAAAGTGACGGCATTCGGCCAACCCCACGCCAAGGTTCGCGACATCATGGACGGCGGGTGGGAAAAAATCGTCAAGGACGATCTGCCTGCATTCATCAACACCTACGTCAACGCTTGATCCGCCGGCCGCGACGGTCGGAACCGCTGGCCATGCTGAGGCAATGACTCGCCTTCTTCGACCGGTACCGGTGCGAGAAGCAGGCCAGCCTCAACCTTTTTGCGGCAAACTTCCGGGGAGGTTGTCCAAGATGCGGAAAGGGTCGCCGACGGTTGCGTCCCCTTTTCTTTTTTGCCTGGCGGTGTTTGGATTTTCCGTGATTCCGTGGCTGTTGGAGAAACTGGCCTCAGGCGGCATGCCGGGCATCCCCGTCAATCTGCCGCTCAGTTCGCTCATGGCCTTTGTGCCGCTGGTTGCGGCTTGCCTTTTTGCATACGGGAGACATGGGGGAGAGGGAATCCGGCATCTTTTTGCCAGGATCATGGATGTCCGGTCCATCCGGAAAACGAAAATTTGGCTCTTGCCCGCACTGCTCCTCATGCCCGCGGTGATGGCCGTTTCCTGGCTGGCCATGACCCTCATGAAGGTTTCGCTTCCCGAACCTGATCTGCATTGGCCGATGGTGCCGGTTTTTGTTGTCGTTTTCGTCCTTGCGGCCGCGGGGGAGGAAGCGGGGTGGATGCTGTTTGTCGTGGATCCGCTGCAGGAGCGGTGGAACGCTCTTGTTGCCGGCATCGTGTGCGGTGCGGTGTGGGCCGTCTGGCATCTCGTTCCGTATGTGCAAGCCGGACACGATGCCGCCTGGATCGCCGGGCATTGCCTGGTGACCGTGTGTTTGCGGATCGCCATCGTCTGGCTGTACAACAATGCCGGACGCAACGTGCCGATGGCGGTTCTGTTGCACGCCAGCGCCAATGTCGGCTTTTTTCTGTTCCCCGATTACGGTTCCCATTACGACCCGATGGTCACCGCCGTCGTCCTAGGCTTCGTCGTCGCCGTCCTGGTCTGTGTCTGGGGGTACCGGACGCTGGCCGATTTCGGCGCCTGGCGTCAAACCCGTCCGGGAAACATGGATCGCAAGGCATGAGAAGGCGCGCGAATTTGGCCGGTACTTTCGTGATGCCTTAGCCGTTCCGGAACGGAAGAAGAAGAGGCCGCGAGCAGGATCACCCGTGCCGCCCAGGATTCATCGTCGGAACGGCAACCAAACTTGTGTTGCCGGACAGCGGGATATTGTACAATGAAGCCGGGCAGCCAGTGATACGCCCGTCGCGCGGAATCCGTCTGGCGGGTGTTCTCCCGGCATGGCCTGAAAGGGTCACAGAAGATTGATGAAAAAGGCGGGTGAACCGATGCACAACCTTTTTGTCTACGGAACCCTGCGCAGAGGGGAGTTTTACCACGGACTGCTTGGTGCGTCACGACTCGTGGCGTCGCCGGCATGGGTTCGGGGCGTGCTGGCGGACACCGGTCGCGGTTATCCGGCCATGCGGGACGGGGAGGGGGAAGTGTGCGGCGAAATCTATGCGGTTGACGACGAAACGCTTTCCCGCATCGACAAGCTGGAGGATTATTACGGTCCGGGCGATCCGCGCAACCTGTATGAACGGGTCACGAGGCGCGCCCGCACCGGCCGGGGGGAAACGGACGTGCTCGTCTACGTCTCCGGCCGGTTCGCCGATGCGCCCGTCATCCCGTCCGGAGATTGGGTGCGATACCGGGAAACGGGCGACAGGTTCGGGCAATAAAGGGGAAATGGATCAACGCCGGCCGCCCAGCAACGCAAGCACTAGGAACCCGATGCCGTCCACCGATTCAACATGATTTTGTGAAGTATGCTCGTAATTGGACAGCACCACGACACCCGTTTTGTTTTCCTTGTTGAACCCGAGAAAGCTTGCATACCCGCCGGTTCCGCCGTTGTGCCAAATGATGCCGGACTTCCGCTCCACCATCCAGGCCATGCCCACCGCCGGTCCTCCCGCTTCCTCGTGCAAAACTTGATGGGTGTCTTGCAACAGATCCCCGGCAGGATGCCCCGTCCCCTCAACGTTCACTTGCACAAAGTCAAGCAAATCCCGTGCCGTGGAGCGCAACGCCCCCGCGCCTTCCAGGGAACGAAAATCCCAGTTGGCCGCGGGTTTGTTTTGGCCGGTGTACCCGGGCACGAGCCGTTCCCGCTGCTCCCCGGAAAGCCGGATGGCGGTATCGGCGAGGCCGAGAGGGCGGCAAATGTGCTCCAGGAGGACGGTCTCATAATCCCCTTGATACACGTTCGCCAAAATGTGCCCCAACAGCCCGGCGCCCAGGTTGGAGTATCGGAACGGCCGCCTGGCCGGAAATGTGAACCGGGAAAGAAAACGGAGCATGTCATCCGTGCTGAAATGGACATAGGGATTGCTTCGGACTTTGCGGGAAAACAAAAGCCTGAAGATGAAAGACGGAGGGAGGGACGGCAATCCCGACGTGTGGGTGACAAGCTGGCGCAGCGTCACGGGATGTTCGGCGAGGGATCCGTTGCTGGCCAGATCCGGCATGAAACGGGTGACGGGATCGTTGAGCCTTGCGCGCCCGTCCCGGATCGCCCTGGCCAGCAGGGCGCCGGTGAACACCTTCGTGATCGACCCGATTTCGTAGATCGGCGGGGAAACGTGCGGCGATGCGCCGGCGGATGGGCCGTGCGGTGTGCCGTGCGGCGGGCCGTGTTGCAAAACGGCCGTTTCGCCGTCTTTGTACAGGCCGATTGTCAACAGCAGGCGGGGGCGTTTGCGGCAGTAGGGCCGGATGATGTCCCCGATTTTCGGTTCATGGCGTTCGGCGAGGGAAGCCAAGGCGGGATTCCTCCTTGTTCGGTCGCATGGCGCCGGAAGTTCCTTCGGGCAACTTCCGGCGCAACCTTTTTCTACGAACGTCCGCCCGTCGGGTTTCAAGCGGCTTCCTTGTTACCACGCCCATTCCATATAGTCGGGCAACGCTTCCGCGTTCGCATACTTGTCTGCAACATGCATCAGATCCTCTTCGGTCAAATCAAACGAGAGGACGCCGTCCGCGAGTTTCCCGCCAACCACCGACATCCGTTCCAGTTCTCCGTCGCCGGAGAAGGCGGCTTCCACCATCAGATTGTACGACGATTGCCCGGCATCGTCGGCCACGGCGTGGCCCAGTGCATAGAAGAGCGGTTTGCCGTCGACGACGGCCACATCCTGCGCACGAACGGGACGGTTGCCGATCACGCAATCCCCGCCCGCCATGAGGATGGCTCGCCCGATCAGCCGTTGCGAGGTGTTCGGGGTTTGGCCGTACGTTTTCCCCCAATCGATCAGGACGAACAGGTAATCGGCTTTGGCCTTGGCCGCCTTGACCACGTCCGTCACTTCATCCGTCCGGTACGCCCGCGGCAAACCGGCCCGTGTTGGCAAAGCGACTTCCTCCGCATGGCGGATCAGCCCCGTCAGGGAAAGAAAGCCGATTTTCCGTCCGCCCGCTTCCACGATCAGCGGTTCATACACGTCGGGGACTTTCCCGAGGCCGGTCACCCGGTACCCGTCCCGCTGCAGCGCTTCGTACCCTTCCAGCGTTGTCGGGGTCCAAACTTCGGTCGTGCCGAAATTCAGGATCAGCCGCTCCTTATCTTTGACCGCCAGCCAGTCCGGCCATTCGTCGTCCAGGTGCCTGACCGGGAAAACATCGATGATGCGGGCATCCCCGGTTTCTCCGGCTTCGGGGAGCCGTTCCGCATGATAGGGGATGTTGCCCCAAAACCGGAACACCGTCGTTTCTTCCCGGTCGATGTCCAAGGATTCGGCGGGGGCGGCTTCGGGCGCCGCGTCCGTAAGGGACGCGCCGGTTGCTTCTGCCTGCCCGGCCGCCGTGGACGGGCCGTTGGCAGTCCTTTCGCCGGAAACGGATGCCGCCCCTGCAACACCGGCCGCCTCCGCGGCAGAATCAGGGACGGCGGCGGAATCCGGGAATGCGCCGGTCTCCGGCTCCGTGCCGGATTCCGGTGCGATGAAGGCGGTCTCCGGCAGATCGCCCGGTTGGCCGGGGGAGGACGCGGCTGCCGTCTCCGTATTCACGGCCGCCGCGGATTCCCGTTCGCCATGCGGCAGCATGCCGGAAGGCAAGTCCGCCAAAGGCGTGAAACGAAAGGCGCAAAACAGCAACACACCCGACACCAGGATGGCCAACGCCGCCGCAACCCTTCTTTTGTGACGGATGGAGACCAGCACCTGATCCAGGCTCACATCGTAGAGGCCGAGCAATTTCTCCATCTCATCGACGGTGACGGACGATTTCCCCGATTCCAGCTGTTGCATGCGTGCGAAGGGAATTCCGGTTTCCTTTTCGATTTCGAAGTACGAGATTCGTTTCTGTTTTCGGATCTTGGTCAATTGTTTCATGAAAGGCTTCATCATTGGACACCAATCTTGGCTGCGTATGTTGGTTGATGGATTGGAATCGACATTTTTGAATATCGGAAACGAGAGACGGAAAATTAACGCCCCCAGCGCCAAATTTTTCTGAACGCGAAAGGAGGGCGGATAGCGGCCAACGTCACCGGGACGTGCGACGGATGTGCGCCTCCAGCAAATCCGGGATCCGCGCGTCGGTTTCAAACCGCCTCGCGGCGCCCCGGTACATCGGAAACTCGTTGCCGAGCGCCCGGAAACTGTTCATCGCCACCGCATACGTCCGGTCCGGATCCAGGGGCTCCCCCTTCACGCGAACGTCCGAAATGCGCGCTCCGACGGGACGGGCGAGGTCCATCCGGAACGTCAACCCTCCCCAATGATCGTACAAAAAGGGATGGTCCCCGCCGGGATCGACGTTCAGCGCATAATCGACGGCCCCCCGTTCGTTCAGGGCCAGCGCGGCGGCGCTTTGCTCGAGGGCGGCGAGAATCGCCCGCCCCGCGAGTTCCAGGACGACGAGCCTGTGGTCCCGGGGGTAGTTGGCCAGAATGTCCCGCCGGGTCACGAGGCCATGGAAGCCGCCGGATTCCCGGAAAAACAGCTCCGTGACCGACAATTCGGCGCCCGCGGCGCCGAGCTGAAACCGGTGGAACCAGTCGAGGTACGGATGGCCGCGTGTGATCAGCTTCAGGGGATCGCGCCAGCGGAGGTCTTCGCCGACATGGCCGACCGGCTCCGACAGCCAGGCCTCCGCTTCCGCCGGCAGCGGCTCCTCCGCCGCAACGGGAACGAGCCGGCCGTGCACCGTCCATCTTCCGTTTTCGCGCACCGCCTCCAGCTCGGCGAACCAGCGTCCGTGGGATCCGGGCTGGACGTACGGGATGCCGTTTTTCTCCCCCAGGAGGCAAAGATGCTGGTGCCCGGTGATGAGCAGGTCGATGCCCGGGATGCCGAGCAGCGCTTCCGCTTCGTTCTCTCCCGCGCATCCGCCGAACCGCCATCGGCCTCCCGGGTCCGCGGCGAACCCGCCGTGGTAACTGACGACGAGAAAGTCCGGGTTCTCCGTTTCCCGGATGCGCTTCACCCACCGCCTGGCGGCCGCTGCCGCCGATTCGAAACGCAGATGCGCCATCGTGCCAAACTCGTCCCAGCAGGGCGTCGCCGCCGTGGTGAGCCCGAGCACCGCCGCTTTCACCCCGCGAACGGTTTTGACGACATACGGCTTTGCAACATCCCCGATGTTGCCGGAGATCCACGGAAACCGGCACGCTTCCCGAAACAGACGGGCTTCCCCGGGCGGCTCCTGGAACTCGTGGTTGCCGAACACGGCGCAATCGTAGCCGAGGTCGTTGGCCAGCTCGACCACCGGATGGGGAAAGCCGGGATGTTTGCGGCAGAAGGCGTCGAGCAGGCTTCCCTGCAGCATGTCCCCGTTGTCGATCAGCAGGTCGGGTTTTCTCTGCCGGATGTGTTTCGCGATTGTTTGAAAACGGCCGTATTCGCCGTGCAAATCGCTGGTGGCGATGATGGTCAGTCGCATGCCAATCCGTCTCCTTCATGCAGGCCCGGCTCCGGCCGCATGGCCGGGTGCGGGATTTCTCCATTATACCAGACGAAAAAAGTTGGTCCGGTTTGCCAAAATACCGGTTGACTTTTTCCATGGCGCAGAGTAAGATTTGGATACAAATTCATATCATTTATATCGGAATAGTGTAGTTTGGCGGTTCGACCGGACCACCGGAGGCCTCCTTTCCCGCTGCGCGCCCGGGAGCGCATGGGAAACGGAGGCCTTTGCACGTTCCAAACGTTGAACGAAAAGGGAGTGGAGAACAAATGAAACGGATCGCGAAATTGGCATTGGATCGACGTTCGGGAGACGCGGCTGCGGGCAAGCGGGCTTTCCGGCTGGCCGCCTTCCTTCTGGCGCTGTCCGTCCTGCTGACGGCTTGCGGAGGAGGAGGGGACAAAACCGCCGCAGCCGGCGCCAAGACGGCCAGCGCGAAGACGGAAAGCAGCAAGTCGGGAAGCGGCAATGCGGAAAACGGCAAACCGGAAGTTGTCCGGATCGGGTACCAGAAGTACGGCACCCTGAACATCCTGAAAGCCGACGGCGCGCTGGACCGCAGGCTGGAGGAACTCGGCATCCGGACGGAGTGGACGGAATTTCCGGGCGGGCCGCAGCTCCTGGAAGCCCTCAACGTGGGCAGCATCGACATCGGCCACACCGGCGAGGCGCCGCCGATCTTCGCGCAGGCCGCCGGGGCGCCCCTCGTCTACCTTGCCCATGAGCCGTCGAGCCCGACCAGCGAAGGGCTGCTCATTCCGAAAGATTCCCCGGTTCAATCCGTGGCGGATTTGAGGGGCAAGAAAGTGGCGCTCAACAAAGGGTCGAACGTGCATTACCTGCTGGTCAAACTGCTGGAACAGGCCGGCGTCGGGTATGAGGAGATCGAAACGGTCTATTTGCCCCCGGCCGACGCGCGGGCCGCTTTCGAAAGCGGCAGCGTGGACGCCTGGGTCATCTGGGACCCGTTCCTGGCCGCCGCGCAGACCGCTACCGGTGCGAAACTGCTGGCGGACGGCACGGGCCTCGTGAAAAACCACGAGTTTTATATCGGGGAGCGCTCGTTCGCCGAAAACTATCCCGACATCATTGCCGTCATCCTCGAGGAAGCCGACAAGATCGACGCCTGGGCGAAGGACAATCGGAAGGAGCTGGCAGAATTGCTGTCGCCGCAGCTCGGCATCGACGTACCGTCCCTGGAACTGGCGGCCGGACGCCGGCTGTACGGCGTGCAGCCGATCGACCAGGCCGTCATCGACGAACAACAGCGCATAGCGGACACGTTCCGCGAACTGGAGCTCATTCCGGTGGACATCCGCGTGGCGGACGCCATTGTGGAACCTTGATGATTCCCGAATAAACGCGAAGGAGTGTTGATCATGAAGGTGTTTTGGTTTATTCCCACCCACGGGGACGGAAGGTATCTCGGGACCGCGGACGGCGCGCGTGCCGTCGACGCCGAATACATGCGGCAAATCGCCTCCGCCGCCGACCGGCTCGGCTTCGAAGGCGTGCTCATCCCGACCGGCAGTTCCTGCGAAGACCCGTGGATCGTGGCGTCCTCGCTCATTCCCGTCACCAGAAGGCTCAAGTTTCTCGTGGCGGTCCGTCCCGGCCTGATGTCGCCGACGCTGGCGGCCCGCATGGCCGCCACATTCGACCGGATTTCCGAAGGGCGGCTCTTGATCAACGTCGTCGCCGGCGGCGACCCGGTGGAACTGGCGGGAGACGGGCTGTTTCTGGGCCACGACGAACGATACGAACTGACGGATGAGTTTCTGCAAATCTGGAGGAAAGAACTGGCGGGTGAAACCGTCGAATTTGAAGGCAAACTTCTGACGGTCAAAGGCGGGCGCGTGCTGTTCCCGCCCCTGCAGGAACCCCATCCGCCCGTCTGGTTCGGCGGGTCGTCGCCGGCGGCGCACCAGGTGGCGGCGAAACACGCCGACGTCTATCTGACCTGGGGCGAACCGCCCGCCGAAGTGGCGCGGAAAATCGCCGAAGTTCGCGAACTGGCCGAACGGGAAGGCCGGGAGATCCGATTTGGCATCCGGCTTCACGTCATCGTGCGGGAAACCGAAGAAGAAGCCTGGAAAGCGGCCGAGGATCTGATCAAACACGTGGATGACGAAACGATCGCCACGGCGCAAACCATTTTTGCCCGGTTCGATTCCGTCGGCCAGCGCCGGATGAGCCGCCTGCACAGCGGAGACCGGAGCAAGCTCGTGATCGGGCCGAACCTGTGGGCCGGCGTCGGGCTTGTCCGCGGCGGCGCGGGCACGGCGCTGGTCGGCAGTCCCGCCTCGATTGCCGAACGGATGCGGGAGTATCAGGCGCTCGGCATCGAAACGTTCATCCTGTCCGGCTATCCCCATCTGGAAGAAGCGTATCGCGTCGCCGATTTGCTGTTCCCCCATCTGCCGGTTGAACGCAAGGCCGCGCACGGGCCGAGCTCGATCAGCCCGTTCGGCGAATTGATCGCGGGTACGGTGCGGCCGACCCTCAAGGCATCGGCCCACTGAGGAGGTCGTACGCCATGAAAACGCTGCGGGCCAAATGGCCGACCCGCCTGGATGGCGTCCTGCCCTGGGTCGTTCCGGTCATCGTCATCGCCGTCTGGCAACTGACCGGCAGCCTGGGACTCATCTCCAGCCGGATCATGCCGACTCCGGTGCAGGTGGTGGAAGCCGGCGTCCGGCTGACGGCGAACGGGGACCTGGGCAAAGCCCTCGCCGCCAGCACATGGCGCGCCCTGGCCGGGTTCGTCATCGGCGGGGGCATCGGCTTCCTGTTCGGCATCCTGAACGGCGTGGCCAAACTGTCGGAAAAACTGACCGATTCCACCATCCAGATGATCCGCAACGTGCCGCACCTGGCGCTCATTCCGCTGGTCATCGTCTGGTTCGGCATCGGGGATGAAGGGAAAATTTTTCTCGTGTCGCTCGGCGTCCTTTTTCCGATCTACCTGAACACCCTGCACGGCATTCGCTCCGTGGATCCCGGGCTGATCGAAATGGGACGGGTTTACGGCTTGGGCCGGGGCGCGCTGTACCGCAAAGTCATTTTGCCGGGCGCCCTGCCTTCCATCCTCGTCGGCCTGCGCTATGCGCTCGGCATCATGTGGCTGACGCTGATCGTGGCGGAAACGATCTCGGCCAAGGACGGCATCGGCTACATGGCGATGAATGCCCGGGAGTTTTTCCAGCTGGACGTGGTTGTGCTTTGCATCGTGCTGTATGCGCTCCTGGGCAAGTTTTCCGACGTCCTGGCCAAATGGCTGGAAAGGAGTTGGCTGAAGTGGCATCCGCATTTTGGAAAGTGGAGCGGGAAGCAGACCCCGTGACGGAGGGGGCCGGACGCGGCATTTCCATCGAACTCGCCGGGGTGGAGAAATCGTTCGGCAACGGGCTCACCGTGCTCAAGTCGCTGAACCTGTCCGTGCGGGCGGGGGAATTCGTGGCGGTGGTCGGGCGCAGCGGCTGCGGCAAAAGCACGCTGCTCCGCCTGATCGCCGGGCTCGACCGGATCAGCGGCGGCTCCCTGCGGCGGGACGGCAAGGAAGCTTCCGGCGTCGATCCCGCCACGCGGGTGATGTTCCAGGATTCCCGGCTGCTGCCCTGGCAAACGGTGCTGGACAACGTCAGGCTCGGCGCGATCGGGCTCACCCGGAAGGAAGCGGAGGAGAGGGCGCGGGAAGCGCTCAGGCTGGTCGGCCTGGAAAGCAAGGAGAACGACTGGCCTTCCGTCCTGTCCGGCGGCCAGCGGCAGCGGGTGGCGCTCGCCCGGGCGCTGGTGGGCAATCCCCGCCTGCTTCTTCTCGACGAACCGCTGGGAGCGCTTGATGCCCTGACCCGCATCGAAATGCAGCGGCTGATCGAACGGATCTGGCTGCAGCAAGGGTTCACCGCCCTGCTCGTCACCCACGACGTCAGCGAAGCGGTCGCCCTGGCGGACCGGGTCATCCTGATCGAAAACGGCACCGTCGCCCTGGATCTCGCGATCACGCTGGCACGGCCGCGGGAGAAGGACAACGGCTTCGCCTGGTTCGAAAAACGCATTCTCGACCGCGTCCTCGAACCCGACGCCCTCCCCGGGAAAACGGCCGAAATGCAATTTGAGATATGACAACGGGCGGAAGCCGCTTCTGACGCAGATTGCGATTTCGCTGCCTTTTGCGGTGCTGCGCGTGCACCTGCTGTCGGAGTGCAACCCGGTGGGCATCGAAGCGAACGCGGCGTATTACGGGTTCGGGCTCATGATTTACGCGCTGTTCAACGTGCTGTTTGTGACGGAATTTTTCCGGACGGCCTGGAAGGCGGGCAAGGCGTTTCTGATCGCGCTCATTCCGGCGTCGTTGATGGCGTTGGCCATGGAAGTGATTGTCCACTTCCCCGGGTTTGGGTGGCTCGACAGCGTGGCGCCGGCGGATCTGGTGCGGCAGTTGCCGATCCTGGCTGCGGGGATCGCGGTGTATGCGGCGGGCGCGTGGGTCGCCTATGCGGTGGCGGCGCGGCGCTTCGAGAAGGTGGATTTGTAGAAAAGGGGTTGCCCGCAAGGCGGGCAGCCCCTTGTTTGGTGTACGCCCGGCATGGGCGTCATCTCTACGGTGAAAGTCCGGAATGGGGGCTGGCGAGCGCCTACCATTAGCCGAGGGCAAGGGTGTCGGTCGCGAGGCCGAATCTGAAGGAAGCCGGAGGCAAA
>Ga0310837_100560_pt1 | contig 24345 bp, 18 predicted proteins | sample SM_ome_5_FD_201315 | JGI IMG/M metagenome (GOLD analysis project Ga0310837, IMG submission 201315) | Sorghum-adapted microbial communities enriched on stacked mutant (SM) sorghum from Joint BioEnergy Institute, Emeryville, California... ...
AGGGGGTGCGCGCCGCTGCGCGAGCCGCGATCCGCCTGGCCGAGCGCCACCCCACGTACGCCCGCATCCTCTTCGTGGATGTGCTCGAAGCGGGGGAGGAGGCGCGGACCCGCTGCATGGAATCAGCGCGGCTTCTCGCCCAGGTGCTGGATATGCCGAGCGATGGGCTTCAAGACCGGCCCCCTGGCCTGGGTCCAGCGGCCGAGGCCCTGATCGGCGGCATCTACACGACCGTCGCGCTCTTCATTCGGCGGCGCGGCCCAGGGGCATTGCCCGAACTCGTCCCTGAGCTCGCATGTACTGTCGTAACGACATACCTGGGCGCGGAGGTGGGCGTCGAAGAGCTGGAGCTGGCACGATTTTCGCCTGATGACCGGCGAGCCGACTGAGGGCACGCGTCGCATGCGGCCACAGACTGCCGGCGACACTGACGATGTCCGGCCTGAGCTAGCGCGCCTTCCCAAGGGTCGGCACGGCCTGCCGCGCGAGTTCATCTCGCGCAACCACCGCGAACGTCTGATCGCGGGCTTAGCGGAAGCGATCGCCCAGAAGGGCTACGCGGAGACCACGATTTCGGATATCGCCCGCGAGGCAGCCGTTTCGCGACGCACCTTCTACGAGCACTTCGACTCCAAGGAGCAGTGCTTTCTCGCCGCCTATCGCTCGGCCACGGATCGCATCACCCAGCTACTCAGGGCTGCGTTCGAAGCAGAATCGCGGTGGTCGGACGGGCTCCAGGTCGCCTTCGCCTCGCTCTTGGGATTCCTCGTTCGCGAGCCTGCGCTCGCCCGGCTATCGATGGTTGAAGGCACGCTCGCTGATCCGTGCTTGCTGGACCCATGTCGCCCGGTGATTGACGCCCTTATCGAGCTTCTTCGCCCGGGACGAGACGAGCCCGCCGCAGCCGGCTCGGAGCTGCCGCCTTCCCTCGAGGAGACGTTGGCTGGTGGCGTTGCCTCGCTCATATCCCGGCGAATCCGTGCAGGCGAGACTGAGCAGCTTCTGACGCTGCTTCCCGACATCGTCACGTTCGTGCTCACGCCTTACGTGGGGACCCAGGAAGCGGCACGGTTGGCGCGGGCAGCCAATTAGGCCCTCCACGGCTCTAGCGCAAACAGGCAGGGCCATTTACCCACGCCGGGGATCGGCTGGACGGGTTGGGAGCAGACCATTCTCGTCGGCTGCTCACCCTTGACAAGACGTATCGTCTTCTATACGAATAGTCATCATGCGAACGGATGCTTCTGGACGGAGCGGGGCGGACGCAGCCGCGGGCACGTGTCCGCTCGTATCGGCTGCGCTGCGGTCGCATTGCCGGGGAGAGCGAGCCGTGGAGGCGCAGAACTTGGGGCGTACCTTGACAGGCACGCGAGTGTTTGCGAATCTCTCCTTCGCTCGCGATGGCGAGCGACGCAACAAACCCACAACCAAAGGAGGAGAGATGCGAACGCTCCAGGCGTCGATCTCGGCGGGGAAGCCGGTACACGACCCGTGGGTCCCCTTGCTCCGCTGGATCGGCCTCGTGGCGCCGCTCTCGCTGGCTCTGCTTGCGCTTGTAGGCGCAGGCTCTGCAGTGGCCGACACGCTCTGTGACGAGAACACCAATCCATGTCCGACGGGGCACGAGTACGCCGCCCCGAAGGATTTCGACGCGAGCGTGGATGCGAACGGGGCGGTCCTGGAGACCGATGGATCCCCGATCTTCATCAACCCCACGGTGACCTGCACCGAGTCGGAGGCAACGGTCCGTAACACCGAGACCAGCGACGACCCGATCGAGGGCCAGGTGACGGCGCTGACATTCGACGACTGCACTAACGATGTTAACGGCCAGGCCTGCGATGTCGACGTTCAGAACCTCAACTACGACGGCGTTGTCGCCGCTACGTCGGGCGGAGACGGTACGCTGACCGTCTACAACCCGCGGGCCGAGGTCGACTGCGACATCCCACTTGCGCCGGTCTGCACGTACTCGGCTGAGAGCGTGACCGGTGATGTGCACGGAGGCGATCCGGCCTGGATCACGTTCGATCAGGTCCCGTTGGACATCGTGGACAGCTCGTTCCTGTGCCCAACGGAGGCTACGTGGACGGCGACCTACGTCCTCCACGACGACAACGGTAACCCGACGGCGGTCTGGGTTGAGCCACTGCCATAGGAAATGAGCGAGTGCGGCGCAGGCGGAGGTCAAAGATGGTGCCCCGGGAGCCCAGGGCGACCACCTGCGCCGCACTTGAGCGATTGCCGTTTCCAGCCAACACGATCGCGACTTCACACAGCCCTGATGACCAGCGCATGAATCAACGCCAAAGGGGGGCAGATGTCCATTAGCGGAGTAGGTTCGCTCAATTCGATCCACACTTGCTGCGTTTCGCAGGTGACAACATCGCTGAGGCCGCTGAAGCGACGGCGCGATGGCATTGCGAACGCGATCAGCCTACTCCGCACCGCGCTGGTCGCAGGCCTATATGGATTGACTTGCGGACTCTTACTGTCGTCCAGTGCCGCGGCTCAGACTGGCGCGTATGAGCGCGCGTATGAGCTGGTCACTCCGCCGCAGAAGGAGGCGGGGTTCCCAGGCGCAGCCGGCCTGGAGCCGATCGGGGTGTCGGCGCCCGACGGGGACAGCATCGCCTTTCAGACGTTCGCGCCGATGCCCGACGCTGAGGGCGCCTCGATCTTCAACCTCAATATTGCGCGCCGCGGAGAGAGCGGTTGGTCCAACACGCCTGTGACGCCGCCACAAGTACCGCGGGCTAGTGGCGCCCAGTATCCGCAGCTGCACTGGTTCTCCGAGGACTTGTCAGTGATGGCGTTCGTGGCTGCAGATCCCCCTCTCGTTCCAGGTGCCCAAGCGGGTTTCAACTACCTCTACCTGCGAGACCTGAACGACAAGACCTTCCGCCTTGTAAGCGGCACTCCTCTCAACGGCCGAGTCGATGCTTTCATGTACTTTGGCGGAGCCTCAGAGGATCTCTCTCATCTGGTGTTCGGCACGCTGGGTGGCAGCGTACATACGCCAGATGCGCCGGCAGTCCCAGCAAACGCTTGGGAGAACGTCGATGGCCAGCTCCGCCTTGTGACGATTCTTCCCAACGGCAGCCCATCACCCACTGGGGGTCGCGTAGGGGGAGGACCGGCTACTACCGGACAAAACGCCGTGTCGGCGGACGGCTCGCGGATCTTCTTCGAGGCCAGCGGTTCAGCTGGGGGGGCTGTTCAGGTCTACGTTCGCGAAGGGGGTGTCTCGACCATTCATGTATCGGCGTCCCAGCGGTCAGCGCCGGATCCGAACGGCCCTCAGGATGCGCGGTTTCAGGCTGCGGCGGCGGACGGATCAGCCGTCCTCTTCACGAGCGCTGAGGAGCTGACGGACGAATCGAACACTGGGCCGTCAGCGGATGGCAACGACTTGTACCGCTTTGATGTCGAGAGTCGTGAGCTTGTGGATCTCACGGTCTCTACGGATCCCGATAGCCCCAACGGCGCGGAGGTTCTCGGCTTGCTCGGAGCCTCGGACGATGCTTCGCGGGTCTACTTCGTTGCGCGAGGGCGGCTTGCCGAAGGCGCAGAGCCCGGCGAACCCAACCTGTATTTCGTCGACGGACAGGACATTGAGTACATCGCCACCCTCGACGAGGAGGACAGCAACAACTGGCTAGCTGCCCCCAACCGACGCAGCGCCAGGGTGACGCCGTCCGGCCAGCATGTGATCTTCACCTCGGTCAAGAGCTTGACGGGCTACGACAACCGGCATCTGTACACCGGCGAACCTACGAGGCAGATCTTCCGCTACGACGCGCAAACAGCCCAGTTGGACTGTGTGTCCTGCAACCCGAGCGGCGAGCGTCCAATCGGTGAGGCCAACATTAGGTGGAGCGGCAACGCCGATGTCCGCAGTCACAACCAGTCTCGGAACATAAGCGATGATGGCAAGTATGTCTTCTTCAACAGCACGGACGCCCTGGTGCCTAAAGACCAGAACGGCAAACAAGATGTATACGAGTGGGCAGAAGGCGAAGTACGCATCGTCTCCAGTCCAACAAGCGACTGGGACTCGAGGTTCGTGGATGCCAGCGCTGATGGATCGAGTGTCTTTTTCGCGACTCGCGAACAGCTCGTACCCCAAGACGGCGATGGTTTCGAGGACCTTTACGTAGCTCGCATTGGCGGCGGCTTTCCAAGCCCGGGCGACGCGGTGCCCTGTGACCTGAACTGCCAAGGGCCGCCATCGTCTCCGCCTGAGACTGAAGACCCAGGTAGCGCAGTTTTTCAGGGCCCAGGAAATCCCAATGGACGCTGCGAGGTACTCAAGCGGCAGGCGCTGTCCGCCGCACGCCGCGCGAGGGATGCGGGGCAACGCGCACAAGCGTTGCGGCGCAAGGCGCGGAGGCTGCAGCGCAGCGCCAAGGCAGCCTCGGGCGAACGTGCGCGACGGCTGAGTCGTCGTGCGTCGAAGAATCGTCGTCAAGCCGCGCATCTGCTTGCGAAGTCGCAGCGGCTCAACGTCAAGGCGCGGACGTTCAGAAAGGCGGCCGAACAGTGCAACTGAGGGGGCACGCATGAGAAGTCAACATCACACCGCTAGCATTGCGTGGGGGCGGGAATTGCGTTTCGGGTCGCGCGCGAAAGCGGCGCGATCCACGTTCCTTCGGGATTTTCTAGTCGCTCTGCTGTGCATGCTCGCAGCGTCGATGGCAACTGCCGCGTCAGCGGCTGCTGATTTTCAGATTGAAAGCTTCGACGGTGTCATCGAGAACGCAGACGGGTCTGTCGCGACTCAGGCTGGCGCTCACCCGCATGCAGCGTCGCTCAGCTTCCTGCTGTCGACCACTACGGATTCAGGTGGGCGATTGATCCCCGATGGGAACGCGAAGGACATCTTCATCGACCTGCCCGCAGGCTTCCTTGGCGATCCAGCATCAATCCCGAAGTGCACGCAAGCGCAACTCGCGACGCCGAGTCCCGATCCCGCTATGGAGGGCATCACCTCGTGTCCGATCGAGAGCCAGGTCGGGACGATCGCGATCGCAGTCCTGTCGGGCGCTCCGATCCCAACCGTCACCCAAGTGCCTCTTTATAACATGGTGCCCAAGGCAGGGGAACCGGCGCGGTTCGGTTTCAACGTCCTGATTGCGACCATGAGCGCTGGAGTCACGGTGCGAACCGGTTCAGACTACGGGGTGACCGTTGCGATGCGTGATTCACCGGCGGGTGCAGTGCCCCTCGTTGGTGCGACGATCACGCTATGGGGTGTGCCCGCCGATCCAGCCCACGACCCTGAGCGCGCTCGTCTGTGCGTTGGAGTCCTAGGGGTGCCCCTGACCTGCCTGCCGGGAGGGCGCGAAAGTTTCGCTCCCCGCAGGCCGTTCCTGGCGAATCCGACCGAGTGTGAATCTGGGCCGCCAGTCACGACCATGCGTGCCCGCAGCTGGCAGGATCAGTCCACGCTGCAGTCCGCCAGTTTCGTCCTGCGATCCAGTGAGGGCGATCCGGTTAGCCTCGACGGCTGTGAGCGATTGCCGTTCGACCCCTCTATTCGCATTCGGCCACAAACGCAAGTTGCCGATTCTCCTGCTGGCTATGAGGTCCGAGTGTCCATGCCCACCAGCAGCAACCCTGACGGGCTCGTGCAAGCTCACCTCAAGCGTGCCGAGATCACGTTGCCCGCTGGCACCACACTAGCCCCTCCCAGCGCGGACGGGCTCTCGGGATGCAAGCTCGAGGAGGTGGGTCTGGACAGAGCGGGACCCGCGGATTGTCCAGACAGCTCGAAGGTCGGATCTGCGCGCATCGTCACGCCGGTCCTCGACGAGCCGCTCGAAGGGGCCATATATCTCGCGGAGCCGAACGATCCCGCAACGCCGGAGCAAGAGAATCCATTCAACTCCCTCTTTGCGATTTACATCGTCGTGGAGGGAAGTGGGGTGACTGTGAAGCTGCCGGGTAAGGTCAGCCTTGACCAGGCGTCTGGTCAGATCACAACGACCTTCGAGGACAACCCGCAGCTGCCCTTCACGGAGTTGCGTGTGATCTTCTTTGGGGGCCCGAGGTCGGCGCTTGCCAATCCTTCCAGCTGTGGGTCGTACACCACCGAGGCAAGTTTCACATCCTGGGGCGGCCAGACGGTTGATCTGAGTGATTCCTTCGAGATCACCGAGAGTCCGGGCGGCGAGCCCTGCGCCGAGACGCCGGCGGATCGGCCGTTCGAGCCGCAAATAAGCGCGGGCGTGGTCAACCCCGTGGCGGGCGCCTTTACACCATTTACCTTCCGCCTCACACGCCAGGACGGCCACCAGGAGATCCTCTCCACCGAGGTCACCCCGCCGGAGGGCGTGACGGCGCGCCTGGCCGGGATCCCGTTCTGCGATGAGGCGGACGCCGATGCCGGCACCTGCGGCCCTGAGTCCAGGGTCGGCACGGCGATCGTCGGCGCCGGCGCGGGCCCGAGCCCGTTCTACATCACCAACGGCGAGGTGCACCTGGCCGGGTCGTATGACCCGGACCACGACGGGCCTGCCGAGGAGGCGCCGATCTCGCTCGTGATCAAGGTGCCCGCGATCGCAGGTCCCTTCGACCTGGGGGTCGTGAACGTCCGCGCCGCGGTCTACGTCGATCCGACCACCGCGCAGCTCCGGGTCGTCTCGGACCCGATCCCGCAGATCCTCGAAGGCATCCCCTTGCGGGTCCGCGACATCCGCATCCGCATGGACCGCGATCACTTCACGATCGCGCCCACGGACTGCACCGAGACCGAGGTCACCGGCAAGGCCACGGGCTCCCACGGAGGCGAGGCGGATCTCCAAAACCGCTTCCAGGTCGGCGAGTGCGCCTCGCTGGGCTTCAAGCCGAGGCTCACCTTCCAGGCGGCCGGCGGCAAGAAGGCCACCAAGCGCAACGCGCATCCGGGGCTCAAGGCCAACCTCAAGGTCCCGGGCGCAGACGCCTACTCCGAAGGCTCAGGGCGCGCAAGCCAGGCCAACATCAAGCGAGTGCAGGTCACGCTGCCCAAGGGGCTCTTCCTCGACCAAGCAAGCCCCGCGCTGGTGGACCCCTGCACCCGCGAGGAGTACGCCGAGAGCAACTGCCCCGCTAGCTCCAAGGTCGGAACGGCGGTGGCGCACACGCCGCTCTTGGACGAACCACTCGAGGGCCCGGTGTACCTGCGCACGGGCGACAACAAGCTGCCCGACCTGGTTGCGGATCTGAATGGCATCGTCGACATCGATCTCGTCGGCGCGGTGAGCCAGGCAAAGCAGCGCATCCGCAACACGTTCCAGATCGTGCCCGACGTGCCTGTCTCCTCGTTTGAGCTCAGGCTCGACGGCGGACCCAAGGGCCTGCTCGTCAACTCGAACACGGGCAAGGGCCTCTGCGGCAAGAAGCGCCGGCAGATCAACGTCGCCATGCGCGCCCACAACGGCCGCACGCACAGCTACACGACCCAGATGAAGGCTGCGTGCGGCAAGGGCAAGGCGAGGAACGCCCGCAACAAGCGGCTTAGCCGCCAGGTCAAGCAGCTGCGGAGCAAGGCACGAGCCGCCCTGCGCGCCGGCAGGGTGGCGCAGGCCAAGCGTCTGCGTCAGCGGGCGCAGCGGCTCGCTCACCGCGCGGCGCGCGGGTAACGCGCAGCGGCGGATGAGCGTCGGACCGGGCAAGAGCGGGACGCGTTGAGCCCTCAGGGCTCAGCGCAAACCGGCACGGCGGGCGGGAAGGCGGCGACGGGCAACGATAGACCTCCTTCCCGTCCGCCGGCCCGGGAACGGCTGCTCTCCGCAGCCCGCGAGGTGCTGGAGCGGGACGGCTACGAGCGCGCGCGTCTGGGAGACGTTTGTCGGCGCGCCGGGGTTTCGCGCACCACCTTCTATGCGCACTTCGCCGGCAAGCGGTCGCTGGCGGCCCGTCTGTGGCACGACGAGCTGGCCGCGGTCGAGGCCTTGGTGGAGCGGGCCGAGCGCCACGAGCGCCCTTGGGCAGAGCAGCTAGCGCGGGCGCTGGAGGAGCTCCTGGCGGACCTGTATCGCTCGCCCGAGTCCGCGCGTGAGCGGCTGCTGCAGGCGATGATCGAGATCGCCGGCCATCGTGGGTTCCGCGAGGCCACGCTCTCGCGTTTGTGTCGTCGGGCGGGCGTCTCCGCAACCGCCTTCCACCGCTGCTTCGCCGATCGCCGCGACTGCCTGGCGGCGGCGGTGGAGGCCGCTTGCCGTTCGCTCGAGGCGTGCGTCGATGCGCGGTTGGCGGGTGTTGACGACTCAGGCTCGCCCGCCGCGGCTTTTCTGCGGGCACTGGGGGAGGAGCTCGCGGCGCAGCCGCACCTGGGCAGGTTGCTGTTGGTCGAGGCTGCGACGCTCGAGCCGCCCTGGCCCGGCGCCGCGGGAGCGGGCTGGGCCGGGTCGCTGCGCGAGCTGATCGCGAGGCGCCTCGGCTCGTGCCTGCCGAAAGCGGCCGACGAACGGCTGCAGCTTGCTGCCGGCGCCGCCGTCGCCATGCTGCGCGCGAAGTTCTCGCCAGTGGCGAATTCGACGGAGGATGGGGAGGGGGTCTCCGCAGAGGAACTGGCGCAGGCGACGCTGGCGCCGCTCGTCGGGCGCGCCGAGGCCGAGCGGGTGCTTGCGGTGGTCGGGGACGGGGGCGATAGCTAGAACCTCGGCCTCGGCCTGGCGACCAGCGGCGGTGCGCGCGCCCATAAGATCAGCCCGTGGCCAAGTCGGGCGAGCAGACCGCGCAGCAGCCGGAGGCGTCAGGCGAGAGCTCGGAGCGGCCGGTGGCCCGGCGGACCGAGGACGGCGAGCTCTTCCTGATCGACGGCAACAGCCTCGCCTACAGGGCGTTCTTCGCGCTGCCCGAATCGATCGCCACGGCCGACGGGCGCCCGACCAACGCGATCTACGGCTTCGCCTCGATGCTGGCCAAGCTCCTGATCGAGTACCGGCCGCGGGCCGTGATCGTCGCCTGGGACGCGGGCATGTCCGGCCGCGACAAGGAGTACACCGAGTACAAGGCCGGCCGGCCCTCGCGGCCCGATCTCCTGCGCGAGCAGTGGCCGCACCTGGCGCCGCTGGCCGAGGCCTTCGGCTTCCGCAACGTGCGCGTCGAGGGCTACGAGGCCGACGACGTGATCGCCACGCTCGCGACCCGCGCCAAGCAGCGCGGCGAGCGGGTCATGATCGTCTCCGGCGACCGCGACGTCTACCAGCTCGTCGACGACGGGGTGCGGGTGATGACCACGTCGCGCGGCGTCACCGACACCAAGGTCTACGACCGCGAGGGCGTGCTCGAGCGCTACGGCGTGCCGCCCGAGCTGATTCCCGACCTGATCGGGCTCAAGGGCGACACCTCGGACAACATCCCCGGCGTCCCGGGAATCGGCGACAAGACCGCCGCCCAGCTGCTGCAGAAGTTCGGCTCGCTGGAGGCGGTGCTCGACTCGGTCGACCAGATCTCGGGCGCCAAGCGCAAGCAGAACCTGGTCGAGCACGCTGACGACGCGCGCATCTCCAAGCGCCTGGCGACCGCGAAGCGCGACATCGAGCTGCCGGAGGGGCTCCTGGACACCCACGCGGCGGCGCCGGACCTGAGCCGCCTGCGCGACTTCGCGGCCGAGTTCGAGCTGCGCGCGCTGATCCAGCGGCTCGAGGAGGAGTACGAGGGCGAGCTTCCGGGCCGCAGCGTCGACGAGACGATCGCGGTCGAGGTCGAGCCGGGAGAGCCGGACTCGCTCGCCGCGGGCCCGATCGCGCTGGCGATCGCCGAGGGATCGTGGGCGGCGACCGATGGCGAGCGGACGGTGACCGGGCGCGCGGACGACCTGCGGGAGCTGGCGGGCAAGCTGCGCGGCCGCCCGCTGATCGCGCACGACGCCAAGTCGCTCGGGGGGCACGGGCGCCACAGCCTGCTGGCCAAGGCGGATCACCCGCTCGAGATCGAGCACGACACGATGATCGCCGCCTACCTGATCGACCCGGCGCGGCGGGCCTACGTGCTCGAGGAGCTGGCCGCCGACGCGGGCCTGGCCGCGGCGCGCGCGGGGGAGGAGCCGCCCCAGGAGGACGGGCAGCTGCGCCTCGGCGAGGAGCCGGAGCCCGTCGCCGACCCGGCGATCGAGGCGCGGCTCGCCTGGGAGCTGGCGCAGCGCCAGCGCGGTCAGCTCGAGGAGTTCGGGCTCGAGCGCCTAATGCGCGAGGTCGAGCTGCCGCTGGTCGAGGTGCTGGTGGCGATGGAGGCGGCCGGGATCAAGCTCGACCTGGAGCGCCTGCGGAGCATCGGCGAGGGCCTGGAGGGCCGCGTGGCCGAGCTCGAGGCGCGGATCTACGAGCTGGCGGGCCACGAGTTCACGATCGGCTCACCGCAGCAGCTGGCGCAGGTCCTCTTCGACGAGTTGGGCCTGACCCGCAAGCGCCGCGGCAAGACCGGCTACTCGACCGACGCGCGCGTGCTCGCCCAGATCCGCGACGAGCACCCGATCGTGCCCGCGATCGAGCAGTGGCGGGAGCTGACCAAGCTCAAGAGCACCTACCTCGACGCGCTGCCGGAGTACGTCGACCCGGAGACCGGGCGCATCCACACCGTCTTCAGCCAGGTAACCGCCGCGACCGGCCGCCTCTCCAGCACCAGCCCCAACCTGCAGAACATCCCGATCCGCTCCGACGTCGGGCGGCCCGTGCGTTCCTGCTTCGTGGCCGAGGAGGGCAACCGGCTGATCTCCTGCGACTACAACCAGGTCGAGCTGCGCGTGCTCGCGCACGTGGCCGAGGAGGAGGTGCTGCGCGAGATCTTCGCCTCGGGCGAGGACGTGCACAACGCGACCGCGGCCGGCATCGTCGGCGCCGCCGACCCCAACGCGATCACCCCCGCCGAGCGCTCGAAGGCGAAGATGGTCAACTACGGGATCGCCTACGGGCTCTCGGCCTTCGGTCTGGCGGAGCGGCTGCAGATCCCGCGCGAGGAGGCCGCCGAGTACATCCAGCGCTACTTCGAGCGCTTCCCCGCCGTGCGCCGCTTCATCGACGAGACGATCGCCCGCGCCGAGCGGGACGGCTACGTGACCACGCTCATGGGCCGCCGCCGGCGCATCCCCGAGCTGCGCTCTAACCAGCGCCAGCGGCGGCTGCTCGGCGAGCGGCTCGCCGTCAATACCGTGATCCAGGGCACCGCGGCCGACATCATCAAGCTCGCGATGGTGCGCTGCCACCGGGCGCTGGACGAGGCCGGCATGGCGACCCGGCTCGTGCTGCAGATCCACGACGAGCTCCTCTTCGAGGGGCCGGCCGAGGAGGCCGAGGCGGCGAGCGAGCTGGTGCGCCGGGAGATGGAGGACGCCTTCCCGCTCGATCCGCCGCTCGTGGTCGAGGTGGGGATCGGCCGGGACTGGCTCGAGGTCAAGTAGGGCGCGCGCCTACGCGGCCGCGCCGACCGCCTGCGGCACGCGCGCGTAGCGCTGGGCGAACTCCGGCGGGGCGATCCGCAGGTAGTGCCCGAACGACCAACGCACGAGGCGCTCGACGCCCACGGTCGCGACCAGAGCGCGCTGGGCGCGGGCGGGCAGGCGCGGGACCGCGCGCTGGGCGCGCAGCATCCAGCGGAACTTCCACTCGTGGCGGTCGTGGAAGGCGGCGTAGTCGCGCAGCGCCTGGGCGCGGTCCTTGCGCCCCTCGACCACGGCGCGCAGCTCCTCCCCAAGGGCGATCCCGAAGTAGAAGGCGGTGCGGATGCCCTCGGCCGTGAGCGGCAGGCAGTGGCCGGCCGAGTCGCCGACGAAGAAGACCTCGCCCTCGGTCGCGCGCCGCAGCTTGTGGGGGATCCAGTTGCCCTGGTAGCCGACCGTCTCGCGGCCCAGATCCTGGGCCAGGAGGACGGTGGACCGCTTGACGTGGAACTTCGGGTCGAAGGAGCCGACGCCGACGCGCACCTCGTCGCGAGCGGGGAAGGACCAGGCGTAGCCGGCCGGCACGTAGCGCCGGTCGATCCAGATCTCCATGTCGCGCCCGTTGCCCGGCGGGTGCACCTCCAGCCCGCGCGAGAGCGGCGCGTCGGGCGGCTGGTAGAGGGTGCCCAGCACGCGCTTCCAGCCCATCGCGTCGACGACGAGCGGGGCGTTGAGCGTGCCGCGGTCGGTGACGACGCCGAGCGGCCGGCCGAGCCCGGCGCGGGCGCCGTTCGCCGCCGCGCCGTTCTGCGCGCCCGCGGGCAGCGGGGCTAGGCCCTCGACCTGGGCCGTCTCGAACTCCGCGTCGCAGGCCGCGAACAGAAGGTCGCAGAGCTCGCGGTAGTCGAAGGTCGTGAAGCTCCAGGGCAGGCGGTAGCGCGAGGTGCCGTGCGGGGTGTGGATGACCAGCGTGTCGAACTCCTGGCGGGCCGAGGCGCCCAATCCCATCGCCTCCAGCCAGCAGGTGGGGATCCCGCAGGCCGAGGTCTGCCGCTCGCCCACCTCGTAGCGGTCGAGCAGCATCACCCGGGCGCCGGAGCCGGCCAGCTGGCGGGCCACGGTGAGGCCCGCGAAGCTGGCGCCGCAGATGATCACGTCGTAGTCGCCGCTCAGCGCCGTTCGCTCGGCGCCCCTCTTCGTCGCTCGCTTGGGCACGAGCCCCGATTCTGGCAGCCAGCCCGCCCGCGGCGCTTCGCCCCGGGCCGCGAGCTCGCACGCCCGCGACCTGCGGCTCGCTGTCTGTCATCATTGGCGTTCGTGTCTGCAACCGAAACCGTGACTGAGCCCACCTCCGCCGAGACCGCCGCCGGCGGGGACGACCTCATGATCGAGGTCGACGGCAAGCTCGTTCCCAACTACGCGGCGACCATCAAGCCCTTCGAGGAGGGCGACGTCGTCTCAGGCGAGGTCGTCCGCATCGACAAGGACGAGGTCCTCGTCGACATCGGCTACAAGTCGGAGGGCGTCATCCCGGCCAACGAGCTCTCGATCCGCCGTTCGGTGGACCCGCACGAGGAGGTCTCGCTGGGCGAGCGCATCGACGCCCTCGTCCTCACCAAGGAGGACCAGGAGGGCCGCCTCGTCCTCTCCAAGAAGCGCGCCCGCTTCGAGAAGGCCTGGCGGAAGATCGAGGCTGCCGCGGAGACCGGTGAGCCGGTCGAGGGCACGGTGATCGAGGTCGTCAAGGGCGGCCTGATCCTGGACCTCGGCGTGCGCGGCTTCCTGCCGGCGTCGCTGGTCGACATCCGGCGCGTCCACAACCTCGACGAGTTCCGCAACCAGACGCTCGAGTGCAAGGTGATCGAGCTGAACCGCTCGCGCAACAACGTGGTGCTCTCGCGCCGCGCGGTGCTCGAGGAGGAGCGCAAGGAGGTGCGCGAGCAGATCCTCGGCCGCCTGCAGCCGGGCATGATCGTCGAGGGCAAGATCTCCAACATCGTCGACTTCGGCGCCTTCGTCGACCTCGACGGCATCGACGGGTTGATCCACATCTCCGAGCTCTCCTGGAGCCACGTCAGCCACCCCTCCGAGGTGGTGTCGATCGGCGAGAAGGTCCGCGTCAAGGTGCTCGACATCGACCGCGAGCGCCAGCGCATCTCGCTCGGCCTCAAGCAGACCCAGGAGGACCCGTGGCAGAAGGTGCTCAACGAGTACCGGGTCGGCGACGTGCTCGAGGGGAAGGTCACCAAGGTGGTCGCGTTCGGCGCCTTCGTCGAGATCATCCCCGGCATCGAGGGCCTCGTGCACATCTCCGAGCTCGCCGATCATCACGTCGAGACCCCGAGCGAGGTCGTCAAGCCTGGCGACGTGCGCTGGGTCCGCATCCTCGAGATCGACGAGGAGCGCCGCCGCATCTCGCTCTCGATCAAGCGGGCCGAGAGCGGCAACCTGCCGCTGCGCGACCTGATCCCGGACGAGCTCAAGGAGACGCTGGCCGGCAACCAGCTGCAGCAGGAGGAGGAGCAGTCGGAGTCGGAGGCCGTCTCCGGGGGCGCGGACGTGCCCGACCTGGGTCTCTCCGAGGAGGTCTTCTCCGACGCCCCCGCGTCCGACGAGGACGGGGGCGGGTCCGAAGGGCAGGGCTGAGGGCGCCGCGTTGGCGGCGCCTGGCCCGAGCCTGATCGGACTAAGCGGCGCCATCGCCTCGGGCAAATCGGAGGCGCTGGCGGCGCTGGAGCGCCTGGGCGCCCGCACCCTGTCCGCAGACGCCGTCGTCCACCACCTGCTCGAGACCGAGCGGGTCCGCGCGCGCCTGGTCGAGCGCTGGGGAGAGGGGGTGGCGCCCGGCGGGCGCGTCGACCGCGCCCGCGTGGGCGAGATCGTCTTCTCCGACCCCGCCGAGCTGAACTGGCTGGAGTCGCTCCTGCACCCCCTGGTCGCCCGCGAGGTCGAGGCTTGGCGCAGGTCCCTGCCCGCCGATGTGCCGCTGGCCGTGGTGGAGGTGCCGCTGCTCTTCGAGGCGGGGATGGAGGATCTCTTCGACGCGACGTTGGTCGTGGTCGCGGGCCGCGAGCTGCGGCGCCAGCGGGCCGCGGCGCGCGGGACTGGGGCGCTCGAGGGCCGCGAGGCGCGCCAGCTGAGCGAGGAGGAGAAGGCGGCCCGCGCGACGTTCGTGGTGCGGAACACCGGCACGCTGGCCGACCTCGAGCACGAGCTGCGGGAGCTCTGGCCGCGGCTGGTGGAGGCCCGCGAGGAGGGGGAGTGAGCCCGCGCGCCCGGGCGAAGGGACGCCGCGCCGCGACCAGGCGGCGGACCTCCCGCCGGCCGGCCCGTCGCGCGCGCCCGCGGCGCCGGCGCAGCTCGGCGCGCCGCGCGCTCGGGCCGCTGCTGATCACCCTGCTGGTGGTCGTGGGGATCGGCTTCGCGGTCAGCCGCATCGACGTGGACGACGCGATCCGCGAGGTGACGCTGCCCCTGCGCCACGACGACATCATTCGCCAGCAGGCGCGGGAGAAGGGGGTGGACGCCGACCTGATAGCCGCGGTGATCTACTCCGAGTCGCGCTTCCGCGACCAGACCTCGCACGCCGGCGCGCGGGGCCTGATGCAGATCACCCCGGAGACCGCGGAGGTGATCGAGCGGCTCAGCGGCGGCGAGACCTTCGTGGTCGACGACCTCTCCAACCCCGACATCAACATCCGCTACGGGACCTTCTACCTGCGGCATCTGCTCGACCGCTATGACGGCAACGAGGTCGCGGCCCTCGCCGCCTACAACGCCGGCATGGGCCACGCCGACCGCTGGGGCGGCGCCGACATGGAGATCGAGGACATCACGTTCCCGGAGACCGCGGCCTACGTCGAGCAGGTGCTGGAGAAGCGGCGCGAGTACCGGAAGAAGTACGCGAAGGAGCTGGGGTTGTGAGCAGGGGCTACATTCAGCTTCGGTGCCCGAGTTCCGCCTGAACCCCGCCTACAAGCCGACGGCCGACCAGCCGCGCGCGATCGCCGGGCTCGCCGAGGGGATCCAGGCAGGCGAGCGCTACCTGACCCTGCTCGGCGCGACCGGGACCGGCAAGACGTTCACGATGGCCGCGACGATCGAGCGCGTGCAGCGGCCGGCGCTGGTGATCGCCCACAACAAGACGCTCGCGGCGCAGCTGTGCAACGAGTTTCGCGAGTTCTTCCCCGACAACGCGGTCGAGTACTTCGTCAGCTATTACGACTACTACCAGCCCGAGGCCTACGTCCCGGCGCAGGACCTCTACATCGAGAAGGACTCGTCGATCAACGACGAGATCGACCGCCTGCGCCACGCAGCCACCGCGGCGCTGTTCGCCCGCCGCGACGTGGTGATCGTGGCCTCGGTCTCCTGCATCTACGGCATCGGCTCGCCCGAGCTCTACCGCAAGCAGATGCAGCTGTTTAAGGTCGGCGAGTTCATCGACCGCGACGAGCTGCTGCGCAAGCTGGTCACGATGCAGTACCAGCGCAACGACACGAACCTGGCGCGCGGCACCTTCCGGCTCAAGGGGGAGGTGCTCGAGATCTTCCCCGCGTACGCGGAGTCGGCCTATCGGATTCAGTTCTTCGGCGACGAGGTCGAGTCGATCCAGCACTTCGACCCGCTCACGGGCGAGATCCTGAGCGCCGACCTCGATCACGTCTCGGTCTGGCCCGCCTCGCACTACGTGACCGAGGAGGAGACGATCGAGCGCGCGGTCAGGGAGATCCGCGCGGAGCTCAACGAGCGCGTGAAGTGGTTCGAGGACCAGGGCAAGATGCTCGAGGCGCACCGGCTGCGCCAGCGCACCGAGTACGACCTCGAGATGCTCAAGGAGCTGGGCTTCACCTCGGGCATCGAGAACTACTCGCGCATCCTCGACGGACGGCCGCCGGGCTCGCCCCCGCACACGCTGATCGACTACTTCCCCGACGACTTCGTCTGCTTCATCGACGAGTCCCACCAGACGATCCCGCAGCTGGGCGGCATGTACGAGGGCGACCACTCGCGCAAGATGACGCTGATCGAGTACGGCTTTCGCCTGCCGTCGGCCGCCGACAACCGGCCGCTCAAGTTCGACGAGTTCCTCGAGCGGGTGCCGCAGCTGGTGATGGTCTCGGCCACCCCGGGCGAGTTCGAGCGCCGCAACTCCGCGCGGATCGTCGAGCAGATCGTGCGCCCGACCGGGATCGTCGACCCGGAGGTCGAGGTGCGCGAGACGCGCAACCAGATCGACGATCTGATGAACGAGATCCGGCGCACGGCCGAGCGGGGCGAGCGCGCCCTGGTCACCACGCTGACCAAGCGCATGGCGGAGGACCTGACCGGCTACCTGCTCGAGCACGGCTTCCGCACGCGCTACCTGCACTCGGAGATCGACACGCTCGAGCGCATCCAGATCATCCGGGAGCTGCGGCTCGGCGAGTACGACGTGCTCGTGGGCGTGAACCTGCTGCGCGAGGGGCTGGACCTCCCCGAGGTCTCGCTGGTCGCGATCCTCGACGCCGACAAGGAGGGGTTCCTGCGCGGCGAGACGTCGCTGATCCAGACGATCGGCCGCGCCGCCCGCAACGTGCGCGGCCGGGTGCTGATGTACGCGGACCGCGAGACCGCGGCGATGCGCGCGGCGATCACCGAGACCGAGCGCCGGCGGCGGATCCAGATCGCCTACAACGAGAAGCACGGGATCACCCCGGAGACCGTGCAGAAGGGGATCTCGGACATCTCCGAGTTCCTCTCGCTGGACTCCCGCACCTCGCCGGCGCGGCGCCGCCGGGTGCGCGGGATCGACGGCGAGGAGATCCGCAGCGCCGAGGACCTGCAGAAGCTGGTCGTCGAGCTCGAGGAGGAGATGATGGCCGCGGCCGAGGACCTGCGCTTCGAGGAGGCCGCGCGCATCCGCGACGAGCTCAAGGAGCTGCGCCGCGATCTGGAGAGCTTGCAGGCCTGACGCCGCTAACGGCCGGCCTTACCAGGCGGCGACTGGCCTACCGAGGTGGCCAGTAGGGACCACTTAGTAAACCTCCAGGCCCAAAGCGCCCGTCGTCTGCCCGGCATGCCAGACGCCCGCTGATCGACGCCGGGTGGACGAGCTGCGCAGGTTTCATCAACCACCTCGCGCGCGCGAACTCGCGCGACGGAAGGCGGGGGCGAGTTCGCGCTCCGACCCCCGCCCCCATTTTGTTCCGGTACGCCCGTCCTCGCGCTCTACGTTCGCGGCAGAATGAGTCGCGAAGGAAACAGGCGCCTCCTCACGCCGTCCGCAGCGGTAGCCGTGGCGTGTGTCCTGACCCTCCGCGGCCTGGCGCTTCCGCGGATCGCAGAGCTTGCGTTCCCGGCAGGCCGCTCGTCGTTACGACCCTTTGGAGGGTCGCCAACGCCACAGGCAGTAATAGCGATCAGCCGGGAACCATTCGTACTTGAGGCTTCCACCCGCCCAGTCTTCGATCTGGTTGCGAATCGCTTTTCGGGCAGCCTCGGTCTTAGCGTTCTTGCCCTCTTCTCCCTCCCACGCGTAGCGCGTTGCGCCTGCCATCAGGTCGGCGACCTGCGTCAGGTGAAGGGTTCGCGAGTCGATGCTAGACAGGTGCCGGAAGGCGCAGTCCTTCCTCTTGTGTTTGATGGAGCTCTTGTCGAGATCGGTCTTGAGGATGCTGCGCATCTCGGCTTCGAGCTCCTTGCTCACCGACAGCTGGTCCCAGAGGACGGTGAACTCCGGGTGGCCCATCTGGATCAGGCGGTCGATGCGCTCCCGTAAGAGCAGCCTCATGAACTTGAGGTACGCGAGTGTCCTGCCCTCCTTGCCGTGATACCGCCGTGTCTCGTCGGCGGTCAAAAGAGCGGTTTCGACGACCATGCTCGTGAAACGGACGCCATCCTGACTGAGAGCAGCTGCGAGGAAATCTTGATACGCGTCCAACATGCGGTGGCTGAGGCCATTCCACTTGAACTCTCCCCAACAGTTGTGGCGCTGGCGCACTCGCACCGCTTCGGCCTCGAAGTCAGCCACTCGGTCATGCGGCAGCCAGACGGCGCCGTAGACCCACCAGCCACTGCCGCTTTGGCTCCCGCTCTCGTCACAACAGCAGAACATCGCATGGTAACTGTATGCGTTTGCCCGGATGAGCCTTCCTGCCCGTTCCGCTCGGGGCTGCAAGCGACGTAGGAAGCTGAGCTGGCCTTGCGTACCGGGCGCGTGCGACTTAGATTCGGGCGGGGATGAGCGTCGCGCTCTCACTTCCCGACGTCAGTACCACGCTCAGTGTCGTCGCACTGATCATCTCCGGGCTGACCCTGCTGGTCGGTGCGCTCAGCCTGCGTCAAGTGCGCAAAGAGCGCGAGCGAGACGTTCGTGTCTTCGCCTGCCACGACGCAAGCGGCATTGACCTGCACCAGACCCATCAAGAGGTCGAGCTACGGGTCAAGGTGACCGCGATCAACTTCGGCGAGAGACCCGAGCAGGTCGTCCGGTTGGGTATGGAGTCCGCGACCGGCGACCTGCTCGCAGACGACACGCCGACGACGGAGGGAAAGAAGATGATCCACGAACCCCCGTCGAATCCCCGCGAGCTGCCCAGGCTGGGAAGGGTCGAGTCCACCTTCCCGGTGCCACGCGAAGAGTTCGAGGCCGGGGTCGTGGGGTTTGCCGAGTTGGGCACCGGCGAGTGGGTTCGCTCAAACCCAGTACGGCTGGATCCGCACTTAGAAGCCCTGCAGGCGGACATCCTTCGAATCGTGCGGGAAGCTCCGGAGGAGGACCCGCCGCCGGGCGCCGTCTGACCCGCTTCTCCGGCCGTCTCGTCCCGAAGCGGGCTGCCTGCCGGGGCGATCCACCTCCCCCGCCCCTCCCGGGCCTCAGACGCGGGCCCCAGTGCCGCAGCCGAGAGCTTGATACGAGATGAGTGCTGAGCGGGCCCGAAGGGTGGCCCGGACCGGAAGGAGGGCTGCATGGCAGCCAAGGAGAAGAAGCCCAGGCGTCAGGAGATTGCGGCCGCGACCCTCAAGGCGCTCCCGAAGGCAGTGCGCGACCAGGTCGAAGTCGTCGAGCGTGGCTCGCGCACGAACCTCGTGCTCGGGGATCAGGTCGTCGCCTCGGTTCGCTCGAACGGGGTGCGGGTGTACTTCCCCGTGGACGGCAGCGAGGACCAAGTGAAGGCCGCCCTCACCCACGTGGTCAAGCTGCGCGCCGCGCAGGACTGATCCCGACCCGCAATGACGCCCGCCTCAGCGCGGGCGTTGTTGTGTCGGCAGGCGCGTTGGTCTACGCGCGTAGCGTCTTCGTGTGAAGGGCGTCTACGCGATCACCGACTACCGGACCACATCGAAGCACCTGCAGCCCGACAGCCCCGGGAGGCAGAGGAGGCGAGCGTCGTCATGCCCTCAGCGATTGACAGGGTGCTGGGTACGCGCTCGCGCGAGGAGCGCACTCGCCGGCTACAGCGCTTTCGCAGCGAGGAGCTGCTGATCTGCACGATCGGGCTGTGCGCGTTGGTCAAGGTGCAGGGCCGCACCCGGTGGGGCCGCCCGCCGCACGAGTGCGCCTACGTGTTCGCCCTGCCGGATGTGGCGTACGTGGCCCGGGCGGCAGACCGGTTTCGCGAGAAGCAGAGCGCACCTTATGCTCCGCGGCATGACTCAGGGACTGCCGGACTGGACGCGTGACGAGCTCATCCTCGCCGTTGATCTCTACCTGCGCCACGGCGAGCAGGTGCCTCCCAAGGGACACCGCGACATCGTCGAACTGTCAAAGTTGCTTCGCAGTCTCCCGATTCACGACCCGATGCCGTCAGACCCTCGGTTTCGCGGTCCCGGCAGCGTCTACCGGAAGCTGAACAACATTCACACCTCGTCGCCCGACTACCCGGGGGCCCGCACCAAGGGCAATCGCCTGGACGGGAAAGTGCTCGCCGAGTTCAAGGCCGACCCCGAGCGCTTCCGACGCATCGCTCAGGCGATTCATGCGACGGCCCGGACCGGCCCCGTGCGGGTGCCGGACGTGGACGAGACCGAGGGCGAACAAGACCCACCCGAAGGCCGGCAGGTGCTTGTCCAGCACTACCGGCGCGAGCGCAATCCGGCCAAGGTCAAGGCGAAGAAGGAGAAGGTCCTGGCGGAGATCGGTCGCCTTGAGTGCGAGGTCTGCGGGTTCGACTTCGCCACCGTCTATGGAGAACGTGGCGAAGGCTTCATCGAGTGCCACCACCGGATCCCGCTCTCGGAGTCGGGAGTCCGGCACACGCGTCTCAAGGATCTCGCGCTGGTCTGCAGCAACTGCCACCGGATGATCCACAGGGGCTCTGACAGGCTGACAGTTGAGGAGCTGCGAGACCTGATTCGACGCTAGCCCGCCGCGTCTCCAGATCCCCGTCGTCGCCGCGTCGGCGGCTCGAACACCTTGTGAATTAGGGGCATCTGCAGGTCCCTGCTGATGTACGGCTTCGCGAGGACGAGTTTGTTGCGCGTGTCCATCGCGTATCCGTTGTAGTGCTCGTCCGTTCGCCAGCTCCGGCCCGCGATTGGCAGGCGAAACGTGATCAGGTCGCCGGACCCCAGGCGAGTTGGGAGGACGGGGCCTTCGGCTTCAAGTGTCCGGGTTTGAGGGACGCGGCGCCTCTTGCTGTAAAAACTATGTGTGAATAGCGATCGGCCCAACCCTTTGCGCGACGCGATCCTCGAGCAGGCAGACCTCGTCGCCGAAGAGCGCGAGCGACGCCCCTGGCACAGGTACGAGGTTCGCGACACCTTCGCCCCCAGCCCCGACCAACGGCGCGTCTATAACGAGCGCAACGCCGACCGTTTCGCCAAGGCTTCCGCGAGGCGCTCGATCGGGAAGCCGCAGCGGACGGAGAGGTCCCAAGGACAGCGATAGCAACGCGCACGCCCGAGGGTTGATCGAGAACGCGGCCGACGCCCTCCCCGGCGAAGAGGTTGATCCTGTGCACGTGCTGGTCAAGGCGCAGGGCATGCTGCTCGATGCTTTCCGCAAGCACGAGGGCCGCGACCCCCTGCCGGAGGACGCCGTCTACTGGGAGGCCTGGACGGCCCTGCTGAAGGACCTCGACCGCGAAATGGACAGGCAGGGCGTATGAGTAACTCCCTGACAAGCGCCCTGACAAGCGCCCGCGAGCGACTTCGCAAGCGCGTGGCCGACGCGCAGACCAGGTCCTCGAGATGCTCAAGGAGCTGGGCTTCACCTCGGGCATCGAGAACTACTCGCGCATCCTCGACGGCCGTCCGCCCGGCTCGCCCCCGCACACGCTGATCGACTACTTCCCCGACGACTTCGTCTGCTTCATCGACGAGTCGCACCAGACGATCCCGCAGCTGGGCGGCATGTACGAGGGCGACCACTCACGCAAGATGACCCTGATCGAGCACGGCTTCCAGCTGCCCTCCGCCGCCGACAACCGACCGCTGCGCTTCGGCGAGTTCCTCGAGCGCGTGCCGCAGCTGGTGATGGTCTCGGCGACCCCGGGCGAGTTCGAGCGCCAGCGCTCGGCGCGCATCGTCGAGCAGATCGTGCGGCCGACCGGCATAGTCGATCCCGAGGTCGAGGTGCGCGAGACCCGCAACCAGATCGACGACCTGATGAACGAGGTGCGGCGCACGGCCGAGCGCGGGGAGCGCACGCTCGTCACCACGCTGACCAAGCGCATGGCCGAGGACCTGACAGGCTACCTGCTCGAGCACGGCTTCCGCACGCGCTACCTGCACTCGGAGATCGACACGCTCGAGCGCATCCAGATCATCCGGGAGCTGCGGCTCGGCGAGTACGACGTGCTCGTGGGCGTGAACCTGCTGCGCGAGGGGCTGGACCTCCCCGAGGTCTCGCTGGTCGCGATCCTCGACGCCGACAAGGAGGGGTTCCTGCGCGGCGAGACGTCGCTGATCCAGACGATCGGCCGCGCCGCCCGCAACGTGCGCGGCCGGGTGCTGATGTACGCGGACCGCGAGACCGCGGCGATGCGCGCGGCGATCACCGAGACCGAGCGCCGGCGGCGGATCCAGATCGCCTACAACGAGAAGCACGGGATCACCCCGGAGACCGTGCAGAAGGGGATCTCGGACATCTCCGAGTTCCTCTCGCTGGACTCCCGCACCTCGCCGGCGCGGCGCCGCCGGGTGCGCGGGATCGACGGCGAGGAGATCCGCAGCGCCGAGGACCTGCAGAAGCTGGTCGTCGAGCTCGAGGAGGAGATGATGGCCGCGGCCGAGGACCTGCGCTTCGAGGAGGCCGCGCGCATCCGCGACGAGCTCAAGGAGCTGCGCCGGGATCTCGAGGCGCTGCAAGCGTAGGGCCACGGGCTCGCGCCGGCCCGCCTCCGTCGACGCCAACGGGTATCGTGCGCGCCCTTGTGACAACCAGGGGCGTCCGAGGAGAACAGGGGGTGTGTCCGTGAGACGAGGGGGCCTGATCGTTTCGCTGATCGCGGCGTTCGCGCTCCTGCTGCCGGCGGCGGCGCAGGCGGTCGACCGCTTCGACGTGCTCGAGGTGCGCACGCGGGGCTACCTGCAGCCGGTGCCGACGAGCGACCAGCGGAAGCACCTGGTCTACGAGCTGCGCATCACCAACCTCTCGGCGCAGTTCCCGGTCGTGATCGAGCGGGTCGAGCTGCGCGGGGGTGGACGCACGCTGGCGAGCCTCGATCAGGAAGCGTTGGGCCCCGACATGGACCTGGGCGACCCCTTCAAGCTGGTGCAGACGACGGAGCTCGAGCCGGCCCAGACCGCGACCGTGTGGATGCACCCCGACTTCCCGCGGGGCCGCAAGCTGCCCAAGTTCGTGCGCCACGTGATCCACGTCAAGCCGCGCGACGACGTCGACCCCGCCCAGTTCGACCTGCGCTACGGCCGGCGCGTCGTGACCGGACGCTCGCGTCTCGAGCTGCGGCCGCCGCTGCGGCTGCGCTCGCCGCTGCGCGGGCAGCGCTACCTGGCGCTCAGCGGCTGCTGCGAGAGCCGCCACGCGCGCTCGGCGCTCGCGCTCGACGGGATCCAGTGGGTCTCGGAGCGCTTCGCCGTCGACTGGATTCAGCTCAACGCCCAGGGCGAGGTGTACCGGGGCGACGGCAGCCGGCTCACCGACCACTTCATCTACGGCGACCCGATCCGCGCGGCCGGCCCGGGCAAGGTGGTGCGCGCGGTCGACCGCTTCCCGAACACGCCTCCGTTCGAGCGCGACGACTCGACGGTGACCCCGAAGCGCGCCGCCGGCAACCACGTGATCATCAAGCACGGCCCGCGCCACTTCGCGCTGTACGCGCACATGAAGCCGGGCTCCGTGCGGGTGAAGCGAGGCCAGCGGGTGCGCGCCGGGCAGATCATCGGCCGCGTCGGCAGCTCCGGCAACTCGGACGCGCCGCACCTGCACTTCCACGTGGCGGACCGGCCCTCGCCGCTCGGCGCCGATGGGCGGCCCTACGTCTACAGCCGCTACTGGCTGCAGGGCCGCGTGCGCGGCGAGGACGAGATCGTCTGGTTCGACCGCAAGCGCCCGCGCCGCAACAGCCTGCCGATGGGCGACACGATCATCGTGGCTCGGTAGGGCCGAGGGCGAGCGGCCGCGCGCCGGCGACGGCACGCGGGTGAGCGGCCGCGCACCGGCGGTGATGGGGGCGAGCGGTAGCTCGCCATCGATCGCCACCGCTTCACGGAAGCACCGAGGGGGGTGGTCACCGTGAAGCGATGGCGGGTCGGCTCACCCCGCGCCCGCACTGATGCACGAAGACCCCCGAGGGGGTGGTCGGCGTGAACCAGTGGGATGCGACCGAGGGGCGGCCCCTCAGGGCGCCGGGCCGGCCTCGGGCGGCCCGGCGCGTGCCACCTCCAGCTCCTCGGCCGGGGCCACGCCCCGCTCGCGCTCGAGCGGCTTCACCCACAGCTCCTGCACGAGGATCACGATCGCCGAGAGGATCGGCACGGCGACGAAGAGGCCGATGAAGCCGAACAGCTGCCCGACCAGGACCACCCCGACCGCG
>Ga0310837_100562_pt1 | contig 24284 bp, 28 predicted proteins | sample SM_ome_5_FD_201315 | JGI IMG/M metagenome (GOLD analysis project Ga0310837, IMG submission 201315) | Sorghum-adapted microbial communities enriched on stacked mutant (SM) sorghum from Joint BioEnergy Institute, Emeryville, California... ...
CTTTATCACTGTAAAGCGGCATATACTTTCCTATACCCTAAAAAAAGGACCTAACAATTTCGCAAAAGTTAGGTCCTTTTCGTTCTCATGCATCAGCTTTCCTTACAGGCAAACGCGTATTAGCCTTTCAGGTGAGCTTGTCCCGGACGCCAGTTTGCAGGGCACAGACCGCCGGATTGGAATGCTTGCAGCACGCGGAGTGTTTCGTCTACGCTGCGGCCAACATCCAGGTTGTGGATTACGGAGTACATCAGCGTGCCTTCCGGATCGATGATGAACAGGCCGCGAAGCGCGATACCTTTCTCTTCGATCAGTACGCCATAGTCACGGGATACTTTATGAGTGAGGTCAGCAGCAATCGGGAAATTCAGTTTGCCCAGGCCGTTCTCGTCACGGGATGTATTGATCCATGCACGGTGAGAATACTTGCTGTCTGTGCTTACTGCCAGTATTTCAGCATCCAGCTCAGCAAACTGATCGTAAGCGTCGCTCATTGCTGTGATTTCTGTCGGGCATACAAAAGTAAAGTCCAGCGGGTAGAAGAACATTACCAGCCATTTGCCTTTGTAGTCGGACAGCTTTACAGTACCAAAATTCTCGCCGTCACCCAGAGCTGTTTCCATTTCAAAATCTGGAGCCGGTAAACCTACTAAACGTTCTGCCATATGTAACTACCTCCTAGATAGAAATATTCTAATCCGGGCGAACCCGGAATAGTGAATGTTTCCGCGTTCTCTTTCATCATAACAAGCATCAAGATAATAGTCAATACAAGATTGTAATTGTTTTAATTAAGCTTGTTAAACTTTTATGAATCCAGCGTTACAGCAATGTAACGCACATAACGTAACATGCACATTTTACGCGAAAAGTATTCCTGATTCTTTAATACGCAAAATCACATCTTTTAAGACATCCACCGGTTTTACGAGTGCAATGCGTACATACCCTTCTCCCTGCGCACCAAATGCATTACCGGGAATAACAACTACGCCTGCCTTCTCCAACAAAGTAAACGCGAACGACTCGGATGTCCAGCCTTCCGGTACGCGCGCCCAAACAAACATCGTTGCTTTAGGTTTTGGTATATCCCAGCCAATCTCCTTGAGTCCATCCAGCAGTACATCGCGGCGCTCTTTATACAATGCGGCATTTCCGTTCTGCCCCGGATGCGCAATATCGTGCTCCATCGCCGCTACGGCCGCTTCCTGCACGGCAAGAAAGACTCCATAGTCGATATTGGATTTAACGATGGCAAGCGGCTTTATAATCTCCCGGTTTCCGACCAGGTAGCCGATACGGCAGCCCGCCATATTGAAACTCTTGGACAAAGAATTAAACTCTACGCCGATTTCTTTTGCGCCCGGCGTCATAAGAAAACTCGGCGGACGGTAACCGTCAAACGCCAGCTCGGAATACGCGAGATCGTGCGCTACAATGATCTGGTTTTCTTTGGCGAACGTTACCACATCCGCGAAAAAGCCGTCTTCCGCCACGGCGGCGACCGGATTATTCGGGTAATTAAGCACCATAAGTTTAGCACGCCGTTTGATCTCGTCCGGAATATTCGAAAAGTCAGGAAGAAAGCTGTTCTCTTCACGCAGCGGCAGCGGGTAAATTTCACCTCCTGCCAGCGTAACGCTCGCAAAATAAATCGGATAGCCCGGGTCCGGCACAAGCACTACATCCCCCGGGTCAATCCACGCTTGAGCCAGATGGGCGAGACCGTCCTGCGATCCCATAAGCGAAAGAATTTCGTGCTCGGGGTCGAGCCCGACACCGAACCGGTGCCGATACCAGCGGGCCGTTGTCTCCCGAAAGCGAATGGAGCCTTCCGAGGTCGGGTATCCATAGTTCTCAGGATTCTGTACGGCTTTCGTAAGAGCTTCTATCACAAGGGGAGAAGGGGGTTGATCCGGACTTCCGATCCCTAAGTCAATCACATGCATACCCCTTGCCTGTACCTCCCGCTTCCGACGGTTCATCTCCGTAAAGATAGCCGATGTAAGCCCGGCAAGGCGTTTCGAAGGCTGAATATTGAGTAAAGTTTCCACGCGGCGCCCCCTACTTCCAAGTTTTCTCCATCTCTTCTTCTTTGAAGCCGACGGTCGTTTTGTCGCCGCTTACAAGCAGCGGACGCTTAATCAATTTGCCGTCTGATGCAAGCAGATCAAGCATCTCTTCTTCAGACATATCTTTCAACCGATCTTTCAATCCAAGCTCACGGTACGCCTGTCCGCTCGTATTGAAGAATTTCTTTAAATCAAGGCCACTTTGCTGCCAGTATTCGCGAAGCTGCTCTTTGGTCGGAGGTTCGTCGACAATCGGGACTTCCTTGTATGTGATCCCCTGCTCGTCCAACCATTTTTTCGCTTTGCGGCATGTACCGCATTTGTTGTATAAGTACGCTGTAATTTCTGCCATACGTATATATCCTCCTCTTTTTTATAGAATAGCATACAAAAAACGGTATGCGGAAGGGCATACCGTTTTTACTGGAAGCAAAAGATCAGGAAGAACGTTCCAGAAGGATTTGTGGAAGCAATAAATTCGGATGAGTAACAACAAGCGGTTTTACTCCGTATACATCCGCAAGCAGTTTCGCTTCCATAATCTCTTCAATCGTACCGCTACGCGTAATGTTTCCGCTCTCCATTAAGACAAGGCGATCGCAATACTGAGCCGCCAGGTTTAAGTCATGGAGTACAAGCACCGCTGTCCCTTCCGTTTCCCGCTGCCATTCACGCACAAGATTTAAAATCCCAATCTGATAGCCGATATCTAAGTACGTCGTCGGCTCGTCAAGCAGGAGCACCTCCGGCTCCTGAGCCATGGAACAGGCAATCGCCACCCGCTGGCGCTCGCCACCGCTCAACTGCTCCAGCAGCTTGCAAGCAAGCGGTTCCAGACCGGTCCGCACAAGAGCACGCTGGATGGCTTCCGCATCCCGCGCCGTATTACGTCGGAAGAAACCATGATACGGGTAGCGCCCCATCGCCACCGCTTCTTCCACCGTAATCGGCAGCGGAGCAAGGCCTTCCTGGCTGACTACGGCCATTTTGCGCGCCAGCATCTTAGAAGAGTAAGAGCCGAGCGGCTTTCCGTCCAGCGTTACGCTGCCCGCATCCGGTATAAGCAGCCGCGACATCACTTTCACAAGCGACGACTTTCCCGACCCGTTTGGCCCGATAATGCCCAGCGTCTCCCCTTTTTTCACTTCAAACGTTATATTCGACAATATCTGCCGCTGTCCGATGCGCAGGCTCATGTCCGTTATTTGAATCACGTCACGCGACCCCCGTATAAAGTTCTCAACATCTTCGCTTCAATACTTTCCTCGCATTCTCCCGCTCTGCCTGCCCCCTAGAAAAAGCGCTGCCTCCGTTTGCGTAGTAAATATCCGAAAAACGGCGCACCTAAAAACGCGGTAATGACCCCAATGGGCAGCTCCTGCGGGTCCATAATTGTGCGTGCCAAGGTATCAGCGGCAATTAGCAGAATGGCCCCTGCCACAGCTGAAACCGGCAGCAGCACGCGGTGGTCCGAGCCAACCAGCGTCCGCATGATATGAGGCACTATCAGTCCGACAAAACCGATGACTCCCGAAACGGCTACCGCCGCGCCCGCCGTCAACGAAGCCGCCAACAGTACGATGAGGCGCGTCCGCTCCACATTCATGCCAAGATGATGGGCTTTCTGCTCTCCCAATGCAAGCAGATTCAACTCCCGGGTAAATAGCATAATAACAAACCAGCCGACAATGACATAAGGGGCTACGGCCACTCCTGAAGACCAATCGCTCAGCGTTAGACTTCCCATCAGCCAGTAGAGAATTTGCTGCATCTTCTCACCCGATATCGACATGATCAGTGAAAGTCCGGCTCCGAGGAACGCCTGAACCACTACCCCTGACAGCAACAGGGTCTCTATCTGCACCTTACCTGCAATATAGGCGAGTCGATATACAATGAATAGAGTCCCTATTCCGCAAACAAAAGCGACCAGCGGCAGCGTCCACTGACCGAGAATAGCCAATCCCTGCCCAAATAGAATGAAGGAAGCCGCACCGAGTGAAGCACCCGACGAAACGCCGAGAATGTATGGATCAGCTAGCGGATTGCGCAGTACTCCCTGGTATGCGACTCCCGCCATCGCCAGTGCCGCCCCTACCAGAATGGCCATCATAATCCTCGGCATGCGAATATTCCAAACAATCACTTCAGCTGCCTTCGGCCATTCTCTCTCCATGTCCGGAACGAATGGCAAATGGGAAAAGATAATCTTCCACACCATATTAAAAGACAGTTGTGCGCTGCCGAGCGAAACACTGCCGACAACCGCAAGCAAAAGTACAAAAAGAAGGGGAAGCAGCCAGAATACCAGCTTCTTCCCAAAACCCTGTTGACCTTCTTTCACAGCCATCATTCCCTATTTTCGAAATAATTCCGGGTGCAAATCTTTTGCGATTTCTTTCAATCCCTCGGTAATGCGCGGACCCGGGCGGTTGACGACATCGGAATTGAGGGCGAATACACGGCCTTCCTTCACCGCTTTTACCTGCTGCCACTTGGGCCGCTGTTTGATTTTAGCCGCCCCTTCCTTATCGTAATATCCGTACGTATTAAGAATTATATCCGGGTTGCGCTGCAGCACTTTCTCCTCGGATAACTGCTTCCAGCCGTCCAGATCACCGGCAATGTTTTTGCCGCCTGCTATCGTTACCATGTCATGCATAAATGTACCTTTTCCGGCAGTAAACAGAGACGGGTCGACTTCAATCCAGACGTTCGGACGCTTCGCCTCCGGCACCGCTTTCACTTTCTCCTGTACCTCTTTTACGTCCTCTTTCATTTTGCTGACTACATCGTCCGCTTTCGCGTCATTGCCGGTCGCTTTACCAATCATCTCGATGGATTGGTAAATTTCATCGAAGGTTTTAGCCTCCATGACAAGCACAGGGATTCCGGTTTTGCGCAGCGCATCAACGGCTTCGCCATTGCCGGTATCCGCCAGGATTAAATCCGGCTCCAACGATACCACTTTCTCTATATTCACTTTCAAATCTCCGACTTTTTCTTTCTTTTTAACATCCTCCGGATAGTTGTCATAATTGGACACGCCTACAATGTTATCTCCTGCACCCACCGCATACGCAATCTCTGTTGCGCTGGGCATGACGGAAACAATGCGTCCGGGCTTCTTCTCAAGCTTGACTTCCTGTCCCGTGCTATCCTTGATCGTCAGCGGAAACTGCCCCTGGGCCGGTGCCTGTGTATTCTCTCCGCCGGACGGCTTTTGCTCCTGAGGTTGATTGGATGCATGATTGCTGCCGCATGCCGCAAGTAAGACCAACAACATTAGCCCCAGTATGATGGATATGTACTTCTTCATCTACCTCGCTCCTATACATACATGAAAGTAAAAACCAGAAGTAAAATGGAGAGGTATGAGCACAAAAAGAACAGCCTCCACTTTTTCTCTATCTTTCTACCTCTTGCTTTCCTACTTCTAAAATAAACGCGCCTGCTTTCGGAAGAAAGCAGGCGCAGTGTGTACGTAACTAAATATCGCACTCTATAATACCGCTGCATTCCTTATCCCCGAAATCATGGTCGACATGGCAAACAGGCAACCGTCTATCTGCCTCCTGCTTCTCTTTATTCATTCACTCACTTCGACCTCATAGCCGCAATACTTACGGACGTTCAGTACTCCGTTTTCAAAAATGAAGTATTGGCCTTTAATTCCGATCAGACGGTCTTCAATCACAGGTTGCTTGTCCAAATTGTATGCTTTGACCTTCTGTATCTGTTCCAAAATTGGGTATGCGAAATCCATCCATTCATCTTCTTTTAAAATGTACGGCTTGTATTCTTCTAGAAAGTAATTGTAGATTTCCTCGCGCAACTCCAGCAAATCCACCAGTTCCACTTCACCTTTCAGCATCTTGCGCCAGTCCGTCTTGTCTGCCACATATTGCGTCAAATATACTTCAAGCTCGCCCGCAATCTTCCGCGTAGGCACCTCGGCGATCGGAATGGCACGAATTGCACCCTGATCGACCCAGCGTTTCTTTTCATTATTCTTCCGGGTAAGCCCCACTTTGACACCGCTGCTGAGAGCAAGGTACACATAGTGGGGAATCATGCAATGCGCCTCTCCCCATTCCGGGTCGCGGCACGTCCCAAGATGGTAATGACATTCGTGCGGCTTTACAATGCACAAGTCATTTTCCGGCAGCTTCGTAAAGCATGGGTAGCAGTATCCGTTGTTATATGTTTTCTTGATGCTGCGGCCGCAGTAGATGCACTTCATCCGTCCAAGGGTAGAAATACGAATGGTTTTGCCAATCCACTCATTGGCCAAAATGGCCTCTCCGTCGAGCTTAAGTCTGTACTGCACAGGGTTGTCGTATTGATGGACGAAACCCTGAATAATACCTGTATGTTTCACACTATTCTCCTCTGCCTGTATAATCAAAAGTTTGATGTTTGGACTCGATAAAGTGGTAAGAGTTTAGCGGGCCTTCTCCGGAATATCGATTACTTTGCGCAGAAATTCTCGCGTCCGGTCGTTTTTAGGATTCGTAAACACGTCTTCTGGCTTCCCTTCTTCCATAATAACGCCCTGATCCATGAAAATAACACGGTCACACACGTCACGCGCAAACCCCATCTCATGGGTAACGACCACCATCGTCATCCCTTCCTGCGCCAGCTCTTTCATAACGGCAAGCACTTCGCCGACCAGCTCGGGATCAAGCGCCGATGTCGGTTCGTCAAACAGCATAATCTTCGGATTCATGGCGAGTGCACGTGCAATAGCTACACGCTGCATCTGACCACCAGATAATTTCTCCGGATATACGTCCGCCTTATCGCGAAGGCCTACTTTTTCCAGCAGGCGCAGCGCTTTTTCGCGCGCCTCGGCCGCATTTTCTTTTAATACTTTCATCGGAGCCAGCATGACATTTTCCACCACGGTCTTATGCGGGAACAGGTTGAAGCGTTGGAATACCATACCCACTTCTGTACGAACTTGATTGATGTTGACTTTCGGATTCGACAAATCGTGGCCATTGATAATAATCTGGCCGCTTGTCAGCTCTTCGAGTCCGTTTAAGCAGCGTAGAAACGTGCTTTTTCCCGAGCCGGAAGGCCCGATAACGCTAACTACTTCCTTCTCATTAATGACGCAATCAATGCCTTTTAACACTTCTAGTGAACCATAATATTTATGCAAATCTTTGACTTGAATTATCACAGTCCCGTCCCCTTTCCAACTGCCCTCTATCCTTTTTATTGTAAGGAAAAAACGTTAATTTGTAAAATGAATCAGCGAGGTTTTCTTCTCCTGTTTTGCCCTTCGGAAGAAAAGCCCGCAGACGGTAAACAGCAAGAATATGCCGCCGAGAAAATAGAACATGCTTCCCGGCGAAACGTACTGAATTCCGAGTCCGCCCAGATTCGGTCCCACGATGCTTCCTACGCTGAAATTAATGGACGCAATGATATTGGCCGCGGGAAGAACCGACTTCGGCACCAAATCGGCCGCATAGGCAAGGCCGAGCGAATAAAATGAACCCACCAATCCCCCGGCGATAAGAAATGCAGTCAATACTCCCCATTCATTATCCTTAAATAACGGCACCGCCAAAAATGCCAGGGCACCGGCAAAACCGGACAAAATTAATACGGGCTTGCGTCCAATACGATCGCTCCATATGCCGAGCGGCAGCTGCAGAATTAAGCTGCCGATTCCGACTACCGGCAGCAAAAATGATATCCAGCTCTCACTCATGCCCATACGCAGCCCGTAAACCGGGAAGTTACTATTGATTGATGATTCCATGTATCCGTAAAGAAACGACGGGATAAGAGCAAACCAGGCAAGCTGTATTGCACTCACATACCGGCTCCTCGCGGAAGCAGCCTTCTCCTCCCGCACCGGATACTCGTGCGGAAGTTTCAACAGCAAGAGCAATGCCAGAATGAAGAAAGCACCAACCGCTACAAAGGGGACGCCTACACCGAACGGCAGCAGATTAATCCCAAGCGGACCGATGCTGAACCCAATCGCATAAGACATCCCATAGATGGAAATATTGCGGCCCCGCTTTTCAGCCGGGCTGGTGGAAGTGATCCAGAGCTGCGACGCATAGTGGAGTGCACTGTCCCCCACACCGACCAGTACACGCAGCACAAACCAGAACACAAGGCTTTGCCACAGCGGAAACAAAAACGTCGCTATAGTAACAAGCAAGATGCCCCAGGTAATGATTCGCTTATACCCGAATCTTTGCACCGGCTTCTCAATAACCAGCATGGTAAGAAAAACCCCTATATATAAAGCGGCTGCGTTCAACCCGTTTACACCGGATGATACGCCCGCCTTCTCTAAAAGTATCGTCAGCAGGGGAAGCAACAGCCCCTGGCTGAGACCGGCGATGACAACAACCAGAATTAAAATAAAAAATCGGTAGTTAGCCGACGCGGTTTGGTTCATTCCACTCCCCCCAAAAAATGAATAACATTGACAATTCAACGTCTATTGTACTGCAGACAAAACAAAAAGGCGACGAAATTAGTTCGACGCCTTTCCATCCGCAAGCCCGCCCGCACTTTCTACGGCACCGTCGGCCGGCTCCGGCTCTTGCCGGCTTTTGCCAAAACGAACCCGGCTGACCAACAATAGAAGCAGAGGAATAATAAGGATAAACAAAGGAGACGTTACGGAACGAACCTGAGTAATGTACAAGAACAAATCATTTGAATCTTTGATAATTCCTTTGGCCATGCCCACGATAAGAAAACATAGCGGCAACACAAGCGGGCTGACGCTTTTCACTCCTGTCAGATGGGCCACCCCGTATGTAAGCGTATAAAAAACGACGATAAACTCCAGCAGTATCATCATAATATAAATCCCTAAAAACAGGATATCGATTCGTTCCACAAATTCTCCGATTTTAACGAAGCGAATCGCCGCAATGTACGGATAACTGGATGCTTGCGCCGTGCCCTCGCCGAGTACGCCGATGGAGACGATGACCCGATACGCCAGATATATACCGCTGAGTGCAATCGCCAGATAAGCCAATCGGATGGTATTTTTGGAACGCTTCACGTAAGGAAGAAATCCAAGGAAAAAAATCACCTCGCTAAGCGGGAAAATATATTGGAGGTATGCTGTAAACAAAATTTCTCCCGGCGGATGATCCAACAGGGGAAGAATATGGTATAGACGGAACTGCCCGATAAGCAAAATATTAATAAAGATAAGCAAAACCAGGTAAAACGGAAATGCCACCTGTGCAAACCGCACAATCGCTTCCACTCCCCGGTATACCGCGTATGCCGCCACCAGCACAGTTGCCAGTAAGTAGACATCGGCTGACAGTTCAGGTGTTAGTACCGAGACAACAAATTCAGAGAATCCACGCGCAAAAACGACGGCAACTTCAAGTGCAAAATAAACATACAAGAGTGTGACAAGCTTTCCAGGCCACTTCCCCAGAATATCTTCCGCATATTCAAAAAGCATTTTACGCGGATGCCGCTCCTGCAGCCGAAAATACAAATAGAACGTAAGCATGGCGAGCGGAATGGCAAGCAAATTCGCCAGTCCCCCGTCTTGCCCCCCATATACGAAATCAAAGTTCGTATTGCTGGATGTGGCGGTAAGGTAAATCAGCATGATGATAAACAGTTGACCTGCGGAAATCCTTCCTTTTTCGTACATGCATTCCACCCCCTCTATACTTCAACGCCAAAGATAGCAGGAATAAACCGCTGAGCAATTGGCCGGGTAAACTTGTACGCGTAATTGAGCAGCGCGCCGGATTCCCATCCTAACATCGGCACCAGCATAAAGAAGACGACCAATCCGCTTATCAGAGCAAATACGACTAAATCCCGCCACTCTTTGTTTTTACTGAATATCCAAACTCGCAGCACAACATAGACGAAGAACAGGATAAAAGTCAATGTCAACATCATTCTTTTTCACCCGCTTTCACCTGTCTGATTATTCCATTCCGCATCGAATTCCATTTTATAGAAATATCAGCCGGGATATTTGGATAAATCTCTCGCCACTGCCCTTTATGCTGATGCCAGTAATCTTTATGCTGACGGTGAATGAGCGAAGCAAACCCGACAATGTCCGCATTATCTTTTTTCTGCAATCGGGTAAGCAGAAGTCGCATGTCAGCAATGATTTTCTTTTCTACGTCTCCTTCCAGGCGGGCTACCGTTTCTTTCTTCGAAAGATCGAGCTGTGTGCCTGATTCAAGAACCGTACCATCCAACGTAAGCTCCATTTTAATTTTGGGCCGCCCGTTTTCAATGGTCGATGTTGCCTTTCTGTTTCTTACTTTTACTTGTACGGCTGTATTGTATTTCGTATCCGCATCGGCACCGAGAGAGACAGAATAGATGAGCTCCGGCTCCTGCTGGGCCACTTTGCGAAAGATGCGAAGTGCTTGCATTTCTTTTTTAGACAACACAGACACACGTGACGCCTGTTTTGGATTAAACGCATTTATGACTACGCCGTCTGCAATGATAATCTGGTCTTTTCCGCCTTTCCCTTTGCTTTTATTTACCTGTCCTGTAACAAATCCTACGTATGAGTCACTGTAATGGTTAATTAAATCTTTAAGCGTCACAACGACCGTTCTACCCCATTCGGATTGATTGTTAATGATGCCGTTTAATTCATAGCCCATCATCACTTCGCTGTTCGGCTCAGCGGTTACGATTTCTTCCGCTGTCTTTTTCGCAATAAGAATCCAGCTGGAATATCGAATCTCCCGATTGCGCGCGAAGAAATCAATCACTTCCTTCATCACATTCTCTCTAACCAGCGTATGCCCCAGAATAATAACTTTGCCGTGGAACCAGATGAGCTTGCCGGATGTCTGAGCGCGAAGATTCTTGGATGCTTCCATGATCGTATCGCCCGTCGCGCGGGTCGTATATACGGTTTCCGGCGAAACGGCCGTACCTTTTTCTAACGCCGGTTTGACGGTTTGAATGGATAGAATAAACTTTTTATGCTTCGGATCATAATCCACACCCGTGACCATGACCACATTCAACTGATTCAATTCCCGTACTGCAATACCGCCTTCCGCTGTACCACAGCCCTGGATCAAAGGCAGCATAATAAGAACAAGCAGGAGAAGAGGCTTCCATCCGACTTTCATGATTGACCGTCCCCTTCCTGCTGCGGTGGATTGGACGGCACGTCCGAACGCTTCAAGTCTTTTTTCTGGATGTATTCCTGACGCCACTTGCGCAGCGGATAGGGGAGTACGAAAATTTCACTTCCCCATGTGCGTACGTGCATCGGCGCAATCGGTGACATATACGGCACGCCAAACGTGCGGATCGAACACATATGGATGCCGAGCGCAACAAGTGCAATCGCCATACCGAACAATCCAAGCCCGGCCGCAATGATCATCATCGGAAAACGAAGCAAACGGGTAGCCATCGAAAGATTAAACGCCGGAACAGTAAACGAGGCGATTCCCGTAAACGCTACGACAATGACCATTGCCTGCGAGATAATCCCGGCTTCCACCGCCGCCTGGCCAATGACAAGCGCTCCTACGATACTAACCGCCGAACCTACCGGACGCGGCAGACGCACGCCGGCCTCCCTCAGTACCTCAAATGAAATCTCCATAATGAGCGCCTCAATCAATGCCGGAAACGGAACGCCGGCCCGAGCGGAAATGACCGTAAGCAGAAGCGGTGTCGGGATAAGCTCCTGATGAAATGTCGTGATCGCAATATAAAATGACGGTCCAAGCAGCGCGACAAGAAATGTCATCGTACGCAGGATACGAATCGCCGTAGAGAAGTAAAACCGCTGATAAAAATCCTCACTCGCCTGCAAAAAATCGTAAAATACAGACGGAACAATGAGTACGAATGGCGTTCCATCAATAATAATGGCGACTCTGCCTTCCGACAGAGCGGAGACGACTTTGTCGGGGCGCTCTGTGGATACAATCTGTGGAAACGGAGAATATACGCTATCCTCAATTAACTCTTCTAATTGCGCGCTCTCCAGGAGAATGTCGATATCCACATTCTTTAGACGCTCACGCACGGTTTTCAATACATCTTCTTCTACCAGTTCACGCATATACATAAAGCACACGGTTGTCTGGCTGCGGCGGCCCAGTTTTACCACTTCTGACTTTAATTCCGGGGTACGCAGACGCTTACGGATAAGCGCCGTATTATCCTGCAGCTTCTCGGTAAATCCTTCCCGCGGTCCGCGCACCAGCGGTTCGGCTTCCGGTTCCGATACGGAACGAGTGGGAAATCCCGGCGCTACTATGGCCAATGCGTGCGTCATACCGTCAACATGCACGAGCGTACTGCCTGAAGTAACCATCTCTACTGCCGCCTTAAGGTTGTCGACCTGTACTATTTTTTTTGCTGTAATCACTTGATCTTCTACATGCTGTCCAAAGAACGATTCTGGTCCCATTTCCAATAGGGGATGGATTACATGCTGGTCTAAAATATCCTCATTGACCAAATCATCAAGAAAAAATACCGCACCTTCCGGAACCCGTCCATCCTGTCCTTCTCTGGCGTTTGGGAACGTCAAAGAGTGATGAACAAACACATCAACGTCTTTAAACACCGTCTTCAACCGCTCTACATTAACCGCAGTTATCGGGTCGATTTCAATCTGTTCCAGCGGTTTACTTTCCAATAGATCTTCCGCCGTCTGTTCTTGCTCTTGCTCTATTTCATTCATCACTTTCGCCCGTTTTGGTTTTTTAAATTCTCCCATTTCTATCACCCGTTTCATTAGGGAATCTCTAGTAGGTTGTGCAGGAACAGGCAAAATATACGACCTGCAATTTTTTGCACTATCCTTGACAATTTTGTAAAGCACCTTCATAATAAAACTCAATTGAAACGGTTATCAAACGAAACGTGTCGATGGGGAATAGTACGGCAGTAGCCTGCGTTCAGAGAGCAAATCATTCGCTGTGAGATTTGCCGCACGGCCTATCGGAACCCACCCCGGAGCGCCAGGGATGAACCTGGCCAGGGTCCTCTCCCTGTTACCAACGAGGCAAGAGGGCATGCGCAGAATATGGCGCACTGCCAATAAGGGTGGTACCGCGGAAGCTAAGCCTTTCGTCCTTTTCATTAGGGATGGAAGGCTTTTTATTTTTCTGTGAAAATCATGAAGAAAGAGGGAGAAGAGGGAGGAAAAAAGATCTAAGGAAGAAAAAGGCCTTCGCCTTTTTCTACATTAAAATCCTCTCCTCCTTCTTTCCTCTCTTTTCCTTCGTACCGCAAAAGTCAGCCTCTCTCCCATCATTTTCATGACGGGGTTGCGGCTGAGATGCCGTGGTGTTTTTTTAAAAAAGATAGGGGTGACAAATAAGATGGATGCCAAGAAAAAACATCGCATTGTGGTAAAAATCGGAAGCAGTTCATTGACGAATCCGACCGGAGGATTGTCCCGTGAGAAGCTGGAAGAGCATGTAGCCGCGCTGGCTGCGCTGCGCCGCGCCGGACATGAAGTGATTCTCGTATCATCCGGCGCCGTGGCGGCCGGTTTTACGTCACTCGGATATCCATCGCGCCCCGTTACGCTCGAAGGCAAGCAGGCAGCCGCAGCAGTCGGTCAGGGTCTGCTCATTCAGGCTTATAATGAATCTTTGCGTTCGTATGGTTTAATGGGCGCACAGATTTTGCTAACACGCGACGATTTCTCGAAACGCAACCGGTACCACAATGCGATGGGCGCCCTTAATGAACTGCTCAAGCGGGGGATGCTGCCGATTATTAACGAAAACGACTGCGTGGCGGTCGACGAGCTTACGTTCGGCGATAACGATATGCTTTCCGCGCTGGTGGCAGGGTTTCTGCGCGCTGATGATTTGGTGATTTTAACGGATACCGACGGATTGTATGACGCAGATCCCCGTTCCAACCCGCACGCCAAAAAGTTTACGCTTATTGAAGAAATCACGCCTGAAATTGAAGCGCTCGCCGGCGGCTCCGGCAGCCGCGTGGGTACAGGCGGCATGCGCTCCAAGATTCACGCCGCCAAGCTTGCCCTCTCGCTCGGTATTGACGTATTCGTCGGTACGGGTACAGGAGCTGATAAACTGCTCGATATCCTTACGGGCAAGGGCGCAGGAACGTATTTCCGTAACCAGATGAAAGCGCCGCTGAAAGCCCGCAAACAATGGATTGCCTTTCATGCCGAAAGCAGCGGCCGCATCGAAGTGGATGCGGGAGCGGCACAGGCTCTTCTCTATGAAGGAAAAAGCCTGCTTCCTTCCGGCATTACAAAGGTTAGCGGCGATTTTGCCCCGGGTCAGGTTGTCGAAGTAGCAGATACGGTGGGGCGCCTGCTGGGCAAGGGAGAGATAAACTACTCGGCGGAACAGTTGGAACAGGTAAAAGGGGAATCCACTGCAGTCTGCCGCGAACGGCTGGGTGTTCACCGGGTCGAAGCGGTTCACCGCGACAACTGGGTAACGTTATGGATGGAGGAAGACAATAAACAGGAACATAAGGAGGAGATCATGCAATGACCCTACTCGAAAAAGCGAAATTGGCGAAGCATGCGGCAACTCAGATGGTAACGCTGACGACCGAAGAAAAAAACCAGGCGCTCCTGGCGATGGCAGACGCGCTTACATCTAATATAGCGCGCATTCTGGAAGCCAACAAAAAAGATGTAGAAGCCGCAAAGCAGGCAGGTGTTACAAACGCATTAATTGATCGTCTGTCCCTCTCGGAAGGCCGCATTCGCGATATGGCCGAAGGACTGCGACAGGTTGTCGAGCTGGGGGATCCAGTCGGCAAAGAACTGGAAGCGTGGGAGCGTCCGAACGGCCTGCGCATCACCAAAGTACGCGTTCCGCTCGGTGTCATCGGCATGATTTATGAAGCGCGGCCAAACGTGACGGTGGATGCGACAGGACTTTGCCTGAAAGCAGGCAACGCTGTGCTGCTGCGCGGAAGCTCTTCCGCTCTCCACTCCAATCAAATACTTGTGCAGATCCTCCGTGAAGCGCTCGCCACGACAAAAGTAAGCAAAGAAGCGGTGCAGCTTCTCGAAGAAGGCACACGCGAAGAAGTTAACAAAATGCTAAAAATGAACGATTACCTTGACGTTCTTATTCCGCGCGGCGGAGCAGGTCTTATCCGTTCCGTTGTCGACAATGCATCCGTACCGGTGCTGGAGACCGGCGCTGGCAACTGTCACGTCTACGTGGATGAATCGGCTAAACCGGATATGGCACGCGACATTGTTGTCAACGCGAAAACGCACCGCCCGGCAGTATGCAATGCGGCCGAAACACTGCTTGTACACGAGGCATGGGCAGAAAAACACCTCTCTGATTTGCTAAGGGCATTGAAAGAAAAAGGAGTGGAACTGCGCGGCTGTGAGCGTACACGTGAACTGGCCAAAGATATCGATATCGTGCCGGCAACAGAAGAAGATTGGAGCACGGAATATCTGGATTATACGATGGCGGTCGCAGTGGTCGATTCTGTAGACAGTGCTATCGAGCATATTAACCGCTATAGCACCAAACACTCGGAATCCATTGTTACAGAATCAAAAGAGAACGCACGCAACTTCCAGAAGCGTGTCGATTCTGCGGCGGTCTATCATAATGCGTCTACGCGTTTCACAGATGGATTCGAATTCGGATTCGGGGCAGAGATTGGAATCAGCACGCAGAAACTGCACGCACGCGGACCGATGGGTCTAGAAGCTCTTACCTCTTCTAAGTATGTTATCTACGGTACAGGGCAAATCCGATAAAGGGGAGAAAAACATGTCTATCCTGCAGAATAAAACAATCTGTTTTCTCGGCGCCGGTTCAATGGCGGAAGCGATGATTTCCGGGCTGGTCGATAAAAACCTGATTCCTTCTGAACAAATTTGCGCAATCAACCGTGGTAATAAAGCCCGCATTCAGGAACTTGTGTCGCGTTATGGCATCGCTACTCCAGAGAAAGAAGAAGCGATTGCCGGAGCCGACATTATTGTACTATCGGTTAAACCAAAAGACATCGCGACTGCGATTGCCAATATCCGGGCGCTGACCACACCGGAGCAATTGTTTATTTCCGTGCTGGCCGGAACGTCCACTGACTACATCTCCAGTCTGCTCGGCCATTCGGCTGCCGTCATACGCACGATGCCAAACACATCGGCCGCAATCGGTCTATCTGCAACCGCACTTGCACCGGGCAAATATGCGACCGATGCGGATATGGACCTGGCAATACAGATTTTCCAGGCGGTCGGCATTGTAGAAATTGTCCAGGAAGATAAACTGCACGCCGTTACAGGACTTTCCGGAAGCGGCCCGGCTTATGTATACTATTTAGTAGAAGCAATGGAGCAAGCCGGACAGGAAATCGGGCTGGAGCGCGAAACGGCGCGTCGCCTTATTCTGCAGACCATCATCGGAGCAGCCCATATGCTGCGCGATCAGGGGGAAGAGCCGGCAACGCTGCGCAAGCAGGTCACCAGTCCGGGCGGTACAACCGCAGCGGGAATTGCGGTACTAGAAAAGCATGGATTCCAGGAAGCTATGCTTGCCTGCATCAAGCAGGCAGTCGCCCGCTCGGAAGAAATGGGAAAACAATCGGTTCCCACCTCCTAACCGTTGCTTTGAATTCGGCAAAGGAGACAGGGTATGGACGTTTTTGCACTATACGGCCCTAGTGGTACAGGAAAAAGCACAAGCGCGCTTGAGCTTGCGCATAAGCATAAAATCAATGCCATTATTGATGACGGCCTGCTGATCTACAAAGGCCGCAAAGTGGCAGGTACGTCCGCTAAATATGAACGTACGACAGTGCAGGCGGTGAAGCGGGCAATCTTTTTCTACGAAGATCATGCAGCAGAAGTCAGGCAGGCCATTCGCGATTTCCACATTGATCGCATTTTGCTGCTCGGCACCTCCCGTAAGATGGTGGATCGCATTGCGGCTGCACTGGAAATCGAGCCGATTTCCACGTATATCTCTATCGAGGATATTCGTTCTTCGAGCGAGATCAAGGCTGCACTCTACACGCGCCGTACAGCCGGGCAGCATGTCATCCCTATTCCCTACATTCAGGTGGAGCAGGACTTCTTCCGCCGCCTGATTGCGCGCGGCAAAAAAATTTTTTCATCCAAAAAAGAAGTTATCGGGGAAACAACCATTGTGCAACCGGACTTCGGGGGCGGACGCATGCATGTGACGGAGCATGTGCTGCGCAAGCTTGTCACATTGAGCTGTAAGGATATGCCTGAAGTAGAGAATGTGAGCAAAATTAACGTCACCTTAAACGACCTGCCGTCCGTCTCATGCGAAGTGCATCTGAATGTCTCACGCGGAACCTCACTGCCGCAAGTGGCACATAAGATTCGCCGCCGCGTGTATGATTCTTATGTACAGCATTTAAACATTGAACTGCACCATATTCATATTCATATTGGCAGATTGACTATAGCCGGCGTCTGAATGCGTCGGTTTTTTTTGTGCAAAATATGTTTGTACGTATTCCATTCCATACACGAAAGGAGCTCTTACCATGCAGCAACAGATGACAGGGCAATCGCAAGCTCAACAACCGGTGATGACGACACCTCCGAATGTAATGACAACGAAGGATGTACATTATGTAAAAGACCAGCTGAGCTGGCTGTTGGTAGCCATGAAAAAATGCAACCATTACTCGCAAGAATGTACCGATCCGCAGGTAAAACAACTCATTGATCGCGCCGGCCAGATGCACCAGCGCCATTACAACACACTGCTTCAGCACTGCCAGAACAATAACGCTTCCGCTATGAGCAGCATATCCGGCAGCATGTCGGCACAATAAGGAGGAAAGAAGATGCAAAACAACCAAATCGCCAACCCTACTTCCCCCGCGCAAAACCAGGCGCAGCAAACTCCGCAGATGACGGATCGCGATCGATTGAACGATGTTCTTACAACGCAAAAATATCTGACGGACGGCTTTAATATCGCGACACGCGAAGCAAGCCACGAGGCGCTGCACCGCGACGTGCTAACCTGCCTGACCGAGACGCATCAGTGCGCGCGCGATATCTATAATCTAATGTTCCAGCAGGGCTGGTATACGCTTGAAGCGGAAGAGCAGCAAAAACTCGACCAGACATACCAGCAGTTTAGCAGCTATACCGTACAATTCCCTTATACGTCTAAAGTTCAATAATATCTAAAAATGAAGCGTCTGCTGTGCTGTCCTTTTTCCCCAGAGAGGTTTTGCACAGTCATACCTCCTTACTTACAGATAACGCCCGGCTGTTATTTACCGGGCGTTACAGCTTATTTTCCTTCCTGTTGTTTCTTCTCATCGCTCCATCGCTTGATCTGTTCGAACAATTCGCGGAGCTGCTTCTTCTCTTCCGGATGCTCATTGGTCCAGTGCTGCACAAGCGGCGGCATCGTTTTCAGCATATGATTGTACAATGCCCACGTCTTCACCATCTCCACCCGCTCCTCATTTGCCTCGCCGGTCAAAAACTCGGTAAAGCTGTACAGCAGGCTCTCCATATCAGGCATCTGTCCGCCGCTTCCGCTCTTATCACTCATCATGCATTCCTCCGTCTCTTAGCTTTTCTCCTACCTATTATTAACCTCTTTGCCTCCCGAATTCAAACAATAATGTGCAAGGGATATGTTATACTAAATGAGAAAAAAGAAGGAAAAATGCTGCCGTTTATGAACAAGCACATTTTTCTTTTTTTCCAGTTACTCCTATACACTATTCCTTGACTTTATTTACAGAAAGAAGGCATACCTTATGAGACGATACAGCGAAATGTCACGGGAAGAACTGCAGGCTGAAATGCAGCGGCTGCGTGGGGAGAGCATGCGGAAATACCAGGCCGGCTACGTCTCTGAAGCATCGGTACTCGAATCGAAGTTCTTTATGGCCCGTTCCTACTTGCTTGACCCGGACGACTTTATGAGCGGACAGGAATACGGAGTGATCGGATATGACGAGCCGTTCTTCGTCCGTTACCTTAACGGCATTATGGCCTGGGGACATTTTCGTTCCTCTGAAGAAGAAAAAGCGTTTCCGATTGGCCGACTCGAAGAGATCACTCCTTCCTGCGGATCAGGCGGCGGCTGTTGCGGCGTTTAAGCGCGCCGCCACTCATTTTTCAGCAAGCCGTACACAATGTGGTCGACATAATGATCATACAACCATTCTCCCTGACGAATTTGCCCTTCCCGGGTAAAGCCGAGCCGCTCCGGTATGGCGCGGCTCTTCTCATTTTCTACCGCGCACCGGATTTCGACACGATTCAATCCCAGCTCATCAAATACGTAGCGAATCAATCGACTAACGGCCGCAGTCATTATCCCTTTTCCCTGCATGTTTTCAATTATCCAATAGCCGATGCTGGTACAGTGATTTATCCAATCCATGTAGTGCAGCCCTACAACTCCAACAATTCTTCCTTTATACCACAGCCCATAGTCTGTGCCGTTTTGCATCATACGCCTTTGCCTGCTGCCAGCAATAAACATTTCTATATCGGCCGTCCCCTCTGTTGCATCGATCCAGCCGAGGAAGCGCCGCAGATGTCCCCGATTTGCATGAATCAAGGCGTATAACGAGGGCGCATCCTCCATTTCTACTTCCTTTAGCTTCACGTTCTTATTTACGATCAGGTCCATCTTTCTCCCCTTTCTGTGAAAATCATGAGAAAAGAAGAAGAGAAAGAGGAAATGAGATCCAGAGAAGAAAAAGGACTTCGCCTTTTTCCCCATTGAAATCACCCCCTCGTTCTCTTCTCTCTTTTCCTTTGTACCACAAAAATCAGCCGCCCTTCCCACAATTTTCATGCCGGGGTTGTGGCTGAAAAGCATGGTGGTTTTGTACCTGAGTATATCGTGTTTTGCCAATTATTACACCGATCAAACATTGAATATTCTTCCCATACTATCGGTAGCTATCTATTCTCATGCAAAGGGGGAATTTTATGCGCCGTTATACATTCCATCTCATCTGCGCATTGCTTCTGCTGGGCCTGGCCGTGCAGATTTTTCTGGCAAGCCCGGAAGCCAGGGCGCAAACCGAACAGAAAATCGGTCAGACACCCATACCGGCCAATATTCTGGTCGCGATCCGTGAAAGCAAACCGGGAGGCGATCCAAACCCGCGCGGTCAAATCTTATATGTACAATCCATGCCGTTTAAAACATACATCCGCAATGTGCTTCCCAACGAATGGCTCCCCAACTGGGAAGCGGAGTCATTGAAAGCAGGCGCAATGGCGGTGAAAATGTTCGCCTGGTACCATGTGCTTAACCCGGTCACTATCGACAACCAGCGCTTTGCCGTTGATAACACAACGAACTTCCAGATCTACCGCGAAGGGACCAGCATGCCCCGCACCGATGCCGCACTTGATGAAACGATGCAGCTTGCCTTCGTAAAAAAAGATGATACGATCTTCGAATTAAATTACCGGGCCGGTTATCCGAATTCACCGAATTTCCAGTACCGCAACGCACAAAAAATGGCTCAGCACGGCAGTCAGTACCTGGCTCATAGACAAAACAAAAATATGCTGCAGATTCTTCAGGTCTACTATGAAGGTAGAAAGCTGGTGAAGATTCCATGAAGAAGAAAGGCGCACGTAAAATATGGCTGTCCGTCCTTTGCATCGCAGCTTCCCTCACCAGTCTCCCCCTTCCGCTACAGGGCCAGGCAGAACGAAAAGAACACAGGCCGCTGCCAGAATACAAATACGAAACATTCCACCGCCAGAGTAATGACCCTCTATCTATGCAGCCGGATGTAAAACCAGGATCGGATATTCCCGGCTATAATAAGTGGGACAAATGGGCATTGATGCAGGTGAAAGTCATTGACTCGACTACCCGGAAGCCGTTAGAAAATGCAGAAGTAGTCATCGCCGAAACCGGATACCGGACGAAAACAGATAAGCACGGCTTTACTCAGGCGTTTCCGGCACCGATTATCCGCGATCCGCGCTTTACCGAAACGCTCGCCCGCCTGCATGGACAGCTTACGCTCCTTGCCTATAAAAACGGATATCGGGACACCATCTACTATAACGTACGCATGAATGAAGGCATGACGACAACACCGGAAATCTGGATGTTTGAGATCGCGCCGGAACACCACCGGATCGAGCCGTACGTCTATCATTATCCGACCCATCATTTATTTAGCGTGAACCTCGCTGAAGAATTCCGCAGCAAATCTCAACCCGGAGCCGGACCGGAGAGCCCTGATCGCTGATGAAGATGACAAAAGGCAAACTGGCGGTGCTTGCACTCCTCATTATCCTGAACATTGTCGCATTCTTTTGGAACAAGCAGCACGATCGCATATTAGCCATTAAAGCGCAGGGGCCGCAAACGATTATCATTAACAAACACGGTTTTGTACCGAATCGGCTTGTCTATAAGCAAGGTGATGTTGTTTCTCTCATTATCCATAACCAGGACGACAAAACGCATAATTTCGTGCTGGCGGACTACTATGTGTTTTCTCCTGATTTACATAAAGGCGAAACAACCAGAATCCAATTTACCGCTGTTAAAAAGGGAAACTTTTCTTTTGTTTCCGACACGCCTGGCTACCCGGAATTAGGCTATAAAGGTCTTTTGAAAGTCAAATAAGAAAAAGCAACGGTCGGGACAACCGACATCTCCGTCACCGTCCCGGCTTCTTCTTTTTTCGTGATTTTCACAGAAAAAAAACTCGCCCATTACATGGCGAGTGCGGATTCAAAAGGACTGATTACAATACGTCCCCGCTGTACTTGGCGGTGAAAGGCGTCCTTTTCGATCACAAAACCTTCGTTTGAGCCTTCATACCGGCAGGCAAAAAATAAACGATCCATCTCCTCAACCGTAAAAGGCTTCTTCTCTCGTGTCAGATGATATTGACGACCTACATGCTGCTGTACCACAACAATTTCACTCCCACTCCGTTTTATTTGTATCTGTATCATAACACAAACTGTCATAATACAGCAAGATGTTTTTTGAAAATTATTGTAATACAGTATCTTTCCGCTTCACAAACCAGGTCACAAGCGTGAGCGGCACAAGTCCAAGCAGCGTCAGCACGCCGAAAAACGTATACGTTGTTAGAATGCCGTACGCGTCCACCAGCATGCCGCCCACTACGTTTGTCGCCATAGAACCCAATCCGAGGCCCATCGACGTATACACCGAGAGTGCCGTTACCCGCAGCTCGTCCGGCGTATTCTCTTTCACAAACTGGGCTGCAGAAGCAAGGTACAGCCCGACGGAAAAGCCCTGGATAAAAAACAGAATTAGCACAGCGGTCGGCGACGGACTTGTTCCGTACCACAGCCAGCGCAGGGCCGAGACCAGCCCCGCGATAAGAATCGTCTTCTCCAGACCCAGGCGTTGAATAAAGAAGCCCGACCATTTCATAAACGGCGCCTCACTTCCGGCAAACAGCAGAAACGCAAGACCGATACCGGCAACCTGTCCGCCCAGACTGTCATATAACAACCCAAAAAAAATATTATTGCCGTTAATCGGGCCGAAGATTAAGAATGCACTCATAAGAAATAGCATATAACGGGGAATTCGAACAAGCCGGGCGAGTCCCTTAAATACATTTACAGTCCCCATGGAACGTTCTGTACGCACTCCCCGCAGACATGCAAACGCGCCCAACTGCGCAACTGTGTATACATAAAAGATGGCACCCAGCCCAAACCAGTCGGCAAGTAATCCGGCCACAAGCGTCGCCACCGCAAACCCGATCGCGCCCCACTGCCGAATCCTCCCAAATTCAATCCCGGTGTGTGCCGCATACTGCAGCGCCAATCCATCGGAGATGGGCACCGCTCCGCTCTGGAAGAAATGCAGCAAGCCATAAAGCAAGGCAAACGTAATAAAACTTCTTCCTCCCCAAAGCAGCAATAACGCGGCAGCAGCCGCACAGAGCAGGATGCTGCTCAAAATCTGCCGTGACATCTGAAACCGGTCGCACAACATTCCCCAGAACGGCTGGGCAAAGATTGCGACGATCGGACCGACCGAGACAATAAGACCAATCTGTGTGCCGCTCATCCCAATGCTTTTTAAATAATGGGACAACAATGGATACAATGCGCCCAGCACAAAATAGACAAAGAAAAACAGCCCGCTAATGCTTACGGACTCTCGCCTCCAAAACGGCATCCCCATCTCTTTGCTCTCCTTTCCGCAAAAAACAGAGGGCAAACCCATATAGGTTTGCCCGTGTCATTCCGACCGTTCTTATCCTTTATAAGCCGGAAGAATCTTCTTTGGATTCACCGTTCGCTTCTTCTCCCATGTCTCCGGCTTCGCCTCGTCATACTGTTCAAGAAACGCAATCACTTCTTTTGTCAGCGGTGTTGGCGTCGATGCGCCGGCGGTCACTGCAACTTTCCGCTTGCCTTCAAGCCATTTCACATCCAGCTCACCCAGGTCGGCAATCCGGTATGCAGGCACGCCTGCAATTTCTTCGGCTACCTGGGCCAGACGGTTGGAATTGTTGCTGCGTGGATCGCCTACGACAAGCAGCAAATCGGCTTCTCCCGCCTGCTTGGCCACCGCTTCCTGGCGCACCTGGGTTGCCATACAAATCTCATTGTGGATTTCGCACTGTGGATATTTATGAATGATCCTATTCATAATATGTTTGATATCCCACTGGCTCATGGTCGTTTGATTGGTCACAATCAATTTCTCATGCGCCAGATTCAGCTTATCAACATCCGCTTCTGTCTCGATGAGATGTACACGGTCCGGTGCTATCCCTATCGCTCCCTCGGGTTCCGGATGTCCCTTCTTACCAATATAGATAATATGGTATCCCTGGGCGACCTTGCTCCGGATTAAATCATGCGTTTTGGTCACATCAGGACATGTCGCGTCCACAACGGTCAAACCTTTGGCATGAGCACGCTCGCGCACCTCAGGCGATACACCGTGTGCGGTGAAGATAACCGTACCTTTCTCGATCTGTTCAAGCATCTCCAGACGGTTCGGCCCGTCCAACGTAATGATGTCTTGATCCTCGAACGCTTTTACTACATGGCTGTTATGAACAATCATGCCGAGAATGTAAATCGGCCGGGGAAAATCAAAGTTCTGTGCTGTCTTCTGCGCCAGCACCATGGCGTCTACAACGCCGTAACAGTAGCCGCGGGGTGAGATTTTAATGACTTCCATAGCGTGTACTGCCTCCCCA
>Ga0310837_100575_pt1 | contig 23954 bp, 23 predicted proteins | sample SM_ome_5_FD_201315 | JGI IMG/M metagenome (GOLD analysis project Ga0310837, IMG submission 201315) | Sorghum-adapted microbial communities enriched on stacked mutant (SM) sorghum from Joint BioEnergy Institute, Emeryville, California... ...
AAGATAAAGTCCTTCTATCCTTATTTATCGGATGAAACAGGGGCTATTTATTAATCAAATTAGCTTGTCTATGATGAAAAATTTGCATCTTCTTGCAAAATGTCAACGAGACGCTTTAATGCCCCTTCTATTTCCTGTGCACATGCTTCATATTCCGAAAGACTTCCGCCGAACGGATCGGCTACATCATAGTTCGGAGTCTGGCTTTCCAGGATGGCGATTTGATTTCGCTCTTCTACGGTCGCCTGCATAATGCGCTCTTTCCAATCATCGAGCTTCTCGCGCACCTGTTCGAGCCTGCTGTACAGCTCCTGATACTCGTCTTCCAACTTTTGAATTTCTTCGCGATGTTCTTCCATGAACTTTTCCTGCTTCTGTTCTAACCGTTCATACAGCCGATTCAATTCCGCAAGACGCTCCTGGGCTTCTTCCGACGTGTCTGTATATTCTTTCAGCGTATACACTTTCTCCCGGAATTCAGGGAACTGCTGCAGGAGCGTATTTCTGTGGGACTCGGTCATTGTCATAACAAGATCGGCCCACTCCATCAACTCGGCCGTTACCGCCTGTGAAGAGTGCTTTTCTGTAATACCCTGCCGCTCAAGAATAGTGACAGCATGCTTTGATGCAGCCGATCCTGCAGACGCAAACAATCCGGCGGATTTCGCTTCCACGTCAATTCCACGGTCTGCCGCAATCTTTTTCAACATCTTCTCCGCCATCGGACTGCGGCATGTATTACCGGTGCAAACAAACAAAATACGCATCAAGTTCTCCCCTTTCCTACTCTTCTTCATTGTCATCGGAATTGTCCGAGATTGCAAGTTTAGCCACCATATTCTACTCTATTGTGCCCTTCTTTTTCCAGTATTAGTTACATCATCAGATGGAGCAGCATCATCGCTGCCAGGCTTACCAGCATACCTAATTGCGCGCTTAATGCGTGCATGGCAAGCCCCGCCGGACCAAGCTCTTTCCAGACAAGATACGCCATAGCGCCAATCGCAAACGACATACCGAAAGTAATGGCCTGCGGAGTCGACATAAAATACAATCCACTCAACCAGGCTCCCACCGGAATGCTAAGACTGATAAGAAAAGCGAGCAATAGAATGGAACGCCGGCGCATACTTCCCAGCAAAAACGGAGCGGCCAGTCCAACTCCTTCGGGAATATTGTGCAGCGACATCGATAGCGCGATCATCACGCCCGCATGGTGATGCGTCTGAAATCCCGCACCGATCGCTACCCCTTCCGGCACATGATGAAACGCCAGTGCAGCCGCCATCATCCATCCGGATCCGCGCCATTCCTGCGGTGTACGCCGATGTTCCCCGCTGTGCTCTGCCCCGTGTTTTCCGTGCGCACTCATTATATGGCGGAGTATTTTCAAGAGTAAAAATCCAACCGTAATTCCAAGCAACACACCAAACCACTCTCCACCGCGAAAAGCGGCCGGCAGCAGATCAGCCAGAATAACCAGCCCCATAATACCTGCGGACATACCAAGGTAGAACGCCATAAGTTTACGTCCCGGCATCCCAACAAACAATGTCATAAGCGCCCCCACCACCGTAGTCAATCCGGTTCCCGCACTAATCAACAGAAGTTCCGCCGCTATCATCGGTCAGGCTCCTACAGCAAAAATTTAATCCCGAAACCGAGCAGAATGACGGCCCCGAAAATTTCGCTATATTCCCCAAACCAGCTTCCGACCCTTCTACCCAGCAGAAGGCCTGCCGCCGCCAGCACCATCCCCATTAAGCCAAAGATGGATACCGCCAGCATAACGTTAACACGGAAAAGTCCGAACGAGAAACCGACCGAGAGCGCGTCCAGACTTACACTAAAACTAAATAACAAAAGCCCCCAGAACGTTGTTTTCAACAGAGGGCTTCTCTCTTTGCCGCCAAAAAAAGCATTCCACAGCATATGCAGCCCCAGTGCGACAAGAATCATCCCTCCGATGTATGCGGCGACATGGCCCACATATGAAGTAAGAAACAGCCCGAGGCCAATGCCAATCAACGGCATAACAATATGAAAAATACCAATAGTCAAACTCACTTTTAAAATGGTCAGCAACCGGATGCCGCTCATCCCCATGCCAATGCCAAGCGAAAAAGCATCCATGCCGAGGGCCGTCCCGATCATCAGCAACGTAATGAGTTCCCCCCACTGCAACGCCTCCCATTCTATGCCCACATCCATTCCTCCTGTCTATGTGCATTTACACTTGATAAATCGACATTCGTTCGCGGAGTGAGGGAAGAGGCAGGGGAAAAAGAGGTTGAAAAGATGAAAAAAGAGACGCTTCCCTTTTTTTCATGCAAGGCAAATCTAACCCCCATACCACCAAACAAATGTCGAAACATCAAAGTTTGTCTATATAGACAAGATATGCACAATCGTACAGGATATGCGGATTAGAGATAGCGATTGCCTGCAGCTTTCGCAAGCCGATTCATGATAGCTGCACCAACGCCGCTCTCCGGAAACGTCTCAGCGAAAATTACATCTACGCCTGCCTGGTCAAACTGCCGCAGTACATCATAAAGACGACGGGCTACGCTAATCAAATCGCTTCGCTCTCCGCAGGGGACCACTGTATACCCTCCGTCATAGCTATGAACGGATTCTTCGGTTGCCAGAATGCCGACTTTCTTTCCTTCATCGGCTGCAGCGCGCGCGAGTTCGCGGACGCGCTGTGTCATCTGGGCCGGATTCTCGCCACGGACCAGCCACATCTCTCCTTTCGGCGCATAGTGCCGATACTTCATCCCCGGTGATTTCGGCGCTGCCTCCTCGCCCAGAATGCCTGGATCGATTGCTACTTCTCCCGTGATCTCGACGATTTGCTCCGCCGTGACACCGCCCGGACGAAGGATCATGGGCACGTCTCCCGTAATATCCACAACCGTAGACTCTACACCGATGCCGGTCGGACCGCCATCCAACACTCCGTCAATCCGTCCGTCCAAATCTTCGAGTACATGCTGCGCGGTCGTCGGACTAGGGCGTCCGGAGAGATTGGCGCTTGGTGCGGCAATCGGAAGCTGTGCCGCTCGAATCAATGCCAGAGCCAGCGGATGGTCCGGCATACGGATCGCCACTGTATCCAGACCGGCGGACGCGCGCATCGCCACACCCGGTTTTTTCGGAAATACAATGGTCAGCGGTCCCGGCCAGAATGCCTCCATAAGCGCTTCGGCCATTAACGGTATTTCGGCCACCAATTCATTCAATTGAACCCGGTCGGCAACGTGGAGAATCAGTGGATTATCACTCGGCCGGCCTTTCGCGGTATAGATTTTTTCCACTGTTTCATCCACAAGTCCGTTACCGCCAAGCCCGTATACCGTTTCTGTCGGAAACGCGATCAGCCCATTATTTCTTACTATTGCTGCGGCTTCATGGACCTGTGGATAATCTTCCAGGCCATCCACAATCTTATCCACATTCCAGTACTTTGTTCTCTGATTCATTGAAAAACCCTCAGTTCTACTAAATTGTGCTCTTTTTTAGTTATACCTGCTCCCTCTTTCCTTTGCAATAAACAACATATCCACAAGTTGTGTATATCTTGTGGATAACTTACTGGATGAGTTGTGTATGACGCTGCTTTTTCCAGAAAAATTGATAATATCCGAATTGCAAAAGAAGGTTAACCGTAAATGCAATCGGATAGGCGATCCAGATGCCCACAATTCCGATTTGATGGGACAGTATATAAGCAACCGGCACTTCCACTCCCCATATAGAGGCGATGGATAAGGCGGTCGGCCAGAATACAGTACCGCTTGAACGCATAATCCCGGACATAACGCTCGCATGGCCAAAAATCAGGTAGCTCCATAATGTAATGCGCAGCAGTTCATGTGCCAATTCCATGGTCTGCGCTTCTGTGATGAACAAAGAAAGAATGACGCCGGCAAACGTATACGTAAGGACTATTAATAGACCTCCGATGATATAGTTCAATACAATTCCTGCCTGGATTACTTTCTTCAACCGCTCAAACACTCCTGCACCAATCGCCTGGGCGCCGAAGATGGACACTGCCATCCCCAGACTCATTGCAGGCATCATCACATAGCTGGCCACCTGATTTACCGCACCGTAAGCCGCGGTCGCCAGTGAACCAAAGCGATTGACGAAAGAAATGACGGCAATGGTCGCCAGTGAAATGAGTACCATCTGCACGCTCGTTGGAATCCCGATTTTAATCAGCAGTTTAAAAATCGCGCCATCAATTTTCAAATGGCGCAGTGCCTCCCGATTGAAGCGCAGCGGATGATTGGCCTGACGCAAATAAATAAGGAAAATCACAAACGTAACCAGCGAACCAATAACGTTAGCCCAGGCCGCCCCGTTAATCCGAAGTTCCGGAAAACCAAATAACCCGAGAACCAACACCGGTGTTAGCGCGACAGTCAATGCCGTGCTGATGATCAAGAAATAAAATGGCGTTTTCGAATCGCCTGTACCGCGAATAAATGTCGTATAGCTGATATACAGGAACAGAATCGGAATTGCATAGAAGAAAATACGCGCATAAGCCGCCGAATCTTCCAGAATATTGGCCGGTGTACCAATCATGCCTAATATATCTTCCGCAAATAATACGCCGATGACCGCCAGCAGGCTTCCTAACAAAAACGTCGTTGTCAGCGTCGTCCCCATCACCGCTCTGACCCGTTCATGGTTCTGCGCTCCGTACGCCTGCCCGATCAGTACAGAGCTTGCACTTCCAAGTCCGATAACGAACGAGACAAGGAAGAAAAACATCGGAAAGAATGCAGACACTGCCGCAAGCGCATTCACTCCGATGAATCGTCCCAGCATAATACTGCTGACGGTGCCGCTGATCGATTGCAGCGCATTACTCAACATAAGCGGAATTAAAAAAATAAGCAGCCCTTTCCACACCGTCTTGTCGTTATCTGTACTATCATTGACTTCCATTTTTCTATCCTCTCCTTCTTTCCTCACGATTTTCACGAAAAAAAGGAAGAAACCCTGCCACTTCGACAGAGTTTCCTTACTATGTGAATAATTTATGGAACAATTCTACCAAAAAGAACCGCACTTGAATTTGATTTCCGTCTTTCTTCTGCCGATCTGCATCAGCCTGCTTTTGTTGCGCATCTCCATTGGTAATATCCACAAAACAGAGCGGTGGAAACAGCACGCACCACCAGTTCTTTCCTTCCGCGTTACCAATAGTAATCCGAACAGCTTCGTACTGTCCGGCCGGAAACACCTGTGTTCCGTACATTTTCGTCGGGAAATCGGTTGGCGCAAGCTCCACGCGCGAAGCATAGGAGAAACCCTTCTCCTTAATCGTCTCATCTACAATCCTCTGCAGCTCCGGCAGATGGTTGCTGATGACTATTCGAGCATCATCGAAACTCTCCGCCCCCCCGGCCCATCCTTTCACCGATTCAATTACACGGTCGCGCACCTGGCGCTTCAACTGCTGATCTTCCGGGGTATCGCTATTGGCGAGAATCCGCAAACGAATCGACTGCTCAGGCACCATATTGTCAGCAAAGACAGCCAGCGCTTCTTTCTGGCTTTCCCAGCTCATTAGTAAAAGAAATAAAGCAAAAAAGAGCAGATAATATTTTTTCATGTCCCTTATCCCCTTTCCTCTCCCTGTTCATCAGTATGGACAGCAAAAAGAGAGGATAAACCTGCTATTTTTAGAGAATAAGAGATTTAGAGATACCGCTCTTCAACTTCGAACAGCTATGACATGGCGACCGATATCGGCCAAATCGTGCACAATGTATACTTCCGGGAAAAGACCGGTATCTTCCAGCCAGCTGCGGACGGTCTCCGCCTGATGAATACCGACTTCCCAGCCAAGCAGCGCACGCTCTGCCAGCACCTGCGACAAATCTTTCGTCATCCGGCGGTAAAAGTCCAGTCCGTCCTCTCCACCGTCCAGGGCGCGAAGCGGTTCATGGTCTTTTACCTGCGTATCCAGCTGTGTAACATCAAACGATGGAATATACGGCGGATTGGACACAAGAACATCCACCCTGCGTTGGTCACGAAGCAGCGGTTCCAATAAATCTCCCCTGACAAATGAGATTTTATCTGCTGTATGATGCCGTACCGCGTTACGATGAGCCACATCCAGAGACTCCTGCGCAATATCGGTAGCGATCAGCTTCCAATTCTCACCGCCAAAAGCGGCCAGCGTTACCGCAATCGCACCGCTTCCCGTACCGATGTCCGCCGCAAGAAGAGCGGCGTCTTCCGGCCAAAGCTCCTTCACCCGCTTCAAAACCTCCTCCACAAGCAGCTCGGTTTCCGGCCGTGGAATCAAAACGGAAGGATTCACCTCAAAAGCGAGTCCATAAAACTCCTGGGTGCCGACGATATACTGCATCGGCTCTCCGGCTGCGCGCCGCCGGACAACCTCGTCAATTCTCGTCCATTCTTCCTCCGTCAATGTGTGGGACATCCCCGAGATAAACCGGATGCGATCCCAGCCCAGCGCGTGGCGAATAGCGTACTCCGCCAGAAATGCCGCATCATCGATCCCTTTTTCGCGTAAAAAACGAGAAGCCTTCTGCATAGCTTCCCGTACCGCCATTTTATTCATCCGCTTACGCACCTTCAGCATTGCGCATTAATTCCGCCTGCTCATGCAGTACAAGCGCATTGATGATTTCGTCCAACTCCCCGTTCAATACCTGGTCGAGCTTGTGCAGTGTCAGACCGATTCGATGGTCAGTAACACGGCTCTGCGGGAAATTGTACGTCCGGATGCGTTCGCTCCGATCGCCCGTACCCACTGCGGAGCGGCGGGCATCGGCGTATTCCGCATGCGCTTCCTGCTGGTACTTGTCTAACAGACGGGCACGCAGTACACGCATCGCCTTGTCTTTATTTTTGTGCTGGGACTTCTCGTCCTGGCAGGTTACTACGATACCGGTCGGCACGTGGGTTAGACGCACGGCTGATTTGGTCGTGTTCACGCTCTGTCCGCCGGCGCCGCTGGAGCAGAACAGATCGACGCGGATATCATTCTCATTGACTTCTACTTCCACTTCTTCCGCTTCCGGAAGCACGGCCACTGTTGCCGTCGACGTATGGATGCGTCCGCCGGATTCCGTGGACGGAACACGCTGCACGCGGTGCGCGCCACTCTCGAACTTCAAGCGACTGTATGCGCCTTTACCGTTCACAGAGAAAATAATCTCTTTATAGCCGCCGATATCAGTCGGAGCCGCTTCGAGGACTTCTACCTTAAACTTATGCTTAGCCGCATAACGGGTGTACATCTCAAATAAGTCGGATGCAAACAGAGCTGCTTCATCACCGCCGGCCGCACCCCGGATTTCAATGATAACGTTCTTGTCGTCGTTCGGGTCTTTCGGCAGCAGTAGGATGCGGATGCGCTCTTCCAGTTCTTCCTTCTTATCTTCCAGCTCGCCAATTTCCATCTTGACCATCTCACGCATTTCATCGTCGAGCTTCTCTTCCAACATGTCTTTAGCATCTTGCAACTGCTGGGTCGTTTTTTTATATTCACGATACGCCTGTACCGTCTCTTCAATATCCGATTGTTCCTTGGAATATTCACGCAGCTTTTGCGGATCATTCATGACCTGTGGGTCGCACAGAAGCTGCGTTAATCGCTCATACCGCTCAACAACCGATTCCAATCGCTGTAGCACGGTTCTTCACCTCATTTTAAAATTCCATAGCATAACAGTATAATTATATAGGACTGCTTAAGATAAGTCAAAATAAGAGAAAAGAGCAATACCCAAGCTTTTATATTGCAGGCATCGCTCTTCTCTTCATCTGTTTTTCCTTATTTTATTCTACCATCCAAATCATTCATATGAACGCGGTAGTTATTAATTGGCGTGCCGCTGCGGATACCGTCGCCGATATCCTGAATGCGGTTGAAGATGCCTGTATCAGAGCTGACGCGCACATCGTAGCGCGGCATCTTCTGTTGAACACGCTGCCGTACTTTCTCCCGAATATCAGCCGCTTCCTGAGGGCTACGCACCGTATCGGCCAGCGTTAGGCCAACATAGGCACGTGCTCCGTTAATGACAACGCTGGCGCGTTTGACCTTCGGTACCTGCACCGCCACATTGGCCATGCTGTCCGCTTCCGCCTGAATGTCCCGCACGTCGTTGCGTCCGGTTACGATATTCGGATTCAAATCGCTTCCCACCAGCACCCGGGTCGTGCGTTCCGGAGTAGTGCGATTATATTCGTTTACTTGAACGCCCTGCCGCTGCGGTGCCGCACTCTGGTTGTTCGGATTACAGCCAGCGGCCAGCAGCAGGACGACGCTAATCAGTGCCATGCTTACGCTTTTTCTCATGAATAAAGCCCACCTCCTCATGTATAGTGTGTGCTAAGAGGAGGCAGGCTTATGCGCCGGATTAAGAAAGCGAAATCTTTCCGCTCATGCTTCGCGGCTGCTTGTAACATTTACGGCAGACGGGAATGTAGCTGTCATTGCCGCCGATTTGAATTTGTTCGCCTTCATATACCGGCTCGCCGTCTTTGACGCGCAGGACCATTGTGGCTTTCCGATCACAGAACCAGCAGATTGTTTTAATTTCTTCCAGTTTGTCCGCGTACAGCAGAAGCGCTTCGCTGCCCTCAAACAGATGATTGGCAAAATCATTCTTCAACCCGTATACAATTACGGGAATATTCAATTCATCTACAATTTCCGTAAGCTGCAGGATGTGGTGCCTGCGCAGGAACTGCCCCTCATCCACCAGTACACAATTCGGTAAACCATCCTGATTCATCTCTACGACCGTTTTGATGTTGGTTTCTTCGTCCACGGCAATCGCTTCCCGTCGTAAACCGATGCGGGATGCTACGTATCCGCGTCCATATCGGTTATCAAGCACCGATGTAAAAATCATGACCCGCTTTCCCTGTTCTTCATAATTATGGGCCACTTTCAGAATTTCCACCGACTTTCCACTGTTCATCGTACCGTATCGAAAATATAGCTGTGCCATGTTTACTCTCCTTCCAACGTATCCATCTTATCCTGAAAGGAGCGGCAAGAAAAGCACTAAAAAACAGACAGGCGAAACTGCCTGTCTGTTTTAGCTGCATCAATCATATTACTTGATGTTGTATTTCTTTTTGAAACGATCTACACGTCCACCAGCATCAACAAATTTTTGTTTACCAGTGAAGAAAGGATGGCACTCGGAGCAAATCTCCACGCGCAAGTTTTCTTTCACTGAGCCGGTTTCGAATTCGTTACCGCATGCGCAAGTAACTTTTGTCACTTTGTAGTCAGGATGGATATCCGGTCTCATTTCATTCACCTCTTTCTGCCCTGAATCTTTACGAAACAGAGTTACACTCAAACACACATGAATGCATTATAGCACGGCTGCCTTTTCTTTGCAAATATCTCTAATGAAAAAATCATACAGCCAGCGTCTTCCGGCGCAGCTCCTGGAACGCAGCCGGCGGAACATGGGTATACGATCCGATAATCACATCCGGCAGCTCCTGGCGATAAATTTCGAGCGCCTGCTTCATGCCGAATACTTCGCCTTTGGCCGGCGGAATCATGGCCAGATAGCTGTCCGGGTCAATATTCAGGTTGCGCATCTGAATCAATCGAATACCGTTCTTGCGGATAAAATCAATCATGGCTTCCATCTCTTCTTCCCGATCAAACACGCCCGGAAAAACGAGATAGTTAATCGAGGTATACACCCCTTTGCTGCCGGCGTAAGCCGCAGATTTCGCCACATTCTCAAGTGTGTAAGCGCGCGGGCGATAATACGCGTTATAGTGCTCGTCAATCGCGCTGATGGTGCTAATGCGCATTAAATCCAGTCCGGCATCCACGATCGCTTTGATGTGATCAGTGAGTCCGGCATTCGTATTTATGTTAATAAAACCCATTTTCGTCTGCTCACGTACGCGCCGCATCGCCTGTGTAATAATGGCGGCCTGGGTAGACGGCTCCCCTTCGCACCCCTGACCGAAGCTGATAATCGACTCGGGAGTCTTTAGGTGGTGCAGCATAACTTCCGTAAGCTCGTCCACCGTCGGTTTAAAGTTCATTCGGGTCTGCGGCGCCGGAAATCCGCTGTCGTCCGGCTGTTCGGAAATACATCCGTAGCAGCCCGCATTGCAGGAATACGACACTGGAAGCCCCGCCTCCCAGCGGTTAAAGAACGTGTTGGACGCCGTCAGGCAGCCATAGCCCAGCGTACAATTGCTGAGATGGTTAAACACGCGGTTTTCCGGGTATTGTTCCAATACATTTTTCACCAGACGCTCTTTTTCATCTTCCGGGAAATTGAGCGGATTCCATTTATACGGGTCGTCGGACTGCTCTGCCGCTACGTAGAAGCCGTCATTGTGCCATACGACAGCCGTATAGCCAAAAAGCGGCAATTTTTCATCTTTATCGGCTTTTACGTATCCGGGTAACATAAGACGTGTAAAGCCCTGCGGCATCAGCGCACCGACCGCCTGATATTCCTCAAGACGGATCATTTCCCCCGTTTCCGGGTCCATGCCAACCGGATGGCAGTTCGGAAGGCTGACCAGAGTGGCACCTTCCGGCAGCGGAATGAGTTCTTCTTCGAGAATTTCCATCAGCGACTCTCCGCTTCGGCCCAGGCCAAACAACTCCGGATGATCGTAGAGCTTTCCCCGGTGGTCTGCATAAACAAGATACATGTATATCAAAGCTCCTTACTTTCTTCGTTCGCAAGCTTTTGGTTGCTGTACATCCGAATCATTATAATTCACCGGGAATACAAAGTCAAAGAAAGCACCTGCCGAAAAAGGAGGGCACCAGACATGGAACGCAAATACGGTCGCTGTTCCTTAATGTAAAAAAATTAGAACACGCCAGAAAGTTGAGCTCCGAGAATAAACAGACCTAACAGCCAGACATAGACAGCAAATCCTTTTAGCGATCCGCTCTTCAGAAGCCCAATCATCCAGCGGACAGCAAGATAGCCAAATATAGCAGAAAAAAGGGTCCCAAGCAAAAGCGGAGACAACCCAATAATCTCCCGACTCTCACCACTAAACAGTTTCGCCCCCTGCAAAAGTACGCCGCCTCCGATGGCCGGGAGAGACAACAAAAAGGAAAAGCGCGCCGCCGCTTCCCGGTCCATACGCCGGTACAGGGAGGCCGCAATCGTAAGACCGGAACGGGAGAGAGCGGGCATGATTGCCGCCGCCTGAAAGCAGCCGATGAACAAAGCGTCGCCGTAAGAAATACGCTCCAGCGGCTTCGTTCCTCTACTCTTCAAGCGATCCGCCATCCAGAGCACGAAGCCTGTCAGCAAAAATTCATAGCCTACCGTTGCGCCGGTACGGGAAACTTCTTCAAAGAAGTCTTCAAATAGCAGCCCAACAGCTACCGCAGGCACAGTTCCCACCAGAAGCAAGCCGGTCAAACGGTTAAACGGCTTTTTCACTATCGCTATCACGTCGTCACCGTATACGGCCAGTACCGCAAACAAAGTTCCGATATGAAGCATGGTATCCAGAAACAATCCGGCCTCATCCAATCCGAACAGGTGCCGCCCAAGATAGAGATGCCCTGTGCTGCTAACGGGAAGAAACTCGGTTAGTCCCTGGATAATCCCCAGAATTATCGCCTGAAACTCGTTCATATCTTGTACTCCTTCGTACCACAAAAGTCAGCCGTCCTTCCCTTCATTTTCATGATAGGGCTTGTGACTAATTGACCATGGTGGTTTTGTACCATTTATATGAACAAGCCAGAAAAAATATGAACACTCCCCCGCTTATCGCATGCGCGCTTGAAGCGGGGATTTCCTGGGTGGAATGGAAACTATGCCGTCCGCTTCCATATTTACAGCCAATCACACCGACAGAACATCGGTGTCTCTCAAAGAGGGAGACCATTGTCGGCTTTATTCATACTTTGCTGCAAACGTCACCAAACGAGAGAAAAGAGAGGGCCGCAGTTTTCCCTATTTTTCTTGCAATTATATTATATTCTGTTTAACTATGAACGAGGTTTGCTGATCGGCTTCTTGACATTCTCAAAAACGAGGGAGTCGAGGAATTCCTGGTTCGTTTTCGATTCGGCGATTTTCTTAATGAATGCTTCAGTGAATTCGTTGCTGTCGTGGATGGATTTGCGAAGGGTCCAAATTTTATTCAGCTCTTCTTTCGTAAACAGCAATTCTTCGCGGCGCGTACCGGAACGACGAATATCAATCGCCGGGTAGACGCGGCGTTCCGCAAGCTTGCGGTCGAGGTGAAGCTCCATATTTCCGGTTCCTTTGAATTCTTCGTAGATAACATCGTCCATACGGGAACCCGTCTCTATCAGCGCGGTAGCCAGGATCGTCAGGCTGCCTCCTTCTTCGACATTGCGCGCCGCCCCAAAAAAGCGCTTCGGACGATGGAAAGCCGCAGGATCAATCCCTCCGGACAGCGTACGTCCGCTTGCCGGGACCGTCACATTATATGCACGTGCCAAGCGGGTAATGCTGTCCAGCAGGATGACAACATCCTTTTTATGCTCGACAAGGCGCAATGCGCGCTCTAATACCAGCTCAGCCACCTTGATATGATTTTCCGGCAATTCGTCAAATGTGGAGCTTACAACTTCGCCTTTGACCGAGCGCTGCATATCGGTTACTTCCTCCGGTCTCTCATCAATTAATAGAACAATCAGCTCGACGTGCGGATGATTGGTCGCGATGCTGTTGGCAATCTCTTTAAGCAGCATGGTTTTACCGGCCTTCGGCGGGGCAACGATAAGTCCGCGCTGCCCGAATCCGACAGGCGCTATTAAATCGATAATACGGGAAGAAATTTTGGTAGGCGATGTTTCAAGCACCATCTTCTCCTGAGGATACAGGGGCGTAAGTGCCGGAAAATGCAGTCGTTCCGGCGAAGTCTCAGGAGGTTCTCCATTGACTGCATCGACGTGCAAAAGTCCGAAATATCGTTCGTTCTCTTTTGGCGGACGTACTTTTCCCGATACCTTGTCGCCGGTCCGCAAATCAAAACGCCGGATTTGCGAAGCGGAGATATAAATATCTTCCGCGCTCGGCAGGTAATTGATAGGACGGAGAAAGCCGAACCCATCCGGATGCGTATCCAGCACCCCTTCCATGAACATATGACCTTGCTTCTCCGCCTGTGCCTGCAAAATCGCAAAGATTAATTCTCGTTTCTTAAATGTGCCGTAATAAGGGATCTGGTATTCCTTGGCCAATTTATAAAGTTCCGTTAACTTCTTCTCTTCTAATTGTGCTAGATTCATTTCCATATAATGCTTAAACACCACACTTTTCTTAAGTAATGACCAGTCTAACCGATTATAGACTGGACTAGTCCTTCATAACGAACTGCGGTTTGCGCTCAAGGCGATGCTGACCGTCAATGAAGCGGACCGTACCGGATTTCGCACGCATAACAACAGACTGGGTAAACGCATTGGTGCCTTCAAAACGCACACCTTTGAGCAGCTCGCCGTCCGTTACGCCGGTTGCCGCAAAGATGCAGTCGTCCCCTTTTACGAGATCCTCCATAAGTAGTACCTGATGCGGATCAGTAAGACCCATTTTCTTGCAGCGTTCGATCTCCGCTTCACTATAAGGTACGAGACGACCCTGGAATTCACCGCCCAGACATTTCAGTGCAACTGCGGCGATAACTCCCTCCGGTGCGCCGCCGATGCCAAACAAAATATCTACGCCGGTATGTTCAAAAGCTGTATTGATTGCACCGGCCACATCGCCATCGGAGATTAGCTTAATACGTGCTCCCGCTTCGCGGATTTCGTGAATAATTTTCTCATGGCGTTCACGATCCATTACACATGCGACAAGGTCGCTGATGTCTTTACCTTTTGCCTGCGCTACCGCTTTAAGATTGTCGATAATCGGCGCATTGATGTCCACTTTGCCAGCCGCTTCCGGACCTACTGCCAGCTTATCCATATACATATCCGGCGCGTGCAGCAGGTTCCCCCGGTCTGCAACTGCCAGAACCGTCAGCGCGTTCCAGGTCCCCTTCGCTACGATATTGGTGCCTTCAAGCGGGTCAACCGCTACATCCACTTCCGGCCCTACGCCCTGGCCGAGCTTCTCACCGATATACAGCATCGGTGCTTCATCCATTTCACCTTCGCCGATAACGACCGTTCCCTGCATCGGCACTGTGTCGAACACAGCCCTCATCGCTGTAGTGGCCGCATCATCCGCATCTTCCTTCTTACCGCGTCCCATCCAGCGGGCAGATGCAAGCGCCGCTGCTTCCGTCACACGAACTAATTCCATTGTTAAACTGCGTTCCATTCTCTTTCATCTCCTGTTTCTTTAGTAAGCTCTTTGGCTCGGTTTCTCGCGCCACATAACGGCACCCAGGCTCTTCAATTTCTCTTCCAATTTGGCATACCCGCGATCAATATGGTGTACACCGGTAATCTCGGTGACTCCTTCCGCCATCAATCCGGCCACGACAAGCGCAGCTCCGGCTCGCAAATCCGTCGCCATCACTTTTCCGCCCACAAGCGGCGTCCTTCCTTCAATGACGGCTGAACGGCCTTCTACTTTTATCTTAGCTCCCATGTTAAGCAGATGTTCAATATGCTTAAACCGGGCATGGTAGATGTTGTCCGTCACAATGCTTGTGCCGGTTGCGGCAGTGAGTAGGGAAGTAATAGGCTGCTGAAGATCAGTGGGGAATCCGGGGTAAGGGAGTGTTTTGATATCGATAGACTCATAGTTGTCTCCTCCAATGACGCGAACGGCGTCGTCATCGTCTTCCACTTGCACGTTCATTTCCCTCAGCTTGGCTGTAAGGGATTCCAGATGACGGGGAATAACATTGTCGATGACTACGTCGCCGCCTGTGGCCGCGGCAGCAATCATATACGTACCTGCTTCAATCCGGTCGGGAATAATCGAATGGCGGCAGCCGTGCAGCTGCGCCATGCCTTCAATCCGGATGACGTCCGTTCCCGCGCCTTTGATGCTGGCGCCCATTGCGTTCAACAGCGTAGCGACATCGATGATTTCCGGTTCTTTGGCTGCATTCTCGATAACCGTTCTGCCTTTGGCCCGGCAGGCCGCCAGCATGATATTAATTGTTGCCCCAACACTTACCACATCAAGATAAATCTTGCTTCCGACAAGCTCTCCGGCTTGAATATGTAAAGAACCGTGGTCGTGAGACAATCTCGCTCCGAGCGCTTCAAACCCTTTGATATGCTGGTCAATCGGTCTCGGACCCAGATTGCATCCGCCCGGAAGTCCGATAGTCGCTTCTCCAAACCGGCCCAGCATTGCGCCCATCAGATAGTAGGATGCTCGAAGTTCCTTAATCTTGCCGTTTGGCATCGGTTTGGCTGTAAGGCTCGTAGAATCGATGCGCAGCATGTCATTATCGCGCTCGACCACCGCGCCCAGGTCCTGCAGAATCTCACTATAGATATGGACATCGCTAATGTCCGGAACGTTCTCCAAAACAACTTCTCCACAAGCAAGAATCGCAGCGGGAATAAGCGCAACCGCACTGTTCTTCGCTCCGCTAATTTGAATCTTTCCGGTAAGCTTCTGTCCGCCTTTGATAAACAACTTCTCCACAGCTCGATTCTCCTTACTCAATGGGAAAAAGCACCTTTTCCCCATTTATTTTGAAAAGGTGCTTCGTTCCGCTATTATTTTTGCTGCGCTTTTTCCCAGTCTGCAAGAAAACGTTCGATTCCGGCATCGGTTAGCGGATGCTGCACCATCTGCTTGAAGATTTTGTAGGGAACAGTCGCGATGTCCGCACCCATCTTCGCGCATTCTACTACGTGCAGCGGATGACGTACGCTTGCCGAAATGATTTCAGTCTCGATGCCGTGTACATCGAAGATTTGAGCAATATCCGCAATCAGTTGCAGACCGTCCTGGGAGATGTCATCTAGACGTCCGAGGAACGGCGACACATAGGTTGCGCCCGCACGTGCCGCAAGCAGGGCCTGTGTTGCCGAGAACACCAACGTTACGTTTGTTTTGATTTTTTTCTTGGTGAAATATTTTACCGCTTTTAAACCTTCTACCGTCATCGGCACCTTGATTACGATATTTTTGGAAAGGGAGGCTAGCTTCTCTCCTTCTTCAATCATGCCTTCGGCTTCCAGGCTGATAACTTCGGCGCTAATCGGACCATCTACAATATCGATGATTTCTTTGAGCGTTTCTTCGAAGTCCCGGCCTTCTTTCGCTACGAGAGACGGGTTAGTCGTAACGCCGGCCAATACGCCCCATTCATTTACTTCGCGGATTTCTTCTACGTTTGCTGTATCAATAAAGAACCTCATAATACACTCCTTGTGTCTTTATGCTGACAAATGGTGTTTACGCCCGGTTACTGCTGCCGAATTCGCGCATTTTTCCTTTAACGGTTTCTTTGATGGTATCGCGTGCAGGTCCCAGATATTTGCGCGGATCATACAGTTCCGGCTTCTCTGCCAAAATTTTACGAACCGTTTGAGAAGACGTAATCTGGTTCTCTGTATTTACGTTAATCTTTGCCGTACCCAGAGAAATCGCGCGCTGGATATCTTTTGTCGGGATGCCTGTACCACCGTGCAATACAAGCGGCACACCTGTCAGTTTCATTACCTCTTCCATTCTATCAAAGCCCAGTTTCGGCTCACCTTTGTATGGGCCATGTACGGAACCAAGCGCCGGAGCGAAGCAATCTACGCCGGTCTCGCGCACAAGTTTATCACATTCTTCCGGAACTGCATACATCGCTTCCGCATCTTCGACTACCAGATCATCTTCCTGTCCGCCGATACGGCCCAGTTCCGCTTCCACAGACACGCCCAGCGCATGCGCTACGTCAACAACGCGCTTCGTCAGTGCAATATTCTCTTCCAGCGGGTAATGCGAACCGTCAATCATAACCGATGTAAAGCCGGCATGGATCGCTTCCACGCACTTCTCGAAGGAAGATCCGTGGTCTAAGTGAATAGCCACCGGCACAGTCGTTTTATATTCTTCCATTAATGCTTTTACCATGGCTACAACCAGTTTGAACCCACCCATATAACGAGCTGCACCTTCACTTACTCCAAGGATGACAGGGGATTTCTCTTCTTCCGCGGCCTGCAGAATGGCCTGCGTGAACTCTAGATTGTTCAGGTTAAACTGGCCGACTGCGTATTTTCCTTCCACGGCTTTGTTTAACATATCTGTCATCGAAACTAATGGCATATGTAAGATCCTCCTTGTTTTGTGCATACTCTCAAACATTGCTTATTATACCACAATGAAAGATTAGCATGCGAGTTGCTTATTTACCGCTGTTCGTAGTTCATCGATATCAAACGGCTTTGTAAAATGTGTGAGCGCGCCAAGTTCTGTCGCCTCTTTAATCATATCCAACTCGCCATACGCTGTCATCATAATGACTTTAGTATCTGGGGCAATTTTCTTAATTTCTTTTAGAATTTCCAATCCGTCCATGCCAGGAATTTTCATATCAAGAATGACGAGGTCCGGCGACTCGTTCACGACAATATCTAGCGCCTGCTTTCCATTCGCCGCTTGAAACGTTTGATAGCCTTCCTTTCCAAATACCTCAAACAGCAGTACACGAATCCCGTATTGATCATCGACAATTAATACTTTTTGGTCTTTCATGTCGTTCCCCCTCTCATTCGTATCATGCGAATGCGCGTACATTATGTATCCTCACTACCATGGCTATAATAAGATTCGCTAAATTCTAAAAAAATCCTTTCTTTTTTCACATTATTAAGGAAAGAAAAAAGGACGAGCATCAGGATCGTCCCTTAAAAATTTTCCTTATCTGTTCAACTGCAGTGCCGCACCTACGAAATCGCGGAACAAAGGCTGCGGACGGTTCGGACGGGAAGTGAATTCCGGGTGGAACTGACTTGCCACAAACCACGGGTGATCCGGAATTTCAATAATCTCCACCAGACGGCCATCCGGCGACGTGCCGCTGAATCTCAGGCCTGCATTCTTTAACGTTTCACGATATTGGTTGTTGAATTCATAACGATGACGGTGACGTTCATATACAAGATCCTCGCCGTAAGAAGCGCGGGCTACCGTATCCTTCTCCATCTTACAAGGATACAGACCAAGGCGCATCGTACCGCCCAGGTTCTCGATATCTTTCTGATCCGGAAGCAGGTCGATGACCGGATACGGTGTTGACGGATTAATCTCCGAGCTATTCGCATCTTTCATACCGACAACGTGACGGGCAAATTCGATGACTGCCACCTGCATGCCTAAGCAAATGCCCAGGAACGGAATTTTGTTCTCACGCGCATATTTGGTGGCGATAATTTTTCCTTCTACACCGCGGTCACCGAAACCGCCCGGCACGAGTATACCGTCCACGCGCCCCAGCAGATCGGCTACATTGTGCTCATATACCTCTTCGGCATCAACCCACTCGATGTTAACGTCCGCATCGTTCGCATAACCGGCATGGTACAGCGCCTCAGCTACGCTAAGATACGCATCGTGCAGCGCCACGTATTTACCGACAATGGCAATGGTTGTCTTGCGGGAAAGATTTTTGATTTTATGAAGCATCTGCTTCCATTCCGTCATGTCCGCTTCCGGACAGGTAAGGTTCAAATGGTTGCACACATATTCATCCATCCCTTGCTCCTTCAGCGCCAAAGGCACTTCGTACAGCGATTCAGCGTCCGTCGCTTCAATGACTGCTTTCGGGTCAATGTCGCAGAAGAGGGCAATTTTCTCTTTCATGTCCTGGGACATCGGATGTTCGGTGCGGCATACGATGATATTCGGCTGAATGCCTAAGCTGCGCAGTTCTTTTACGCTGTGCTGCGTCGGTTTCGTCTTCATCTCGCCTGCGGCGGCCAGATACGGTACAAGCGTACAGTGGATATACATGACATTATCGCGCCCGACATCGCTTTTAATCTGACGAATCGCTTCTAAGAACGGTAAGCTTTCGATGTCCCCTACCGTACCTCCGATTTCCGTGATGACAACATCCGCGTTCGTCTCGCGGCCGGCACGGAATACGCGTTCCTTGATTTCATTCGTAATATGGGGGATTACCTGTACCGTTCCACCCAGGTAGTCACCGCGGCGTTCTTTCGTAATAACAGAAGAATATATTTTACCCGTTGTTACATTACTGTTGGAATTCAGGTTAATGTCGATGAAACGCTCATAGTGGCCAAGGTCGAGATCCGTTTCCGCTCCGTCCTGCGTTACGAATACTTCCCCGTGCTGGTACGGACTCATTGTACCCGGATCAACGTTAATGTACGGATCAAACTTCTGGATGGTTACCTGCAGTCCGCGGTTCTTTAACAAACGGCCCAAAGAAGCGGCCGTAATCCCTTTACCTAGAGAAGATACCACACCGCCAGTTACAAATATATACTTTGCCATACAAATAAACCCCTCTTTCTTTGCCCATTCAATACTTTTCCACAAAACAATTAACTGTATGAATCTAGAAAAATAAAAAAACAAAAGTATTCCCCAACCGAATATTCGGAGGGGCACTTTTGTTTTTAGTAGTCAACGATACATTGTATACTTTTAAAGCCCAAAAAGTATTTTATCGTCCTATATATTATATGTCAAGATCTTCGTCCTCGTCATCCATCTCGTCTTCATCCATCTCGTCTTCGAATTCTTCCTCTGTTTCTTCTTCATCGACAAAGTCATCATCAATGTCTTCTTCATCATCGTCTATGTCATCAACCTGTTCGTCATCAACATCTTCATATTCTTCTTCGATCTCTTCCTCATCTTCATCGAAATCATCATCGTCATCAAGCGCAAATTTGCCGCGGAAACCGCCTTCAGCGGATTCTTCCTGCGTCTCGACGAGATACCAGCGTTTCAGGCCCCAGAGGTTGTCACCGAGGCAGATAAAACGGCCATCAAGGTTTATCTCTGTGTAAACCTGTGCGATCATGTCCATCGCTTCCGATTCCGACATGTTCTTCATTTCTGTCAGTTCTTTGTACAAATCACGGTAATACGCCGGTTTTTTCGATTGGTTCAACAGTTGATAAGCGAGATCTACCATCGCCATTTCTTGGATTTTTTCTGCTTCCAGGTTTAAAGCACTGCTCACCCTCGGCACTTCCCTTCTTTACAGGTATTCAAGCAACAAGACGCGGGAACCCCGCGTCCGGGTATACTTTCCCTATTATTCAGCATTCCTTATTTTATACAATTTAACCCCTAAAATGCAAGAGTAATGCAAGGAAAGAAAGAGGGCAAAAAGTGTTACCTTTCTCTTTTCGGCTTCGTCTTAAACTTATCTTACCCATAATAGAAAGACGAGGGAAAGAGACCTCGCCTTTTTTCTTTCAATCCAGCGAGTCTTTTCTCTCGTCTTTCGAATTTACATGTTCCGGCGATACTGGCCGCCTACTTCATAAAGCGCTCCGGTAATCTGGCCAAGGCTTGCCACTTTAACCGTTTCCATCAGCTCGGCGAAGATGTTGCCGTTGCTGCGGGCCACTTCTTTTAAGCGTTGCAGCGCCGGGCCTACGGCGTCTTTATGGCGCTCCTGGAAGGCGCGCAGATTGTTAATTTGCTGTATCTTCTCTTCCTCCGTTGCACGGGCAAGCTCAATCTCATAGTCGTCTTCAGATGAGTTCGGGTTCATGAATGTATTGACCCCGATAATCGGCAGCTCGCCGTTATGCTTAAGCGTTTCATAGTAAAGCGATTCTTCTTGAATCTTGCTGCGCTGGTATTGCGTTTCCATCGCGCCCAGTACACCGCCGCGATCGCTGATGCGCTGGAATTCAGCCAGAACCGCTTCTTCCACCAAGTCGGTCAACTCTTCAATGATGAAAGAGCCCTGCAGCGAGTTTTCATTCTTGGCTAACCCTAACTCTTTCGTAATAATCATCTGGATTGCCATCGCACGTCGTACGGAGTTCTCCGTCGGCGTCGTAATCGCTTCGTCGTATGCATTCGTATGCAACGAGTTGCAATTATCGTAGATGGCCATCAGCGCCTGCAGCGTTGTGCGGATATCATTGAAATCCATCTCCTGCGCATGCAGCGAACGGCCGGATGTCTGAATATGATATTTCAGCTTCTGGCTGCGCTCATTTCCGCCGTATTTGTTTTTCATCACGACTGCCCAGATACGGCGGGCCACACGACCGAGTACGCTGTACTCCGGATCAAGACCGTTACTGAAGAAAAACGACAGGTTCGGCGCAAATTCATCAATATGCATACCGCGGCTCAAGTAGTATTCCACATACGTGAAACCGTTCGCCAGCGTGAATGCCAGCTGGGAAATCGGATTCGCTCCCGCTTCTGCAATATGGTAGCCGGAGATACTTACCGAGTAGTAGTTGCGGACATGGTTCTTAACAAAGTATTCCTGGATGTCACCCATCATCTTCAGCGCAAACTCAGTTGAGAAGATGCACGTGTTTTGTCCCTGGTCTTCTTTCAGAATGTCCGCCTGAACAGTACCGCGTACGCTCTTTAACGTGTACGCTTTAATCTGTTCGGCTTCTTCAGCGTTCGGCTCGCGCCCGTTTTCTTCTTTGAACTTATCAAACTGCTGCTGAATCGCCGTGTTCATATACATCGCCAGGATAATCGGCGCCGGTCCGTTAATCGTCATAGATACGGACGTGGACGGATGGCACAGGTCGAATCCGGCATACAGCTTCTTCATATCATCCAGCGTACAAATGCTGACGCCGCTCGTACCGATTTTCCCGTAAATGTCCGGACGGTAATCCGGATCTTCACCATACAGGGTCACACTGTCAAATGCCGTACTCAGACGTTTTGCCGTATCATCTTTGGAGAGATAGTGGAAGCGGCGGTTTGTCCGCTCCGGTGTACCTTCGCCCGCGAACTGACGCTTCGGATCTTCGCTATCGCGCTTAAATGGAAATACGCCTGCTGTATAAGGGAAGTGTCCCGGAAGGTTCTCCGTCATGGACCAGCGGAGAATCTCTCCCCAATCTTCGAATTTCGGCAGCGCTACTTTCGGAATGCGCGTACCGGATAGCGACGTCGTGTACAGTTTGGTGACAATTTCTTTGTCACGTACTTTGGTGACGAATTCATCCTGCTGGTACGCTTCTTTTAGCGACTCCCAATTCTCCAGAATTTTTTTGCTTTCCGGATGCAGCTTCTCTTCATAATGTGCAATCAGCTTATCAATCTCCTGCCGTAGATCGGCCGCAAGCTCTCCAGTCTGTTGAGACAGCTCTTCTTTCGTGCCTTTCAATTGGAACAGCTTACGTGCAATTTGCACCTGCTGTTCGGTGAATTTCTTATACTCACGTACCGTGTTTACAATTTCAGCCAGATAGTGCACACGGTCCGACGGAATAATATATTTCTTCTTCGATTTTGTGTCGCGGGAGATGTCTATCGTTGTCGGCCATTCGGTGCCGGTTTTTTCGGAGACGACTCTCATCAGGTTCACAAACAGTACGTTTGTGCCCGGGTCATTGAACTGGCTTGCAATCGTGCCGTAAACCGGAATATCTTCGTCTTTCATGTCAAAAATGGCACGGCTGCGCGCCCACTGCTTCTTAACATCACGCAGGGCGTCTTCGGAGCCGCGACGCTCGAATTTATTGATAGCAATAATATCCGCATAATCGATCATATCGATTTTCTCAAGCTGGGTCGGCGCACCGAATTCGCTGGTCATGACGTACATAGCGACGTCGCACACCTGCGTAATATTGGCGTCGCCCTGGCCAATGCCGGATGTTTCGACGATAATAAAATCGTAGCCTGCCGCTTTTACGATATTGATTGCATCGCCGATAGCCCTGCTGAGCTCACTGTGGGATTTACGGGTAGCCAGCGAGCGCATATACACTCGCGGCGAATTAATCGAGTTCATGCGGATGCGGTCGCCCAGCAGTGCTCCGCCTGTTTTCTGCTTGGATGGATCTACAGAGAGAATCGCAATCGTCTTATCCGGGTATTGTTCAAGATACCGGCGCACAAGTTCATCCGTCAGCGAGCTTTTTCCAGCGCCGCCTGTTCCCGTGATGCCGAGAACCGGAACCGTCTCTACCATAGCGTTAACTTTCTCGAGCGTCGCCGCTACTTCCCGGTCCTGCTTTTCGACATTTTCCTCCGCCAGCGTAATCATGCGGCCGATTGCATTCCAGCTGCGATTTTTAAGCTCATTGATTTCTTTTTCGACTTCTTTGGGAGTCGGATAGTCGGTCTGCTCAATCATCCAGTTAATCATACCCTGAAGACCGTGTATACGTCCGTCATCCGGAGAGAAGATTTTTGTCACACCGTATTCATGTAGTTCGCGAATTTCAGAAGGAACGATAACACCGCCACCGCCGCCAAACACTTTGATATGAGAGGCGTTTTTCTCTTTTAACAGGTCAATAATATACTTGAAATACTCAACGTGACCACCCTGGTAGGAACTTACAGCGATACCCTGTGCATCTTCCTGAATGGCGGCATTTACAACCTCCTCTACAGAGCGGTTATGGCCAAGGTGAATGACCTCCACTCCGGACGCCTGCAGGATGCGGCGCATGATGTTAATGGATGCATCATGGCCGTCGAACAGGCTGGCAGCCGTGACAAAACGAACATTGTGCTTCGGACGATAAATTGCCGTTTCCATCTTGGTTTTCCTCCTTATTTTCCTGTCAATTCGCGCAAAATCAATGAGGTCTGCATTTCCGTATATTCTTCGAGCGTGTAGTGCTTACGCAGGCTCCAGCGGCGGAATGTCCACATCTCGCCCAGCACCACGATATTGTGTGCCATCAGCTTCACCGACTTCTCGTCGATATTAAGCGAACCATCCATTCTACCCCGGTGCAGTATCTCCTCAAAAAATCCGGTAATCTCTTCTTCTTTGGCAAGTACATACTTCATCGTGTCAGGAGGAAGCGATTTAATCTCCTG
>Ga0310837_100590_pt1 | contig 23286 bp, 16 predicted proteins | sample SM_ome_5_FD_201315 | JGI IMG/M metagenome (GOLD analysis project Ga0310837, IMG submission 201315) | Sorghum-adapted microbial communities enriched on stacked mutant (SM) sorghum from Joint BioEnergy Institute, Emeryville, California... ...
GGATCATCCTCACGGTTTGGATTTTGAAGTCTTTGTCATACTTTTGACTCATCTTCGGGCACCTCGATTTTGCTGAATTTATTGTCGCATTCTCGATTCTCGGTGTCCACTATTCAGTCTAGCATCAAGTCTGTGATAAGGGTGGGGAATTTTCAACCGTTTCTTTTGGGGATTTTATCACCGTTTTTCACATAAAGTTGATATTCCAAATATTCAAGTTTTTCGGCTTGTACTCGAGCCTGATGTTCTGCAATTTGTTTTTCGATCTGATATTCTTCCCAATCCGCTTCTTCGTACTCCTTTCGGCAGTCGCTTACACCGTCAAGTCCTTTCAGTGTTTGCTTTTTTTCACTATCGCTCATCCAGATCATCCTTTCTAATTTTTTCGCATATTCTATCACACCTAACCTTTGCAAAGTAACTACCCTTCGAACATCAGTTCTTATTCAATCAAATCATATGCGTCAAAATTGTGAACTGATCATAGAACCCGGAGGAGGTACAGGGGGAAGTTCCGGTTCCTGTACTTGGACCATTAGCGCACCGAGCGGCGGCACGCGACAAACGGGTTCGGTCATGAATCCGAACGCTACCGGACAAATCGCTGCGGACGGTGTATTCGATGTCATGCAGGGAATTCCGACTTCCGAAACTACAAGCGTGGTGTAAGCATTTGTCTTTGCCTTCCTTTGGCTTTCAGGTGCCGGGGACGTACCGAAATCTTCTCCGGCAATTTGGAGCGCAAGAGAAATGCCTTTCCGTTTGCCGGAAAGCCAGCCGTTGGCAAGGAGTAAATACCACGCTTGAGACCTGCCGCCGCAAACTGGTGCAGTCAGAACTGCGATCATGCCGCAGGTATACACTCTGGCGTGCGGGATACCTTGCGTCGCAAGGCGAATCCGGGCTTCCCAACCGGTGTAATCGTTTACAGCTGCCAATGCCACCAAGATGCCACCCATCGTCACGTGCTCCGGCTCTCGTTCCCAGCCTGCTCGAAGTTTTTTTCCGGCTTCCCTGGCCGCCACCCCAGCGCCACCCCGGTGGCGTCCTTTCCCGCAAGGGGCACAACCGTTTTCAAAAGGTCAGAGTGCCACCGTTTTTAAAAATACAGCCTCCTGTTGTTGGATACAGAGTGCTGTATTTTTTAATTTTTTTATTCTCTCTGGTGGCGTGTAGATCTATTTTAGAGGGGTAGAGTCCCTTTTCTACAAGGGTGCCACTGTAGATGCCACCGTTCGTGTTGTGGTGGCATCTGTACTCTGTATACAGGTAAATCGGCTTTCGTCGGGAAGGGAACCGGGAAACCGGAAGGCGAAGCGGCGGCAGATGCCACCGCGATGCCACCTTCGGCGGGAACGAAGCCGAAACAACAGCGGCAAGTTGGGGGCGGAGGAAGCAGATGAGAAAGCAGTGGGCGCGGCTTGGGTGCCAGTGCGCTGCCGGAGCAACGACTTGACAATGGCCGCGCGGCTGGCACAAACGCCACCCCGGTGGCAGAGAAGGCGAGGGTGTATGTCCTGCCGCTGTATGCCGAAGCCTTGACCGGAAACTTCGCCTGGCATGTATGCGCGGCGGACAACCTGCAAACACGTTGCAAACAACAGGCACCGCAGTCACCCCCTCAAACAATACCCGGAAACCGTGCAGAAATTGGGAAAATGCCCGCCCTCAAAGGCTTCAGAAGATGCCCTTCGGCGCACCAAATGCACCAATTGACCAGCTATGCGGACGGGGTTGACGAGCCGGAGATCCTCCTCTCAATCATTTTTCCGATTCGGGCATCGCCCTTCGCAAAGACGCGTGAGCACCCGGTTGTGCGGAGGCATCGTAAATCTTGGATCGTAAGTGCGATGATTTTGTATGGCGATGCATGGGATAAGGGAACCCGAAATCGGGTTCCCTTATGGTAGAGCCGCCGTTCACACAGGGTCTTCCGCGCGGCAAGTCAAGCCTTGAGGTGTACGGCGGGAAGCCGGACAAGCGTCGGGCCCGCTCTGCAGGCGGCAAGGGATGCCGCAGAGGCGAAGGAGGCTCCCCGCGCCAACAAGCGAAAACAAACGGGCCAAAAAAGCGCCTTGCCGCTGATCCGGCGGAAGGCAAGGCTTACATTACGTGTTGACGGTTATATCCGGCGCGGAAATAATCGGCTCTACAGTGATTTGTGACGTGGTGTTGGAGAAATCCACGATTTCCAGGATTACCGGTGTGCCCGGCTGGATATCCGTTGTTGCCAGTGTCAATTCGGTTGCGGCAAGAGAAGACAGTCCCCCCTCCTGCAATACACCGTTGGAGTATACGTTGTAGTATCCACTCGTTGGCACAGGAAGTTCGGTTACCGGGTCGCCATTATCATCCACGAAACTGTCTGCCTGTATCACCGTTTCAGTCGGGCCGATCATGTCAGCATCCACAGTAGCAACGAAACGGGATACTGCCGGGTTTACGGTCGTCGTGACTTCACCGTTCGATGCAACAGGCTGGGAGGCAGTTGCGGTGATAAACAATTTTACCAGACTTGCAGGCAATTTCATCACCTCCTTTCGGCGAGTTGCAATTTTCCGTCTGCGTTGCCGGGCGAAAGAAGGTTTGGCCCGTTTCAAACTGATGAATTGGGCGAGGATGGGGGCATTTTGGGGAGGAAGATCGATCGTCAAAAACATCAATTTCCCCTTGCTGTACGTATAGTTCGCAGCAGGCTGCAGCACGCCGTTGACATAGACGCTTTCAAAAGAGACTTTGCGCGGGTCGGGGATGCAGTTCCTCCCAACGCCTTGTATTTGGTCATGGTTGGTAAATATCCTCTTGGCACCATCGGCAATCGTGCAGAAGGTGATGGCTTTTGCCTGCAAAACGCGTTGTGCGGTCGCGCGTTTGGTTGATTTGGCCTGTTTTGTGCGCAAGGTGCGTTTGGCAGGCCTCGTTCGCTTCGTGGATTTCTTGGCGGCCTTATCCGGTTGTCTGCACAAAGAGCCCCTGGTGCGACTCCCGCTTCGATTGCGGTAACCGTAACAAATGCAAAAACAACGCTTGAGACGGGATTTTTTTGGCACCGTTTTCTCATTCCCTTAACCGTGACATACCTGTTTCCATTTCATTCCATTCGGTTCGCATGTGAAACGGACAAATTCCCCGTATGGAATTCGGAATCAAGAAAATTCAACTCATTTGCGGGGCGGGTGGCGTGCCGGCCCATGAAAAAGGCCCCTGCACCTCGGGTGCAGGGACCTGCAAAGCCGGCGCGCCGCGCCAATTTCATGCCATGAACGAATATTCGGACTTCCGTGCTCGAGCTGCACAGCGGCAGATCAACACGACGATTTCCGGCACGGACCTCCTCCGCTTGTTCCCTTCCGGGAAAATCAAATCAATCCGGACTTCTGCAGCAGTTTGCGCACGATCACCGCGACTTCCGCCCGCGTAATCGGATCGCCGGGCGCAATCCGGCCGTCTGCCCGGCCGGAGACGATGCCCGCCTGAATCCCGGCCGCCACGCCGGATTTGGCCCAACCCGACACGCCGGCTGCATCCGTGAACGATGCAAGCGTCGTTTCTGCATCCGCGGGCGAACCCTCCGCCGTCAGCCCGGTGATCGCCATCGCCCTGGCGATGATCACCATCGCCTGCTCGCGGGTGATCCGCTCCGCCGGACGGAACGTGCCGTCCGCATAGCCTTGCATCAGGCCGTATTCATGGGCCGTCCGGACGGCTCCGGCGTACCAGTCACCGCGCTTGACGTCGGTGAACGGAACCGTTCCTTCTTCCGGCGCCAGCCCCAGTCCCCGGACGATGATAGCGGCAAATTCCGCCCGCGTAATCGGCAGATTGGGCGCGAAGTTCCCGTTGCCGACCCCGCTCACCACCATCCGGGAGCCCATGTCGTTGACCGCTTCCTCGGCCCAATGCCCCGCCATGTCGCGGAACGCGAGCGGATGCCAGACGACGGCATAGAGGCTGTTCGTCAGGCTGTTGATTTTGGCGAAATGCTTGCCGTCGATGACGACGATCCGGGTCGGCACATGGCGGGACTCCCCGTCCGGTTCCACAGCGATGCCGGTCGTGATTTTGCCGGGATCTTCGTCTTCGGGAATCGCGATCGTCCGTTCCACAAAAGCGTTGAAGCGCGACACCTCGACCGTCTGATCGCCGAACGTCGCCGTCACCCTGAATTCGAGCGGCGGGACGACGACGGCCAAACTTTCGTCCGTGCCGAGGCGGCGGAGGACGTCGGATTGGTCGGCATCCGGTTCGGCAATTTCAATCCGAATTTTGACCTCTTCCAGATTCACGTTGCCGCCGAAAAGTTCGGCAACGGCATCGATGCGGATCTGACCGGCAGGCAGCGTGTATGTTGCCTGTTCCGTTTTGATCTCGACGACCGCCTGATTTTGCTCCATGCGCTTGATGATTTGCCCGGTCAATTCGCCGGCGGCGACGTCGGCTTGCGACAAAACCGGGATGGTCATGACGGTACCCTCTCCCTCGGCCGCCAGCTTCTCCTCGATCCTGGCCGGATCAACCGTCACCGTGACGTGCTTCCTGCCGTCCACCACCGTTGTCCGGGCCGTGCCGGCACGCTCCGCCTGGCCGTTCACGAGCACCTCCACAACGGTTTCTCCAGGCCGAAGCACCGGCGGCGGGGGAACTTGCGGCGTTGCGCTCACCTCGTTCGAGGCCGGGCTGATGCCGGCCGGATTGACCGCCTTGACGATGAAGTAATACGCGGTGCCGTTCATCAAGTCGGTCGCATCGTATACCGTATCGGTCACGTCGGCAATTTCCGTCCCGTAGTCCGTGGAAGCCGTCCGCATGTAAACCAGGTAGCTGACCGCACCATACACCGGGCTCCACTCGATTCGGACTTTCCCGTTGCCGTGTGCAGCCGTTTCAATGACCGGCGCCTCGAGCGTCGGCCACGGAAGCGTTACGGTCGAGCTTGTGATGGCCGGCAATCCCTCCGCTTCAAACGCGATGCGGGCTCCCGTTACCTCCGCGGCATTGGCCGCACCCAAATCGGCAAACGTCACCACGCCGCCTTCGGCCTTCCCGGACGTCGTCCCCGTCAAGCTCCACGTCCCCGAATCTTCCTTGACGACGGTGACCACCGTCGAATCGTCATGGACGCTGACATTGCCGAAGCGATCCACGAGCGTTACGACCGGCTGTTGGCCGAATGTCCCTCCGTTGGAGGCCGGGGGCGCAATATCCACGGTCAACTCCATCGAAACGGCCGGCCCCGCAACGGGCGTAATGTCGACCGTATCCGTGGAGGGGACGCCTGCAACATCGAAGGTGATCGACTGCGCATCCGCTTTGTTCAACTTCAGATCGACCGTCGCCTGGCCGGCGGTGAACCGAACGGTCATCGTCGTCGCCGCACCGGTCAAAGGTTCTTCATCAATCGATCCAAAGGTGTGATCCGGCGCTTCTTCTTGGCCGGAGACGGTCACGTCGTACTCGCCGTCAAACGCGGTTACGGGATTCCCGAGCGCGTCCCTGACCGTCAGCGCAATCACATTGCTCGCTCCTGCCGCGGGCGAAGACGAGGCAGGGATTGCTTCGACGGACTTTGCTCCCGCATCGACGAGAATGCCGGTCGTGTCCCCCGCATTGTTCAGCTGGGGCAAGATGCCGTTCCCCGTCAGGTCGGCCATCGTTCCCCCGGACAACTCGATGGCGCTGCCGAGCGCGATGCCGTCCGTATCCTCGTCGCCGGACTTCACGACGTATTCGAATACGATCTCGTTCGTGCCCGTCCCGGATACGTACACCGCTTTGACCGAAGACGTGCCGATCACAAGCGGCAATGCGGGTGTTCCGTTGTCCGTCTCCACCACGACGTCTTCACTGAAATGCACCGTGAACGTGAGCGTCTCCCCGAGCGTGTACGTGCCCGCGGCAGGCACGCTGACGCCGGTGACCTGCGGCGCCACCGCATCCACGAGGATGCCCGACGTATCGCCCACGCCGTTCAGGGTGAGCACGGCCGCGTTGCCCGCGGCATCGGCGATGCCGGCTCCGGCCGGCAAACTCATTGCATACGCGGCAATGCCGTCGTCATCCGCATCGCCGGGGGCGATCGTGTAGCGGAATTTCAGTTCGCTTTCGCTCACGGAATCGATATAAAAGGCCGCCTGAAACGCTTCCCCGATCGTCAGGATCAGCGTCGGCACGCCCGTCACCGTGACCGGCTCGTCCATCGCCACGACAAACTCGAGCGCTTGTCCCGCCACGTAAATCCCGGCCGGCGGTACCGATACGCTGGTGACTTTCGGCATCTTCGTATCAATGATGATCGCTTTGCCGGCCCCGAGCGATCCTTCCGCCCCCGGATCGGGCAGCGTCAACAACGCCGGGTTGCCCGCCGCATCCTTGATCGTGCCGCCATTGAGCGACAATGCGCCGGCCGATGCGTAATCGAGATCATCCGATGCGTCCCCGGCCTGCACCGTGTACTCGAACACAAGCGTTGCGCCGTCGGCGCTCGTAAAATCGGTCGTCCGATCATTGTTCCCCGTCTCTAGCGTCAACCGGGGCGTTCCCGTCACGACAACCGGTTCGCTGAATGTCACTTCAATCGGGATGACGGTTCCGGCTTTGTATGCTCCGTCCGCCTTGGACGATGTGACGCCTTTGACGAACGGCGCCACCGCATCGACCTTCACCTGGCTCGTCTCCCCAATCCCGTGCAGCGTCAGGTCGGCGTCCACGGACCGTGTTTTGATCGAACCTTCATTCAAATGCAATGCATCGACCGATATGCCGTCTTCATCGAGATCGCCTTCCTCTGCGATATACCGGAACAACAGCTCCCTTGTATTCGTACCGGAGACGTAATCGGCGGCGGCCGGTTTGTTTCCGACGGTCAGGCTAAGCTGCGGCGTGCCATCAACCGTGACGGGCAGGTTGAATTTCACCGTAAATTCCAGCGGATCCCCGGCCTTGTACGTTCCATCGGGCGGGAGAACCACAGAGGAGACCGTCGCTTTTTCGACGATGGTCACCGCGACGCTGATCAACGCCGTGGCGTACCCGTCGTCGACTTCGATCATGAAGGTATCGATGCCCTCATGACCGGGCGGTTCATAAGTCATGGTCCCTCCGGGAAAGATCTCCTCTTCGCCGGAGGAAGCGGTGGCGCCTACGATCGTCAACGTGCCGAAGTCTGGCGGGGAGGCCGCTTTCCATACCAGCGTTTGTCCCGGATCGGTATCCCTGGCTCGCAAAAGATCATTGAGATCCACAGGTTCATCGTCCACGAGCACGGTCAACGTCGGGTCCGTTTCGAGAAAGACAGGCGGATGATTGATCCGCAGCGTTGCGGCATTGGACGTTGACGACAGGCCATTGGCATCCGTGACGATGACACGGTACGTATAACCATCCATGTCCTCCGTTACGGAGACAAGGTTCAACGCGGAAGCGGCCGCGCCGCTGTACACCGCATCATCGCTGATGTTTTGGAAGTTGCTTCCGCCTTGCGTATCGACTTGCCACTGATAGGACAAGGGAAGCATGCCATCGGCCTCAACCTCGAAGAGGGCATCGTCCCCGACATTGACCAAGGCATCGGCCGGATGGGCGGCAATGACGGGAGGCTCGCCATCCTCCGGATCGATGACCGTTAACAATCCGGGGCCAACCGCGTCAAACTCGACATGCTGACCTTCAGTGCTGGAAGAAAAACTGGTCATGACGAGATAGTATTTCGTATCTTTCTCCAAGGGGATATCGACCAGTTGAGACAGATAACGATCCCCATTCATGTCGTCGTTGCCGGCATAAAGATTGTCCATGGGCTTCAAGGGATTGAAGCTGCCTTTGTACAAGAACAGCGTCGTATCATCCAAGGTGGTCGCGATCCCGCCCCTGGATTCCAACACCGTAATGGTGTAATTGCCGGAAGCGGTGGGAATCAATTCCCGGATGAAATAGTTTCTGGTGTAGCGGTCGGGATCTGCGTCTGTCCGGGCATCGATCTTCCATTCGTTATCAGCAGTCATCCAAAAAGGGGAGGCACCGTCGTGGTAAAACCAGGTCAATGTGTATAATAGCCATACATCATAGTCCCCTCCGAAATCATCAACGATATCCCCGGGCAACATCGGACGAACGAACGCCAGGCCATCCTCCAGGTCTCCTCCGAACGGCGTTGTAACGGTATCGGCGTACGCCGTTGGGGAGAAAGCCCCCGAATATCCTGCAAGCAGTCCGATGCATAGTGCCATCGCAATTGTAAAGGCTTTCATTCCAGCTGATGTGACTTTCATGCAGCAACTCCCCATTCGGAATTATTGGATACGGCTTTGCTTCCTTCTTTGCACGGCTTCCAACATGCGGCGCAGAGGTCCATTTCGTCATTATGGATTCCATGATGCAAGATGCATTCGAACCCGTGATCCGTGATGTTGGTTTGGATGGCCCCCGATCGCCGTTTGCTTGCCGTGCCTTCTTTGCCGGGCCTACTGCAACATACGGTTGTAACTGTCTCATCGACTTGGACGATCCGTTCTTCCAACAGCACACGCGGTCGACTTTTGCGATTTTTTGCGGAAGCGTGCAATAAGAGCCGTATGCATACCGTCCGTTCCAATCCATTCCAGGTTGACTGCCTGCATTTTCTCAGCGGAACGAGCACCGATGACGCCTTCTGCTCCGTCCTCCACAAGATCGGAATAAGAGCGAACGCCTCCCTTTCCAGACAGTTAATTCTATGAAACTCGCTTTGGGACAAGATGTCAAGAAAGCGAGCGTGAGATTTTCATGCCATTGATCCAGCCGGACACGAACACGGTTTTGCGGGGGATCCTTTCATGTTGGAGGGGATGGAACGGTGAAAGGCCCGCTTTACAGATACGCCTCAAGGTCTTCAAGCCTGGAGATGACCCCCGCCAAATTGCCGGGCTGCGGCGGAATCGGCTTCCCCCATTTGTTGAACCATACCGCCCGGATTCCCAATTGACCCGGACCCTCGACATCGTTCGACCATGAATCGCCCACGAACAGAGCGTGCTCCGTTGCCGTCCGGGACGCCGACAACGCCAACCGGTAAATCTCCGGATCGGGTTTCTCAAAACCCGCTTCTTCCGAAATGATGATGAGTTCCCGGGAAAAAAACGGCAACAATCCGGAAGCCTCCAGCTTGCCCATCTGCCAGTCTGTCGTACCGTTCGTCACGATTCCAAGCCGACAGCGGCGGCTCCATCTTGACAGAAGACCGACGACGGTCGGATCGGGCTTGATGAAGGAAAGGCTGAGCGTCTGATGGAACCGGTTGAAGCGGTCGGCATCGTCCACGCCGATTTCTCTGCCAAATTCGGCGAGGGCACGGATGAGCCTGAAATTCCAATAATCCCGCAACGTGATTTCCCGGTTGTGATACATCGCTTCGTAGACGGCATTGTGTTTCCAGGAAACGTCGAACAACGCCCGGGCGTCCAGGTCCCGGGTTGCCTCGTGCAGGCGAAACGCCTCCATCAAGCTCTGTGCCCAATATTCGTCAAAATGAACCAACGTGTCATCCAGATCGAACAGGATCAGTTTGACCGGCATCATCGTCCTCCCCGGTTTTCTCCCCATTGGATTTTCAGTATTTTATCGTTCATTGGGGGAAATTGCAATCGGTGTCGGAACGGGGCGTGACGGCAACAACTATTTCATGTTGCGCGATATTGCCAGATTCCTGAGAGGCACGCCGAAGCAGTTTGAGGTGGAATGGGACCAGGAGAAGCGAGCCGTCAATCTGATCAGCGGCAAGCCGTACACCTCAATTGGCGTTGAAGGATACATGATCCTCGGCGACGAAATCAAAACCGCGATCCGGTCCGACGCGAAAATTTACCTCGACGGCCGGGAAATCGATCTGACGGCCTATACGGTCGACGGTTACAGCTACTTCAAACTGCGCGATCTCGCCGCCGCCCTGGATTTTCATGTCGGATGGAACGAGACCGACGGCGTGATCGAGATCGATCCGATGTTCGGCTATACGCCCGAAAAAACCGACGACGGCTATGCGTTCAGAACCAATGTGAATGTGCGCGATACCCAGCAAAAATATGTCTTCCCCTACGCGCAAGTTTCGTCCGTACAACAGTTCTCCTACAAAAATGAAGGCTTGGCATACGCGTATGTCCAGGATCAAAATCTTGTCATCGTCACCCCCCGAAAACAGCTGAGCCTGGAAATGAAGTATCCCCGGCTCGGCGACGTGATCGCCGATGAAGACGGAAATTTCTACGTCATCTGGGGAAGAAAAAACGAACGTTCCGATGAAATCATCGAAACCGTATTTGTCTCGAAGTATTCGCCCGAAGGCGAGCATATCCGGACAATCGGCTTTGTCGGGGCGGCAACGCCGTGGGGGGACAGGGATTCGGTAAAGACGCAGCTTCCATTCGCCTACGGCAACAGCGTATCCGCGATCGCGAACGGCATTCTCGTGAACTATTATGCCCGGGTGGCCTATAGCGGCCACCAGAGCGACAATGTCATCGCCGTCAACATTTCGGACTTGTCGCCCTATGAACTGCCGAACAACGCCTACACCAGCCACTCCTTCAATCAGAGCGTCATCTACAGCAAACACATGTCGGGATTTCTCTTCGCGAGCCAGGGCGACGCCTCTCCGCGCGGCTTCAGGGTCAACGGCGCAAACGGCAGTTTCGGTGACCAGAATGACGTCACCTTCCACTTCTATCTTGAATCCAACGCGAATTACGACATGTCCATCATCAACTGGACGTTCGCCCAGCTTGGCGGTCTCGCGGAGACGGGCCAAGGCGTCGCGCTGGTCGGGGCATCGGCGAAATCGATCGGTGAGGAAGCGAAGACGGAGAAGCAAAATCTGTTCGTGCAAATTTTTGATCCCCGAGCGCCGAAACGGTCTCCTTCGGCATATATTGGCGGAACCGTGCGCAGCGGCGCGACATCGTTCAACATCAATGACAACCAGAACTCGCCCCTGACTCCCGTCACGGACCATGGCGTCATCTGGCTCACCGATCATACGGACCGCAACGTGATCACACCCCAGGTTGCGGCGGCCGACGACCGCATCGTGATCTTGTGGTCGGAAGTGGTCGAAGGCGAAACCAATTATGAATCCTTCTACACGGTGCTTTCGGCGGAAGGAAAGGTGATCACGCCCGCGACTTCGCTGGGCAACATGCCGCTCAATTCCTATGAAATGCCGATCTGGCATGACGGCAAAATCTGGTGGGCTTACGCCCTTAACGGGAAAATCGCGGTAACAAGCATAACTCCGTAACGTCCGCAGCGGACCGGTTTGCAGGCAAACCCGCGAGGGATCACGGGGCCGTCCTGGCTTGAACGGGACGTTGCCATCCGTTGCCTCATCCTACGCCGTTCATCGCCGTTTGATCACCACGGGTTGGCAACACCCGGACTCGGCGGGCATGAGCCATCGGACGATCGATGCTTGATCAGCCGTCAATCTTGGCATCCGGACGATTCCGATTCTCAAAAGAACGCCTCGTTGATGCCCTTGAACCGGATGACGGCGTTCGGAATGTCGACAAACAGAAACCGCGACTCGCCCAGGGGAAACGAAAACGTGCGGATCAGTTCGCCCGTGGCGATGTCGCTGTAGAAATCCGACAAAATGCCGCGGTTTTCCAACGTCATCCGGATCAGGTTTTCGATGAAGTAGGGGCGCCAGCTCCAGTTTTTCCCCTTCATTTCTTCCTGGAGACGCCAAACGCCGTTTTCCATGACGATGTTGGACGTGATTTGGAATCCTTCGCAGTCCGTAATGTACATCCGGAACCCGATGTCGCTCACCCGCGGGCCGATGCCGAGCAGCCACCCGTCCAGATCGGAGCCGATCGCGGCCTTGTTCACGATCGTTTGCAGCCTTTCGTTCAGGGCGGCCGAAAACTCAAACAGGTGTTTGACGTTGGACTGCTCCAGCTGGATGAAATGGTGAATGTCCTGGCGAAACTGGTGTTTCAGGCTGTCCGGAGGAATGAGCTCCGCCGTCGGCCGGGAGAAAAAATACCCCTGAAAATACCGGCCGTTCTTCCGCCAGGAATAGTGAAATTGCAGCTTGTTTTCGATGCCTTCGAACAGCAGTTCCGCGCCGATTTTCCGGGCGAGCAGCGCGAGGGAATAAATGACGCCGTGATAGGAGTGGGTCGGCTCGTCGTTCTTCAGGGAATGGAGGTCCACTTTCAAAATGTCCGGTTCCAGAATGCCGATCCGGTCCAGATTGCTCGCCCCTTTGCCGAGGTCGTCAATGGCGATCTTCGCGCCGAGCGTTTTCAGGCGTTTCAGAATCGCCCCCAAATCCACGATGTCGCCGTTGAAATCATGCTCGGTAATTTCGATGACGAGACGGGACAAATCGAGCCCCCGGCTGCGATAGCGGATCAGACGTTGAAGGAAGCCGTCCTTGTCCATAATCAGGTGATTGGCATTCATGTTGATGTAAAGGGAAACATCCTCCCGCGCCGTGAGGAACGTTTCGAACGCTGCGGTTTGCAGATGGAGGTCGGTTTCCATTTTGAACCGTTCGGGAATGCCGGGATCGTGGAAAAAGGGGCCCAGGCTTTGCACGCCTTGATCCGTCTGCAAACGTCCGAGCACTTCATATCCGGTCACGCGATGGCTGTCCGCACTGAAAATGGCCTGGAAGTAAGGGACCACTTGCTTCAGGTTCGGAATGGCTTGTTCGATTTTCATCCGCGCAGCCCCTGTCCATATGTGTAATTGTCATGCGATCTTACAAGCAACGATACATTAAGAGAAATTTACAGAATTATCGATGCGGTTCGCAAGCATGTTGTCAAAAAAGATCACACACTACTCGTCCCGGCCATAAAAAAAGGAAACCCGAAACGGATTTCCCGGCCTGCAAGGTCAAGTCGATTTGCACACGATCCGCTGCGTCCCGACGTCCGCGAAAAGCTCCATCCCTGCCGTCCGCGCCACGTGCACGACCCCGGTGAACGGTTCCGCATCGGGCACAATGTCAGTCAGCGCGTTGGGCAAATCCAGCACGCGTTCCGGGTGCCAGATGGCATCGGGCTCTCCCGGCGAGAGCGCCGCGTAGAAAATGCCCGATTCCACGAGATCGAGGAAGAAATGGCTGCCATACGACAGTTCAGGCGCGTACCCGGCTTCGGCCGATGCCACCTCGCACAGCACGGACATGTGACACAGTTCCGCAAAATGCACCGGCACCCCGAGCGACGGCGTCGTCGTCCCCCACCGCCCCGGTCCGACCAACATCGCCTGCCTGCCCTTCAGCGCGTTGTTGATCCGGCCGATCAGCCGGGCGACCGCGTATTTGCCCTGCTCGGGCAGCGCGTAATAGGCTTCCGGCCGGACGAAGACGACGTGGTTGATCGGCAGCCGGACGTTGCCGCCCATGAAACCTCCCCTGCCTGCGAAGAAACAATCGTCCGATGGCTCCGGCAGCACCACCGGCCGGCCGAGCCCGCGCGTCTGGAGCGGCCGGCATTGGAGCAAATTGACCCGGTATTGCCCGTCCGCCGTAAAATTGACCGTGAACTCGATGTCGACGGGATATTCGTACACGGCGGCAAGGTGTGCCAGCATTTCCCGCATGAACGCCGGAAAATCGGTCCGCATGAGCAGCCCGCGGAAATCGACGATGTGCGGTGCCGGGCGGTCCGTGATGCCGAGTTCGCGCATGCGCGAAGCCGTCTCATGGTCGGGCTCGGCGATTAGGGACGGATCGGCCTTGATCCCGCCCGCCAGCACGGCATTCGCATCCCACGATGTCAGGCCGCCTTCGCGGAACGACAGCAGGTCGACTTCGTGCTGCGCATATTTGCGCCGGTCCGCCGCGTACATCGGCGGTTGTCGCCCCGGATTGTCCAGGCAGACGATCCGGGCGTAGTCGCCTTCCGTCCGGTCGACCGCCCGCGTCCCGAGCCCGAAGACGAGCCGCAGCATGCCCGCGTTCATGTCGATGCCTTCGTCCCATACGTACAGGTTCATCGAATGGCCGACGCCCGCCGCATGCGGAAAAATAGCCGTCCCCGTGCTCGTCTCCGGACACCCGCTGCACGAGCAGGGCCATCTGCTCGTCTTCGCCCGCGAGGCCGCGCATTTGCCGGTAGGTGAGCGCGTCCTCGTTCATCGCGCTGGCATAAACGGTGCGCACGGCCTGCTCGAACGCCTCGTACCGCTCTTCCGGCGCTCCCCGGTTGATGCAGAAGACGCTCTCGTATTTGCCGGCGAAGGCGTTCCCGTACTGGTCTTCCAGGAGGGAGCTGGAGCGGACGATGATCGGGGATTGGCCGTAATGTTCGAGCATGCGCATGAACCGTTCGCGGATCGTTTCGGGAAAGCGGCCCGCGAGCAGCTTCTCCCTCAACTCGGACGCGCAGCGGAAGTAGCCCTCCTTCGTCTTCTGCTGCATGAACAGCCTCCACCAACCGTTGTAGACGATGTACGTGTAGAACACGTCCGAGCCGATGAACCAGGAGTCATGCGGCTCCAGCTGCGTCGTGAACCGTCCGCCGTCCGCCGCCTCGAGGATGCGTCGGGCGAGCAGCATGCCGACGCTCTTGCCGCCGATGAAGCCGCTGCCGATCTGGCGGTCCGCGATGCGGAGCACGTCCGGCAGCGTGAAATAGCGGTCGCACAGGGCGAGCAGGCGTTTGTCGCGGCCGGCGAGCATCCTGAGCAACCGTTTCTTGACCCGCTCTTGCTCGTCCGCGGGTGCGCCGAGCGCCTCCTTCGCCCGCGCGAACATGACGTTCCAGTAATCGAGCCGGTCTTCGCCGCGCGTGACGGCGGCGAACAGCTCGGCCAATTCGGCGCTCGCGGTGATGCTGACGGCTTCGTCGCCGTCGAGCCGGTGCGGGAAAAACATCACGGGCGTGTAGCGGTTCCACGCTTTCAGCGGATGGATGTAGTCGCTGCCGCCGACCCGATAGACGTCAATGAGCAGTTGCGTCGTCTCGCGGATGCCCGCGATCGTCGCAAACGTATGGGCGTTGCGGATGATGGCGAACCAGGCGACGGTCTCGAGTTCGAACAGGTAAGGGCAGGTGACGCGGAAAAAGTTGCCGATCATCAAGTCGGAATGCCAGTCGGCAAGCAGATCGGTGAGACTGTCGAACACATAAAACGCCCGCCGCCCCTCCCGCTCGATCAGCTGGTGGACGGACGCAGCGAACCGCTCGAACCCCTGGTCGGCGCCGAGTTCGACAACGGCGATGTCCGAATCGGGCGCAAACAGCGGCTCGTGGCTGCCGAAACGGACGTAGATGAGCTTCCGGCAGTCCCGCTTCGCCTGTTCGGCAAACCGTCCGACCAGCCTGGCGTATTGCCCGATGTCATCCACTTGCCATACCACATTGTCGCCGAGCCTCAGCCCGTCGATGACGCCGTCGATTCCCCTGATGCCGGTGCTGACGCGGTCAAGCATCATGCCGGAACACCTCCGCAGTCTGTCGCTTATTCCGATTCAACCATTTCCGGAATCGGGCTGTCAATCGACGGCCGGCTGCTGCACCGCCGATTGTTGTGCCGACGCCCCACTCCCGGACATCATCTTCCGTTACGGTTCCCTTGAATTGCAACAACAAGACGACGGAACGACTGAGCACGGTTTTGCGATGTTTGCCCAAAAACGCTTCATCGCGAAATCGTGCCCCGTCGTTCCGTCAGTGCGGGAAACGTTCAATTTCGTCCAAATACAGCGCCCTTCGATCCTTGGCCACGAGGCCGCAGTCCGATCCTCCGCGGTCCCGTCACAGTTCGCCCTTCCGGTTCATGCGAACGAGCAGGAAGAGCAGATACGGTGCGCCGAGAATGCCGGTAATGACGCCGACCGGGTAGCGGACCGCGAAGGCAAACTGCCCGACGAGATCCGCCGCCAGCACCAGCACGGCGCCGACGAGCCCCGCGGGAACGGCGCCCGAAAAGCCGGCACCGACGAGACGGCGTGCGATGGGGCCCGCCAGGAAGGCGACGAAGGCAATCGGCCCCGTTACGGAGGTGGCGACCGCGATCATGACGACCGAACCGAACATGAGCATCACCCGCACCGCATCCGTCCGCACCCCGAGGGAAACGGCCGAATGTTCGCCCAGTTCAAGGATGCTGAGGTGTCTCCCGAGGGCGACGACGATCGGCGCGAAAATCAACACCACGGTGATGAGGGGCGGCAGCTCGTGCATCTGCACGCCGTTGAGGCTCCCGCTCAGCCAGCGCAATACGGCCGGAATGTCGTGCTGCCGGCTGATCAGCATCAGCCAGGAGATCACGGCTTCAAGCATGGCCTGGACGCCGATCCCGATGAGGATGAGCCGGCCGATCGAAAACTTGTTGCCCCTGGACAACCCGTAAATCAGAAGGACGGCAGCCAGCCCCGCGACGACCGCCGCGACGGACACGACCGCTCGGTTCGCATGCAGCACGACGATGCAAAAGACGGCCGCCGCACTGGAACCGGCCGTGATGCCGAGGACGTTCGGGTTGGCCAACGGGTTGCGCAGCATCGTCTGGAAGATGTGCCCGCCGATGCCGAAGGCAAATCCGGCAAACAGGCCGGCGAGCATCCGCGGCAAGCGGATCGTCTGGACGGCGAAGCTGGCGCCCTTGACCTGCTCTCCCATCAGCGCCCTCACGACATCGGACACCGGATAAATGGTGCTCCCGAGATACAGCATGGCGCCGCACAACGCGATCGCGAGCAGCGCGAGGACAACGGTGGCCGCAAACCATCGAAGGAACCGTTTCCGCCTGCCCGCCAGAATGGATGCAATCGTTTCGTCTCTGATCATAAGGACCGCACTTTCGCTTTCATCGCTAACAGAATCAAAATCGGCGCTCCGATGAACGCCGTGACGACGCCGACCTCCAGTTCGCCGGGCCGGCCCGCCAGCCTTCCGGCCACGTCGGAAAGGGTCAGCACGACGGCGCCGGTCAAGGCGGACATCGGGATGACGAATCGGAGATCGGGGCCGAGAACGAGGCGAACGAGATGCGTGGCGAGCAAGCCGACGAATCCGATCGGGCCGGCCAGCGCCGTCGCCGCCCCGCACAGGATGACGCCCGCCGCGGCAGCCGCCAGGCGGACAAGCCCCTTGCGCACGCCCAGTCCGACAGCCGTTTCATCGCCCAGCGTCAGCGCATTGAGCGCGGAGGCCGAAAGCAGCGCGGCCAGCACGCCAACGGCCAGAAAAGGAAGAAAGATCGAAATTTTGTGCCAATCCCCCGCACCGACGCTTCCCACCTGCCAGAAGCGGAATTGATCCATGGCGAAGGAACGGGGCAGCAGGATGGCCGTGATGAGCGACGACAACGCGGCGCTCGTCGCGGCCCCCGCCAAAATGAGCTTCAGGGGCGTCGCTCCGCCGCGTCCCAGGGAACCGATGCCGTACACAAACACGAAAGCGGCCGCCGCTCCGATCAGCGCCAGGGTGATATACTGGCCTGCGGTGCCAATGTGGAGATAGGCGATGCCATACACGACAAACAGGGCTGCGCCCGAGTTGACGCCCAGAATGCCCGGATCCGCGAGCGGATTTCGCGTAACCGCCTGCATGAGCGCACCGGACATGCCGAGCGCCGCTCCGCAAAGCAGGCAGAACACGGTGCGGGATATCCGCTTGCGTATCACGTCGGCCCCGTAGGTATCCGCATCGGGATCGAACAGGCCCGCGATCAGATCACCGAAACCGACCGAGCGCGAACCGAAGGCCAGCGACACCATGATGCTTGCGGCGAGCAACAGCAACCCCAGCAACAACACCGCCGGGAAGCGCTTTGGCACAAGCGAACTTCCCGGCTTGTTCATTGAACGTTCATTCATTTGACCTTGTCGAGCGCTCCTCCGATGAGTTGCAAATATTCATCAATCGTATAGGCGATGGACAGCGGATTCGGGTTGCCGGCAGCCGCCAGCGGCGTATTGTCGCCGATCAGGACAACGGCTCCCTTCTCGATGGCCGGCACCTTGCCGAGCAACGGATCCGCCTGGAGTGCTTTCAGCAGATTTTCGTCGCCGTAAGAAACCAGGATATCGGCTTCGTGCAAGATGTCGGAATTTTCCGCGCTGACAAGCAGATAGAACGAATCCGGATCCTCAATTGCATCCAAAACGCTTTGCGGATATTCCATGCCGAGCTCTTCAATCAGGAACGCGGCGCGCGGGTCCGTCGGCGCATAGATGTAGAACGTGGACAGGTCGTTCGGCGAGAAGGGGACGAACACCACTTTCGCGCCTTTCAGCTTGGGATAGGCGCCGGCTTTGTCCGCAATGAGCTTTTCGGTATCCCGGATCAGTTGCTCGCCTTCCGCTTGCATCCCCATGCCCATCGCGTTGTAAAGCACCTGCTCGCGCCAGGTAATCACCCAGGGCGCCTTCTGATAGGCCACGGTCGGCGCGATTTGGGCCAGAATGTCGTATTCTTCCTGCGTGATGCCGGAGTAGGCGGCAAGAATGACATCCGGCTCTGCGTCCGCGATCGCTTCGAAATCAAGGCCGTCCGTATCCTGGAAGACGTTCGGATTGGTCACGCCGAGTTCCTCCAGCCTCTTCTTCGTCCAGGGCAGCATTCCGCTGTCATCCTGCACGCCGTAATTGGCCGCAGAGAATCCGACGGGCACGACGCCGAGGGCCAGCACAATGTCGTGATTCGCCCATTGAACGGTCGCGATGCGCTCCGGCTTTTTCTCGATGACGGCTTCGCCAAGGGCATGCTTGATGACGATCGGGTATTGGTCGTTGTCATCCGCTGCCTGCGACGAGCCGCCCGACGATGCCCCGGATTCCGCCGACCCGGAGGAAGACGCCCCTGTTCCCGCCGATCCCGAACCCGCCGAAGAATCGGACGTTCCGCCGGATGAACAACCGGCCAGCAGCGCAACGATCAAAACCGCGATTCCGAACATTTGCAAAATGGATTTCCGTTTTTTTTTCATGTCGAAATGCTCCACCCTTTTCCGAACAGATTGAGAACGATTCTCTATGATAATGATTATCATTTACAATATTATCCGCGCATCGGCGGGCTGTCAACGAAAAAAGTTTGTCTGATTCGCAAAATTGTGGGTGCAACCCTCCGGAAGCCGCAACATCCGTTCAACGGCCGTGCCGATTTCGCCGCGACCCCTGCCGCCCCTATCATGTCCATCTTTTTCGGATGTAAAACATGTTTGACAAATTTGCTTCCGCGCGGTATGATCGTGTCAAAAATATTTTACACGTTCGGGAGGTTCCCCATGAGCTTGACCTGGTTCTCCTGGGTGTTTGTGTCGCTGTATGCCGTTTTGCTTGCGCTGATCGTGACGGTGCTTGTTTCCCTGAAAAAGCGGGGCGACGAGCGGAGCCAATGGATCAAAACGAAGGCGATGTCCGCAGCGTTCATCGGGAGCGTGTTGATCCTGCTTTTTGAATCGGCGCGCAGCATGGCCGGCGGGGATGCCGAAACGAATCCGCTGCTCGTTTTGGCGGCCGTGTCCTTCATCTACTTTGTCGCCCTGCTCGTCTACAAACGAAAATACGGTGATCTCGGATGAAAAACCGCATCCGGGAACTGCGCAAAGAACGGAACATCTCGCAGGAAGAACTGGCAAAAAGGTGCGAAGTGTCCCGACAAACAATCAACGCCATCGAAAACGACAAGTACGACCCGTCGCTTTCGCTGGCGTTCAAGTTGGCCAAACATTTGCAAACGACCGTGGACCGGCTGTTCATGTTCGAGTGAGGAATTGGCCGGAATCCGTTGGCGCTGTCAACCGTTCACCAGACCGTCCAGCCTCCGTCGACGACCAACGTTTGGCCCGTGACCAAATCCGAAGCGGCGGAGGACAGGTAGAGGGTTGCGCCGAGCAAATCGTCCTCCGTCCCCAACCGCCCGAGCGGAATGCGGCTTACCACTTCTTCCCGGAATTCCCGGTTTTCCAGCATCGTTTTGGTCAACGGCGTTTCGGTGAACGTCGGCGCGATGGCGTTCACGTTGATGCGGTATTGCGCCCATTCGATGGCCAGCGCCTTCGTCAGCTGGGACAATCCGCCCTTGCTGGCACAATAGGCGGCCCGGTCGTAATAGCCGACAACCGCCAGCTGCGAAGACATGTTGACGATTTTCCCCCGGCCATGCGGAATCATGCGGCGGGCGACCGCCTGGCTCATGAAAAAGGCGCTTTTCAAATTGAGATCGAGCACCTTGTCCCAATCGTCTTCCGTGACGTCCAGAGCCGGTTTCCGGATGTTCATGCCCGCGTTGTTGATCAGGATGTCGATTTTGCCGAAATGGCCGTGGATGGCATCCACCTTGCCGGGAATGTCCTGCACCCGGAACAAATCCATCGGAACGGCCAGCACGTTTCGCCCCAGCCTGCCGATCTCTTCCGCCACTTCCGCCAACTCGTTCTCGCTGCGCGCCACCACGGCCACATCCGCTCCCGCCCGTGCCAGGGCGACGGCAATCTTTCTGCCGATGCCTTTGCTGGCGCCGGTCACGACGGCCGTCTGTCCTTCCAGACTGAACAACTCCCGCAACAAATCCATGTTTTTGCCCCCGTTTCGTGATGTGTGATCGCGTTCCGTGAAAAAACGCCGATGAATCCGCATGATTGGCATTTGCCCGAAGAACCGGCTCAACCTTTCCTGTCGGACACTTTGATTTTCATGAACCAATGGACCGCCGTCCCGCACAGGATGGCCCATACGGGCGCGCTGATCTGAAGAACGGAAACGTTCGACAGGGCAATCGCGAAGGCGGCCAGCGCACTCATGGCCTGTTGGCCGGCGGAAAACGATTCTTTCAAATTCGAAATGAGCACATTGATAAGCGCAAATCCGGCCAACATCGAGAAAAGGGCCGTCGGCAAAGCCAGGAGGAAGGGAACGATCTTCCAGGCCATGACGCCGAATGCCAACGTCAAAACGCCGCTCACGGCGGCGGCCACGTAGCGGCCCCGTTTTGGCCCGGAATACTCCCCCGTGCAGATGACGGACGCCATTCCGGCAATATTGGCACTTTGTCCGCCAAGCAAACCGGCCAGCATGGAGAACAAGCCGCACGTTGAGACCAAACGGCGGACGGGCGGATCATAGCCTTCGTTTCTCAACACCCCGATTCCGGGCGCGATGTCATTGCTGAGCACGAGCAACGCCACCGGAAGCGCAATGCTGACCAATCCCGCCAGGGAAAACTCCGGCGTTTGAAACCGGGGCAGAAAAAACGCCAAATCCGTTTCGGCAAATTCCGGCTTTTGCGTCGCCAACACGGTCAGGATCGCCGCCGCCACGGCCGCCAAAGCGGGCGGGAATCGTTTGGCAAATTTCAGGCACAACAAATAGGCGAGGATCGCGATGCCGCCAACGACGGGCAATTCCTTCACGGCAAGGATCAAACGGACCACGTAGCCGGCAACCATTCCCGCCATCATGGCGGAAATGACTTCCCTCGGCACCCACCTCATGATCTTCGTGAAGATGCCCAGGACACCCACCAAAAAAATGAGGAGTCCCGAAAGAACAAATCCGCCGATCAGTTCGGAATGGGAAACATGGATGGTGATGGTGGACAAAAAGGAGACAGCCGTGAGCGAATGCCCGCCCACGACCGGTTTTCGGTGCCACAAGGACATGAGAACGCCGAACAAACCGCCCAGAACATAAACCGCAAACATCCAGCCGATCGCTTGCCGGGGCGACAAATGGACGTTGGATGCCGCTTCGAGCAAAACGATGGCCGGTCCGGTGCAAATGAGCGTGGCGGAAATCAGTCCGTTCGACACATTGTGGATGTTGAAATCCGCGATCATGCCGGCGCCGGGGAATTGAATCGGTGACCTCCTGACGCGGGGATCGCGTTGCGAGGGCAATGGCATATTGGGGGCCCTCCTTGCTGCATGCCACAGGGGTTCGGATCATGCCGGTACCGTTCACAATCCGGTCATTTCCCGACCATGCCCTTCATCTCGGTGGCCAATTGATCGAGCTGAAGATAGCTGTCGGCGATCTCGCTCAGGCGGTCGTCCTGGCTGGCGATGCCGGTGGCCATCTCTTCGACGGCGGCCATGTTGGTTTCCGTCGTCTCGGTAATGACGGAAATTTCCGCCACCGATTTTTGGTACTGCCGGTTCACTTCGGCGGCGGTTGCCTGGACCTCGTTGGCCTGCTCCTTCACCTTGCCGGCGTCATCGGACAACGCATTCATCACGTCGGCGACCCGGCTTGCGGCGTGATGGCTTTCCACGACCATCCGCTGCCCCAGCACCACCTGTTCGGCCGCCTGGTCCGTCTTGGCGCGAATCCGGTCGAGAATGTCGCCGATTTCCCTCGTCGACTGCTGGGCCGTACCCGCCAGCTTCCGGATTTCGTGGGCCACGACGGCAAACCCGTGGCCGTGCTCGCCGGCATGGGCGGCTTCGATGGCGGCGTTGAGCGCCAGCAAATTCGTCTGCTCGGAAATCTGGTTGATGGCCGTGACGATTTCATGAATCATGCCGTTCAGCTGATTCAGCTCGTTCATGATCGCAACGGTTTGTTCGATCGATTCGTGGGCCCGGTTCATTTTGTCCGAAAGGGAGAGCGCTTCTTCCTTGCCGCTGTTGGTCAGCAGCTCGGTGCTTTCCGAAAGCTTTTTCAGGTCCGTCGATCTGGCGGCGAGCGATTCGACCGCCCTGGCGATTTGCTGGACCGAATCGCCCAGGTCGCCGATGCTTCTTGTTTGCGTTTCGATGCTCGCGCTCAATTGGGAGAAGGAAGACGTGATTTCCTGCGAAATCGTTCTGGTGGTCGTGATGTTTTGCTTCAAGTTGGCGCTGAAATCGTTCAGCACGAAGAGGTTGGCGGCGACCCGGCCGATCATGTCCTGCGCCCGGTTTTTTTCGGCCAGCGCCTGCTCGCGTTGGCGTTCCGCCTCGGCCTGCCACCGTTCGCCGAATTTCGAAGAGGCAATGAGCGGCGCCGCGATCATGAACAGATACAGAAAGATCGTGACCGGATGGTTGTTGCCGAAAATGAACTTGTATTCGCTGAGCACCAGGAACAGGGTCACGCCGATGCCGAGCATCGTGGTGAAAACAATCGCCCGGAAATTGTTGTACAGCGTCATGACCGACAAACTGACGAACACGAGAAACCAGGTGGTGATGACCGGTCCCGTCACCATCAGCAAAACCGTCAGAACGGTCAAAATGACGGGGATGAAAAACATGACGTATCGCGACAGCCAGTTTTTGTATGTCATCACGGTGGCGAGCCCGCAAGTGATGGTCCCGACGATGGTCAATGCGACGATCGACCCCGGCGCCGCGCCCGTGAGGAAA
>Ga0310837_100593_pt1 | contig 23177 bp, 19 predicted proteins | sample SM_ome_5_FD_201315 | JGI IMG/M metagenome (GOLD analysis project Ga0310837, IMG submission 201315) | Sorghum-adapted microbial communities enriched on stacked mutant (SM) sorghum from Joint BioEnergy Institute, Emeryville, California... ...
AGTCAGGGTATTATTCACTGTATTTAAATTTACCGTGGCACCGATCGGAATGGCGGCTTTAAACAGGCCATGCGCCGTCGTCAGGTTGGTCATCAAAGGTTTGCCGAGCGGCACAATTATGTCGTTAATCAGATCCTCGTAGGTTTTCCCATATGCCGGCTCACATCCGGTGCACTCGCCCATTATGATACCGAGACAATCGTTAAATTTTCCCGCCAGCTTTAAATGATTTATGTACCGGTATACAGTATTAATCGGCTCGTGTGTCTCCTCTAAGACCAGAATCTTCCCGCGGGTATCAATTTCATAGGGTGTCCCCAGTGTATCCGCCAGTGAAGTTAGATTTCCTCCTATAATGGGTCCCGTGACATTGCCCGCAATTCTGCTTACCAGCGGAATGCCCGGCGGGTTTTGAATCACCCGGGGTGCAGTCAGCGTGGAAGTGGCGGTGAAGAATTGGTTAAAGTTATACGGCGGCGTTTCCGGCCTGAAATCAATGAGCAGCAGACTCTGAAATGTGATAAGGTCTGATTGAAAATATAACATATTCAACAGGATCGTAATATCGCTGTATCCCGTTACAATCTTGGGATTTCTGGCGATAACCCCATAATCGAGGTAGGGAAGAATGCCCGCCACACCCACCCCACCTCTCGTCGGCAGTATCATCTTAACGGCCGGATTCGTAAACATGCTCATGAGATCAGCGGCCCTTTGCTGATCCGTTCCCGCAAGAAATCCATTGGCGGCATATACATACTGGCCCAGAATCACATTAAATCCCATGCTGCGCAGCACCGCAATTCTGGCATCAATGATTTCCCTGGCCAGCGGGCTGCCCAGGGTAACAATGCCAATCGTATCTCCTGGCCTCAACATCGGCGGTTTAATGGCCATACCAAACCCTCTCCTGTTCTCCGGTTGTATTACATTATATATATGAAGAAAAGAGAAAAGGGCGACCAGGTATGTTTTCTGTCAAAACAGCTTTGGAGGAAGAAAAAGGAGTTCGCCTTTTTCCCCATTGAAATCATTCCCTTATTCCGTTTCTTATTTCATCGTCTCCAGTGTGCGAAACGTCTCGCTTACATATCGGAATACTTCCTCCGCTGATTCCATTTTCATTGCTTTTTCCGCATGAGCACGCGCCTCTGTTTTTGAGAGCTGCTTCAGCCGGCTCCTCGCCGGAAGAATCGAGGAAGCGCTCATGCTGAGCTCATCAAGCCCGAGTCCGAGCAGCAGCGGAATGGCCGCCGGCTCGCCGGCCATCTCGCCGCACATACCGACCCATTTTCCTTCTTTGTGCGCGGCCTGTACCACCATATTTACAAGGCGAAGAATGGCCGGATGATACGGTTGATACAAGTGCGCGACTTTTTCATTCATGCGGTCGGCCGCCATCGTATATTGAATTAAATCGTTTGTGCCGATGCTGAAGAAGTCGACCTCCTTGGCCAGCACATCAGCCAACAGCGCCGCAGCCGGAATTTCCACCATAATGCCGACTTCAAGATCGGAAGACACCGTCACGCCTTCCGCTTCCAGCTTTTCTTTTTCGCTGAGAAGCAAGCGTTTCGCTTGTCTGAACTCGTCCAATGTAGCAATCATAGGAAACATAATTTTCAAGTTTCCGAATGGGCTCGCTTTAAGCAGCGCGCGGAGCTGGGTGCGGAATACCTCTTCCATATCAAGACAGAGACGGATGGCACGCAGGCCAAGAAACGGATTCAGCTCTTTTGGCAGCGATAAATAGGACAGCTCCTTATCGCCCCCGATATCCAGGGTGCGAATGACCACCGGCTTGCCTTCCATTCGCTCGAGCACTGTCTTGTATGCGTCAACCTGCTCCTCTTCCGTAGGCAGTTGATCACGTCCCATATATAAAAATTCTGTCCGATATAATCCGACGCCTTCGGCTCCGTTGCTCAGTACGCTTGCAATATCATCCGGTGTGCCGATATTGGCGGCCACTTCGATATGCGCTCCGTCTTTTGTAACCGTAGCTTCGTGCGCAAGTTTTGCCCACCCGGCACGCTGCGCTTCATATCCCGCCTGTCTTTCTTTATACTCCTGAATTTCCTGCTCGGTCGGATGGATAAGGACTTTTCCTTCCATACCGTCTACGATAATCCAGCTATCCTGCTCAATCATTTCGGTCGCGTGTTTGGTTCCTACGACGGCCGGAATTTCCAGAGAACGGGCCATAATCGCCGAATGCGAGGTCCGGCCCCCAATGTCCGTCGTGAAGCCCTTAACATAGCGACGATCCAATTGAGCCGTGTCAGACGGGGTTAGATCCTCCGCTACGATAATGACTTCTTCGGCAATCGTACGCACATCCGCAAGCGTAACTCCCAGCAGGCGGGCCAGAATGCGCCGCGTCACATCGCGGATATCGGCCGCCCGCTCTTTCATATATTCATTGTCCATCTGTTCAAATAAGGCGATAAACATATCGGCAGTTTCCCGAACCGCGTACTCGGCGTTCACATGCTCATTGCGGATTTTGTCCTGAATCGGCCCGATAAATTCGGGGTCTTCCAGCACGAGAAGATGGGCAGCAAAAATGTTTGCTTTATCTTCCCCCAATTCCGCCTGTGCTTGCTTTTTAATCGCTTCGAGCTCCCGCTTTGTCTTCTCAAGAGCAGCTATAAGACGATCCGCTTCCTGCTCTCCATTCTCTACGTTTCGCTTCTCGATGGCAAAGTCAGGAACTTTAAGAATAAAGGCTTTGGCGATGGCGATGCCTGCGGAAGCGGCAATTCCTTCCACAATCCGTGTCATTACGCGCCCAGCCCCTGGCTTTTCATAACCTCTTCGATTTTTGCAATGGCTTCGCTTTCGTCCTGGCCCTCCGCCGTAATTTTGATTGTGGCTCCTTTGCCAACCGCCAGCGACATAACGCCCATAATGGATTTGAGGTTTACCTTTTTGCCGTTGTATTCCAGCGTGATTTCAGAAGAGAAGCGGGTGGCCGCCTGAACGAGTGCCGTCGCAGGACGGGCATGGAGTCCGGATTCGCTTACGATTTGAAATGTTTTTTCTGTCATGATTACATCTTCCTTTCTTTTATTCTTTCACAGGTTTTTTCAACAATCCTACCAGCAGAGCTGTTACGACAGCCCCGGCGATAATGGCAAGCAGATAGAGCAGTGCGCTGCCCGTTACAACCGGAATGACGAAAATGCCGCCATGCGGCGCGGGCAGACCGATGCCGAATATCATGGCAAGCGCCCCGGCAACCGCCGATCCGGCGATAAGGGAAGGAATGACCCGCACCGGATCCGCTGCCGCGAACGGAATGGCTCCCTCCGTAATAAACGAAAGCCCCATGATATAGCATGTTTTTCCCGCATCACGTTCCGCTCTTGTAAAACGGTTCTTAAAGAAGGTCGTTGCAAGCGCCAGTCCGAGCGGCGGGGTCATGCCGCCGGCCATGATGGCCGCGTGCGGCGCATAATTGCCGGCATCAATCATGGCAATGCCGAACGTAAAGGCCGCTTTATTAATCGGACCGCCCATATCAATCGCCATCATACCGCCCAGAATCAGACCCAGTACAACCAGGTTGGCCGTTCCCATTCCGGACAGCCATGCTGTTAAGCCTTCATTCACAGCTTTTACCGGATCGATGACGATATATATCATCACAAGTCCGGTCAGCAAAATACCAAACAGCGGATACAAGAGCACCGATTTGATGCCGTCAAGTGCGTGCGGTAACCCGGCAAACGCTTTTTTCAGTCCGACCACAAGATAGCCGGCCAGAAACCCGGCAATGAGTCCGCCGAGAAAACCCGCCCCTCCCGTAGCCGCCATAAGTCCGCCTACCATACCGGGAGCAAAACCGGGCCGGTCGGCGATGCTCATTGCGATAAACGCCGCCAGCACGGGAATCATCAAAGCAAAGGCGTTTTTCCCACCGATTTCTGCGAGCACACCCGCTATCGGATTATACGAGGGATCATTGGGGTCCGCTGCATGAATTCCGAACAGGAAAGAAATCGCAATCAAAATCCCGCCGCCCACGACGAACGGCAGCATATTTGAAACCCCGCTCATCAAGTGCTTATAAAATCCCGTTCGCTCCTGCCGCGGCACACCTGGCCGATTTTCTGCGGACCCGCCGCCCCGGTACACCGGCGCATCCTGCTTGACCGCCTGCTCCAGCAACTCCTTCGGTCGGCGGATTCCTTCCGCTACCGGAACTTGAATCACATGTTTTCCGGCAAAGCGTTCCATCTCCACCTGTCTATCCGCCGCTACGATAATGGCTGTAGCGTTTTCAATGTCCTGCCTGGTTAACCTGTTTTTGACGCCGCCGGAGCCGTTCGTTTCTACCTTGAACGGAATCCCCATCTCCTCCGCTTTCGCTTTCAATGCGTCGGCGGCCATATACGTATGGGCAATGCCGGTAGGACAAGCCGTCACAGCCAGGACCTTTCCCAGTGGAGACGCTTCGGTTGCTTCCTGCGGTTCTCTGTCCACTTCCTGTTTTTTTTCGGAAACATCCGGTTCCTCACCGGCAAGCTCCCTTTCTTTCTCATCGATAACGCGCAGCACGTCTTCTTCGGTCGGTGCTTCAAGCAATTTCTCCCGAACGGCTGTATCCATTAACAGCGAAGACAGGCGGGCAAGGGTTTCAAGATGCTCGTTGTTCGCCCCTTCACTGGCGGCAATCATGAAGAAAAGCTTGCTGGGCTGTCCATCCAGCGCCTCATAATCAATCCCCTCTACTGCACGGCCGAAAGCAATAGCAGGCGTTTTAACCGCCGACGTTTTGGCGTGCGGAATCGCAATGCCTTCCCCAATACCGGTCGTGCTCTGTTCTTCACGCCGTAAAATAGCCGCTTTAAATTCAGCAAGATCATTCAATCTTCCGGCCTCGTCCAGCTTTGCGCATAATTCGTCAATGACCTGCTTCTTTGAAGAAGCGGTCAAATCCAATATAACGGTATCTTTTCTTAGAAGTTCCGTAATTCTCATCTTTCTCCCCCCTCATAGTTGCGTAATATGAACCTGTTCAAGCAGTTTATCAATCATCGGTCCGGTGCAGAAACCGTCAGAAAAAGCGGTTGCGCTGCCCGCTGCTACCGCATAGCGGAACGCTCCTTTTGCATCCGCCTCTCGCAAATATGCAGCCAAAAATCCTGCCACGACCGAATCGCCGGCGCCGACCGAATTCTTAAGCTCTCCTTTTGGCGCACTGGCGTACAGGACATGCTTGCGGTTGAAAAAAAGCGCGCCCGCTCCTCCCATGGATACGATCACGTTCTCGGCCCCCATGTCCACCAGCTTTTTTCCATACGGTACGGCTTCTTCGGCCGATTGTATGGTCTTGCCGAACATCTCACCCAACTCGTCCTGGTTTGGCTTAATGAGAAACGGTTGGTACGGCAATACAGGCAACAGAAAGTCCCGGGTCGCATCTACGATAATCCGTACCCCGCGTTCTTTGAGACGCTCAGCAATACGGGCATAGAAATCCGCAGGCAATGATCCCGGAACGCTTCCTGATAATACAAGTACATCGCCTGCAGCCAAACCATCCAGCTTGGTGAAAAGAAGCCGGATTTCCTCCTCATCAACCTTTGGTCCGAGGCCGTTGATTTCCGTTTCCTTATCTACCCGTAGCTTAATATTGATACGGGTATCGCCTGCCACCGGAATGAAGTCCGTTGAAATATTTTCTTTCCTCAGCGTGTCTTGAATATACGCTCCGGTAAAACCGCCAATAAATCCAAACGCCTGATTGTCCGCGCCTAATCTCTGCAGCACACGCGATACGTTGATGCCTTTTCCGCCTGGTTGCTTGGCTTCGCGGGAAATCCGGTTGGTTTTTCCGACGGTAAACCGTTCAAGCTCTACAAAGTAGTCAATTGAAGGGTTTAGCGTAACAGTATAAATCACGTCCTCACACTACCTTTATTAAAGTTTGGGTTGCAATCTCGCGCATATGTTCCGTCTCCGGTCCGTTGGTAATGATGCTCGCCTGCTCCACGTCTGCAATCTTAGAAAATGAAATGTTACCGAACTTCGTCTGATCGGCCACGACGAATACCTGATGCGACAATGAAATCGCTGTCATTTTAATCAGGGCTTCTTCCGGGTCAGGCGTTGTGTAGCCGTATTCTGTATGAATGCCGTTCACACCCAGGAAGCACTTATCAAAGCGGTATGTCTGCAGGCTCTCAAGCGCTCCCCTTCCGATGAACGCTCTGGTCTTATTTTTTATCTTTCCTCCCAGCAGGTAGGTATCAATCCCGCGCTCGAGCAACGTGTCGATTAAATGCAGTCCATTCGTTACTACGGTAATGTCTTTTTGAACGAGATATTCAATCATCTGCAGTGTCGTGGTTCCGGCATCCAAATAGATGGAATCTCCGTCTTCGACCAGTGCCGCCGCCGCTTTCGCGATACGCCGCTTCTCAGAAATATTGCGTTCCGCCTTCTCGAAAATGCTTGGCTCCCTTCGTTTTCCTTCCAGCAGAGACGCTCCTCCATGAATTCGTCTCAGGCAACCTTCTTTTTCAAGCTGAATTAAATCCCGGCGGATCGTTGACTCCGAGGTGCCCGTGGCATCTACCAGTTCCTGCATTTTCACGACCTGTTTTTGTTTTAGCAGCGCGAGAATCATCTGGTAACGCTCTGGAGTTAACAATCTTCTATTCCCTCCTCTCATTTCTTTTATGATTGCCTTGAGTATAACCAAAATAAACAGATTTATCAATCAAAAAAATTCAAATTCATTCAAATTGATTCAAATTCATTCAAAAAAATTCACAAAAAAGACTGATACACCATTCATGCATCAGCTATCCTTAAAAAAATAAGAACGCAACCTACGATCAAGAGAAAGCTGCGTTCTTTTCGATCTTCACTTTTCCGAAAGCTTCGTTGACGCTATCGCAGCGTTATATACATCATAGAAGGGGACTCCCGTGGTTTCTGCGATACGGCGTACGTCTTCATATTCCGGAACTTGTCGTATGACTTTGCCTGCTTTGATTGCCTGTTTCACCTTTACGGTTCCAAACGGCGTTTCCATATCAACAATCTGCCGCTGCAGCATACGCCGCTCCCAGAGACTTTTCCGCACTCCGAGCGTCGTTGTCTCAAGCAACAGAATCTCTTCACAGGCTGCGGCATTTTGCGGAGCGGCAAGTACCGTCACTAAAACGCCAGGCCGGCTCTTTTTCATATATACCGGCGTATAAAACACATCCAGCGCCCCGGCATCCAGAAGCTTCGGAAGCACATAACCAAAGTGTTCTCCATTCATGTCATCCATCTGGCATTCCAGGACAGATATCGTTTCGATCTCACCGCGTCTACGCGAAGAATCCGAAAGTTCACCGATAATCACTCGCAGCACATTGGGCCGGTCCGGAATGTCCTTCGTACCGGCTCCGTAACCGATGGCGGTAACGGTCATGGACGGCAGCGGGCCAAATGACCGAACCTGCCCCGCAATAATGCCCGCTCCGGTTGGTGTGGTTAACTCATATGGCAGCGTGCTTTGCATAAGCGGTACGCCGCGCAGCATGTCGAGCGTGGCCGGTGCCGGAACCGGGTATATGCCATGGGCACAGTGAATATGCCCGGACCCGAGCGGAACCGCAGATGCATAAACGGCCTCTACTCCTAGCTCTTCGAGCGCGATGGCTACCGCTACGATATCAACGATGGAATCGACTGCGCCTACTTCATGAAAATGAACGTCTTCGACAGGAATTCCGTGAATGGCAGCTTCGGATTCTGCGATCGGCGCGAAAATCTGTTTACTCCGTACTTTTACGCCTTCCGGTAAATCCGATGCATCGATCATCCGGATAATTTCACGGTAATGCCGATGCTCATGATGCCCGTCTCCATGATGGTGCCCACCGCCGTGTTCGTGATGGTGGGCGTGTGTGTGCTCATGGAGATGATCGTGGTCATCTTGATGATGCGTATGATCGTGGGAATGGCTTTCCGCTACCAGATGCACATCGAATTTAGTTGCGGAAATTCCTTTCCTTACAACCGTTCTCCATTCAATCTCATATCCGGAGACCGGCAGTTTTTTCAATTCTTGCTCAATCCGCTCTGCCGAAGCACCGGCATCTACCAGGGCCCCTACTGTCATGTCCCCGCTGATACCGGAAAAACAGTCCAGGTACAATACTCTCAATTGCTCTCCTCCTCCAAGACCGGCCTTTGCGCTGCTGTATGAATAGTATGATTGATGGTCGCCGCATAATAACCGGCGCCAAATCCGTTATCAATATTGACGACGGCCACGCCGCTTGCGCAGGAGTTCAGCATGGAAAGAAGGGCCGCAATTCCATTCATGCTGGCTCCGTATCCTACGCTTGTAGGAACCGCAACGACGGGTTTGGAGACGAGACCGCCCACTACGCTTGCAAGCGCTCCTTCCATTCCGGCCACCACAACGACCACATTCGCCTCCTGGATGATGTGAGTTTTATCGAGAAGCCGATGAATCCCCGCAACGCCTACATCATGAATCGTTTCTACGCGGTTGCCCATAAGCCGCGCGGTAATAGCAGCCTCTTCCGCTACCGGAAAATCGGATGTTCCGGCAGATACGACGACAATATAGCCCTCTTTCAAAGATTCTTCATATTGCTGGCTGATCCAATGAAACGTGCGGGCCAGGGAATGATAGTGAAAGACTTCTCCCGGATAGCGTTCTTTAAGATGGCGCAGCAAAAACTCTGCTTTCTTTTGATCTACTCTTGTCGCCAACACTTTTGGATGTTTACGCATAAGCTGCTCAAAAATGCCAAGCAGGTGCTCCGGGGCTTTTCCTTCCCCAAAAATCACTTCCGGAAATCCGGTCCGCTTCTCACGGTGTGTATCCAATGTGGCATATCCCAGCGCTTCATACGTTTTCAGCCTTTCTTTCGCTTCTTCGACAGATAATGTTCCCTGCTGAACCTGGGTCAGCCATTCCGTCAGCTTGTCGTTCATTTGCGCAGCGCCTCTTTCAGTACTTCATTCATGCTGCCGGAACGGTATCCTTGCAAATCCAGGGTAACGTAAGAGAAGCCGTAGGATTTCAGGGCACGATCGATTTTCTCATGGTGATCAAGCACTTTTGGCATATCTTCCGGCGTGACTTCAATTCTTGCAATCTTATCGTGGTGGCGCACACGAACCTGATAGAGGCCGAGATTTAACAGGAACGTTTCCGCCAAATCAAGCTGGTCAATCTTTTCCTGTGTAATCTTCGTTCCGTACGGAATACGGGAAGACAGGCAGGCAAAAGACGGTTTATTCCATGTAGGTAATCCTATTTCTTTTGACAGCATCCGGATTTCTTCTTTGTACAATTCCGCTTCCTGCAGCGGACTTCGCACACCGCGCTCCCGGGCCGCTTTCATGCCCGGACGGTACTCTCCCAAATCATCCATGTTGGAACCGTCTACAATGGTATACGTCTCACCATAGCGATCGATCAATTCCTGTACATGGCTATACAGTCCGCTTTTGCAGTGGAAACAGCGATCCGGTTCGTTTTTCACAAAATCGGCATTCGTAAGCTCGCTAACCCTTGTCTGAATATGCCGTACTCCGATGCGTTCGGCGAGGCTTACGGCCAGATTGAATTCGCGGGTCGGGAAGGTTTCGGATGCCGCAGTAACGGCAAGCACATTCTCTCCTAACGCTTCTTTGGCCCGCGCAAGCAAGAACGTGCTGTCCACACCGCCAGAGAAAGCGACGAGCACACGTCCCATGCTCTGAAGAATTTCTGTAAGATGCCGGTTTTTCTCTTCCAGTGTTTTGGTCATTACAGCCACGTCTCCTTATCTATATAAATCTAACAAAATACAACAGCGCGTGTTACATTATAATACTTTGTTTTATTATGCCATTAATTTGTTTATATGTCTGCGTATGGATATGCTACTTTTGCCTATCTTTTTTGGCCCACTCTATCAGCTCCCGCTCTCTCTCACGATTCATCTGTTCCGAGAAAGAAGGAGTCCATTCATAGAAGCCTTTTCCGTTCTTCTGGCCGTAATGCCCATTATCTACCAACGTACGCATCGTCTCCAAAGATTGCTGTGCATTGCTGAAGTCAGGAAATAAATAGTTGGAAATGGCGTCGAATACATCCAGCCCTCCCATATCTGCAGTCATGAACGGGCCAGTAACAGGAAGTCTTCGTCCAATGCTATATCGCACCGCGGCATCAATTTCTTCCACGGTCGCCACTCCCTGTTCCAACAGATTTTGCGCCTCGCGGAACAGAGCATACTGCAGTCGGTTTCCGATGGAACCCAGTACATCTTTTTTTACGACGATCGGTTTTTTATCCATGGCCCGAAGCAGGTCCATGGCCCGCTCCAGCGTCGCATCCGAGGTGCGCTCTCCGCGTATCACCTCAACAAGCGGCAGCAGATGCGCCGGGTTCCAGAAGTGCGTCACAATGGTCCGGTCCGCATGCACTGTTCGCTCGGCAATCTTGGTCGGACTCAGTCCGGACGTATTGCTGGCAAGCACGACAGAAGGCGAACAAATCGCATCCAGCTTTTGGAACAACTCCTGCTTCAGAGGCAAATGCTCCGGTGCTGCTTCAATGACAAAAGTAGCCTCTTCCAGTACGTCTTCCATATAAGGTGAGAAGTGAATGCGTTCGGTAATTTGCCGTGCCTCTTCTGCAGTTACAGCTTCGTATTCCTGAAGAACTTTTACTTTCTCTTGTACGGCTTTCCGGCCGCGCTCAATATCGGCTTCATCGTTTCCCCATATATCGATCATAAAGCCGGACCATGCAGCCGACAGGGCAATCGAGTGCCCCATCGTCCCCGCACCAATAACGGAAATTCGTTCTTGATTCATCCTTTTCTCCCCTTCTATGTAGAGCCATTTAAATGGCGGTCCAGCCGCCGTCCACTTTTATTGTATCACCGGTAATGAAACGTGCGAGATTAGAAGCAAGGAACAATACTGCGCCAGTAACATCGGAAGGCTGGGACAAAGTGCCAAGCGGAATGCGACGCAGTACGTCCTCCCTAAACGTCTTATCTTCAAGCATCGGACGAGTCAATTCCGTTTCCACGAAAGTCGGAGCGACGGCATTAACCAACACCCCGTATGGTGCCAATTCAATGGCGAGCGCCTTCGTAAGCTGTACCGCACCGCCCTTGCTTGAGCAATAGGCCGCCCGTTTGACATATCCGACAAAGGCCATTTGAGAAACAATGTTAATAATGCGTCCTTTGCGCTGTTCCATCATGTAACGGGCAGCAGCCTGAGAAGCAAAGAACGTGCCTTTCAAATTCGTATCAAGGACCGTATCCCAATCCTCTTCCGTCACTTCGGTGAACGGTTTGGTAATGTTTACACCGGCATTATTGACCAGCACATCGACCGTGCCGAATCGCTCCCCGGCACTATGTACCATATGCCGTACGCTTGCCACATCGCACATGTCTGCAGCGTGGAAGAAGCAGTTCTCATTGAACTGCTGCAGCTGCTCTACCGCCTCTTTCAACGCCGATTCATTGCGTCCCGTAATCATTACGTTGGCTCCCAATTCTGCGAAAGCGCGGGCGATATCAAAGCCGATTCCTTTGCTGCCTCCGGTTACGATCACATTCTGGCCTTTCAGTTCGGCAAAATACGTCATCTCTTTTCGCTCCTTTGTCTCTATTGTTTCACTTCAAAGTGCAGCGGCTTTCCCTTAAGACCCGCGACAATGTTTTGTGCGGCTGTCATCGCCATGTTTTCCCGGGTGGCAATGCTGGCGCTTCCGATATGAGGCAGTACCGTGACGTTCGGCAGGGACAACAGGGGATGATCAGGATCAACCGGCTCTCTTGCAAAAACATCAAGCCCGGCGGCCCAGATCTCCTTGTTCTTCAATGCGCGATAGAGCGCCTCCTCATCGACGTTTGTGCCGCGGGACGTATTGATGAAGACGGCGTTTGATTTCATGAGTTTGAATTCCCGCTCACCCAGCATATGTTTATTCTGCGCGGAGCCCGGAGCCAGCAAAACGACAAAGTCGGATTCACGAAGCAAATCATCCAGCCCACGGTACTCGACGCCCCATTTCTCTTCGGCTTCCGGCTTTCGATTCCGATTGTGATACAGCACCTTCATTTCGAAGCCAAGCGCCCGGCGGGCCACTCCTTCTCCAATACGCCCCATTCCGATAATGCCAAGGGTTGCCCCGTATATATCCTGTCCGGTTAGAAGCATCGGCCCCCAGCTTTGCCATTGTCCGCTGCGCACGTATTCCGAACCTTCCACGATGCGTCGGGCGGTGGCCATCAGAAGCGCAAACGTTAAATCGGCCGTAGCCTCCGTTAGAATGCCCGGCGTATGTCCTACAGGAATTCCGCGCTCGCCTGCTGCCTGTATATCGATATTGTCAAATCCGACAGCCATGGTGCTGATGACTTTCAAATTGGGGGCTCCCTCAATAATAGCCCGGTCAATGCGGTCGCTTACATTTGTGAAAAGCGCAGCCGCGTCTTTCATTTCATGCGCAAGTATGTCATACGGAATCGCTTCCTCTTCCGAATCCCACACATACGTTTCACCGTGCTCTTTCAGTAATTCCAGCGCAGGCCCGGGAATTTTTCTTGTTACGACAATTTTAGGCTTATTCACATGCTCACCCCGTTTTATGGTAATGTGTACGACAAAGGAACAGCCTGACTCTTTTTCGTGCTGTTCCTTTGTCGCTCCTATTCTCTTATTATCCTCCTATACTCGTTGCGGCGCCAGTTCAACCGCCTGACGAATGGCTTCCCTTAAGCTTAAATCGTCAGCGATGCCTTTGCCAGCAATATCAAAGGCGGTTCCGTGATCGACGCTTGTACGGATAATCGGCAATCCGACCGTAATATTTACGCCCGCTTCCAGTCCCAACACCTTGACCGGTCCATGCCCCTGATCGTGGTACATGGCGACCACGATATCAAAGTCACCGCGCGTCGTACGGAAGAAAAGCGTATCGGCCGGGAGAGGGCCGGATACGAGAATGCCTTCTTCCCGGGCTTTTTGTACAGCGGGCACGATCTTTTCTTCTTCTTCCCCGTAACCGAACAATCCGTTCTCGCCGGCGTGCGGATTGATGCCGCAGACCGCGATGCGCGGTTGTTCGTATCCGGCTTTTTGCAGTGTATCGTGCGCCAGTTTAATGACCGTGTATACGCGAGACGGATTAATTTTTTTCACGGCGTCCAGAAGTCCAATATGCGTCGTGACATGGATAACTTTTAGCTTCGGGGCAGACAGCATCATCGAGTAGTCGGACGTACCGGTAAGCTCTGCAAGAATTTCTGTATGACCCGGATATATATGCCCGGCCTTGTGCAGTGCCTCTTTGTTTAACGGCGCCGTACAGATGGCGTCGATTTTTCCTTCATTGGCGAGTTGAATGGCTTTTTCCAGGTAGCGGAACGCCGCGTTTCCAGCTTCCGCTGAAATCTGTCCGAACGGCAAATCCGCCGGCAGTAAATCAAGGTCGATACACTCAACCGTTCCGTACGCAAAAGCAGCCTCATCCAGCGATGCAATCCGGCGTACTTGTGCAGTGTTTCCGACAATGCCTGCGGCGCGCTCCAGAAGTTTTGCGTCCCCGATGACGAAGGGTCGGCATATGTTATATATTTCTTCATGCTTCAGCGCTTTCATGATGATTTCCGGACCGACGCCCGCGCCGTCCCCCATCGTAATGCCGATAATCGGGTTTTTTTCTTCCATTTTTTTCATCCCCTTTACGCTTTACGGTTTATAACGCCCTACGCAGTAATTCTTCCAGTCCTTTTTGTGTCGGAACGCGCGGGTTGTTCCGGACAAGGCGGGCAATTTCTAATGATTTCTCGGCAATGCCCGGTAGATCTTCTTCTTTAATCCCAATCTGCGAAAGGCGTGTGGGCAATCCAATGTCTTCAAGTAATTCAAATACGGCATCCGCCGCCGCCCATGCTTTTTCTTTCGCGCTCAGGCCTTCTGTCTGAACACCAAACGCTTCGGCAACCGCACCGAGCTTTTCGGTTTCTGTCGCTGCGTTATACTGCATGACGTACGGCAGCAAAAGCCCGGTCGTCTCTCCGTGCGGGGATTTTACAAGACCGCCAATCGGATAGGCGAGCGCATGCGCGAGTGCAGTTCCGGCATTGGAGAATGCCATGCCGGCAAGCAGACTGCCGATGAGCATATTGCCCCGCGCTTCGAGATTGCTTCCCTGCTGTACGGCAAGCGTCAGGTTTTGAGCAATAAGTTTGATGGCATGCAGGGCCAGCGCATCGCTAATCGGCAGCGATCCCTGGAATAAAATCGGTCCTTCTGCCTGAATGTATTTAAAATCTTTTGCGGTATACGCCTCAACGGCATGCGACAGAGCATCGATACCCGAGCAGGCCGTTACATACGGCGGCAGGCCAACCGTCAGCTCCGGATCGAGCAGCGCGACCGCAGGACGCAGGTAGTTGTCAGAAATACCAGCTTTGATATTGTTTTCCGTATCGGTTAAGACAGCGACGGACGTTACCTCCGAGCCGGTACCCGCCGTTGTCGGGATGGCAATAAGCGGTGCGATCGGACCCGGAATTTGATTCTCGCCGCCGTAGTAATCAAGCGGATGGCCGCCGTATTTGACGAGCAGCGCGGCAATTTTGGCCATATCGATGCTGCTGCCGCCGCCAAGCCCGATGATGGCGTCGGTTTCCATTTGCGACCTGGCAAATTCATAGCATTCGATCGCGCTTGACACCGGCGGTTCCGGTACCACGTTGTCATAGACGATCACTTGATAGTTTGCGTCTTTTAATAGAGATACGACACGGTCGGCGATGCCCGCTTTCACGATGCCGGGATCGGTAATGAGCAGGACATTCTTGGCCCCGATACGCTGTAAAATGGCATCAAGCTGTTTGATGGCGCCGTTTCCGAAAACGATCCGTTCTGTTGAATAAAACTCCCATGTATTTCTCACGATTTTAGCCCCTTTTCTGTGAAAATCTTGAGGAAAGAAGGAGAAGAGGAAGGAAAAAAGATCTAAGGAAGAAAAAAGCGGTCGCCTTTTTCTACATCAAAATCCTCTCCTCATTCTTTCCTCTCTTTTCCTTCGTACCATAAAAGTCAGCCGCCCTTCCCTTCGTTTTCATGGCCGGGGTGTGGCTGAAAAGCCATGGTGCTTTTGTTAGAGTGGTGTTTATAAGTTAATGACTACAATCTTTTCATCCGTCATTTCTTGTACCGCGTAGTGCGGTCCCTCTTTTCCGATGCCGCTGTCTTTCACTCCGCCGTACGGCATGACATCGGCCCGATAGGTAGAAACATCATTAATGATGACACCGCCGAACTGCAACTCGTGCGCCGCACGCATGGCTAATTGGATGTTTGACGTAAACAGTCCCGCCTGCAGGCCGAAACGGCTGTCATTCGCCTGTGCGAACGCTTCGTCGATATCACGATAAGGGATGAGGCTGATAACAGGCGCGAACACTTCCTCGCAGATGACTTTCATTTCCGGCGTTACACCGGTAAGAATGGTAGGCTCCAGCACGCTTCCGTTTCGGTTCCCTCCGAACAAAACGGTTGCTCCCTGCTCTACGGCCTCTTTAATCCATTCTTCTGCACGCCGCGCCTCTTTTTCCGAAATCATTGGCCCGATATCGGTGTCCGGGTCTTCCGGATTACCGACGCGCAACGATTGGGCGACTGCTTTTGCTTTTTCTACAAAGGCATCAAAAATATCTTCATGGACATAGACGCGCTGCACGGAAATGCATGCCTGTCCCGCGTTCGAATAACCGCGTGTTACGCAGAGTTCGGCCGCTTTGTCCAGATCGGGCGCATCTGCGTGTACGATGTTCGGCGAATTGTTGCCAAGCTCCAGCGTAACCCGGCGGATGCCTGTCGTGCTTTTGATGTGACGGCCGACACCGGCGCTCCCCGTAAAGGTGAACAAAGCGATGCGTTCGTCTTCAAGCAGGTATTGCCCCGTTTCCTGGCCCAACCCGTTTACCACGTTAAGATATCCTGCCGGAAGACCGGCTTCCGCCAGAATATCCGCCATCTTGCAGGCAATAATCGGCGTCACTTCCGCCGGCTTCAATACGACCGTGTTGCCCGCGGCAATCGCCGGTCCGATCTTATGTGCGGTGAGATTGAACGGGAAGTTAAACGGCGTAATCGCTCCGATGACCCCAACAGGGACGCGAATGGTGAACGCCATTTTATTCTCGTTGCCCGGCTGCCCGAGCGGTATGCCTGTTCCGCTGATGCGCTTGGCTTCTTCTGCGGATGCAATGAAAGTCTGGATGCCGCGATCGATTTCCGCGCGGGCGTCTTTCAACGTTTTGCCGACTTCACGAACAAGCACCAGGGCCAGTTCTTCTTTTCTTTCGCCGAAAATCTGCGCCGCACGCATAAGAATCTCATAACGCTCGTATGGAGTCAGCTTTTTGGTTTGGAACGTTTCAAGCGCGTTCGTTACTGCCTGTGTAACCTGCTCACGGGTTGTTTTCCCGATACGTGCATACTCTTCCCCGGTATATTTGTTGACTACGGAAATGGTCTCCTGCGGTGTGTGCCACTCGCCGTTAATGAAATGTCCGTACGTTTGGATGGTATTTGTATCTGTACTCATGCTCTATCCACTCCTTTGGTTACGATTACTCGTGATTAAACTTCAAAAAGTATCCATGCTCATCAAATTGCATTTCTTCAGCCCCGGTAAGAATTTCGATATCGGATCTGCCTTCAAGCTCCGGCAGAAGCGATTCCGAGACATACATGTATTCAAGGTGAAGCGTATTCGGAATGCGGATGAACCGTGTTTGTTCCGCCTCCACCCCCCAGTTCGCACGCATAGCGGCTGCAATCGCCGCCCGGTCGTTCTCCATTACGATCGGAATCATCGCGCGGTGCAGAAAGGTACTGGTGATGACATTCTCATTCATTTTCTTAAAGTCAATCTGCGAAAACAGGCGCTGCGTCGTCAGATCCGCCAACCCAATTCCAAGCGCGTTGCCGTGCGACTCCTCGCTTACATTGCTCGCAATAATATATTTAATGCGCGGTGATAGCGGTTCTTCCACCCCTTGAATTCGAATGCGGCCGATGATGTTCGTATCCATACCGGTGCCGCTGTAGTTTTTTCCAAGTTCATCTACCAGCAGAATATCAATGTCTTCTACCGGCAGCTTCGGCATCAACGAAGCCGAGATGGCGAGCAGCTCCTTCTCACGGGAAGGAATTTGCGCCGCTGGAATGGCTTCCAGGATGGCGGTTTGTTCGAATGCATTTTCTACGATGGCCATCCCGCAGATGATGTTTGCCCTATCGAGCATCACCTGCGCCACTTCCGGCATCATATCACGGATGCCGCGCACCCCATGGCTGTGAATCAATAAGGCCTGTTTATGCTTGCCAAGTCCGATGGCCGCCATCTTCATCAAGCCGCTTTCGATGCCGATGGGTGACTTGAAATCCGTATGCACTTTTACGCGGCCCATTAATAAAATCCCGTCCGCTTCCCATGCGTTTTTATCCATGTGCACCGGCATGCCATCCGGCGTTTCTCCAATCTGTACAACCTCCATGGAAGAAATGATGGGGGCTCCGCAATATTCTTCGGTAATGCCAAGGCTTTCGAGAACCTCTACCTGCCCTTCCGCCGTAGCGCCCCCGTGGCTGCCCATTGTGGGAACGATAAACGGAATGCCGCCCAGCTTTTTGATCTCATCCGCACAGGAACGGATAATAAGGGCGATGTTCGCGATTCCCCGGCTCCCGGCGGTAATGGCGATGCGCATTCCCGGCTTTATGGTCTCAGCCATGCGCAGCTTTGAAAATTGGCGGGCGACTTCTTCAGCAATATCGTGAACGACCGGCCCTTTGAAATGCTGTTTAATCTTTGCGATCCGAGGAAATTTCACAGTTCTTCCCCCTTTTTGTTTTCCCGGCCCGCTATTCTACTTTAATAAGGAAGGAAGCCATGTAGAAATCGCAGGTACGTACGTAATAATTAAAATATCCAGAATAAGCACAAAGAAGAACGGAAGCAGCGCTTTGGTTAGCCGTTCCAGTTTTATATTTGCAATCTGACAGGCTACGAATAAATTTACGCCGACCGGTGGAGTCACCATGCCCATTGCGAGGTTGACAATCATAATCATGCCGAAGTGAACCGGATCGATACCAAGTGCCATAGCGACCGGCGTCAGCAGCGGAGCCAGAATAATAATCGATGCCGATGTTTCAAAAAACATACCGACAAACAAAAGCAATATATTCACCAGAATCAAGAAAACATAAGGACTGTCCGAAAATGTGGTAAACATTTCGGCGACTTTTTGCGGAATTTGTTCCCGCGTCAAAATCCAGCCAAACATTCCGGCATTGGCAATAATAATCATAATGATAGAAGTCGTGATGGAAGAACGGGAAAAAATATCTACAAGGTCTTTCCATTTTACTTCGCGGTAAACGAACACGCCGACGATAAAAGCGTAAACCACCGCTACAACGGCCGCTTCCGTCGGTGTAAAGAAACCGCCGTAAATACCGCCGAGAATAATCACCGGCATCAAAAGCGCAAGAAACGCTTCTTTGAATGCCTTCGCCCGCATGGCCCAGGTAATGCCTTCTTCCCCTCTGTAGCCTTTTTGTTTAGCCAAATACCAAACAAGCAGAATCAATGAAAGTCCGATAAGTACCCCCGGAAGAAAACCGGCTATAAATAAATCCCCAATGGATACACCTGCGGAAATGCCGAAAAGAATCATCGGGATGGACGGGGGGATGATAACACCCAGCTCGCCGGACACCGCCTGGGTAGCGCCCGCAAATCCGACATCGTACCCTCTTTTTACCATCGCAGGAATAAGAATGGAACCGAGCGCCGCCGTCGTAGCCGCACTGGACCCGGAGATGGCCGAGAAAAACATCGCGGTAATAACCGTGACCACCGCAAGGCCGCCGGTAAGTCCTCCGGCCAATGAGTTGGCAAGATTCACTAATCTCCGTGATATGCCGCCGGTTTCCATCAGCGAACCGGCCAGGATGAAGAAAGGAATCGCCATCAACGGAAACGAGTCAAGCGCCGAAAACATCCGCTGCATCAACACGACAAGCGGCATATTTCCTTCCAGCATAAAAGCGATGCTGGAGGCCAGACCGAGTGAAATTGCGACCGGTACGCTCAGCAGCAAAAGGACAAGCAAAGAAATAAACATCGTACCTGCCATGGTTATTCACTCCCCTTAAAGAATTCCTTATTTGACTGGCCTTTTATTGTCTCCAGCAGCACGGCAACGGCATTCAGGAGCATAAAGAAGCCGCCGATCGGAATGGCCGCATACGGAATGGACATCGGAAGCTTAAGTCCGGGAGAAAGCTGGGCCGATACGTGACTTAACATTTCAAAGCCAAACACAATCATAACCACAAATAAGACCATAGAAAGAATCAGTGTTAAAACTTTCAGTAAACGCTGCGCTTTTTCGCTTAACCTTTCCACAATGGCTTCCATGCCAATCAGCGCGCTGTAACGCACGGCGAGCGAAGCGCCGATAAGCACGAGCCAAATCATGGAATAGCGGGCCAGCTCTTCGGTCCACCGCGGCAGTTCCAATTCCATATAACGTCCCAAAAACCGGACACATACTTGATAAACGATTAACACGGACATGAATGCAAGTAAGAAAGCGGCAAAATAGCGCAGAAACGCATTGATTTTATCAATTCCTTTGATGAAGGACTGCATGGAAGTTCACCTCTTGGATAAGCGGGCGGATAGGTTTCCCTATCCGCCGCCTGCAAGTTTTATTGTGTGTTGCGAATCTTATCAATTAATTCCTTGCCAAATTGCGGTTCGTACTTTTCATATACCGGTTTTACAGCATCCTGGAACGGCCTCAGATCCGGATTTTCGATGATTTCCATGCCTTTGGATTTCAGTTCGGTGAGATATTGCTTCTCCATATCCTGAACAACTTGACGCTCGTATTTGCCGGCTTCCACAGCAGCTTCCTCGATCGCTTTTTGCTGTTCCGGGGTTAACGAGTCAAACTTGCTTTTTGAAATCAACATCAGCGACGGATTGTAGAAGTGACGTGTCAGAGTCAGGTGCTTCTGCACTTCATAGAAACGGGACGTCATAATAACCGGGATCGGATTCTCCTCTGCGTCAATTACGCCTTGCTGCAGCGCGGTGAACAGTTCCGTAAATGCCATCGGAGTCGGCTGCGCCCCCATCGCTTTGAAAGAATCCATATGGATGTCATTTTCCATCGTCCGAATTTTAATGCCCTTTAAGTCTTCCGGTTTTTGTACCGCTTTATCTTTGGTTGTTACACTGCGGAATCCGTTTTCCCACCATGCCAGCGTTTTCACGCCTGTCTTTTCTTCCACTTTCTTGCGCAGGTCTGCTCCGATTTCGCCGTCCAACACTTTATGTGCGTGATCGGCGTCGCGGAACAAGAACGGAAGGTCAACTACGGTTACTTCCGGAGCGAAGCCGCTCATCGGTCCGGTGGACGTCAGTACCATATCGATACTGCCCACATTCAGCCCTTCAATCATATCGCGCTCTCCACCGAGCGATCCGTTCGGAAAGATTTGAAGGTCAACCTGTCCGTTTGTTTTGGTTTTCACCAGCTCTTTGAATTTTTCCATCCCTTTTTGATAATGGGACGTGTCAGAAAGCGTATGGCCAACCTTCAGTGTGATGACGCTTCCACTTTCCCCGGAACCGGCGCTCTTCGAATCGGTCGAAGCGCTCCCTCCTCCGCCGCAGGCCGCCAGAAGCGTCATTGATGCTACCGCAAGAATGCTTAACCATTTTTTCATACAAAATTTCCCCCTCTTATTGCACTATTTTTTATTTTTTGCACTGCATGAAACAATGAATGAGGATTTCCGAACGCTCCCGCTTTTGTTATAACCGGAAGTCCGGAAGCCTGCCCTCCTATGATTTCACACAGCGGAATTCCCTCTTCTACTTCACCGAGTATACGCAAGGCCTGTACACCAAGATGCTCGCATGTTCGGTAGGCGATGTCGCCACCGGTGAGGACCAATCCTTTAAATGCGTACCGGCTTACCGCCTTCGCTCCCGTTTCTCCAAGAAAGTCCGCGATAAGATTTCCGGCCTCAAGACTGTTTGCATTATGTGCTTCCATCCACTTTCTAGTGGCAGCTTCCGCTTCAGCAGAAGTCTCTGTTGTCAGCACGGGATAATAGCCTTCCTGCGCCGCATTGACGATGTATTCTACCAGGCGATCCTGTTCCCTCCTGCGCTCTCCCTCGCTGAATAAACAGGACAATCTAGCGGTAGCAAAGGCAAACTCTTTGTAGTTTGAGAGTGTATTAAGCTGCCCCCTTGTTACAGCGCTTACACTCCCAGCTATACAAAATACAGGATGATTTTCATGCTCTGCTGTTTCTTCGCTGTCCGGGATCATTCCAACGGAATTTTCCAACATACCGGCCAGGCATTCCGCAAGCCCTGCGGAACCTACCCACAGTACGTGCATTCCGCTTGAAAACAAGGCCTCTGTAATCGATTTCAAATCACTTTCTAAAGCGCTATCACATACGATGATGCGCCGGTTTTGTGAGATGCAGTCCTGTACCTTTTCGATTAGCTCATGTTTCCTTATTGCTCTTATATCGAGATGAGCGACGGAACGCCTTGTTTGCGACTCAAGCAATGTGGGAAGGTGCGATTCACGAACAGGCGATTTTGCGTCGCTGCCCGCTTCTGAGTCTTCCAGCAGATGATGATTTACAAGATGATAGCCGCCTACCGTTATTCGCCGGTTTTTTGGATAAGCCGGGGCGACAAGCGCAATATCAAACGCTTCCATATCAAGCAACGCGTCAATTTCCGCACCGACATTTCCCCGCATCATAGAATCTACTTTTTTGTAGATATACGGCATGTCGGAAAGAGAAAGCGATGGTACAACGTCCTTTATCTTTTCATATGCCTCAGCGGCGGCAAGGGAACGGGTTTCTGCATTGTAAACGAGAACATCGACGCTTTGCGATTTTACCGGATTTTCTATTTCAAGCAGTGAAACCGTATTAAACCCTCTTTTTGCAAATTGCACCCCTGTATCGTTTGCACCGGTCAAATCATCGGCAATGACCAAAAGTTTCGCCAATGGCATCACCACCTTTCCTTTAAAAAGTTTCATTATGCCCCTTCCAGAAGATATTTTAGATAATTTAGAAGGTATCTAATTCTCATATATTATAATTTACACAATCAGTTGCAAATTTCAATAGTTTTTTTATAAATTTTGTTTTTTATTGCAACAAATAAAATAGCAGGCTGCGCGCCTGCTATTTTATCTCTTCATTTTTTATTTTTCTCCAGAGCGTCGAACGATTGATGCCGAGCCGCTTGGCGGCATGGGATTGATTGTGGTTTTCTTCTTCCAATACGCGAAGAATAATCTCTTTTTCCATCTGCTCTAATGTTTTGCCTGCGATGTCCAGATAACGGTCTTTGGAATGATTACGGGTATTAGCTTCGGCGAAAAGGCGGTCAAGTATGCTGTTCGCCTCTTCTTCTTCGATAAAAGGACCGGCGGAGGCCATACACAGCTTCTCTACCGTATTTCGAAGTTGCTGTACATTTCCCGGCCACGACGCTTGCAAAAGCCGCTCCATTACCTCTGGACGTATCCCGGCGATTTGCTTGCCAAATTTCACATTAAACGAGGCGATAAACCAGCGCACTAGTTCAGGAATGTCTTCTTTGCGCTCACGAAGCGGCGGAACGCTAATCTCTCCCCCATTCAGCAAATAGAATAAATCTTCCCTGAAATTCCCTTCCTCAATTTCCAGTTGAAGGTTTCGGGCATTGGCCGCAATGATGCGAACATCAATAGGAATCGGATGTTCTCCGTTTAGACGGGTCACCTTTTTTTCCTGCAGCACATTGATGAGCATAGCTTGAATGGATAGAGGCAGACGACCGATGGCATCGATAAATAGTGTGCCCTTATGTGCCGTTTCAAAAATCCCCTGCTTTTCCCCTGTCCCGCTCAGACCAAATATTTCGATCTCCAGTTGGTCCTCAGAGTGGGCCTCACAATTAAAAAATACAAACGGAGCCTCTTTGCGTTCACTCTCGTTATGAATGGCTTGCGCAATGCTTTCCTTGCCTGTTCCAGGCTCTCCGTAAATTA
>Ga0310837_100597_pt1 | contig 23115 bp, 23 predicted proteins | sample SM_ome_5_FD_201315 | JGI IMG/M metagenome (GOLD analysis project Ga0310837, IMG submission 201315) | Sorghum-adapted microbial communities enriched on stacked mutant (SM) sorghum from Joint BioEnergy Institute, Emeryville, California... ...
TACGCCACCTGGCGACGTTCCATCGGAGCAAATCCCGCTACCCAAATTTTAACGATATTCGCTTTGCCGCCACTGTCTTTCGCCAGCTTATCAAGCACGGACCTGGCCATCTCCTGATCGTCTTGCTGAAGAACAGTAACGCCCGGAACCTTTATATTAGCATCAAATACCACAACAGGAATATTTTTTGACACAGCCTTTTGAACACCATTCTGCAGCGCTTCAGGTGTGCCGTGGTCGATAAGAATGGCATCAAACTTCTGATTAATGGCTGCATCTACATTGGCCGCCATACGCGCTAAATCTCCGTCAGACGCAAACACCGTGACCTGCCCGCCAAACTTTCCAACTTCCTCTTTCACCCCGCTTATGTATTGAGCAGAAAATGTACCGAGGTTCATCTGCATAACAAGCGCAATTCGTTTGCCCGCAAGCGATCCGGCTGCATTTGCGCCTTTCGTGCCGTTCTGCTCTCCCGTGCTTGTACTCTGCGTGCCGCATGCACTGGACACAATTGCCAGTATTGCGATCAGGAACGCAGAGAAAAGGATTTGTACTTTTTTCTTCATCTCAAAAACTCCCCTTATCATTTAAAAATTTTAGAAAGAAGATAAAAAGACAGAAGGTAGTTGTAGATGAGAAAAAGCATTCGCTTTTTTCCACCGCTAGCTCTAATCTTCTATCCCTCCATCCTTCTCTTCATATGGTTATACAACCACATGAAAAAAGAAAACCGCCTCTCTTTGCATCTGAAAGAGAGGCGCTTCAGTTCACAGGATGCTGCCTCTCATCTCTCAGGATCTCTCCTGCAGGAAGTAGCACCTTGCCTGTACGAATACAGGCAGGTTGCCGGGCTTCATCGGGCCAGTCCCTCCGCCTTCTCTCGATGAGAACATGTTTATGACAAAAACATTATTAATACATAAAAAATATAAAAAACCTCTTCCATGTCTGAAAGAGGGTACCTGTGCATTGGCTTCACATCCTTATCTTTCAGAACATCGTCCTGTAGGAAGTAGCACCTTGCCTGTACGGATACAAGCAGGTTGCCGGGCTTCATCGGGCCTAATCCCTCCGCCTTCTCTGGATAAGTGTGTTTTATTTTCACTATTCTTAATGAAACTAATCATACCCGGATTGTATGAGAGTGTCAATTACTTTTTCAAAATTTTTCTCAACCAGTGGACTGTTTACATTTGCTTGACAAATCAAGCAAAGCGTTCTACATTTTTAGTAATGTAATCACATACGAATAACGCTTATCGAGAGATGGTTGAGGGACTGGCCCGATGAAACCCGGCAACCTGCCGCCTTATAGCGGTAAGGTGCTAACTCCTGCAGAATTCGCATTCTGAAAGATAAGGTTAAGATGATCGTCTACCCCTCTTTCAAATGCAAAGAGGGGTTTTTATTTTTATTTGATAGAAAAACCGACAGAGAGGGGAAATAGAGATGTCTTACCGCACACTTACCGAACAAGAGGCCGTTGAATACGCCCGCAAGATTCCGAGCTTGTTCCCGCAGGACGCCCGGCTTGTCAGCCGTGAAATCGGCGACGGAAATCTGAACTTCGTGTTTCATATCAAAGATGAAGGTCCGTCCGGCAAAAGCATTATTTTCAAGCAGGCGCTTCCCTATGTCCGCGTTATCGGCGATTCCTGGCCGCTTACGCTGGATCGCGCACGCATTGAAAGCGAGGCGCTGATTCTGGAAAATGAGCTGTGCCCGGGGTCCGTTCCACGGGTCTATCACTATGACACCGACTTGGCTCTTATCGTCATGGAAGACCTGTCTGATTATGAGATTATGCGCAAAGGGCTGGTGGAAAGAAAACGCTATCCGAACTTCGCAAAGCAAATCGGAACATTCCTGGCGCGTACGCTGTTCCTGACTTCAGATCTTGCGATGTCCCCGCTTGAGAAGAAGCGGAAAGCCGCTTCCTTTACCAATCCGGAATTGTGCAATATTACGGAGAATTTTGTATTTACGTACCCGTTCCTTGACGATCCGTCCAATGCGTACAATCCGCTCATCACCAATACGGTCCAGCGCATCTGGAGCAACGATGAGCTTAAGCTTGAAGTTGCCCGGCTAAAAGAAAGATTCATGACGCTCGGTCAGGCATTGCTGCACGGTGATTTACATACCGGAAGCATCATGGTGACAGAGCAAGATACGAAAGTCATCGACCCGGAGTTCGCTTATTATGGCCCCATGGGCTTCGATATCGGAGCCGTCATTGCTAACCTGCTGCTCAATTACGCGGCACATGAAGGCCATACGCCGGACCCGCAGGAACGCGAAGCATACCAGGCGTATCTGCTGGAGACGGTATCGGAAGTATGGCGCGTGTTTGAAACTGAATTCCGCACTTTATGGGAAGAGCAGGCGCAGGAGCCTTATGCGAAAACACCGGGATACCTGGATGCCTACCTGCTTGATGTACTGAAAGACGCCGCAGGCTACGCGGGCTGCAAAATGATGCGCCGTGTCATCGGCCTGGCGCACGTCTCAGACCTGGAGAGCATCGCCGATCCGGCGCTGCGTGCCAAAGGCGAAACGCTGGCTCTATGTATCGGACAGGAGCTTGTCCTCCAGCGCGGTACACTGAGCGGCATCGACGATGCCATTAAGCTGATCGCCGCCTCCGCCGTACAAAATTAACAGCAAAAAATACCCGCACAGTCCATAAAGGTCTGTGCGGTTCGTTTCTTTGTTCATTTTTTCGGCATTAACGCGTTTCCTTTGCGCCTTTTCCGTCTTTTTCGTTAATGATGTATACGCAGTTATCGCCGCCGGTCGCCATGCATTGCTCCTGCTCTACCTCGGCGTTCAGCACATTCTCGAACAACGTCTTTTCACAATTGCAAGCGTATGTGTATTCTTTGGCGACGGTTGAAATCGGGCAATTCGTTTCCACAAAAATATATTTGCCGGTTTTTTCATCCTTTTTCAATTCAGCCATGTAGCCCTTTTCGTTCTGCATCTTCACAAGGGCTTCTAGCTTCTTCTCAAAGTTGCTGTCGGAAGGCACAATATCGCGGTACAAATTCTCCTGGCGCTGCTGGCGAAGCTTAAACAGCGCTTCTACCATCTGCGCTCCCTGCAGCTCTGCAATATCATTAAGGAATTCCAATGTCAAATCCTGATAATTCTTAGGGAACATATTATCGGCTTCTTCAGACAGGGAGTACACATTGGTTGGCCGGCCCATCGCCTGGCGCAGCAGGCGCGCCTGGATGAGATTATCCCGCTCCAGCGTATTCAGGTGGCGACGCACAGCCATCTCGGTAATGCCCAGTTCCTGCGCCATATCGCCCACTGTCATCGAGCCTTTCATCTTCAGCATATGCAAAATTTGATTGCGCGTAGAAGAGGATTTGTCTTTATTCATCTTCCCTCACCTTCCTCCTCTATATTGTACCCGATTTTATGAGGTAAGTAAATTTCTATACAATATAATATAAAAACTATAGTGACGATGTTATCGTTTTAGTACAACTCCTGCTTCAAATAATCACGCACACGTACCGGAAATTGTTCAAGATGGGAAAACTGGGCAGCCAACAGGGCAAATACTTCTTGTTTGTCCACACTTGTATAGTTTGTAACCAGCTTTTTGCGCATCGTAACCACTGTCTTTAGTCCGGCTGCCATCTCTTTATCAACCACTCTCTCATCCTCAAGAATATCGACGATATCTTCATAACTGCCGGGATCGCGCATAATAAAACCATCAATTAAGTAATTGCCGACATCGGCTATGGTTTCAAGCGCAATATGCAGTGCGCGCTCAAGCGCCAGCACCGTCAGCGAGTCCGCAGGCGCGCCCGCTCCCTCTTTCACTTTCGGGGCGATATCGGCGAGAACTTGCTCAAGATAGGATAAATGCTCTTCGATTTTTTCCACATTGACCTGGTACATCCGTATGCTCCACTCCTATTTTCCGTTCTTTTTATTTTTTCGTTTTGATGCGATAATTGTAATCGCGAATGTTAGAATAAGCAAAGTGAAAATTGTTACACCCTGCATAATATTCTCCATTTCCATTTTGTTCACTCCTTGACCATTTCAGCCTCTCACCACAGTATACCATGACTCAAAGCAGATACATATGAACAGAAAATCGCCAGGACCGATGAGCCGCAACCCTGACATGAAAATGATGGGAGAAAAGCTGACTTTTGTGGTATGAAGGAAAAGAGAGGAAAGAATGAGGGGAGGATTTCAATGTGGAAAAAGGCGAACGCCTTTTTCTACCCTGGATCTTTTTTCCTCTTCCCTTTCCTTCTTCCTTCATGATTTTCACAGAAAAATGGAACACGTTTGAACGTTGCCGCCCCTGCTCAATTATCATATAATTACATTTGATAAACTTTTTACTATTGTCGGCATATACATGATGATTCCGCCCACGAAAGCATGTTAACATATGCAGTAAATACAACTCACAGGAGGCAAACACATGGCACAACACGGAGACTGGACGTTTCTGTATGATCATACGGAAGAGACAAAAACAAGATACGTAAGCTTTATGGGTGAAGAAGCCCGCCACGATATCGCAATCATTAAAACGAAAAACTTTTACGGCAAGAGTCTGGTACTCAACATTCTGACGCACCGAATGGCGATTCTCGGCCAGAAAGATCTGGATGAGCCGGGCTATTTGGAAGAAGCGTTCAACATAACAGAAGCGGAAGCGAAGGAGTTGCGGGAGTTCCTGTATTTAAGCATCTGATTCCTCTGCATAAGCTGTATGCTTTAGTAGATACTATCCCTATCCTTTATTTATTCACGAAGGAGGGGATTTTTTTGTTTTGGAGAAAAGCGCTGCCGGATAAGAAGGAAGAACAATTTCGCCCGCTGAAAACGGAAGAGAGCGTAATTCATACGCGCTATCCGGAAGAATTCCCGGAAGGTCCGTATGGTACGGCCGCGTTCGCGCACCCGTTCCTGGGTAAAAGTTCGTGGGATACCGGAGAAAAGGCTCAGTCCGCGTTTGCGTATGAATACCGTTCGTTGCATGAAGGCATTCCACGCCAGGATCCCGGAGGACATCCGACGCACGACAACCCTGCGGAGAACGAAGAGCCTATGCTCAATGAAGTAAAAACGGGCACGACTCATGAACAAAGAGAATAGCTGAAAAACGGGCATCCATGTCAGATTTCCTTTTCTGCCATCATGCCCGTTTTTACTCTGTTTACTCTATATGCGCAGGTTGTTTTTCCCTGTTGTCCTTCTGCTCTTTCGGCTTGCCGCGGCGGGAGCGGGGACGGCGCTTATCCCGACGTTTGCCATCCTTGCTTCGGGGCTGCTTCTCGTCCGCTTTATCTGCCAGCTCTCCGTCTTCCAGCTGTTCGATTTCTTCCGTCTCTTCCAAGCGGCTTGCCTGCTTCACTTTCTTTAACAAGAAATATCCGCAGCCGAAATTGCAATATTCTATAATATATTCGTCAAAAAAGCTAATTCGTGCATCGAACGGCGCTTTGCGATTCGTATCTTCGTACAAGCCCTTCAACCGAAGCTGACCGTATCCCCAGTCGCCCACGATGTAGTCGAACTTGGCCAGAACATCACTGTACCGCTCTTTGAATGCTTCCTGGTTGAACCCGTTTTTATTTTCCTCAATCAACTCGTAGACCTGGTCCTGGACCCGTATCACTTCAGTTGCCTCCTCTCCGGCCACCGTAACACTATGGTGGCGCGCGACTCCTATTTTACCACAATTTCTTGCACGGCACACAAAATTCCCACGAAAACTCCCGCCACCTCCGGGCAACCTACAGGATAGGAGGTGGAACAATGAAAAAATTCTTCTCAGTGCTTTCCGCAGTAAGCCTTGCCGTTTCGCTCGCTGCCTGCTCTCCTGCGGCGGATAATGCCCGCACGAATCAGTACCGACCAATGAATGTCGGGCCGAATAACCCGACCGGTACCATAACGGGTTACGATAAATATCACCGTTACAACAATGCTATCGGCTACAACAATGTTGGCGATGGGCGCTACGATACGTACCGTAATGGCATTATTAAAGACCAGACGAACTATCGCCCGAGTGCTCTGCGCGATTCAAGGGACAGAATCATGCGCACACAGGGCATGAATGATCTGGGTGTCAACAATAATGGCCAGCGCATGTATGGCACAGCAGGAACGTATGGTACAACCGGACTGTATGGCACAAACGGTATGACGGGATATAACGCGCAGCAGTATTCTATTTATAAGCCGTACACCCAAAATTACAACGTAATGACACGCAGCAACCAGCCAAACATTGGCTATGCTCACCTCGGTGATAATCAGACAGCTACCGGCCGTACGTACAACGGTACGACTGTGCAGAACCGGACTGCACCGAACAACAGCACACTGTATCAAGGAAGACAGGCCAATTACGATATGGCTACACCAAACGTCTATGTCGACCGCCAGATGCTGGCTTCGGCCGTAGCCCGGGTAGCCAAGCAGGTACCTGGTGTCAAACGCACAACGGTTCTTACAACGGATAACCAGATTTTCGTCGGCTGCGATACTTCCGGCTTAAGCCCGGCTAACGCCCAGAAAACACTGGAGAAAGTGCAGAAAGGCTGCGAAAACGTATCTCCGCGTTACTACAAAGTGTACACAACAAACGACCAAAATGTAATTACAAAAGTACACAACAATGCGATGCAGATGGGTACGAAAACCGACCAGCAGTTCGAACAAATGATTGGCCACCAGGCCAATACCATGCACAAACTGTCGACGAACAACGAGTCGAACAAATCCAGTACCAGCAAGTCCGGTATGCCGATGCAAATGCATCACATGAAGAAATAACGACAAGCCCCGCCGTGTTACGCGGCAGGGCTTGCTTTCGTTATAGCGCTTTAGCAGCCGATTCAACCTGCTCGTGTGCATGATAGGAGCTGCGCACAAGCGGGCCGGATTCAACATGTTTGAAGCCGCGCTTCAACCCTTCTTCTTTCAGCTTCGCAAATTCATCCGGATGGTAAAACTTCTTAACCGGCAGGTGTTTGGGTGTCGGCTGCAAGTACTGACCGATCGTTAAAATGTCAACATCCATACGACGAAGATCATCCATCGTCGCAATAATTTCCTCTATTGTCTCCCCAACACCAATCATGATGCTCGATTTGGTCGGAACATCAGGTTGGAACTCTTTGGACTTGGACAATAATTCCAGCGTCCGGTTATACTTCGCCTTGGACCGGACACGGTCTGAAAGGCGTTCCACCGTTTCAATATTATGATTTAAGATGTCTGGTTTGGCATCCATCACAGTCTTCAGCGCATCCCAGTTGCCCAGGAAATCAGGAATTAATACTTCAATACTACATAAAGGGGCCCGCTTGCGAATCGCTCGAATCGTTTCAGCAAAAATTAATGCGCCGCCATCTTTCAAATCATCGCGCGCTACGGAAGTTACGACGACATGCTTAAGTCCCATCTGCTCCGTCGCTTCCGCTACGCGTTCCGGCTCAGCTAAATCAAGTTCGGTCGGCAGGCCTGTTTTGACCGCACAAAACCGGCACGCGCGCGTGCACATATCACCTAAAATCATAAAAGTGGCGGTACGGTTCGCCCAGCACTCATATATGTTCGGACAGCGCGCTTCTTCACAAACTGTGTGCAGCGTCTTGCCACGCATCATCCGCTTCAACTCTTTGAAGTTCTCGCCCGTATTCAGTTTGATTTTCAGCCACTCCGGCTTCCGTTCTGCCATGAAGCGCTCATCTCCATTCTTTTATCGTTTTCCTTCTTCCCTATTGTAAAAAAGCGCGGCCGGTAAAGCAATTCCAAACGTCTCCGCAATGGGCCATAACCTGTGCGTAAGGCTACGGTTTCCACATATAAAACCAGTTCTGCTGCGCACACTAAGGCGAAGACTTTTCATCTTGGGAGGATGTTATGTGGTACAAAGCATTACTTTTTCTTATTGTTTTAAGCCTGTTCCCGATTTCAATTCCTGCTCATGCCGCCTCTTCCGGAACATCGGAAACAGCAGCCTTATATCGGGAACGGCAACTGCTGTTTGAACACATGCAAGCCATTACCGGCATTCCGTGGTATTACCTGGCAGCGATTGATCAGTATGAGCGCAGCATCCATAAAAATCCAAAGAAGAAAGAGGCCGAAAGAAGCGCCGCTTCTTCTGCACGCAAAATTGGCATTGCCTTCACACCCGAAGTATGGTGTGGCTTTCTTAATCCTAATTCCGATGATACCAATCCGGCAAGCATCGCGTTTTTCGGCGGCCTGGGCAAAGACGGAGACGGGGACGGCAAAGCCAGTCCCGATAATGACCTCGACGCCGTTTATACGATGGCCAGCTATCTAAGCGGGTTCGGTTATACGGAGGACGACATCCGCATCGCACTGTGGAATTATTATGCCCGGGATAGAAACGTAGAAATCGTCTCTGAGCTGGCATCCCTTTACCGCTACCATAACCGTCTGCACCTGGTCGGTAGTGCGTTTCCTGTTCCGCTTCACTATAGTTACAGCTATCGCAGCACCTGGGGAGACCCGCGCGGCTGGGGAGGACGGCGTATTCATGAAGGGACGGACATTTTTGCCGGTTACGGCACACCTGTCCGCGCCACCAGGCACGGCGTTATCGAGACAATGGGTTGGAACCCTTATGGAGGCTGGCGTGTCGGCATCCGCGATATTGATTCGCTGTATCATTACTACGCCCATCTCAACGGCTTCAATAAGAAATTTAAAGTCGGAGACATTGTACAACCCGGGGATATCATCGGCTATGTCGGTAGCTCGGGCTACGGAAAGCCTGGCACCTCCGGCAAATTCCCGCCGCATCTGCATTATGGTGTTTATCGGGATAACGGCAAAGCGGAATACTCATACGATCCGTATCCTTTGTTAAAGCGTTGGGAAAGAGAAGAGTACAAAGCAAAGAAAAAGAAGAAAAATAAAGGAAGTGAGTAAGCCATATGCGTAAATTTCTTCATCTTTCACTTCCTATTCTTGCTTCTGTACTGCTCTCTTTTCTCCTCTTGTTTCCTTCTTCCGGGTCTGCGCTGGAAGACGAGGTATTCATCGAAATCAATAAATCGACCAACCGGCTCACTATTTTTTTAAATGACATTCCCGTCTATGTGTTCCCTGTAGCGACCGGAAAAAACAAAAGCTTGACGCCGGAAGGAGAATTTACAATCGTTACACGAATAGAAAAACCATGGTACCTGCCGAAAAATGTGCCTGGTGGAAGTCCGAAGAACCCGCTGGGCACACGCTGGCTGGGGCTAAACGTACCGGGGACAGGTGGTTATAAGTACGGCATCCATGGTACGAATAACCCTGCCAGTATTGGTCATCATGTAAGCCAGGGCTGCATCCGTATGCAGAATAAAGATATTGAATGGCTTTACCGCAATATTCCGCTCGGTACGCGGGTTGTCATCAAAAGCAATGCACCTCCCCATAAGCAAAAATAAATCTGCCCTACAGATGCAGGGCAGATTTATTCATGTTTTCCTGCAGTAGTATACGAATGCCGGAAGAAAGTTCAGCGGTACATATTTGATGATGATGTCATCGAAAACGACTCGCAGGTATTTGCGCATCTGCAGAGAGAACTGGAACATGATGAAATAGCCACCGGGCTTCAGACAGCTGTGTATCATCTCCATTAACTGCTCGTTTTGTTCTTTGGAAAACCAGGATACGGGAAGCGCTGAAATGATGCAGTCCAACTGTCCGGTATTTTGTTCCTGCAGCACTTCAGACAGCGTAAACGCATCCGCGTATACCGGAACTTGCCGAAATTCCTCCCGCAGGTGATGCTTTAGATTCTCCTCGTTTTCAAACACGATAAGCGATTCGATGGAAGGGCATTTGTGGACAAGCGCCCGGGTCAGCACGCCTGTACCGGCTCCCAGCTCGGCCGCAGTTACAGGACCGATTTCATTAATATGCCTCACGATATGGTTAACAAGAAACCGGGAGCTCGGAATAACGCTCGCAACCTGGAGCGGGGAACGCAGAAAGCTTTTCAGAAAAAGCACTTTATCCATATACGTTTTTCATCCTTTTCTCCAATTTATCGTTAGTTAGCATTGTGTAACTATCGCTTACTTATACGTTATTCTTCTCTTACCCGTTGTTTCAAGATAACCAAACATAACCGTTATACTTTGACCTTCTCCCACGGCTGAAGCACGTGGGATTCTTTCCTGCGAACACCTCGCGTACCGGCAGGAAGTTTTCCCGCAGGCAGAGGCCAGGCTATGGGCAGGCAACACGGCAGGATTACCACGCTTCTGCGCGGGCGAGGTCGTCGCCATCTACGCCGTTCCCCCGGCGATACTTCTTGTTCCAGATCGGTTGTTTGAATACGACGCTTACGTCTGTCACTGGCATCGGATACTTTCTTCGGGCAATATTTTGTGCCCCGTTCACGTCCCGATGCCTCCCGGTCTTTGTCACCGGGCAGAAAAAGTGGCGTGTCCTTGTTTGGTGCCGACCGCCGCAGAACGGACAGTCCTGGCTGGTGTAGGCTTCTCCGGTTTCTTCCACCACCACACCGGCTTTCTTTGCTTTGTAGGTGAGGTACGCCGTAAGCCGGCCATGCTCCCACAAGGAGAGCTGCTGACGGCGGCGCTGGGTGGTTTTTTGCTTCTTCGTTGTGTCTTTCCTGGTGTTTTTCTCGATGCCATCCACCTTGCCGATGACCAGATGGGTCACCTGTTCAGCGAGGAGAAAATCTATCGCCTGCTTTGTCGTCTTATGCAGCCAATCTTTGACTTGAGCGTCGCTTTTCTGCTGGAGGTAGCGCTTGGCTCGAAGATACTTCTTCCACTGTCGGCTTCCTCTCTTGCACCGCGCCATCTTCTTCGCTAGCTCTGCAAGAAACTTGGCGCGTCCCTGTTTGACGGCACGCACCGCACGACCGGAAAGGACGAGCGCTTTGTCTTCTGTGGCCAGGGCGACGCTGTGGATATATACGGCTCCGTAATCACAGCCCCGCCTCGTTAACCTGCGCTCCATTCTGTTCCAGGGTGGCTGCCATGTACTCTATGTCTTTTACCGCCGGCTCGATGGTACGGGTAATGAGTCCATCGAGCAGAACCACATTCTCTTGCGCGCTTTGAACAATCTTCTCTTCTACTTTTCTTTTGGCTGTTTCATATGATGCACCCCCTATCACCAGGCTGGGAAGCAGCAAGATGACAGCAAAAGCTATAATTAATCTGCTTTTAAATGAAATCCGGACAAATCACAGCGTTCTGGAATCGATTTCATAGAGCATAAGAAAACCAGCGGCCATTTTTTCTTGCTTGCAAAGTAAAGCGAAATATACTTTTCCATATCGTAAAAAAAACGCCGCCTATCTCAGGCGGCAGAGGAAAAGGGGGGAGAATATAGGGAGACACTTACTCCTATAACTATTTTTATTCTTCCTCTTTTCTTTTTGTTTTAAACCTTGTGATTCAATTTTTTTCATTACACATAGGAATACTTGTGCAGAATAAGTTTGCTTGCTTCATATGCGCTGTGGAATGACAACTCTGACAGCTGCCCCTTGCCCTCGCACCAGTCGCCTGCAAAAAACACGTTACGGTAGTCAGGTAAATACAGCGGCATGGCTTTCTGGTTCATCGTCCACTTAATTTCCTGAGCAGCGGCGCGCTTCGATACGCGCGGCACGACCAGACGATCGCGCCAACCGGCAAAGTGCTTATCATAAAGCGCTTCAATCTTCTCGTGATACTGCTGGATTTTCTCTTTGTCTTTTAAATCTTCTTCCGTTAGGTAGGCAATGGCCTGCAGCAATTGGCCGCCTTCCGGCACGCACGTTTCATCGTAGTGTGAAATATCGGTGATAAACATTTTGTTCTTTTTATCATAAATGTACGTATATGGCACCTCGATTCGTTTTTCAAGGCCAATATCGTATACGTATACATAACTTGGTTCATAGCTGGAATACTGTTTAATAAAGTGTTCGATTTTTGTACCGCAAACAATCTTTTCCAATTCTTTTGGTGGCATGCAGAAAAGGAATTCTTGCCCTTTGAATACCCCCTGCGTAGTCCGTACAGCTGTAACGCGGCTATTCTCTGCCTCTACCGCTTCTGCCTTCGCTTTCGTTACAATCGTACCGCCGTTTTCCTCGATGACCCGAACGAACTCATTAATGAGAGCCTGCCAGCCTCCACCGATATAAGCCACCGGCTTGTTGGTAGTAAACAGGCGTTGATAATAGTTGAAAAACACATCGGATGGAATCCGTTCAGGCTCACGGGTGAAAAAGTTCGAGGAGGCAAGCGTTAACATCATTTCTCTTACTTCGCCCCTGATGTCTTTTTCATCCATCCATTTCTCAATCGATAAATGCGGATGGCCCTTCTCCATGTGCAGCATTGTTTTAAAAATCTCAAATGTAAACTTAATTTTACTTAAGCTATTTAACACCGAGGTATTGAATAGTCCTTGAATGTTGGCTGGAACGTCCGTTAATTTGTCACCGATATCGTATTTCGCTTTGTTCGGCTCGAAGTCCCGCCAATCGATTTTAATTCCGAGCTCTTTTTCAAATTTGCGCAGCATAGAAGTGTCACGTCCATAGATTGCATGCGCGCCAAAATTAAACGAAAAACCTTTAATCTTTAATGTTACGGCTCGCCCGCCTAGATTACCTCGTTCGAGCACAACCACTTTTTTCCCTTTGTTTGCCAGGTATGCCGCGGCCGATAATCCGGCCAGACCCCCGCCTACGATGACCGCATCATAGAAGGTTGCTTCAGTTGTTTCCATGTGATTAACATCTCCCACTATGCTAGTTAATTTTACACTAGATTGGTGTTGTTTTTATATTACCACCCAAATACGTCATTTTACCTTCTTCAGATTAGTTAGACAATAGGTCATATAGTACGAAGGAAAAGAGAAGAAAGAATGAGGAGAAGATTTTCATGTAGAAAAAAGCGAACGCCTTTTTCTTCCTCGGCTCTTTTCCTCTTTCCCTCTTTCTTTTTTCCTTATTTTCGCAAAAAAAAGACAGCTCCAACCTAAAGAGGAGCTGCCGAAAGGCTAAAGAATATGGTGCTTTGCGACTTCCTGAACCGCTTCGTATTCAATCATAAGCCTGTCAATAATCGTCTGAACCGGTAATATTTGATCGATTTCATGCACGCGTGCTCCCGCGAATACCAGACCGTTTTCCACGTCGCCGTTTACGGACGTAACGAGCGAGTCCAGTGTGCAGAACCGGTAGGAACAGGCTTTCAGGCAATCGTAGCATTTCTCGATTTTCAACTTATTATCGCCGCTAATCGCCTCGGTGAAGCGGTTGCGGATGGCACGGCCCTGAAGGCCGACAGTCGTCTTTACCAGTACGAGATCGTCCGCGCTTACCGTTTCGATATACTTCTGTTTAAATGCGTCCGGCGCGTCGCATTCGACGCTCGCTACAAACCGGGTTCCCATCTGTACGCCGGAAGCGCCCATTTGAATCGCCCGCGCAATATCCGCTCCCGTCATAATGCCGCCGGCAGCGATGACCGGGATGCTGACCGCTTCAATTACCTCAGGCAGAATCTCGAACAACGGCCGGTCCGTTCCCAGGTGTCCGCCCGCTTCAAAACCTTCCACTACGACAGCGGCGGCGCCGAGCCGCTCTGCCAGCCTAGCCAATTTGGCGGAAGAAACAATGGAAATAACGGGAACATCGTATTCACGTCCCCAGGCATACATATCCCGTGAGAATCCGGCGCCGGAAATAATGAAATCGACCTTCTCTTCCATGGCCGCTTTTATCGTTTCCGGAAAACTATTCATTGCAAATAATACATTAACCCCTATATATCCCTGTCCCTTTGTCAACTCTCTCGCCCTGCGAATATGGGCCTGCATCTCTTCAACCGGAATTCCCGTTCCGGAGATAATGCCGATGCCCCCGGCATTTGCGACGGCCGCCGCCAGATTGCTCAGCGAAATCCGTACACCCATGCCCCCCTGTATAATCGGTACGCGCGGTTTCATATGCGCGATTTGTAATTGTGGTATATGCACCCCAATCCCCCCTGTTTCATAGCTCAAACCCCTTATTTAACCCTTGCGAAGCATAGTTTAAACTATATCACACATCAAGTCTAAAAAGTGTTAATTTTTTGGGTCAAATATTATATTCTTTCATACTTGTGTTTAATGATATAATTTTCGTATCATACAGAATAGTATAGAAAGGATTGAAACCATGCTAACGTTTGGAACTATAATGAGACAAAACGCCGGGAAATATCGAAACAAGCCGGCCGTTATCTTCCAAGGCACCATGCGCACATACGGCGAGCTTAATCTTCGTGCCAACCGCCTTGCAAACGCTTTCCTATCTAGAGGTTACAAAAAAGGAGACAAAGTTGCGGTCATGATGAAAAATCATGCCGCCTATGTAGACATCATGGTTGGTCTTGCGAAGATTGGCGTAGTTATCGTTCCGATAAACTACCGTTTGGTTGGTTCGGAGATTGAATACATTATCCATCATTCGGATAGCCGTGCGATCATTCTTACAGCGGAATACGCCGAAGAAATCGGTAAGCTGCTGCCGTCCATGCCGCAGCTTGATACCGCAGTGGCGATAGGAGAAACGAACATTCCTCAGATGCTCGACTATGAAGCATTCCTTGCTTCCGCTTCCGACAACGAACCGGAAGCAGAGGTGAACGAGCGAGATCCTTTCTATATCGGCTATACTTCCGGTACGACCGGCAAACCGAAGGGTGTTGTTATCTCCCACCGTTCCCGTATCCTTACCGGCATGGTTGCCGCTTATGAATATAAAATCGACGAATCGGATGTACACCTCGTTGCCGGTCCGATTTACCATGCGGCACCGTGGATTTTTCTGGTCATGCAGTTGATCGTAGGCGGCACACTCGTCATCCATGAGATGTTCCGGGTGGAGCAGGTGCTTTCGGATATTCAGAAGCATGGCATCACTAATACGTTCCTTGCGCCGACGATGTACAACTTCCTCGTCAATGTAAAAGAAGACATAAAAAGCAGGCACGATCTCTCCTCCATGCGCGTGCTCATCTCGGCCGGGTCACCGCTGCCGACCAAAACGAAAGAAGATATCCTCGCCTTCTTTCCCGGGGCTGATCTGCATGAATTCTACGGTTCAACTGAAAGTGCGATTACGCTCAACATTAAGCCAAGAGACATTCAGCGTAAAGAGCGCTGCGTAGGACAGCCATTCCCGCTTGTCGAATGCGCCATTCTGAATGACGATAAAGAGCCTGTTGCCCAAGGAGAAATCGGCGAATTGTATTTTAAAGCTCCGTATCTGCTTGACGAATATTACAAAAATCCGGAAGCGACGGCAATGTCGTTCTACAATGGCTATTTTACCGTGGGTGATATGGCCATGCAGGATGAAGAAGGCTTCTATTACATTGTAGATCGCAAGAAAGACATGCTGATTAGCGGAGGCGTGAACATTTATCCCCGTGAAATCGAAGAAGTGCTGTATACGCATCCGAAGATTCTTGATGCGGCCGTTATCGGCGTACCTGACCCGGTATGGGGTGAATCGGTAAAAGCGATCGTTGTTCTAAGAGAAGGGGCCGCATTGACCGAAGAAGATGTCATTCGTTATTGCGAAGGCAAAATCGCCAGCTACAAAAAGCCTAAATCTGTTGATTTTATAGACGAACTGCCCCGCAATCCATCCGGTAAGATTTTAAAGACTGTCCTGCGCGATAAGTATTGGCAGGATCAGCAGACAAAAATTTAATATTTCTTTTAGGCTCACCACCAGACTCTGTGGTTAACTTCTTTTTACACAAAGGTTGCTTGGACGGGAAAAGAAGCGGGCAATGGAACGCTTTTACGCGGCTCCCAAGCGGAAGTAGACTCGCAATTCAGCTCGTACCCTCTTTCTTTTCCCTCTTTGCCTTCGTACCACGGACAGGGGAATGTTGAGTCTTATTTTACTCGAATCTCATCGTAAATCAGCGGCGGCCCCTCCACCGCTTCGGGCACAATCCGGTAGGCGTCTTCGATCATTTCTTTGACTTCCGCTACATCTTCCCGGTTGCTGTAAATTGTCACCAGCGGTTCGCCCTTTTTCACGCTGTCGCCGATTTTCTTGCGCAGCACAACGCCAACCGCCAGGTCAATCACCGACTCTTTGGTAGCGCGGCCGGCACCAAGCAGCATCGCGGCTGTGCCGATCCGATCGGCTTGAATGGACGCTACATGTCCTTCCTCACCCGCTTTCACTTCAAACGTATATTTTGCCTGCGGCAGTTTGGACGGATCGTCTACAACAGAAGGGTCTCCGCCTTGAGCCGACAGAAATGTTTTAAATTTCTCAAGCGCATTGCCGTTCCGAATAGCTTCTTCGAGCTGGGTGCGCGCCGTTTCCGGACTGTCTGCTTTGCCGCCGAGATATACCATATGGCTGCCGAGCGTCAAGCACAGTTCTTCTAAATCTTTCGGTCCTTTGCCGCGCAGCGTATCGATCGCTTCCTGCACTTCCAGCGCGTTCCCTACCGCAAATCCAAGAGGCTGGCTCATATCAGAGATAACGGCCATCGTCTTACGACCGACATTGTTTCCGATATCGACCATTGCCTGCGCCAATTCGCGCGCATGCTCCAAATCTTTCATAAACGCGCCGCTGCCCGTTTTGACGTCGAGTACGATAGCGTCGGCGCCGGATGCGATTTTTTTGCTCATAATTGAGCTTGCAATGAGCGGAATCGAATTCACCGTCGCAGTAACGTCACGCAGAGCATACAGCTTCTTATCCGCCGGTGTTAGATTTCCGCTCTGACCAACCACTGCCACCTTGTTTGTATTGACCAGCTCATTGAACTTCTGGTTATCGATTTCCACATGAAACCCCGGTACGGCCTCCAGCTTGTCAATAGTTCCACCGGTATGTCCAAGCCCCCGGCCTGACATTTTCGCTACCGGGATGCCCAGCGCAGCTACAAGCGGTGCAAGCACAAGCGTCGTTGTATCGCCTACGCCTCCGGTACTGTGCTTATCTACTTTAATGCCTTCAATTGCCGACAGATCAATTTGGTCACCGGATTCTACCATAGCCATTGTTAGATGGGTTCTCTCTTCCCGTGTCATATCCTGAAAGAAAATGGCCATCGCCAGTGCGGACATCTGGTAGTCCGGAATCCGGCCTTCTGTATAGCCGCTGATAATAAAATCGATTTCAGATTTGCTCAGTTCTTTTCCATCCCGTTTTTTCTCGATTAAGTCAACCATCCTCATGTGGCGGACCCTCCTTTTTCTTCCTCTACATAAACATACCAGCAATGGCTGCGCTTAACAACGAAGTCGGCGGCGCCATACAGATTTACCCTTTCCGCCTTCTTTTCATACCGAAAGAAAGGCAAAAAAATCCACTGCTCCGCAAAGCAGTGGAAATATAGGGGGAGAAAGAGAGAGAAAAAAATTCTCATGCTAGTAATAGTATTATTCCCCGCTCCCCTTTCGGTTAAACATTTTTATCACTATTCTTGAATTTTTGTGGTATTCATCTGTACGGGCGGTAAAATCGGCGGCGGCTGTACTCCGGGGACTTCACTGCCTACCGGCTTTCCCGTCCCGTCATAGTAAAACTGCGGCACATCACCGACGATCAGCGCATTGGAGATCGGAACTTCTGATTGGACTACCGCAGGTTGTGTCGAGAACGGAATAACGATTTTCACCTTTGTTTCAATAATGATGAACACGGTAATCAGCACCATGTTAATTCCGGCCTGCTGCATTTTCGTATCAAGCTCTACGTGTACATTTCCGTATGGCACAAGCGTTATCGGTAATTCGGGACCCAACTGCGCCAGCAAGTTGCTGCGCAGCGCCTGACCGAGCTTAATCTTTTCTGGTGTCGTCTCCATGTCTTTCAATGCATGCATAACGTTCTCTGTCGATTCGAATACAATGCGTGTGTATTCATTGGAATTAAAGGTCGCTACCTGAACTTTCCCATCTTTGTCTTCTTTAATATCTATCAGCTTTTTAAAATCCGTTTCTTTAATAATTTTTTGATTAATCGCATCATGAATCGCTTTGGTCGCCATCTGTTCTGCACGGATGCGGGCAATCGAATGGAGGACGGGCTCAATGTTTTTTTCGATATAATAGAAAGTCTGAAAGGTAAGCCCAAGAAAAATGAGCAGGGAGATGAGAAACATATATTTTGAAGGGATGGGCGCCCGCACAGACCGGTTACGCAACCTCCTTCTTTTCATCTATCCACCTCCTTGCTGCAATATATGCCTGAGGTGGGGAGGCTAAAACCGAAAAATGCAAAGACACAAACAAGAAGTTAGAAAAGGGCTTTCTCCGCAGCATGATGAAAGCCCGAAGAACATCAGCGTTTCCCCGGGCTTATTACTGCCGTTCTATTCAAGTTTGCCGCTGCGCATCAAACGGGCCTGCTCAATAATAACCGCCGCTTCCGCGCGTGTAATGTATTTCGCGCCGCGGAACGTGTTATCGCTATAACCGCTCATCACTTTCTTGTCAACCAACGCGGAAATGCTGCCGACCGCCCACGGCGGCATTTCGTTAATGTCGACAAACTTTTGTGCCGTATCGATCTTTGCTACATCGAACTCCAGCACACGCGCGATCATTACCGCTGCCTCAGAACGGGTGATGGATTTGCCCGGCAGGAATTTTCCGTTATATCCGGTAATATAGTTCGCTTCCCGGGCGGAAGCCACCTGCTGATAGAACCATTGATATTTCCATACGTCCGAGAAATTTGCTTCTGCATTTTCTTTGTATTTGCCGAACGCTTTATTTATCATCGTGACAAATTCGGCACGGCTTACCTGCTTGCCCGGACGGAATGTACCGTCTTTGTACCCACTGATGATGTTATCTTTCACCAGGCTGTCGACAGCCGGTTTGGCCCAGTAAAAATTGTCGAAATCCTTGAATGTTGCCGCAGAAGCAACAGACGTTATGCTGAGTGCCAATACCGTAGCCAGAGCAAGTTTCACAATTCTTCTCTTCATGATGAAACAACCACCTTTCCTTATTCTGTTTTTATGAATAAAGTCCGGAAAATCCGGATCTTTATTAATAATGAAGCATTCCCACCTATGTAACAGAAAAAATCATGGAAATAAATATATGATATGGAAATTATCATCTCCTATTCTTTTCGAAACATAAAATACGCTTATGGGGGGAGTTTTTAAAAAACAAGACTCTCATGGCTTTTCAGCCGCAACACAGACATGAAAATCATGGGAAAGAGGCTGACTTTTGTGGTACGAAGGAAAAGAGAGGAAAGAAGGAGGAGAGAATTTCAATGGGAAAAAGGCGAAGGCCTTTTTCTTCCCTGGATCTTTTTTCCTCCCTCTTCTCCCTCTTTCTTCATGATTTTCACAGAAAAATAAAAAACCCCCAACCGAATGGCTTTCAGTTGAGAGTTAGTAGCAAATATCTTATGTAGACATATATCCGTATGTACTTACTTCACAATACGCTTAGCTCCTACATAACGGCTTCCCCAATAATATTCGTCATTGACACTGCTGATAGATACACCGCGGCTGCTCGAAGAATGAATAAATTTGCCATTCCCGATATACATTCCCGCGTGCGTAACAGCGGCACGGCTTGAAGTTTTGAAGAATACCAGATCTCCCGTACGCAACTGCGAGCGCGAAACAGGCTTGCCTTTGCTGTACATGGCGCTTGCGGTGCGGGGCAGAGTAATTTTTTGACTTTTGAATACATAATTCAGGAAACCGGAGCAGTCAAAACCGCCCTTTCCGGTACCGCCCCATTTATACGGCGCTCCCAATACGCTTTTTGCTTTCGCTACCAGAGATGATGTGTTGGCCGCAGATGCTTTTTCTGTTCCTACGGGCGCCAAAAGACTGCCCAACGCAATTACACCCGCCATTGCAACCATCAGAATTTTCTTATTTCTCATAGCCTAGTTTTACTCCCTTCGTGCCTACGAGGTTAGTTGACGGGTTAAGAGGATAAGGTCTCTTTCCGTATAAACGGATCCACCCCAGAGTAAATCGTCCCCCGCTTCGCATGATGCGAATTCGGCAAGTAAACATTTTTCTATTAATTGGCCACCTCTATAATAGTTCTGATGTCTTCTGTCTCTTTACAATAACGGTTTAAGTTTATCGAATTCTATCGAAAAAGAGAAGATTTCCAAGAAAATGTTCATAATTTAGACACATCTTAGTGAAATTTTCTGCAACCTGCAAAAATACACTTTATTTTTTGTGAAAATCCTGAAATAAAGAAGGAAGGAGAGAAGAAAAAGGCATTCGCCTTTTTCTTCATTGATACGTAAATGATATATTTCTTTCTATCCACCCTGTTTGACTGTACGCCTTGGCGATGCCAAGTTGTTCAACTTCCTTCTTTGTCACTTCTTTCAGCGGCACGGACACCTCAAATTCCTCTTCAAATGGAAAAGAAGTAAGCTGCACGGTTTTCCGATCAAGCCAACGGGCGGAAATCTTCTCTTCTCCGTTGAAAGTGAACCGCTGCGGAAACCCGTTCCTGTACCAGGAAATTTCCTGCTCTTTTGCTATACCGGGTTCCTGAATACAAATATACAGGGAAAGATTATCGCAGAACTGCAAAAGCGTAAAATGGAAATGCAGAACAGCAGTCTCCTCTTCTCCGATGCCAAGCCGCTCCCTCAAACGCCGCTGCCGCGCTTGTTCGTCCCGTACATAGGAAAGTGCGGTCTCTTCGCTCGTTCCGTCAAAAAAAGACACATAATGCATACTGCAAAGAAGAGCCCCGTATGGACTTGTCTCTTCTACTTCATCTACTCCCTTTCGATAAAAAGACAGTTTAGGGACAAGGGGAAACTCAACAAATGAATACGGTCTTTTGTCTGCATCATTCCAGAACGGTGTATTATCTAAATCAATCCAGCCACGGTCATGCTGGCTAATCCCGTAAAGTACGTCCTCACGCCTGTCTTTACCAATAAAATAGCGTTCTCTCCATCGACGGGCTATCTCACCGGAAGCCAGCGCATGATGATGCTGAGCCACCATTACAAACTTTTCGCCCCGCTCATATACAATCATTCGTTCCTCTCCTTTGCGTCGTGTCTGTTTTTTATTGCGGTACGAAGGAAAAGAGAGAAAAGAACGAGACAATGATTTCAATGGGGAAAAAAGGCGAACGCCTTTTTCTTCCCCGGATCTCATTTCCTCTTCCCCTTCCTTCTTTTCTCATGATTTTCACAGAAAACAGAAGCGTACCGAGAGCAGCCAGCGCTACAAAGGTAACTCTTCTTCACTTTTGCCGCTCTCGGATGCGCCTTTTCTAATCCACCATTGCAGAAGCGGCGGAACAATAAACATGACGAAAAATACGCGAAAAAGTTGATAGCCACTGACCATTGATAAATCGGCATGCACCATGCTGGCCGTTACGCCCATCTCGGCAATACCGCCCGGTGCGGTGCTTAAAAATGCCGTGGTTAATGTCATCGGAGTCCAAAGGGTAAGCAGAAAAGCCAGGAGCAGCGAGAAAAGTACAAGAAAGACGCTGCCAAGCACGGTATACAGTCCAAGCGCCCGTATGCTTTTTAATGTTTGTGGCTTCATCTGCAGTCCAATATGAGTACCAATAGCAAACTGGGACAACAGGACAAGTGTGTGGGGCAAATGCGGTGCTTCTCCGGCACCCACCATGATTACCGCTGCAGTGCCGAGCATCGGCCCGGTCAATGCGGCAGCCGGAAGCCCGATCCTCTTTCCTCCCCAGGCACCGGCTATCACCACTCCGGCATACAGCAAATATTGTTCCCATGAAGCAGGCATCCACGCCGTATCAGGCACAGCCCCTCCCGCTCCGCCTGATGACACCTGCTGTCCTAAGCCATGTACAGTTAAAAACGGCACGAAAAAAATGACCGCCAATACACGAATCGTTTGCATAAACGCCACCATTGTTGCATCTACTCGCTCTGTTTCTTCGCTTAGTACCAGCATTTGTGACAGTCCACCTGGCACACTGCCGAAAACCCCGCTGGCAATGTCTACTCCCAGCCGACGGGCAATAATCACTCCAAGCGATAAGCTAACCAGCACGGTCAGCACGGTAGATGCCAGCATAAAGGGAAGCTGCTGTATAATCTGCAACGCTGTCTCCCGTGTAAACGACGCACCCAGCATATATCCCAACAACAGAAGTGCTGTCTCCCGAAACGTGTACGGCCACATAAGCGTTCTGCGCGTTGCAAGACGCCAGACTGTTACCGCTGCTACCGGCCCGAGAATCCACGGCAGCGGCACACGCAGCACTGTAAAGAGCAGCGCACCGACAAGCGCCACCGCCGCCGCTTCCAGCACAGTAAAGTATGTATAATTTCTTTCCATGCTCCCTCCGCTCCTTTTTTATGATCCTACTTCCTTTCCATGATTTGCGCAAATAAAACCATCATGACCAATCAGCCGTAACCCCAACATGAAAATGACGGGAAGGGCGGCTGACTTTTGCGGTACGAAGGAATCGAGAGAAGAGAACGAGAGGATGATTTCAATGTGGAAAAAGGCGAACGCCTTTTCCTTCCTTGGATCTTTTTTCCTCATCCTCCCCTTCTTTCCTCACGATTTACATAGAAAAAGAACTGTATAGATTCTTTTCTACACAGTTCTTTACAATCATTTTTTTCTGTAATTTTTCTTTGTTTGTCAACAACCCCGTTTTAGGCTCTCCATTCAGCAGAAGAAATTAAAGTTTCATCTTCGTTAACAAGTCCTTTTTCATAAGCCTTTTCGATAATTCTGGCCACATTCTCATAAAGATTAGACTCATCAGGCCTAAATCTTAGTTGAGTTTGTATATGTTCTGAATGAAAACGGGAAATTTTTCTTGAATTTGAATTACTTGTAATTTTACAGTCAGCAATAATTTTTTTGAATTCATCAAAACTCATTGAGGATTGTCCCAGCTTTTTTCCGTTTTCCACGTTTTGTTTTACGCGAGCTACAATCGTTAACTGAGTGTATGCTTTGTATTCTGGGCTTTTAAATACCGAAATCGATCTTTGCATTGCTGCTGATTTTGATGAAATGTTTATCAAATCTT
>Ga0310837_100619_pt1 | contig 22548 bp, 21 predicted proteins | sample SM_ome_5_FD_201315 | JGI IMG/M metagenome (GOLD analysis project Ga0310837, IMG submission 201315) | Sorghum-adapted microbial communities enriched on stacked mutant (SM) sorghum from Joint BioEnergy Institute, Emeryville, California... ...
CCTCGCGCACTTTCGGGAACGTAGCATCCAACCAGACATAAGGAAATTGTCCCTCGAGCGGACGCTCTTTGAATGCCATCACGACTTCGTCGAGTTCCCGGCATATCCGGGATACTTCGCTTTTGCTAATGCCTTTCATGCCCAGGGATTCAACGAGTTCATCGACTTTTCGTGTACTGACGCCGTGTATGTACGCCTCCTGTACAACGGAAAGCAATGCCTTTTCCGCACGCTTCCGGGGTTCAAGCAGGGAGGGGAAATAACTGCCTTTGCGAAGCTTCGGAATGCTCAGATCGAGCGTGCCGACCCGTGTATGCCACTCCCGTTGCCGGTAACCGTTCCGCTGGTTGGTTCTTTCCGTGTTTCGTTCATAACGCTCGGCACCGATCTGGGCCGCTACTTCCGCCTCCATCAAGGAATGTACAAGAACATTCAAGGCTTCCTTTAAAAAATCCACATCACCGTCAGAACCGGACTTGCGTAAAAGCTCCAAAAGTGACATTCTATCTATAGAAGCCACGGTTTGATCCTCCTTCTAAAGTAGAGTTGCGTCACTTTAGTAGAAATCATACCGTGGCTTCCCTTGTCAAGAAGCTCAGTGCAATTTTACACCACTACTAGGGACTATAACCATGCAGTGGCCATTTTGTACGATTTTTCATACAAAACGCCCGCCTTTGAACCACCTAACGATCGTTTTGTATGATTTTTCATCCAAAGTGCCCGATTGCAGTGCAAACAGCATCAAACAGGGGGTCGCCCATCCCCCGGGAAGGGATGCGCTCGACCGGAACCGGCGCCCCGCAACCATCCGGGAACCGAAATTGTCGATTTTTCGCCCAAAAAATCCAAATTCGCATCAAATACGAGGAGAGTCCCGGCAAACTAGTCAAACCTGAAATTCCTGAACTAACGGAGATTCCCGGCTGACCGGTCAAACCTGAGATTCCTGAATAACCGGGGAATCCCGGCAAAACGGTCAAACCTGAACCCCTGGAGCAACCGGAGATTCCCGGCCAACCGGAGACCCCGGTCAACCGTTGGAAATCGTGCACAACAAAAAGAGGCCGAGCGCCCGTATGCATGAATCATGCACAGAGCGCCCGGCCCCCTCCTGTCATCGGGCAAGAAATGCCATGCCACCTGCCCGCACCTGCCGTTGCCTCAACCGAACACCACGGTCTTGTTGCCAAACACGATGATGCGGTCTTCCGTGTACCACTTGACCGCCCGCGCCAGCACGATCCGCTCGATGTGGCGGCCGATCCGCTTCAGGTCCTCCACGTTGTCCCGATGGCTGACCCGCTGCACGTCCTGCTCGATGATCGGGCCGGCATCCAATTCCTCGGTGACGAAGTGGGCCGTGGCGCCGATCAGCTTCACGCCCCGCTCGTACGCCTGGCGATACGGATTGCCGCCCACGAAGGCGGGCAGGAACGAATGGTGGATGTTGATGATCCGGTTCGGATAATGCGAGATGACTTCGGGCGAAACGATCTGCATGTAGCGGGCGAGCACGACGGCATCCACCTTGCCCTGCATCAGCTCAAGCTGTTTCGCCTCGGCTTCCTTCTTCGTCTCCGGCGTCACCGGCACGTGATAATACGGGATGCCGAACGATTCCGTCAATTCCCGCATGTGCGGGTGGTTGCTGATGACCATGGCGATGTCCGCGTCCAGGTCGCCGGCTTGCCATTGCCACAGCAGTTCCAGCAAACAGTGGTCTTCCCGCGACACGAAAATGGCCAGACGCTTGCGCACGTCCGCACGGTACATTTTCCACGTCATGTCGAACGCCGCCGCCGTCTCGGCGAATTTCGCCTCCAGTTCCGGCAAACGTTCGGCCAGCCGGTCCAGGTCAAATTCGATGCGAATGAAAAACATGCCGCCCGACGGGTCCATCGTATATTGGTCGGATTGGACGATGTTGGCCCCGTGTTCGTAAAGAAACCGCGACACGGCGGCCACGATTCCCGGACGGTCGGGACAGGAAATGAGCATGCGCGCCCGGTTTTCCCGGTTTTCTCGTTTGTTTTGCGTGTTGCTGACAGGGGTCATGCCTGTTTGTAGCCTCCTCCGGACAGCCAGACGGTGATCCGCTGGTTGATTTGTTCCTCGCTCAGCCCGTCCGGCAATACGTGATGTTCCTTGATTTGATCATACAGGCGCTCCATCGGTTCCCGCGGGTCGGCCTTGCGCGCCTTGGCGTCGTTTTTCAGCACGTCCCAGGTTTGCAGGACGAACTCCCGGTGATGGGTGCCTTCCTTCTTCATGAACGCGTCGATCCGTTCCACATCCTCGAGGAACGACGCGTCGAACCGTTCGGCCACCTTGCCCGACAGAAGGGCGATTTCCGCTTCGTACATCGGGCGCTCCTGCCCTTTGACCCGGCCGATCCACGGCGTTTCCAGAATGAACGGCAAATGCCGCAGCTTCTCGTGTTCGACCACCCGCCTGATCGCCTCGAAGCCGATGTAGCCCGAGCCGATCGGGGTATGCCGGTCTTTGCCGGAGCCGCGCGGGTTTTTGCTGTCGTTCAAATGGATGACCGCCAGCCGGTCCAGGCCGACGATCCGGTCAAACTCCTGCAACACGCCGTCCAGATCGCCCACGATGTCGTAGCCGGCGTCGTGCACGTGGCACGTGTCGAAGCAAACCGTGAGCCGGTCGTTGTTCTCCACGTTGTCCATGATCGCCGCAATTTCCTCGAAGGTGCGGCCGATTTCCGTGCCTTTGCCCGCCATCGTCTCGAGCGCGATGTTGACGCCGGAATCCTCCGTGCCCTTGAGCACTTCGTTCAGGCCTTCGGCGATGCGCTTGATGCCGTAATCCAGGTCTTTCTCCGTATACGCGCCGGGGTGCAGCACGATGTTTTTGACGCCGATGTAGGCGGTGCGGCGGATTTCCTCCTGCAGAAAATCGACGGCGAGTTCAAACGTGTTGCGTTTGTAGGATCCGAGATTGATGATGTACGGCGCGTGCACGACGATCTCGCCGATGCCGTGTTCGGCCATTACCGCTTTGCCTTCTTCGATGTATTGCTCCTCGATCGGCTTCCGCTTCGTGTTTTGCGGCGCGCCGGTGTAGATCATGAAGCTCGTCGATCCGTATCCGATCGCTTCGTTGGCGGCGTTGAGCAACCCCTTGTCCGAAAAAGATACGTGCGAACCGATTTTCAACAACCTGTTCAAACCCCTTTCCGCCCAGCCTGGCATGCTTTTTATTCTAACATATTCGCTTCTGAAAATCTTTCATATTTTGCGGCCTGCCGCGGCGTGCATTATAATGGAACATGACAACAGGGATGGAGGATGCCAAGCGATGAACGGCGCGTTCAACTGGTTCATTTTTTTCTGGGTGTTCATCATGCTCGGATCGATGGCCATCGGCGGATATTTCATGTTCCGCAAGTTTTTGAAACTGCTGCCCATGGCCGACGGCAAATCGAAACTGGACTGGCAAAACTACTATGTGGAACAAAGCCGCCATCTTTGGACGGAGGAATCCCGCGCGTTCCTGGACAAGCTCGTATCCCCCGTGCCCGCGGCGTTCCGCGATGTTGCCAAACACTCCATCGCCGCCAAAATCGGCCAGCTGGCTCTGGAAGAGAAAGCGTCCGAAGTGACCCGCGACCTGTGCATCCGCGGTTACATCATGGCCACCCCGAGCCGGGACTACAAATTCCTGATGAAGTTCCTGAACGAAGAGCAAATTGATGTGACCCCCTACAAACACCTGCTCAACAAATAGGCGCCTCCGGCGGCCGTTTCGGCCGGTTTGCCGGAACGGCGCCTTTTGTTTTCCCGCCCTCGCCCCATTCAGCCGCCGGACGGCCCATGCCGGACAAAAACGCCGGCACCGGCCCCCTGTCCTTCCTTTCCCAACCGGAAAAAGCGGCACCCCCCCGGGCAAACGCCCTTTTTTTGCGCATCCTATTTCTGCGGCGTCCAAACGGCGCAAGGATTTCCGCCTTCACCAAAAACCTCTTTATCATTGTGATACATTTTTTTTATGGGATAACATCTCCCCGTAAATGTTTTTTTATGATAAGATGCAAAAGTAACTTTTGATGTCAGGATTTCATTTTATATATTCCTCCAGAACAGGACGGTGTTCGATCATGTCTCTCACCATCATTTCGGATCAAAGCCTGGCCCAGGCCAGAAACTACGTGGAGACGGTTTTTGAAACGGTCAAGCGGAGAAATCCCGGCGAACCCGAATTTCATCAAGCCGTGAAGGAAATTTTCGATTCGCTCATCCCGGTGTTGGCCAAGGAACCGCGTTTCATCAAGGAAGCCATCCTTGAGCGCATCGTGGAACCGGAGCGGATGATCATGTTCCGGGTGCCGTGGACCGATGACCAGGGCAACGTGCAGGTCAACCGCGGATTCCGCGTGCAGTACAACAGCGCCCTCGGCCCGTACAAGGGCGGCATCCGTTTCCATCCGTCGGTCAACGCCAGCATCATCAAGTTCCTCGGCTTCGAGCAAGTCTTCAAAAACGCGTTGACCGGGCAGCCGATCGGCGGCGGCAAAGGCGGATCCGACTTCGATCCGAAGGGCAAATCCGAGCAGGAAATCATGCGCTTCACCCAAAGCTTCATGACCGAGCTGTACCGCCACATCGGTCCGGACGTCGACGTGCCGGCCGGGGACATCGGCGTGGGCGGCCGCGAGATCGGCTACATGTTCGGCCAATACAAGCGCATCCGCGGCGGCAACGAAGCGGGCGTGCTCACGGGCAAAGGCGTCGCCTATTTCGGCAGCCTCGGCCGCACGGAAGCAACGGGTTACGGGTGCGTCTATTTTGTCAAAGAAATGCTGAAGGCGAAAAACGAAACGTTCGAAGGCAAGACGGTCATCGTGTCCGGTTCCGGCAACGTGTCGACGTACGCCATCGAGAAAGCCCAGCAACTCGGCGCCAAAGTGGTCGCCTGCAGCGACTCCAACGGCTATGTATACGATCCGGAAGGCATCAAGCTGGACACCGTCAAACGGATCAAGGAAGTCGAACGCAAGCGGATCAAGGAATACGTGCAGGAACATCCCAATGCGGTCTACACGGAAGGATGCTCCGGCATCTGGACGATTCCTTGCCATATCGCCCTGCCTTGCGCAACGCAAAATGAAATCGACGAGCGTTCCGCGCAAACGTTGGTGGACAACGGCGTCATCGCCGTCGGGGAAGGCGCCAACATGCCCTCCACCCTCGAAGCGATCGAAGTGTTCCACAAAAACGGCGTCCTGTTCGGGCCGGCCAAGGCGGCCAACGCCGGCGGCGTTGCCGTATCGGCCCTGGAAATGGCCCAAAACAGCATGCGCCTCGTTTGGACGTTCGAAGAAGTGGATGCCAAACTGCATGACATCATGGTGAACATCTACAACCAAAGCATGAAGGCATCCATCGACTACGGCGATCCCGGCAACCTGGTGCTGGGCGCGAACGCCGCCGGATTCCTCCGGGTCGCCAACGCCATGATCGCCCATGGCATCGTCTGACGCGACGTTGTTCGAACTCGCGCCAGATCCGGATGCGGTGAAATTGGCGCCTGCAAGATCCCCCGGCTTTCCGGGGAAAGGAATCGCGGCGCAACAGGCCGCCAATGCGCTCCAACTTTCGGTTGCAAGGTTCGGTTGCGGCAACATCTCCCTCCATGTTTGGTGTTTTGGGGAATCCGGAGGAATGTGCCGCAATCGCCCTCCATCCAACCTTTTGGCGTTTTGGGAGATGCGCGGTGCAGGACACCGCAAATGTTGAACGGGTTACGGGAAACAGACCGTAACCTGTTTTTTTCCCAAAAAAGGACACGCAGCCGGTTCGCCGCATGAATCGCGCCGCGACTTCCGGCTTACGCATTTTCGGCCTGTTTCCCGCCGCCCATCAACCGGTCGAGTTCCCGCTCCACTTCCGCTTTGACCACACCCCAGAGCATCGTGAACGCATGCCGGTAACCGCGGCACAGGTACTCCGCCGTCAGGCCGAGCTTGGCCCGCTCCTGGCTGAACACCTTGATCCCCGCCAGCCGCAGTTGCCTCCGGACATGGTACAATTCCAGCGACACCCGATCCTGCAACGCGTGAAGCTGCCGGATGTACAGCCGGTTCATCTTGGCCCGCGATCCTTGCAGCACGCGGATATCGTGCGCGAGAACGTCCAGCACGATCGGCAGGATGATCGACCGTTTCACCAATTCGGCTTCCTCTTCGGTTCTCTCCATGGGTGCGCGGCTCATCTGTGCATCGCCTCGGTTCTCACCAATTTCCACAAAAAACAAGAACATCTGTTCGCATTTTTTATTATAACCGCGTTCCTTCCTTTTATGCAATCCCGCTTCACCCATGTCTCCTTTTGCGGAATCCCGTTTCTTTTTTCCTATTTAAATATGGCCATCAAAAAAGGCAACCGCATCGCGCAGTTGCCCGGAAATGGCGTCTGTCAACCTTTCTGGTCGATCAACTTTGGAACTTGTCGCACGGAAAGCTTCATTTCACTGCCGCATAACGGGCATGCAGGTTGCTCGAGGAACGACAAATCCTGCCGCATCCATCCCTTGCACGAATCCCCCGTACACGTCCACACTTCGGCTTCCATCAGCTTGACTTCATCGTGATGGCGGCCTTTCTGGTACGCATACCCGCTGCTCAACTCCCACCCTCCCTTCCTCTCCCGCCGGGATTTTTTCCCAAAAAACTGGATAATGCACGAAGGCACTCCGCTCACCCGGCGGAATGCCCGTCAAGAACACCATACCATTTTTGGAACCCATTGTCAATCGATCCCTCGTCAAACCCCGGCGTACGCCATGAACCCGCCGTCCACCGGCACCGTGATCCCCGTGACGAAGCCCGCGGTAGCGTCATCCGCCAGCCACAGCAGCGTGCCGAGCAGGTCTTCCGGATTTCCGAAGCGCCGCATCGGAGTATGGGCAATGATTTTGCGGGACCTTTCCGTCAGCGTCCCGTCTTCGTTGGTCAAGAGCCGCCGGTTTTGCTCCGTCAGGAAAAAGCCCGGCGCAATCGCGTTCACCCGGATGCCCGCATCGGCAAAATGGACGGCCAGCCATTTCGTGAAGTTCTCGACGGCCGCTTTCGCCGCGCTGTAGGCGGGCACCTTCGTCATCGGCTTCGGCGCGCTCATGGAGCTCATGTTGATGATGGTGCACCCCTGCCGGCCGAGCATTTGCCGGGCGAAGATTTGTGTCGGGATGAGGCTGCCCATGATGTTCAGGTCGAACACGAACGAAAACCCTTCCTTGTCCAGGTCAAAAAAGGTCACCACCTCCGGATTCGGCAAATCGTCCGCCTTGAACGTTTCGTGGGTGGTGATGCCCTTCGGATGGTTGCCGCCGGCGCCGTTGATCAGGATGTCGCACGGCCCGAGTTCCGCTTCCACCCGCGCGGCCGCCGCTTTCACGCTGTCCGCGTCGAGCACGTCACAGGAGATGGCAATGGACGTGCCCCCCGCCGAACGGATGGCGGATGCAACGGCTTCCCCTTTTTCCGCGGTCCGGTTCAATATGGCCACCTTCACGCCCTGCCGCGCCAGTTCTTTCGCCATCGCCGAACAAAGCACGCCGCTGCCGCCGGTGACGATGGCAACCTTGCCCCGCAAATTGTCATGGATGGGCAGCATTACCGCCCACCTCCCTTTTGGAGACTGTCCCAAATGCCCCACAAATACATGATGCCGAGCGCACGGTCGTACAGCCCGTAGCCGGGGCGGCATTGCTCGTCCCAGATGTGCCTGCCGTGGTCCGGACGGACATAGCCGGCAAACCCGCTCTCGTGGTACGCCTTCACCACTTCCACGATATCCACGGATCCGTCCCTGGCGCGGTGGCTCGTTTCGATGAAGTCCCCGTTGCCGTACACCCGGACGTTGCGGATGTGGGCGAACGGGATGCGCGGCGCGAATTCGCGGATCATCGCCGGCAAGTCGTTGTCCGGGTTGGCGCCGAGGGAACCGGTGCAGAAGCAGATGCAGTTCGCCGGGCTGTCCACCAGTTGGAGAAGGCGGCGAATGTTGTCCCGGTTCGTGATGATGCGCGGCAGGCCGAATACGGAAAACGGCGGGTCATCGGGGTGGATGGCCATTTGGATGCCGTGATTGGCGGCCACGGGCACCACCTGTTCGAGGAAATATTTCAGGTTGTTCCACAGGTCTTCTTCCGTGACGTTTTTGTAGGCTTCAAAAAGCTCGGACAACCGGGCCAGCCGCTCCGGCTCCCAGCCGGGCATCGTCAGCTCGGGATTGCCGGCGATTTTGCGCACCAACTCCTGCGGATCGATGCCGTCGATGCGCGATTTTTCAAAAAAGAGTGCCGTCGATCCGTCTTCCATCGGTTTGGCGAGATCGGTGCGGATCCAGTCGAACACCGTCATGAAGTTGTAGGTGATCACCTTGACGCCGACCGCCGCCAGCTTTTCGACCGTGTTGATGTAGTTTTCGATGTACTTGTCCCGCGTCGGCCGGCCGAGCTTGATGTCCTCGTGGACGTTGACGCTCTCCACCACGTCCAGATGAAACCCGTATTCATCGGCCCATTTTTTGTACTGCAAAATTTTCTCCATCGGCCATTCTTCACCGGCTGGCACGTCATGCAGCGCCCACACGATCCCCTCCACTCCGGGAATTTGCCGGATTTGCCGCAGGGTGACGGTGTCGTTGCCCGCCCCGTACCAGCGAAAGGTCATTCTCATCGGCATGGTTCCTCCTTGGTATTGGTGCCCCGAACCGGGGAAACATAACGTTGTCGGACAGATTCCGGTCGATGGATGTCCGGGTGACCGGTCCAACGGGTTGCCAGACGGCCGGACGGTTTGCGTTGCCGGACCCGGATTGCCTGACGAAACCGGTCTGCCGCCTACGGACAAAAATAGTGGGAATGGCGGTTTTCCAGCCGGCGCAGCACGTCCCCCATTTTGCCGATGTGCGCCATCAGCAGCTTCGCCGTCCGCTGTTCATCCCCGCTTTCCACCGCTGCCAGCAGCGCCTCGTGCTCTTTGAGGATGCGGGTTCCATCCCGGTCGTCCAACAGGGACAGGAAACGGACGCGATTCAAATGGGCCCGCATCTGGTTGATGAGCAGGAGCAACGTTTCGTTGCCGGTCACGCCCATAATCAGCCGGTGGAACTGCTCGTCATGGCGAAAAAAGGCGGGCAGATCACTTTCCCGGGCGGCCTTCTCCTGCGCCTCGAGGCACGCCTCGAGCCGTTCGCGCACCGGCTGGTGGCGGTCCGGATCCCACAGCTTCGCCGCCTCCCGGAAGGCGCCCGTTTCCAGTTGCTCGCGGATGAACTGGACTTCCATCACTTTGCGCACCGAAATGAGCGTCACCCGGGTGCCGCGCTGGGGCAGCACGTCCACCAGCTGTTCGTTCGCCAGCAGGCGGATCGCCTCGCGCACCGGCGTGCGGCTGACGCCGAGCCGTTCGGACAGCTCGTTCTCGTAAAGCATTTGCCCGGGCACAAGTTCCAGGTTGACGATTTGCTCCCGAAGCCGTTCATAAATGTGATCCCCGAGGGACTGGCGGCGGGTGACGAGGCGGGTTGGATTCGGCTTTTCCATGTTGCACCTCCCGGCGCGCGTACTTTATCGGAAAAACGCTCCTTGCCGGATCCCACTGAAAAAGCACACATTCGACATGCCTTGAAATCATTCGGATTGTCTTCGAGTATACTTGCATACTTGTATACAAGTCAATGGCGAACAGAAAAACCCCGGAAACCGACTTGCGGATTTTCGGGGTTTCGCTTGGATAGGCCCGGTGGGGCTCGAACCCACGACCTGATGATTAAGAGTCACCTGCTCTGCCAACTGAGCTACGGACCTGAGAACAGAAAATATAATAGCACAAATGCGAAACGAATGACAAATGAAATTTTTTGAGAGAGAATAACGGAAGTTTCTTCCCTTGTTTGCCCCAAAACGCTCACGCACGCTGCTTTCCGCCGAAGGCATACCGGACAATTGGGCCCGGTCGCGCACAAACCGGTTGAAGCGTGCGCATTCGTTCCAAATGCGAACACAACACAAAATTTTCTTGATATTCCCCTCACGTCCGGCAAAGTGTGATACGATGAACGAAACCTATCCATTGAGGGAGAGATTTGAACAGGATGAATAAAAAGGCATGCCGGATTGTGTTTGCATGGATTCTGGCGGGGATGCTGCTTTTCCAGGCAACCGCTTTTGCTGCAGATGCAACGACGGCACAACAAAAGTATGATGAATTGAAGGCAAAGGGCATCTTTGCCGGATATGCAGACGGAAGCGCCGGACTCGACCAATCGATGAACCGCGCCCAGTTTGCCCGGGTTGCCGCGCTGATCCTCGGGCTGGAAGGCATCGGATCCCCCGATACCAAAGTGGTAACGGAAAAACCGTTCGATGACGTACCCCTCAACCACTGGGCCGTGGAAGAGATTTCCGCTGCCAAGGAAGCCGGCATTATCGCCGGATATCCCGGAGGCACGTTCAATCCAAACGGCAACGTAACGATTGAGCAGCTGGCCATCGTCTTCGTCAAAGCGCTCAACCTTGAGCCCGTCGAAGGCGCGGAAGTGGAGGGAGCATCGGAGTGGGCGGCCGCATACGTCCAGGCCGCCATTGATGCCGGGCTTATCCCGGAACAGAAAGACTATACCGCTCAGGCCCTTCGCGAAACGATGGTACACATCGTCTATGAAAGCGAAACGCAGATCAGGCAGTATCAGCAAACGCAAAGTACGGACTCCCCGGAGGAGACCGCCGGTGAAGAACAAACGGACGGGGACTTGCCGGAAGAAGAGAGCGGGAACGAACCGGAACCGATCATTCTTCCGCCGTCTTCCTCACCGCCGTCCTCTTCACCGTCGCCGTCCAGGCAGGCGCTCAATCTGATCAACGGCACGGTCGGAACGTGGACCGGCGTCAACGAAACGACATTCGCCACCGCCGGCGTCACCGGCGTCACGGCCGCCAACCTGGCCGACGTGCTCGACGCGCTGGAGGAGGACGGCGGAGCACCCTGGACCGCCACGCAAATCCAATCAATCGTCAACGCCGTGCTGTCGGAGCTGGCCGCCAAACAGGCCGCCCTCGATGCGATCAACGACGCGGCGGAGGGCATGGACTGGACCGGCATTAACGAAACGACCTTCACCGCCGCCGGCGTCACCGGCGTCACGGCCGCCAACCTGGCCGACGTGCTCGACGCGCTGGACGAAGACGGCGGAGCACCCTGGACCGTCACGCAAATCCAATCAATCGTCGACGCCGTGCTGGCGGATCTGGACAGCCAAACGCCCCTCGCGTTGATCAATGCCGCTTCATCCTCCGGAGATTGGATCGGCATTACCGCCGGCACGTTCGACGATGCGGGCATTGACGGCGTAACGGCGGACAACCTGTACTACGTCCAGGCCTGGCTGGAAACCGCCACGCCGCCTCCTCCGAGAACGGCTGCGGAAATCCAGGCACTCGTGGACGAGGCCCTCGGGCAAATGGCGGTTGAAGCCATTTACGACTGGCTCCGGGGCATGGGCGACGCACCGACGGTCGCCGTTTTCGAACAAGCGGGCCTTGTCGGCGTGGATCATGACAACATCGAATTCATCCTGGAGCAACTGGAGTGGGCGTACATGGAGTCCCAATATCCCTTCGCTGCGCCGATGTCCACCAAAGACGACCTGCAGAATGTGATCGACGCTTACAACGTGGGATAAGCAAAGGCGGGAAGCCGCGGCGAATTTCGCCGCCCATCCGACGGTTGACACGAAACGGTGAACGGGAGGCCCTCCCTTCACCGTTTTTTTGTCCGGTTGGAGAATGCCTGGCTTCAGACGAACCCGCCCCGGCCGGGATCGGCACGTCCCGCACGGGCGATGGCCGAAATTGCCGCAGCCGCATCCCTTCGCTCCGATGTCCTCCTGCCCGTGAAAAAAGGCTTCTGCCGGGTTCCAACTACCCGGCAGAAGCCTTGCTTGACTGGCAGACGCCTCCACACCGGCTCCTGAATTACAGCCGATAACCAAGCGGCATGGCGTCCCCGAAGGCGCCGAAATTTTCGCGGAACCGCAACGCCAGTTCCCGCGCGGCCCGGTCGTACGCCTCCGGGTCTTTCCACGCCCTGCGCGGCATGAGCAGATCGTTCGGCACGCCTGCCACTTCCTTCGGCACGGCCAATCCGAAATGCGGGTCGGTCTCGAACGCCCCACGCTCGATGGTGCCGTCCAGGGCCGCACTCACCATGGCGCGGGTATACGCCAGGCGGATGCGCTCCCCGACCCCGTACGGCCCGCCGGTCCAGCCGGTGTTGACCAGATAGACGCGTGCGCCGTTCCGCTCGATTTTCCTGCCCAGCATGTCGGCGTACACCATCGGATGGCGGGGCATGAACGGCGCATTGAAGCAGGCGGAGAAGACCGCCTCCGGTTTCGTCACGCCCCGCTCCGTACCCGCCAGCTTGGACGTGTAGCCCGACAGGAAATAGTACATCGCCTGATCCCGCGTCAGCCGGGCGATCGGCGGCAGCACGCCGAACGCGTCAGCCGTCAAGAACACGATCACTTCCGGGTGGCCCGCAACGCCCGGAATGACGGCGTTATCAATATGCTCGACGGGATAGGCGGCCCGGGTGTTTTCCGTGAGCGATTCGTCATCGTAATCGGCATCCCGGTCCTTCTCGCCGACCACAACGTTTTCCAGAATGGCGCCGAATTTGATCGCGTCAAAAATTTGCGGCTCCTTCTCGCGGGTCAGATGGATCGTCTTGGCATAGCAGCCGCCCTCGATGTTGAAAACGCCGCTCTCCGTCCACACATGCTCGTCATCCCCGATCAGCTTCCGGGCCGGATCGGCGGACAGCGTCGTTTTGCCGGTGCCGGACAGCCCGAAAAACAGCGCGACGTCGCCGCGTTCCCCCACGTTGGCCGAACAATGCATCGGCAGGACGTTGCGGTCGGGCAGCAGGAAGTTCATCACGCTGAAAATCGATTTTTTGATCTCCCCCGCGTACTCGGTGCCGCCGATGAGGACGACCTTTTTTTCGAACGAAATGACAATGAACGTTTCCGACCGCGTGCCGTCCGCGGCGGGATCGGCCTTGACGCCGGGCAGGGCGTAGACGGTGAACCCGGGTTCAAACGCCGGTTCGCCTTCGGCGGGACGGATCAGCAGTTGATGCGCGAACAGGCTGTGCCACGCAAATTCGGTGATCACCCGGACGGGCAGGCGGTAACCCGGATCGGCCCCGGCGTACCCGTCAAACACATAAAGCTCCTTGTCCTGCGCATAATCCAGCACTTTGCGGTACAACCGGTCAAAATGTTCCCCGGAAATCCCCCTGTTTTCGCTTCTCCAATGGATTTTGCCTTCAACGGACGGTTCCCGCACAAAAAAGCGGTCTTTCGGGGAACGTCCGGTGAACGCCCCCGTCGTCACGGCCAGCGACCCGACGGAAGTGAGCCGGGCTTCCTTCCGGACGATGGCCTCCTCCACCAGCACGGCAACCGGCAAGTTGCGTTTCCAGTTCAAAGCTGTTCATCTCCCCGCATGATCGTTTACGGTATGTATACGCATTCAAGACAACGTTTTTTTATAACCATTCGCCAAGCCCCGCGCCTTTTGGACCATTGCCGGTTTTGCCGAAGCCCGTCATCCGGTCTCCCCCTTTTTGTCTCTTCTTGGAATGATTGCACCTCCATCATAATCAAAATCGATTCTTATTAAAAATATAAATTAATTATTACTTTAAATGCGTTTTCTGCATAAGAAAAACCGGGACAACGACATCCTTCGTCCTCATTCCCCTTGAAAACAAGGCAGTCATTCAGTAAAATGGGCATTAGCACTCTGTAATGTTGAGTGCTAACAACTGATCGGGATCGCGGCAAAACGCAACAAAATCGGGGGAGGTGAAGGCATCCGGGACAACCGCACCAAACTTAACCGCTTCCATGCCAGGATCACATCCGTTTTCGCAGTATTGCATCCATGTCTCCTCACATATCTATCAAACAAAACGGGAAGTCGACGTTAAACGAGTGATGATCCGCCCGCGGGTCAGAAGGCTGATTTAATGGAAACTTCTTTTTTTGTTTCAAAGGAGGAGGATGTACTCATGCAAGCGCTGCTGCTCGCTGGAGGATTGGGGACGCGCCTGCGTCCGCTCACGGAAGATTGGCCGAAACCGATGGCGCTCCTGGGCAATCGGCCGTGGCTGGAACATTTGATCGTCATGCTGAAACGGCAGGGCGTGGACGATATCGTTCTGGCAGTGAAACATTGCCCCGAGAAAATCCAGCAATATTTCGGTTACGGGGACAGGTGGGGCGTTTCGATCCGCTACGTCGTCGAACGCACCCTGCTCGGAACGGCCGGCGCCATCAAAAACGCGGAATCGCTGCTTCAGGATCGATTCCTGGTGTTCAACGCCGACATCGTCCAGACGTTCCATTTGCGACCGTTCATCGAAGGACACGTGCGCCGCGGCGGAGGGGTGTCGATCTGCCTGACGGAAGTGGAAGATCCGTCCCAATACGGTGTGGTTGAACAGGATGCCGACGGGCGAATCCTGCGATTCGTGGAAAAGCCTCGTCCGGAAGAAGCGCCTTCGCGGAAAATCAATGCCGGCATCTACATGCTGGACAAAGCGGTGCTGGCCGACATTCCCGCCGGACGGGAAGTGTCCATCGAGCGGGAGATGTTCCCCGGCTGGATCGGCAAAGGCGTGCCGGTTTACGGCCACGACACCGAAGGGTACTGGATGGACATGGGCACGACAAAACGTTACCGGCAAGTGCACCGCGATCTCCTGGACCGCAAGCTGGAATTGCCCATGACTGGAACGGAAGTCAAGCGGGGAGTCTGGATCGGGGAAAACAGCGAGGTGCATCCGGGCGCGCTCATCGTTCCGCCCGTGCTGATCGGCGACCGGGTCACCATCGGCGAGAAGGCGGTCATCGGGCCATACACGGTCATCGGGGACGACTGCCGGATCAAGAGCGGCGCGCGCCTCATGGAATCGATCCTGTGGAACCGCTGCACGGTGGAAACGAACGCGGTCCTGAACAATTGCATTTTCGGGCACGGCCTCACCATCGGCACCCGCCACGTCATGCATGAAGCGGTCATGAGCCGGATCGGGGTGAGCTACGCATGACCACCATCGCCTACGTCAGCACCTACGTGCCCCAGAAGTGCGGACTCGCCACCTATACCCATCATCTGCGCCAGGCCGTCAACGGGGCCAAAGGTTGGACGGAAAGCGACCCGGTCGTCGTCGTGACGCGGGAACCGTCCGGCTGCCAATCCGACCCGCTGCTCTGGCCGCTCGACCGCGACGATGCCGCCTCCTATGCCGCGATGGCCCGCCATATCAACCTGTCCGACGTGGACGTGGTCAGCCTGCAGCACGAATTCGGCATTTTCGGCGGAGAAGCCGGAAACTACGTGCTGGCCTTCGTCCGTGAACTGGAAAAGCCGCTCGTCACCACGTTCCACACCGTTTTCGAAAAGCCCGAACCTCCCTATGCCCCCATCCAAAAAGAAATTGCCGACCGAAGCGACAAAATCATCGTCATGAACCGCAAAGGCATCACGTTCCTTCGCGACGCCTACGACATTCCCGCAGAAAAGATCGCCCTGTTGCCCCACGGCACCCCGTCCCCGGAAGGCACGGACCGGGACGTGCTGCGCCGGGAACTGGGCTGGGAAAACCGGCACGTCATCATGACGTTCGGCCTGCTGAACAGAGGCAAAGGGGTCGAGCGCATCATCGGCGTCCTGCCGGAAGTGGTGCGCCGGGTGCCGAACGCGCTTTACGCCGTCATCGGCCAAACCCATCCGGAAGTGGTGAAACATGAAGGCGAAGCCTACCGGGAGGCACTGAACCGGCTCGTCGCGCGGCTCGGCCTGGATGAACATGTGGTCATGATCGACCGCTACATGTCGGAAAGGGAGCTCGTCCGCCATCTCGCCGCATGCGACCTGTACGTGACGCCGTATCCGGGTCTGGAACAGATCACGAGCGGCACGCTGGCCTACGCCGTCGGCCTCGGCTGCCCCGTGCTCACGACCCCGTACCGGTACGCCGTCGATTTGCTCGGCGAGCATCCGGAACTGCTGATCCCCTATGATGCGGAAGACGAATGGGCCAGCCGGATCGCCGGCATGCTGCTGGACGATGAATCAAGGGCCGGCTGGTCGGCGCGGATCGGAAGAATCGGGCGGCAAATGCATTGGCCGGTCGTCGGCCAGGCGTTTCTCGACCTTCTGTCCGGGGTGAAAGACCATGCCTTGGCCGAAACCCAGTGAACGCGGCGAACGGCTGCAGCCGGGGCAAACCCGACCGGACCGATTCCGCCATCTGCGCAAAATGACCGACGACACCGGCATTCTGGAACACGCCGTCGGCAGCATTCCGCGGCGCAAGGAAGGATACAGCACCGACGACCAGGCCCGCGCCCTGTGGATTTGCCTGGAATGGCTCGATTTGGCGGACACCGGGCGGGAGCGGACCATGCTGCTGGATCTCGCCGATACGTATTTGGCCTTCCTGCTTTGGGTGCAGCGGGAAGACGGCCATTTTCACAACAACCTGGACTACCGTCGCCGGCCCGAGCCGGAAACCCCGTCCGACGACTGCTTCGGCCGCGCCCTGTGGGCTTCCGCCTTCGCCTGGGTGCGCTTCGCCGAGGACCCCGGGCGGCGGACGGCGGCGGCGGCCATTCTGCGGGACGCGCTTCCGCGCATTCCGGACGTGCGATCGCCCAGGGGCATCGCCTATTGCCTCGCGGCCATGAGCCTGTTGCACCGCCATCGCCATCCGGCCCCGCTGGAGCGGCAAATCCGTGAATCGACCGATCGGCTCATCGGGTTTTACCGAACGCATGCCAAACGCAACTGGCGGTGGTTCGAACCGGCGCTCACCTACAGCAACGGCATCCTGCCGTGGGGTTTGCTTTGGGCCCATGACGCGACGGGCGACCGGAAGCCGCTGGGCATCGCCCTGGAAAGCCTCGCTTTCCTGAAAGAAAAAATGACCGGGCGCGGAGGCATCATCCGGCCGGTCGGAAATGATGGATGGTGCACGCCGGAGAACCGGGCGGACTTCGACCAGCAACCCGTCGACGTGCTGAAATTGGCGATGGCCTGCGGCAAAGCCGCCGAACTGGCTGGCGGAGGCGACTGGCAAACGGTGATCACCCATTGCCGCGACTGGTTCCACGGCCGCAACGATCTCGGGTTGCCGCTGGTTGACAAGCAAACCGGGGCTTGTTGCGACGGGCTTGAACCCGGGGGCGTCAACCTCAATCAGGGAGCGGAATCAACCCTGTCCTGGCTGGGCACCGAAATGATCTTTCTGAAAAGCCGGCTCATGCAGGGCATGCTCATGTCAACATCCTGAGCCAGGCTCGTCCGCCGCTCGGAATGACCTCCAGCGGCACGCCGAAGAACGTTTCCAACGTTTCGCGATCCAGCATGTCCGCCGAAGGCCCCGAGCGGAACACCGTGCCGTCCTTGAGCATGAGGACGTGGGTGAAGGCGGGAACGATCTCCTCAATGTGATGGGTGACATAGATCAGCGCCGGGGCGCCGGGCTCCTCCGCCAGCCGGGAAATGTCCGCCAGCAGCCGTTCCCGGGCGAGAAAATCGAGTCCGTTGCACGGCTCGTCCAGGATGAGCAGTTCGGGCCGTGCCATGAGCGCCCGGGCGATCAGCAGCTTCTGCTTCTCCCCTTGCGAGCAAAGCGCATACGGCTGGTCTTTCAAATGGGGGCAGCCGAACCGGTCAAGCAGGTGCCCGGCGTACTCGTAATCTTCCGCCGAAGGCTTTTCGTACAGGCCGATGGAGGCAAACTTTCCGCTGACCACCAGATCCAGCCCCCGTTCCTGTCCGTGCACCCGTTCCTGGAAGGACGAACTGACCCAGCCGATGCGCTTGCGGTGTTCCCGCAAATCCACCGTGCCGTACTTTTCCCCCAGAACCCGCACCTCACCTCCGGAAGGCCACAAATAACCGGTAACCACGTTCAGCATCGTCGTTTTGCCTGACCCGTTCAACCCCAGCACCACCCAATGTTCGCCGGGATTCACCTGCCAGTTCAGCCCGTGCAAAATGGTTTTTCCTCCGCGTCTCAGTTCAATCCCTTTCAGGTCAATGACCGGTTGTGCCGCTGTTGTCATGTCGTGCGCTCCTTTGTGCATGGTCATGTTGCGGAACGTCCGATGAAGCGTCCCCTTTTTGATGAAAATACCACACATCGGCCCGCAAATCACCCATTTGTTTCCGGTGTGCCCTCCGTCATTGACAACGCGCCCGGCCGTCTGTACAATTCGGAACCCGGGTGCCCCGTCGGGCGCCGATTCTGGCATCGGAGATGAACGTATGTGGTTTTTTGCCGCCTTGCTGACCACGGCCGCCTGGGGGTGTGCGGATCTTTTCTACAAAAGGGGATCCAACCCCGATGACCGGTACAGCCACCTGAAAATCGTCGTCATGGTCGGGCTCGTCATGGGCATCCATGCGACGGCGTACATGCTGGCGCTCGGCCTCCGTTTCGACCCGGCGGACCTGTTGCTCTACCTGCCCGTGTCCGCCCTGTACATCTTGTCCATGGCCATCGGCTACGTCGGGCTGCGCTACATCGAGCTGTCCATCGCATCCCCCGTGCAAAATTCATCCGGCGCGATGACGGCCGTCCTGCTCGTGGTCGTTTTCCACCATGCCCTCTCCGGCCTGGAGGTTTTCGGCATCGCGGCTGTCACGGCCGGCGTCATCGGCCTGGCCATTCTCGAAAAAAGGGCGGAAAGCGCCGCCCTGAAGGCCGGCGCCGTCCGCATCGATCCGAAATATCGCCTCGGCTTTCTCGCCATCGTGTTTCCGATCCTGTACGCCGTCATCGACGGCCTCGGCACGTTCGCCGACGCCGTCTGCCTGGACGAGCTGTCGCTCATCGGCGAAGACGCCGCGCTCATCGCGTACGAATACACGTTTCTGCTCGTCGGGGCCGGCTGCTGGCTGTTTTTGCGGCGAAAGCGCGTCCCGTTTCACGTGGTCCGCGAAAAGGACAAGGGCATCGCGGCGTTGTTCGAAACCGCCGGCCAATTTTTCTACGTGTTCGCCATGGCCAGGAACGCCGTCATCGCGGCGCCGATGATCGCGTCCTACAGCATCGTGTCCATCCTGTTGTCCCGGCTGTTTCTGAAGGAGAAGCTGAGCCGTGCCCATTACGCCGTCATCGGAATCGTCATGCTCGGCATCGCGGCGCTCGGCCTGGCCGACGCGGGGTAACCGGGAACATGCCAATCCTTCATGATCCGTCATGCCAGCCCGTCCCGGTATTCCTGCGGCGACAGCCCGGTCATCTTTTTGAAAAACCGGGTGAACGAATGGGGGGCACGGTAACCGACCTTCTCCCCCACTTCGGCGATTTTCAGGTTGCGCAGGCGCAACAATTCCTTCGCCTTCTGGATGCGGCATTCTTCCAAATATTCGGACAGGGTCATGCCGCATTCCTGTTTGAACAGGCGGGACAAAAGCACGTTGTTTTCGACGACGTCGCTCAAATTGCGGACCATGCGAAGCGTAATCGGCGGATCATACTTGGACAGCGGGCCGTCTTCCGCCGGCGCCCGGCCGCCCGTCTGTTCCGGCGTCGATTGGCCGCCCCCGTTCGATGCCGTCGGCTGATTGCCGCCGCCCGTACCGGCGTTGTTGCCGCTGCACGCCGTATCGGCCAGGATGGCGGCAAGCACGACGGCGAGGAACGAAGCTTTCTTCCGATGCATGAAATTCCCCCTTCGGCGAAGAAATCGCCACCAGTTTGGCAATTTGCCGAACAGTGTGCATCTCTTTGCTTCGTTACCCGCCGTTTACCGTTTTTGAAGCGTTTTCGGCAAAACGGGAGGAGCACCCCGGAAAACGGGGTGCTCCTCTTCTTTGGAGACAACAGCCTTCGCACGGACTTGCCGGCGCAATCGGATGCCGATCCGGACCGTTCCGTCGTCTTCGCTTTTCTCCGGCGATCGTTTCGTCTTGCCCGCGGCCCGCGTTCCGCCGTGCTCCGTCATAGTCCCTTGCCCGACCGGGCTGCCGTCAATCAAACAGGTCAGGCAAAATGCCGTACAGGTATTGATTTTGCCAGTTCCAGGCGTGGGAGCCGCCTTCGGCCACGAGGAAGTAGAAATTGCCCTTCGTTTTGTCCGACGAGTAGATGAACACGTCGGTATGTTGCCGCATGGCATCGACCTGCGGTTTCAGGTTCGGATAGGCGATGTCCAGATCGCCCGTCGCGCTGAAAATGTAGTAGTCCTGCGGCGCGTAGCCCGATTTCCGGGCCGCCTCTGCCAGGAATGCGGCGGTTTCCCGCGGCATGAGGCCGCCGGAACGTTCGCCCAGCGCCCAGCTGTCCCCGCTGAGCGGAACGAAATATTTGAAGTAATCCAGCTTGTTGACAAACACGTGCCAGGTCGTCACCGATCCCATCGAGAACCCGCCAAACGCCCGGTGGGCCCTGGACGCCTTCAGGTCTTCCGGCGAGCCGGATGCGGCGTACGTGTGGTAGGTGGTTTCCACCAGCGGCAGGATATCGTCGACGAGCTCATCGTGGAACAGGGCCACGTCGTTCATGCCGCCGTTGAAGGTGGGCGTCACCACGATCAGCGGCTCCAGTTCCCCTTTGGCGATCATGTTGTCCAGAATGTTTTTCAGTTCCCGGTTTTCGCCGGGGCCGCCAAAGAGGAGATCCTCGTTCTCGCCGCCGCCGTGCATCAGGTACAGCACGTTGTATTTGCGGTCCGCATTATCCGGATCGTAGCCGTACGGCAGGTAGACGTTGACCTTTTTCTCGTCGAGGCCTCCGTCCGGATTTTTCGTCTTGTAGTGCAGCCGTTCGATGGAGCCGGGCTTGTCGCTCGGCATCCGGTATTCGCCCGGAAGCGGTTTGAAGTGCTTTTCGTTGGCGGCTTCTTCCGTCATTTCCAGACGGTCGATGGCGGCGAGGATGGATGCGTACTGTTCGTCCAGTTCCGCCTGCGTGAAGCTTTCTTCACCGAGGAAGTGGGCGGCCACCACGTTCATGACGGCTTCCGTTACGACGTTCGGATTTTTGTACAGTTTGAAGTTCATCTTCAGGGTCCGTTCGATGAGGCTCATGAGGTCATACGGGTTCGGTCCGCTCTCGTCCCCCGGTTGCTTTCCGGCCAGCACGAGCGCCCCGAATTTCGACGTGTCGTTCCAGGCCATTCCGGAAGTGTCGAACACGTTCAGGGTTGCCACCCGTTCCGTTCCCACCCCGTCGTTGACCTGCAGTTCAAAACCGAGCACCTTGCCGTTGGCCGGCGGCTCGGCAAGCGCCACCCGCGCCTCGATGACGTAACCGCCATCCGTCCGCACCGCGGCGGTGAAAAACCGGTCGCCGTCCCCGTTGTCGATGGACTGGACGTTTTCATAATTGACGCGGAAATGCAGATCGTCGGGGCCGTACGAAACCGTCTTGTCATTTTTCTCGTCCAGGAAAATTTCCACGGAATCCTGCATGTACGGCGCATCCGCCTCCACGGAGAGCCGCTTGTCCTTCACCTCCGCAAGGACATACAGCGCCCGGTCATCCCACAACACCCGGAAAACGGCCTCCGTGTCGGTTTCACCCGCGACGATTTGATGGCGAACCGGGATCGCCTTCTCCCATACGGGATCGATCTTGCCATCCACCACCGGCGAACCGAACAGGGCGACCATCCGGCCCTTGGGATCAAAACCTTTTTCGTCGACGGTCACTTCACCGGAATCCAAACCGGTATCCATTGTCGCCCTCCTGACATACACGGCTTTTCGAATCGTCGTGGTTTCCCCGTCGAACGCGATTTCGCATTCGATGATCGCGCGTCCGGCAGAGACGGCCGTCACCTTGCCGTCGTCGTCGACCGAGGCCACGTCTTCATTGCTGCTGCGCCAGGTGAAAGCGGCACCTTCCGGCGCGTTCTTGATCTTCAGCTGCACCGTCTCCCCTTCCGCCATCAACTTGGAGAACGGCGGATCGAAAGACGGGCGCCCCCCGTCATCGGAGGCGGCAAAACTTGCCCACGGGGCGAGCAGCATGGCAAAGGCCAACAATGTAACCGCTGCCATTTTCGTGAATCGCTTCTTCATTCCGTTACTTCCCTCTCCTTCTTGGTCATTTTGTTCCTCTCCTCCTTGGCTGGTTTCTTGCGGACAGCTAAAACGTTATAGTTTTATGAGCCAATTTTAGGCTATTCTCTTTTGTTTTTCAATAGAACCGGGGACAAAAACGTTTTAGCCCTATCATGTTTCGTCCGCTCCAACCTGATCGCCGCATTTCCGTCAATTCCGGGAGACGATTTTTTCGCCTCTCAACTCGTCCCGGACGCCTCACACAACCCCGAGAGACGATTTTTTCGTCTCTCAACTCGTCCCGGACGCCCCACGCAACCCCGAGAGACGATTTTTTCGTCTCTCAACTCGTCCCGGACGCCCCACGCAACCCCGAGAGACGATTTTTTCGTCTCTCAACTCGTCCCGGGTGCCCCGCACAACCCCGAG
>Ga0310837_100631_pt1 | contig 22290 bp, 19 predicted proteins | sample SM_ome_5_FD_201315 | JGI IMG/M metagenome (GOLD analysis project Ga0310837, IMG submission 201315) | Sorghum-adapted microbial communities enriched on stacked mutant (SM) sorghum from Joint BioEnergy Institute, Emeryville, California... ...
CAACGTGCTCATCATCAGAATCGAAATCAGCCAGACAACCAGGTTGGCCTTCCAGCCTCGTTTTAAGCGCTTTAATTTCTCAACATTACGACGATACCAGGCGTAGAAAATCGCAAGCAAGATGGCGGCAACAACGATTTCCTGAAATAACAGGAAATACGGATACGCAGAGCCAAAAGGAAGATGCGAGCCCGGCTTCAGCCCTTTCCAGATTAAATCGATGGCTCCGAACTGCACGAGCAGGAACCCATAGAACAAGACAATGTGCATGACACCGCTTTTGGAGTCTTTTAATAATTTTTTCTGTCCAAAAACGTTGACCCAGAATGTGCCCATGGCTTTGGTCGCGTCTTCTTTCAAATCCGCCGCTCGTCCCAATTTAATGTACGTGAGACGGCTGTAGACCAGGTGCGCAAACAGGTACACAGCATAGCCGACTACCGCAAAAAATGCGATGAGGTTCATCAGCGGCAATATGTTCATTTGTTTCTCATCTCCTCTTCGTCCACAAAATAATCTGACTATAACGAAAAATAGTTACTCTTATCATACCATGTTCTTCATAGATTGTGAATGACTATTCAGTCAGAATTATTTCGCAAACACTTAATCCCACTCCTATAGTGAATATTCTATCTCTTTTTTCGTTTTCCTGCTAGTATGTAAAAAGAATTACATAGGTAAAAACTAGATGAATATTAAAAATGTGGCTGATCATTCAAAATCTATACAATGTATAGCGGGGAACGGAAGAAGCGATGGACACGTCACTTCGTTACGCTCCGCAGGTCCTTTTTCGGCAAAGAGGCCCCGGAATACGGCGGAAAACGCCGGTTCCAGGGCTGGCAATTTCACAAGCTATCGCAAATGAATGCCAATCAGACAAATATCGTCCTTAGCTTCTTCAGTTGCATGGGTTTGCATAATCTCATTCAGCCAGCAATCCAGGGACTGTCCGGCCTTGCTTCTTTGTATCATGAAAGACGCGATACGATCCGGGGCGAGAACCGTATTGCCGTTTGCCAGACCATCTGAAAACATCGCAATTAGCGTTTCTCCCTCATACGAAAACACTTCTTTTTCGACCTGAATATCCGGAAGCAGTCCGATCGGCAGGCAGCCTGTGGACAGATAGCGCATCTCTCCTTTACTTCCTCGTACAATCCCTGGTGGATGACCTGCATTCACATACTCGATCTTCCTTGCCTGTACATCAATCACTACATACAGAGCCGTAAAATAAATACTTATGTCATTATCTTTGAAAATATGAAGCATGTGTCGGTTCAGTTCCTGCATGACATGCACCGGATCTGTAACCCGTGTAATCAAACCGCGCAGCAGTGCCCGGACCGACATACTGACGAGTGAGGCCGAAACCCCATGTCCAACAACATCAATCAGCATAATCCCGTAGCAGCCGTTCCCAATCTCATACCAGCAGTACATATCTCCTGATAAATGTTCAGATGGTACATAACGAGCCTGGATTGCAATTTGTTCCTGTTCAATCGGTTCATTCAAAACACTCATCTGAACCTTCTTTGCAAGCGCCAGCTGATACTCATGCTCTGAAACCATCTTTTCCAGCTTCTCTCTAGCCTTATAATGCTTGTTGATATTTTCTTGCAGACGGAGTGCAGCGCGAACCCGGGCCAGGAACTCTACTTTCCGCACAGGCTTCCGCACAAAATCTGTCACACCCGCTTCAAACGCCTCTTGTAACACAGACTCATCCCGCATTCCGGTCATCATAATAATCGGGATTTCCCTGTAACAGGCATGGGAGCGAATTCGGCGGCACATCTCAATTCCGTTCATATGCGGCAGCGTATAATCAAGAATAATCAGATCAATTCGGGCAGCCACCTGAGCCTGCTCATCCAGCTTGAGAAGTTCGCATACACTTGAAGGATTCTGTGCAAACAGCAAATCATGGTATCCGGCCTTACGCAGCATCGTTTCCAAACTACGCAGTTTTATCCAGCTTTCATCAACAAGTAATAATCTCATCCGTACACCCTGCCTAATACTCATCAAGTGTGAGATTCGGACGAGAACCCCCCTCAAATAACCGAACTCCCTCTGCCTCACTGCTAACCATTGAGAAGATCAGATGAAACTTGGCCATAGTAAAAATTTCCTTCATCATCCCTTCTTCCACAATGACCGCTATCCGACTGTCCGTATTCTTCAGCCGCCTCGCAATGGTCACAAGCATGCCAAGTCCCGTACTGTCAATGGATGACAGATTTCGCACATCAAAAAAGTATCCTTTTGCTTCTCTAATATTATCAAGTATGATCTGTTTCGCTTTCTCAGTCTGCCCATAAATAAGCTGACCGGAAAATTCGATTTTTTGATAATTTCCAACCATTCCTACTTCGACCTGTACATCCGGTTTTTCAGCCGCACCTTCAAAAACACGAATTGCCATACTATCTTCCCCTCACTTTAAACATAAACACATGGGCTCCCTTATCGTCCTTGCTGCTACCCCATTCATCTACCAGATGATCAATAAATAGCAGACCGCGGCTTCTTTCTTCCCATACTACATCCTCAAAGCTTTTTGACTGCACATCCATTATCACAGAAGAGCCTATTCCCTGTGCCCTGTCTGCTACAAAGACCGTGATCTCCTCTTCCTCAATGCACAGCGTAACCGTTAGAGGGGCAAAGACTCCTTCCTCTCCGTACTCGCCACGTACAGCCTCATACGCATTAATCAGCACTTCATGCAAGGCAAAGCTTATTTCCTGCTTTCGCTGATGATTCATATAATGCAGGATCTGCCTGCTGATCATATCGACAAAATGAACAGCGGGCAGATCTGTCGGGCATGTAATGGTAATTTCTATTCCGGTTTGTTTCATTTTCTTCATTCCTGCGTCGAATTTTAATCTGCTTGCCTTACTAGCTTGCCTCAACTTTAAATCGGGCAACTTCACTCTGCAGGTGTTCCGACAGCTCGGACAGGGCTGTGGCCGTAGCTGCTACCTCTTCCACAGTGGAAGCCTGTTCCTCCGCCGATGCGGCAGCCTGTTCGGATGCGGCAGCTGATGATTCTACCAGTGCTGTAATATCTTTAATCGCAGCCAGAACCCGGGCCGCATTTTCCAGTAAATCGGAAAAAATCGTTTGAATTTCCCCGACACTCGTTTCGGTTTGTTCTACCTGCGCAACAATGGTCTGCAGCGCCCGGCCGCCTGCCTGAATAATGTCCACCTGCTCCTCTACGGCCTGAAGGTTGGTTTCCATTGTTCGTACCGTAACCGACGTTTCCGCCTGAATATCTGTAATGAGCTCCGTAATTTTTTGGGCTGCATGGTGCGATTGCTCGGCCAGCTTCCGCACTTCATCGGCCACTACCGCAAATCCCTTGCCCGCTTCTCCCGCGCGGGCCGCTTCAATGGCCGCATTCAGGGCCAGAAGGTTGGTCTGGTTTGAAATATCCGTAATAACAGTAATAATGCCGCCAATCTCATCCGAGCGCCTGCCCAGCTTCTGGATGGAATCGGTGGCAAACGCCACGGTTTTTGTTACAGAACTTAAATGTTTAATTGCTTCGTTAATGGCTTTTTCTCCTTCGTGTGCTGCCCGGGTTGCTTGTAGTGCGTTCTCTTTTGTCTGTTCTACATATCGTGTTCCCTGCTCAGTCTGCTTTACTGCCTCTTCCATGTTTTTGAGAATGTCCGTTGCCTGTTCAGCCTGCTTGCCTGCCCCTTCCGCGATCTCGTTCACAGTTATCGCCATCTGGGTAGACGATTCCCCGGTTTGATGGGCCGCTTCCGACAGTTCATGGGACGCTTCAGCTGCCTGATTGGCACCCCGCATAACATTGTGTACAATACGCGTCAGATTTTTGTTCATCATCTGAAAGGCTACGCCCAGTTCCGCAATTTCATCTTTCTTCTTTGGATTGAACAGCTTCGCAGTCAGATTGTAATTCGCAATTTCATGGGCGGAATCGCGAAGTTTCCGTAACGGAATGAGAAGGGTTCGTTTGATGAACAGAAAAAAGGCGGCTGAAAAAATGACCGCAGCTGCGAGTGCGGCAAAGATATTTTGCAGGGCGGCTTTCTCTGCCAGCTTTTGATACGGCTCTTCCGGAACGCCTATGCCCCAAATTCCGATAACATTTCCCTGAGCATCAAGGATCGGCTCGTAAGCCGCCTGGTAGAGTTTTCCTAAGACATTTGCCTGCCCGGTATAGCGTTTCTTTTGTTTAAGAACAACATCCTCAACCTCCGGCGCAACCTTTACATTAATCCCTCGTCCTCCATCTTCTTTTTTGGTATTTGTTGCAATACGTATATCATTCTGAAAAATAGAAACGGTATTTCCTTCCGTCATAGCCCCGATCTCATCCACGATTTCGAAGTTGTTGTTTATTTTCACCTCTCCCTTGTACAATTCATTGTTTATGATCTTCCATTCCCCCGGCATTTTTGTATCGATGTATTTATAGCCAAGTTGAAGATCGGATACAAGCTTTTTATCAATACTTTCGATCAAATTATTTCTCGTCGTGACGTAGCTAATCCATGATAAAATTCCTGATAATCCGAATATGCTGACAAGCATACATAAAATAATTTTTTTTCCGATTGTCCATTTCACCTTCGCATCTCCTCCTTTTCTCTTTACTTAACTTTATTTACTTTCCATCATGTAGTACTTTTGTATCACACAAAGATAATAATTGAAACTATATACCTATATTTCTTCAAAATTTAGCCTTAAATCGCCTGCAAGTATAAATCCATCTTTCCGACCATCCAATCCCCATGCCACCGAACAGATGTCGAAAGATCAAAGTAAATTTATACAACAATGAGAAAAACTCGCGGGTGTTGCCGGTCTTTCTCGCCCTCCGCGTCACACGCTCCACATGGAAAAAGTAACGTTTGGCACACGCCTCGCAAGTTTTTTCTCGCTTACTAACGGAGGGAAAGTGTATATTGCTTTATCACTGTAAAGTGACATATACTTTCCTATACCATAAAAAAAGAGACAGCCTACTCTAAGTAAGCTGTCCCACCAGAGAAGAGAGAAACCGCCCGTCAGTTCCCCTATATCTATTTACTACATACGCTCCGGTGCGGAAACACCAATCAAACGAAGCGCGTTCACCAGCGTAATTTGTACCGCTCTCATTAAACCAAGACGAGCATGAGTGAGCCCCTCATCTTCGGTAATGACACGCTCTGCATTATAGAAGCTGTGTAATAGAGATGCAAGCTCATGCACATAACGCACAACACGGTGCGGAGCCAGCATTTCCGCTGCGCCTGCCACTTCCTGAGGGAACTCGCCCAGATGCTTTAGCAGGTCAATCTCTTTTTCGCTTTGCATACGGCTAAAATCCGCTTTTGCCATATCGAATGCAATCCCCTGTTCGTCAGCCTGGCGGAAAATACTGCAAATACGTGCATGCGCATACTGTACATAAAATACCGGGTTCTCGTTTGACTTCGACACCGCAAGGTCCATATCAAAGTCCAGGTGCGCATCCTGGCTGCGCATTGTGAAGAAGTAACGCGTCGCGTCCGTGCCTACCTCTTCCATCAGGTCACGCATCGTAACGGCTTTACCGGTACGCTTGGACATTTTCACTTTTTCCCCGCCCTGATACAGGCTCACCATCTGATTAATCAGCACTTGCAACTGCTCTGGATTATGCCCCAGACACTGCATCGCCGCTTTCATCCGGGGAATATAGCCGTGGTGATCAGCGCCCCAGATGTTGATTAACTGTTCGAAGCCGCGGCTGAATTTGTTTTCGTGGTAGGCAATGTCCGGCGTCAGGTAGGTGTATGTACCATCCTGCTTAATCAGTACGCGGTCCTTGTCATCGCCAAAATCGGTGGAACGAAGCCAGGTCGCACCGTCTTTTTCGTATACATAGCCCTTTTCACGCAGCTTTTCCACAATTTGTTCTACCGCATTCGTTTCATACAGCGATGTTTCGCTGAACCACTCGTCGAACTTCACGCGGAAATCGGCAAGATCCTTCTTAATTTTCTCCAGTTCTTTGTCGCGGCCCCAGTTGCGGAAGAATACAAAGCGCTCCTCCGGATCCATTTTGGCGTATTTATCGCCGTCTTTTTCGGCCAACTCTTTCCCAAAGTCAATAATGTCCTGACCGTAGTACCCGTCTTCCGGCATCTCCGCATCCTGGCCAAGCGCCTGGAAATAGCGCGCTTCCAGAGAACGAGCCAGGTTTACGATTTGATTTCCGGCGTCATTGATGTAGTACTCACGTGATACATCATACCCTGCCATATCCAGCACATTGCACAGCGCATCACCGAATGCCGCACCACGTGCGTGGCCCAGGTGCAGACTTCCCGTCGGGTTGGCACTGACAAACTCAACCTGTACTTTCTTCTGTTTTCCCGCATTTGTACGGCCGTAATTTTCACCCGCCTCAATCACTTGTCCAATTACTTCTGTCAAATAGCTGTTATCCATGTAGAAGTTGATAAAGCCGGGGCCGGCGATTTCGATTTTGGAAATGCTGGCCGCCTGTTTATCGAACTTGGCTACAATCTCTTCTGCAATCTGGCGAGGATTTCTGCGGGCAATTCGCGTTAGCTGCATGGCCACGTTGGTCGCATAGTCGCCGTGCTGCTTGTCTTTCGGAAGCTCGAGCACGAAATCGGGGATTTGTTCCGCTTCGACAATCCCCGCTGCCACGACCGCCTGCTTAATTTGATCGACAATCTTACTTTTGGTTTGTTCTACTACACTCACAATAATCCTCCTCAATGTATGCTGCGTTGTAGGCGGGTAAGCCGGCACTGCACCGTATACCGCCCGATTTTTTGTTCATTCAAATACAAATCGTACACCCAGACCGCCTCCGAGAGATAGCCGTCTTCATCATAATGAAGCCGCATGTCCTTCGTATCGGTATCCATCTGCATCACTCCGGCCGCACTGGTGTACGAACCACTCGTTTTTACGCCGGGACGGTACGACTGACGCATCGACACGACTCCGTTGCGGATGACGACGATTTCGTCCTCCTTCACTTTGACGGTCGCATTCGTCTGCCCTTCTTCTTCCTGCTCGACATATTTTATGTACCAGGTTCCGTTCATGAAATGAAGCTGCCCGGAATAGGCGGCCTTATGTATGTCGGGAGGAGCGATTTTGATGGCGAATTTACTGGTTAACTCGATGTTGACTTCCTGTACGGGGGGTTTACCCAATTCTATCACCTGAAAAGTTCAATTATCGTTATCTCTTTATTCTACGAGATACGGTCAAGAAGGCGCAAGCCGAGCTCGTTCTTTTCTCTCTTTTCCTTCGTACCACAAAAGGCAGCCGCCCTTCCCGTCATTTTCATGTCCGGGTTGCGGGCGAAAAGCCATGGTGGTTTTCTGTGAAAATAAGGAAAAAAGAAAGAGTGCAGCTTATTCACAGGCCGCACTCCCTCTATTTATTCCCTATTTCACCATCGTCAAAATAACTTCACGAATCATCTTGGATGCAAGAATCTGCGTTCTCTCGGACTGATCCAGCACCGGCGCTACTTCTACGAGGTCAAAGCCGACAACGTTCAACCGGGAAAGAAGGTAGATGGATTCGATCGCTTCCGTAGATGTAATTCCGCCCGGTTCAGCCGTGCCCGTGCCCGGAGCGAATGCCGGATCTATCGCGTCAATATCGTATGTGACATATACCGGGCGGCCCTTCAGCTCTTCCAGACATTCCTTGAGCGGCTCAATCACTTTGAATTTATGCAGGTGCATACGCTCCTTCGCAAATTCAAATTCTTCCTTCAAGCCGGAACGAATACCGAACTGGTATACGTTCTCCGGTCTTACATAATCAAGCGCACGGCGGATAACCGCAGAGTGGGAAAGCGCTTCGCCTTCCATCTCCTCGCGCAAATCTGTATGTGCATCAATATGCACCACTACAAGATCCGGATATTTCTCCGCCATGACCTTAATGGGCGCCAGGCTCACCAGATGCTCGCCGCCGAGGCCGATCGGGAACTTGCCGTCCGCCACAATCTTGCGTACGTATTCCTCGATTGCGTCCAGGCTGCGCTGTGCGCTTCCGAATGGAAGCGGAATGTCACCCGCATCAAAAAAAGCGACTTCTTCAAGCTCACGATCCGCATATGGGCTGTAGGTTTCTAAGTTGATCGATACTTCCCGGATCCGTGTCGGGCCGAAACGTGTGCCGGGACGAAAGCTGGTCGTCCAGTCCATCGGCATACCATAAATGACCGCTTTCGCATCTTCATATGTGCTCTGTGCCTCAATAAATGCGTGGCCGCTGTAAGATGGGTTAAAAAAATGCACGGTGGGCCCTCCTTATTTCACTAAGTCTTCCACAAATTTTGGAAGCACAAACGCCGCGTGATGCAAACGCGGTGTGTAGTATTTCGTCTCGCGCTCCGGAATGCTATGTACGTCCACCGCTTCCGGATCGTATTTCTTCGAACCGATTTGGAAAACCCACATACCGCTCGGATATGTCGGGATATTGGCAATGTACGCTTTGGCAATCGGGAAGATTTCTTTAATATCTTTGTTCACTTTGCGAATCAGATCTGCTTTGAACCAGGGGTTATCTGTCTGCGCCACGAACATGCCGTCTTCTTTCAGCGCTTCATAGATGCCTTGATAGAAACCGCGCTCGAACAGCGGAGCCGCCGGACCTACGGGCTCTGTAGAATCAACCATGATAACATCGTATTGGTTTTTGCTTTTTACGATATGCATGAAGCCGTCGTCCACTTTTACTTCCACACGCGGGTTATCAAGCTCGCCTGCGATCTCCGGGAGATATTTCTTGGAGTACTCGATAACTTTGCCGTCGATTTCCACCAGCGTAGCTTTCTTTACTTTGTCGTGCTTCATGATTTCGCGAATAACGCCGCCGTCTCCGCCGCCGACTACCAGCACGTTTTCCGGATTCGGATGCGTGTTGAGAATCGGGTGCGCCACCATTTCATGGTAGACGAATTCGTCTTTTTGCGATGTCATAACCATACCGTCGAGGAACAGCATGTTGCCGAACTCTTCCGTTTCCACCATATCAAGCTTTTGGAATTCGGTTTGTTCTGTATGTAAAGTTTTGTTGACTTTAATCGTAATGCCGAAGTTCTCGGTTTGTTTCTCCGTGAACCAGAATCCACCCATGTTTCCCAGTCTCCTTTCACATGCCTTACTTTGTGTAAAAATCAATATTTTCCGCAATTGACGTTTGCTGCAATACTTTCAAAACAAGTAAATTATATAGGACTTATCCTAAAAATCAAGCACTCATTTTTATCCTGCCCAATACTCCTCCCTCTCTCCAGGCAAATTACATTAAAAATAATCAAACTTTTACATTTTTTCTCCGTATAACCTTATGTATACATCTTATAACAAGGGGGAATTTACCTGTGAATTCATTGAAGAAAAAGGTACTTGCCGCCTCTCTGACAGCCGCGCTTAGCATCCCGTCGCTTGCATCCGCTTCCGGGCCGCCACAAGAATCGCTTGCTCCCCTGCGAACAATAGTTCAGGAAACAGGTGCAGCGATAGCCTGGAATCCGAAAACCCATACCGCCACGGTTACGCTGGGAGACGTTACGATCGTTGTGACGCAAAACAGCGATCAGATTACTGTTAATGGCGAAGCTTTATCGCTGCCGCGAAAAGCGGAAATGATAGGCGGCAAGCTAATGGTCCATCCTTCTCTTCTGCTGGAGAAACTTACCGCCAAAAAAGTGGAAAAAGAAAGTCTGAAAACGGCAGACGCTTTCATCGAAGCGATAGAAAAAGGACAGTTCGATAAAGCCGTCCGAAACTTCTCCCCCGCTCTGCTTAAGGTAGTGGACGAAAAAAGAATGGAGGGATACTGGACCGCCCTGCCCCAACAGATGCAAGCAGGTGCTTTGAAACACATCGGAGACGCCAAACTGAAAAGCAAAAATGCTGTCCATACAAGCGTAGAAATTCCGCTTGTCTTCGAAAAAGCCACCGTGCCGCTCACGGTAAGCCTGAACAGACAGGGTCAAATCGACGATTTCAGTGTCCTTTTTCTTCCTCCGGCGCAGAAAATCGCGGAAGAACCTACATACAGCAAGCCTGACACCTTCACAGAAAAAGAAGTGATTATCGGAGAAGGTACCTTTGCGCTTCCCGGCACGCTAACTATGCCGAAAGGGGAAGGGCCGTTCCCGGCTGTTATTCTCGTCCAAGGATCCGGGCCGCTTGACCAGGATGAAACCGCCTTTGCCTTGAAGCCGTTCCGCGACCTGGCGCATGGACTGGCCTCACAAAATATCGCCGTGCTGCGCTACAATAAACGCACCTTCGAGCATGCAGCCAAAACAATGTTCGATCCTGCGCACACGGTAGATAAAGAAACAACGGAAGACGCCCTTCACGCAGTTGACTTGCTTGCAAAAACGGCAAACATCGATACAAACCAGATCTATGTGCTTGGTCACAGCCAAGGCGGCCTAATGCTGCCGCAGATTTTGTCGAAAGGGGCCGATAAACCGATTGCCGGCGGCATCTTATTGGCCGGACCGGCCCGCACGCTGCCCGATATTATGCTCGATCAGTTCGAGTATCTGGCTTCCATCGGACAGCTGCCGAAAGACCAGCTCGAACTGATGAAAAAGCAGATCGAGCTGCTTAAAGACCCGAACTTCTCCGGCAAAAATCCGCCGAAAGAGTTTACGTTCGGACAGCCGATGTTCTGGGATTCCATTCGCAATATTAAAGCGGCCGATATGGCAAAGGAGCAAACCAAGCCGCTGCTCATTCTCCAGGGAGAGCGCGACTATCAGGTACCGGCAAAAACTGAATTTACACTTTGGAAAGAAACGCTGGCACATCGGGACAACGTAGCGTATAAGCTTTATCCGAAGCTAAACCATTTCTTCACGGAAGGCGAAGGTCAGATAAGCAACCCGGAGGAATATTTCAATCCGGCTAACGTTCCTTCTTATGTCATCGATGATATTGCAGCCTGGATTCATGCCAGATAATAATAGAAACCATTGCCTGAAACCAAAAGGTTCCCGGGCAATGGTTTTTCTTTTCGGGAAACCGGGACGTCTTCGTCCGCACCCTCACGGTTTATTCCGTCTCTACCCTCGCGTTTTGTCTTTTGTCCTCTCATTTTTCTCTGCGTATAGATTTTGCTAGATTTCCCCATACTGATACTGCAAGATAGTAGAAGGCATAGGGAGGTCTTCACAATGGAAATCAAACAGGAGGATCAGCTAATCCGCTGGTTGCGAATCGCCGGTAAAACAGTGCGCTGGCTGCTTATCGCACTGCTCATTCTTGCGGCGCTGCTTTCATTATTTATTCTTTATCTTCGTTCCCAACCCCTGCCAAAAACGGATATAAACGAAACCACAACCATCTACGGTGCCGATAATACGGTTATCGCTACGCTTTATAAAGGAGAAAACCGCGTCTTCCTGCCGCTTGCGCAAATTCCAAAGTACATGCAGCAGGCGTCTGTTGCCATCGAAGACCGGAAATTCTATGAGCATGCAGGCTTCGATATTAAACGCATCGCCGGAGCCGCACTGACAGATTTGCGCCACATGTCCAAGCGGGAAGGCGCGAGCACGATTACGATGCAGCTCGCTCGCAACCTGTACCTGAACCATGACAAAACATGGACGCGAAAATACAAGGAAGCGATGCTGGCCATCCAACTGGAGCTGAATTACACCAAGCCGGAGCTACTGGAATTGTATCTGAATCAAATCTACTATGGGCATGCAGCGTACGGCATTCAGGCGGCGGCAAAAACATACTTCGGCAAAAACGCAAGCGAATTAACGCTGGCCGAAGCCAGCATGCTGGCCGGAATACCCAAAGGTCCGCGCTTTTTCTCGCCTTTCCTCAATATGAAGGCAGCAAAGGATCGCCAGCGTATCGTGCTAAATGCAATGGTAAGCGAACACTATATCACGCGTCAGCAGGCGAATGAAGCGTTCGCCGAGCCGCTTAAACTGGCCTCGCCTGATGATATGAAAGGCAAAACAATCGCGCCCTATTTCCGTGATTATGTGGTTAAGGTGGCAAAAGAAAAGTATGGGATCGATGAGGATACAATAGAGCATGGCGGCCTGAGCATTTACACTACGCTAGATCCTGTCATGCAGCAAAAAGCAGAAACAGCGGTGCAAAAATATCTGCCGAAAGACCGTCAACTGCAGGCTGCACTTATAGCCATCGAACCGCAAACCGGGTATATCCGCGCCATGATCGGAGGACGCGACTACAAAGAGAGCCAATTCAATCGAGTTTTGGCCCGTCGCCAGCCCGGTTCGTCTTTGAAGCCTGCACTCTATCTGGCCGCGTTGGAAAACGGGTTCACACCGCTAACAAAAATTAAAAGCGAACCGACCGTTTTCACATTTGGTAATAACGAAACGTATATTCCAAAAAATTACGGTGACCAGTATCTGTATGACTACATTACGATGGGGCAGGCGATTGCCCGATCAGATAATATTTATGCTGTACAGACCCACCTAACCATTGGGCCGGACAAGATGTTGAATATGGCCAAACGCCTGGGGATAAATTCGCCGCTTCAGCCATTGCCTTCACTTGCGCTTGGCAGCAATCCCGTCATGCCGTTGGAGATGGCGCGCATGTTTGCGACCATCGCAAACCAGGGTCAGAAAGCGGAGCCGCTCGCCATCGTGCGCATCCTGGACCGTGAAGGCAATCCGCTGGTAGAAACTAAGCCCGAGATACAACAGGTCGTTAGCCGGGAAAACGCCTTTCTGCTGACGCATATGATGGAGAAAGTATTTGAACCGGGCGGAACCGGGCAACGGGTACACTCTCAGTTGCACCGGCCGGTTGCCGGGAAAACAGGTACGACCGATTACGACGCATGGTTGGGCGGGTTTACACCGCAGTTGGCTGCGGCCGTGTGGGTAGGGTACGATGATAACCGTAAGATTGATAGTTTTGCTGACGCGCGACAGGCCGCACCCATCTGGGCCGACTTCATTGAACAGGCACTTGCCGGGAAACCAGCCGCCGTCTTTCCCGTTCCGCCGGGTGTCGTCCCGATGTATGTTGACACGGCCAGCGATAAACTGGCAAGCCAGGATTCAAAGCAACAGGAATTAATGTACTTCATTCCGGGCACGGAACCGAAAGAATACTACGAAGCGCCGAAAGCGAAACCGGAACCCAAAGAAGAGATAAAACAGGAAGAATCCTTCTGGGATAAGCTAAAGTTCTGGAATTAAAAAGGGAACAGAACAGGGAAACGAATTGTTGCACATAAGCGAGAGACAGGGCATATTTTTGGCCCTGTCTCTTCTTAATTTTGTAAAAGGGGAAGCAGAACGTGTTCCCTGACGCTCGCTTCCCCTTTTACGTGTCCTAGTAATAGATGTGCATAATACACTTTTACATTTTAGCGTAGTCGTAATGCGGCAATCAATTAGCGGCAAAAAAATTCACATTCTGTTCATTTTTCCATCAGCGTTTTTGGGATAAAATACCTGAATTAGGCTAATTTTTCTTTCAGCTCATCCGGCGAGTTTTTCCACATCTCCGGCTTATGGGTTTCTAAAAGCTTACGCAAATTTTGTTTTTCCTTCTCATTCATGCCATCCAGAATAAACCGGCGTTTCATCGCATAGTCCATCTTGTTAACATGGTCGGCGAGAATCTTCCAGCCCCGGCGTGCTTCTCTGTCAATTAGCATCTCGCATGCAGTCACTCCTGCATAGTACGCCCCGTTCTCTCCCATATCGGTCGCCACCCAGACGAGCCAGTAGCGCTTGCCGTTCGGCACATCTTCTTTATTTATGGAGAATTTTATGCCCTTCTCCACCGCGCTCTTAGCGTGGAGAGCACCGATATCAATTACGGCCTCCTCTTCATTCACGATAATGGAAGACACGTTGCTCAAATCGATCATGCCTGCGCCATATCCGCCATGCACCTGGTTTTTGTTGCTAATGATATTGAATCCGCCCTGCTTTCCTTTGAACATATCCATACGTATAAATCCTCCTTTATTGATGAACACGCAGACGCCGCTTAATCTCCCGAACGGTGTTCGGGTCGCGCGTACCGTCATCGAGTAAGTCAAGTGGATAATACAGCTTGTGATCGTACCTCCGTTTGCCCGAAATCGATTCCACGATAACGGAACGCCTCGACAACTCTTCCAGCTTGCCGTCCGGCATCAATAAATAAATCGGTGTCCGATCTCCGTCATCGCCGCTTCGATAAACATCATACGGCAAATCCGAAGGAGAATCCACTCCCAGATAGTACGTCGGGTCAATTCCGACGGACCGGAATAGCTCATCGACTTCCCGTTTCCATTCTACACTGCCGACTTTCTCACCGTATTCCACATACTTAAAGAGCCGTCGGTTCATAAATCGTTGCGACAAATCGCACAGAATCTCATCCTTCTCTCTGCACCATTCGTTCATATAAAACATCACCGTCGGCTCATCAAGCGCCAGGTACTCTTCCAGTGTAATATTCTGTTCGAACAGCGGAATGAAATGCGCGGGTCGCCAGTTGAACGTATAACCGGCCCGGTACAGATCGCGCGCCCTCTCAAAGATTTTGCGCAGGATTACTTCCGCGCTGCGTGTAACACGATGGAAATATACCTGCCAGTACATCTGATAACGAGCTACGATATAGTCTTCGACCGCATGCATTCCCGTATGCTTGACGACAACCTTGTCTTCAAGCGGACGAAGTACGCGAAGAATGCGCTCCATGTCGAAAAAACCGTAGTTTGTCCCCGTATAATACGTATCACGTAGCAGATAATCCATCCGATCCGCGTCAATCTGGCTTGAAATTAAGCTCGTCACCAGCGGATTCTCGTATGTCTTTCCGATGACCGCAGCCACTTTCCACGGGAAGTCGTCCGAGACGCTGCGCAGGATTTTATTAACCTGCGTATTGCCCACCAGAATGCGCCGCGTCCACTCCTCATGTTCAGTATGAAAGACTTTTTCAAATGAATGCGAATACGGTCCATGGCCGATATCGTGCAAGAGCGCCGCACTCAGGCACAACAACCGTTCTTCTTCAGAGAACGAAAAGGAAAGCCGCCGTCCAAACTGGCCAAGAATCCGGCGCATAATTTCATAAACGCCGAGACTATGATTAAAACGGCTGTGCTCCGCGCCGTGGAACGTTACATAAGAAGTGCCGAGCTGGCGAATGCGGCGCAGCCGCTGAAATTCGCTTGCGCCGATTAAATCCCAGATAAGCTGATCCCGCACATGAATATAGCGATGTACAGGGTCCTTAAATACTTTTTCTTCCCGTAAACGTTCCGCCATATGCACTCCTCCTACGTTTGACGAAGCCGCTTCAACAAGCGCTCCAAATCTTCCGGCAAAGGCGCCTTGCAACTCTGCACCTCTCCTGTTACAGGATGGCCAAACTCCAGGCAGGCCGCATGCAGTGCTTGCCGCCGCATCCCTCCTGCTTTTACGCCTCCGTACAGCGTATCGCCAATAAGCGGAAAACCCAGATGGCTGAAGTGAACCCGTATCTGATGGGTACGCCCTGTTTCCAGCTCGACTTCCATGAGGGATGCCCCGCCCTCTATCATGCCCGGAACCGGCAAGAAGCGTTCCACGACCCGATAGCGGGTAATCGCTTCGTCACCATCCGCCTGGACACGCCGACGAGTCGGATGATGCGGATCACGGGCAATCGGTTCAGCAATTGTCCCTGTCTCTCCTTCCACTCCCGGATGTCCCTCCACGACGGCCAGGTACGTGCGGCGAACCGTATGCTCGTGCAACTGCTTATCCAGCAATTGATGAATAAATGAGTTGCCTGCGATAAGCACCGCACCGCTCGTGTCTTTATCCAACCGGTGCACAGGCCTAACGGCACGCGGCTTTCCCTGCTGCTGCCAATAATGGGCAATGCCGTGAGCCAGCGTATAATTCTGGCCTTCTTTCACCGGATGTACCGGGATTCCGGCCGGCTTGTTCACCACCAGTACCGCATCATCTTCGTATAGCACGGAGATATTCATTTCTACAGGCGGAAGCGTCGTTTCCGGCGTATCTGCAATCAACAATCGAATTCTATCGCCAGCTTTCATTTTCTTTTTGAGAAAAGGGCGTTTCCGGTTTACGAACAGTCCGTTTTTTCTTGTCAATCGCTGAAGCATGCGCCCTGAAACGCACAAGCGCTCTTTCAGCAGCGCCTCTAAAGACAATCCGCTGTCCACCGTCTTCACTTCATACTCCAGCCATTTTCCTTCCATTTTCCACGATGCCACGTTTTCACCCGCTTTTTATTTACACGCTCCATCTAACGGTGTTGGAGCGCCTGACGGATTCGCATCTCCAGCTCACCCGGCACGACACCTCGCTGGCGGTCGATGCTGAACCGTACGTACTGTTCATCCAAATCAAGCATTTCTTCGAAGATACCGCGCAGGCTTGATGCCCGCTTATCCACCTGCATCAGCACATCCACCCCTTCCGGATACACCTCAAAGATTAGTTCAATCTCATCCAGTTCGCTACGAAACAACCCGGTAGGCTTAAATTCAAATTCCTGCACGAACGGAACCATCCGATGAATATGCTTCTTATATTCGCAAATGCCGCTGTCGTGTGAATGGCGAAAGCCCATTCCCTCCATCTCCGCAAACAGCTGGTCTACAAGCGGATCGGGAAGGACGGTCACAATATCCGTATCCTTCGGGTCGACGGCCATCTCGATATCGAGACCCGTACTCAAGTATACGTTCTGTCTTCCGAACGAAATCGGAGCATGGTACGGCACGCGAAGCTGGAACGGCAGCACCTTCTTCTCCCCCGGTTTAATCAACAGAGCATCCGCCACCCGGTAGGACGCCAGCACTTCTTTATGCTTTGTCCTGGAGTCATTCGTTTCTTTATAGTATTCAGTATATAAATACATATAAATCTGGGAAATGGATTGCTCCACATTTCCGCCTTCGATATGCACCTCACCCTGCAGCTCACTGCCTGGATAGACCCTTGATTCAGACAGGCGGGCGTCCACCCTTGCCGCCCCGATTCCAAAACTGGCAAGAAACTTATTCAGCATCTTGTCCCACCCCTCCTCAAAGCTATAAGTATGGGTATATACGTACCCTGCCAAAAAAAGATTCATCAATACGTATTCGGCATCCCAAGCATTTTCTCCTCTCTTTGCAGTTGAGGTAAAAAGGGAGGCAAAGGCATCGGGCATGCGTAGGTCGCCTCTACCTTCCCCCCCCTCCTACCTCTAAACTTCTCACCACTACGCCATGTTAAAACATTAAATGGTACCTCTATAGTCCTTTCTGTCCATGAAACAATCTAAATTTCACATTTTATTCAAAATAATTTCAATTTTCCGTCACATGTTGTATGATATAATTAACAGATTTCTTATCACACCACATACAGCAACCGTCGCACTTTATTGTTAACAGGTTTGGAAGCGTTTTCTTCTGTGGAAGCAGAAAAGAAGGAGGAAACAATTATGGACTTACTGATTATCAACCTGGTATTTTCAAGTGTGGCACCTCTCTTGCTTTGGCGCCTTCGCCAGAAGGCATTGGCAATCCTGCAAGTTCCGTTCGTTGTCGCAATGTGGATTATGCTGCCGGAAATACTACCGTTAAGCGCACCACGTGCAGACTCTACATTCCTGTGGTGGACCCTGTTCTACTTCAATATGGCCTTCGGATATTTAGCAATGGGTATGCTGTTGTTCCGCTGGGCAAACCGTTTCTGGGGCAAGGAAGAGAAAAGAGAAGAAGAAAGAAACGTAATGTAGTTCAGGCATAAAATAGGGCGCCACGCATCTCAAAAACACAGGGGATACGAGGCGCGCCTTCTTCTGTGTATACTGCTGTCCAGCTGGTCCGGGGCAGTATTAAATATTCATGTTCCCCTGTCCTGTCCGGCTTATTTTTTCAAATGCTTCCTCACCTTTTCAATCAGTTGATCTTCCGTAAGTGCAGTTAAATAGCGGCCATTCACCACGGCAAAGTGCTTTTTAAAGCCGATTCCGCAGTACGATTGACAGCCCAGCTCTACTTCGGCGTCCGCATCGATTTCTTTCAGCCGAGGCACCAATGTTTTTATATTAATCATCTTACATTCATCACATACACGAAACTCGTTGCTCATAACGTACGTTCCCTTCCTTACTCGGCTACTAGTGTACCAGCATATAATACACGTTACCTTTCATCATACCACATTTTCTCCTGCTTCTGAATCGTGCCTTCCGCTTTCTCCTCTTTCCCCTCCAAATGAAAATACGGCGGAAAAATTGCTTCCGCCGCACTTCTTTAATCATTACGATAGCTGACGTCCTTGCTTGGGTGCATAAATTGGCCGCTTCCCGGAATATAGCCTTCTTCAAGCAGCGCCTGATTCTCCGCCGTGTTCCATCCGATATCGTTGGTCGGATGAACCCACTCGTCTCCGGCCATAATCGCCGGATCTACCTCCTTGCTCCAGTTGTTCAGCGGAGAGTTGGCTGAATCATAAAAACTGTCTCCGATCACGACACCGTATTGATTTGTAAACGGCTGCTTCAACTTCTGGTTCGCCTCTGCTCGCTCCGGCGCATCAATTTGATGCGGCATGGATGTATCGGCCGGTTCCTGGCCGATCCGTTTCTTCCCCTGGTTTTCCATTGTATCGTATCGCCTCCTCGTTAGGCTTACTTCTTCTCCTTCTAGTGTTGACCGTTTTTCCTCCGGTTACTCGGGCTGTTTTTTCCGGGCCAGGCACCCATTCGTACATCATAGGCATAGTGTAGTACTGGGTTATGATTAGAAGTGGAGGGATGATTATGTGCGGAATCGCAGGGTGGATAGATTGGCAGGCCGACCTCACCGGGCAACGGGCGATCCTTGAAGAGATGGCTGAAACGCTCGTTCCCCGCGGACCTGACAGTGAAGGAATCTGGACATCGCGGCATGCCGGCTTCGCCCACCGCCGCCTGATTGTAGTCGACCCCGAGGGCGGCGTACAGCCGATGAGCCGGACACACGGCGGTGAGACCTATACGCTTGTTTATAACGGGGAATTGTACAATACGGACGACTTGCGCGGCGAACTGGCAGCACGCGGTTATCGCTTCACTACTACCTCTGACACAGAAGTACTGCTTGTCTCCTATATCGAATGGGGACCTGAATGTCTGGAGAAGCTGAATGGTATTTACGCATTTGCCATCTGGTCACATAACGAAGAAAGCGTGTTTCTTGCCCGCGATCGGCTGGGTGTAAAGCCGCTGTTTTATACCCAGCAGGGTTCAAGTTTTATTTTTGGATCAGAGATTAAAGCACTGCTTGCCCATCCTGCCGTTAAACCGGAGATTACCAGGGAGGGGCTGGCTGAAATCTTTGGCCTGGGTCCTGCACGCACGCCGGGTGTCGGCGTATTCCACAATGTCTTCGAATTATTGCCGGCCTCCTATCTCCTGCACACCCGGCACGGAATGAAAACGAAACGCTACTGGTCACTGGATAGCCATGCACATCCGGACGATCTGGAAACAACGATTGATACGATTCGCCATCTGCTCGGCGACAGCATCATCCGGCAGCTTGTAGCCGATGTACCGGTCTGCACTCTGCTGTCCGGCGGACTTGATTCCAGCGCCATTTCCGCCTTTGCGGCGCAGGCGTTTCAAGAGCGGGGAATGGGACCGCTGCACACCTTCTCCGTTGATTACGTAGATAATGACATACATTTCCGGGCAAACGAATTTCAACCAAATGCGGACGCTCCCTGGGCCAAGCGCGTTTCAGAACACCTCGCCTCCATACACCACGATATTTATTTTGAGACGCAGCACCTTATCGACTCTCTGCCGGTGGCGCTTCATGCCAGAGATTTACCCGGCATGACCGATATTGACGGCTCGCTGTATCTGTTCTGCGGCGAAATCAAGAAAAAAGCGACAGTGGCTTTATCGGGAGAGTGTGCGGATGAAGTGTTCGGCGGGTATCCCTGGTTTCATCGGGAAGAAGCACTCTCGGCAACCACTTTTCCCTGGGCGCGCAACCTGAGAGAGAAAACGAAATTTTTCTCATCCGATCTGCATGCGGAGGTCGATCTGGAAGCGTACGTAAAGGACCGCTATCAGGAAGCGCTGGATGAAGTACCCCGGCTTCAAGGCGAAAGCGGCCATGATGCACGCATTCGCGAGATGTTCTACCTGAACCTGACGCGCTGGATGCCGACGCTGCTGGACCGCAAAGACCGCATGAGCATGGCGGTAGGCCTTGAAGTAAGGGTGCCGTTCTGCGATCACCGATTGGTGGAATATATGTGGAATGTGCCGTGGTCCATGAAAACGTACGGCGAGCGGGAGAAAGGCATCCTGCGTCAGGCGCTGCGCGGTGCACTGCCGGACGATGTTCTGATGCGGCGCAAGAGTCCCTACCCGAAAACGCACAACCCGTCTTACCTGACCTCCGTACGCGATAAGGCGCTGGCGGTCTTACATGACACCTCGTCACCGATTCTGCCGTTCATTAATGTGAAAGCCGTCAAGGAGTTTGCCAGTCTGAATCTGGCTTCAGTGCATATGCCCTGGTTCGGCCAGTTGATGAATGTGCCGCAATTTTTCGCATATCTGGTGCAGGTGGATATGTGGATGAGAGAGTATAGGGTTGTAGTGAAATAATCTGGTTGTTATAAGAAAGGTTGCCTGAACGGGGGAAGGGAGGAAAAACTGAGATTTACGGAAGAAAAAGGCTTTCGCCTTTTTCTTTCCTGGATCTTCTTTCTTCTCTCCTTATTCATTCTAAATTTTCGAAAAAAAGCATGGGGATACTAGAAAAAGCAGTATTCCCATGCTTTTTGCTATGAACTGAATTTGCCCTGCTTATATTCATGTACCCAACGATAAATCATCTTGCTGTTAAGTCTGTATTTCCTGGCTACCAGACTAAGACTTTTTTCTACAAGTGCGTCTTTAACTACTTCCCTCTTAAACTCCAATGAATACTTTCTTCTCATTTCTCTTTTCTCTCCCTTCAGCCAGAAACTAATTAGTGTTGGTAAGGAAGGCGAAGGATAGCATTTACTGTATCCTGAGTATTTTTTACTGATTCTTTATCCACTTCTTTGGTAGTCGGAATTCCGCTAATACTTATAAATATAAGGGCCGTAACGACTAGTGAGAGGAATTTGTTCTTCACTTTAGTACCCTCCTTTCAACCTTTAGAAATATGAAATATATGTTAGTTCCATGATAATATATTACATTTAATTACGAATTTAGGCTGAAAGGGCATTTTCAGGGAAAAAAACGCATTTTCGAGCTTTTGCTTGCAAATGCATACATAGCTATAAAAATAATTATATAGGAGCTGCTGCATGAGTATTCAACGAATTGGAGAAGTCGTCCGGGAAATTAGGAAGTATTTAAACATCTCACAGACGGAGCTGGCAAAAGGCATTTGTACCCAGGCACTCATCAGCAAAATCGAGAGAGGCGAAGTGATTCCCTCCGCCGAAATTCTTTACTATATCGCCAAACGACTGGGGATTACGCTGGATTACTTTTTCGATCGAATGGAGAATCCCCAGTTCACCTATGTTCAGGAGTTTTTCTATCAAATTCGCAAGCTAATCCGGGAGCGGAATTATGAAGAAGTGTCCGCACTCATTAAGACCGAGCGCAATAACCCGATATTCCAAAACCGGGAAAATCGGCAGTTTCTCGCCTGGCATGAAGGCATCTGCGCGTACTATCTTGAACAGGATGTAGAGAAAAGCCTGGAGCTGCTGAATGAAGCAATGAAATTGGCCGTCAGCACGGAAAATTATACGGAGAAAGAAATTGAAATACTAAACAGTATCGGTATTATTTACAGCGAAGAAGGCCGGTACAAAGAAGCGATGGATATTTTCTCCATGGCCATTCAACATATGAGCGGTGTGGCATTTGTACAGGATTACACGATTTACCTCCGATTGTTCTACAATTACGCCAAAGTGCTGACTGTTCTCGAAGATTATGTTGTATCGTTGAAATACTGCGATAAGGGGCTTGCACTGTGCCTGCAGCACGAATACCTATATTTATTCGGGGAGTTTCATTATCAGAAAGGGGAAAACCTGCTTCAATTGCGCAAAAAGAAGCAGGCGATCGAATTCTTCCGCAAATCACTTATGATTTTTGAATTACAGCAGAATCATAAGTTTGCGCAATTTGTGAAAAAACGGTTACGGGAAATCGAGCGGCGCAGGCAAACATGAAGCTTTATCGGGGAGCATTCCGT
>Ga0310837_100675_pt1 | contig 20799 bp, 18 predicted proteins | sample SM_ome_5_FD_201315 | JGI IMG/M metagenome (GOLD analysis project Ga0310837, IMG submission 201315) | Sorghum-adapted microbial communities enriched on stacked mutant (SM) sorghum from Joint BioEnergy Institute, Emeryville, California... ...
GGTCGAGAGAAGCTTGTAAGCAGAAAAAATCTGCTTACAACTGGAGGAAGCGGTCGAGGGAGGCTTGTAAGCAGAAAAAATCTGCTTGCAGCTGAAGGAAGCGATCGAGAGAGGCTTGTAAGCAGAAAAAATCTGCTTACAGCCGCAGGAAGCGATCGAGGGAGGCTTGTAAGCAGAAAAAATCTGCTTGCAGCTGGAGGAAGCGGTCGAGAGAGGCTTGTAAGCAGAAAAAATCTGCTTACAGCCGCAGGAAGCGATCGAGGGAGGCTTGCAAGCCTTTGAGATCGACCGGCAGCATATACGATCAATTTCATCAAGGACAAGAGGGGACGAGCATGATGACAGAGTTAAAGTTACGGCAGGAGCAGCAGATTCGGCTAAGCTGGCTGGGAGAGCAGCCGCCTGAACGGCCAGCAGGAGTCACCTGGGGGGTGCCCTGGAAGCAGGGGGAGCTGTCCAGGGACGAGTTATCACTAGACCTGTTCGATCCGGACGATCACCCCGTGCCGATGCAAACGTGGCCGACGGCGTATTGGCCGGATGGCAGCGTGAAGTGGACAGCCCATGCCGCCGTCATCCATGGCGCGGCTGACGGCTACATCCTTCGCAGGACAGGAAAGCCAGCCTCTCCATCGAAGGCTGAGTCCCATATCGCTGCACCAGGCTTGGCGGAAGGGACCTCAGCAGATTCGATGTCCCCCACGCTGACCGAACAGCCGGATGTGGCTTCAAAAGACCTGTCATCGACCGAACGGCCAGAGGCTGCTACGGCGATCTCAGCGCAGCCTTCGCCAATCGAGGCCGCCGCGAGTGCTGTTGCATCGATCCAACAGACCGGGACCGCGCCAAATTCCCCTGCTCTCACCGTGCGGACCAGAGAAGATGATATCGAGATCGATACAGGAGCGATCCTCTGCCGGGTGAACCGTACCGGCGCTGCACTTATCCGGGAGATCGTGCGGGACGGGAGAACCGTCTGCTCCGGCGGGGAACTCGTCGGCATCCGGGAGCAGCGCAGCCGGGCTGCTGGCGCGAGCGTCATGCTGGAGCAGACCTTCACCGGCATCATCGAACAGGCGGTCCTCGAGTCTACCGGCCCGATCCGCGCGGTGGTCAAGCTCCAGGGCCGACACCTGCTGCCTGACAAGCGCCTGTGGCTGCCGTTTACGGTGCGACTGTATTTCTATGCCGGCCTGGACGCCATCCGCATGGTGCACACCTTCCTGTACGATGGCAATCCGCATCAGGATTACATCCGCGGCCTCGGCATCCGGTTCACGGTCCCGATGCGCGGGCCGCTGTACAATCGGCATATCCGCCTTGCCGGAGATACCGGCTGGTTCAGCGAGTCACCGAAGGGGCTCATGCTGTGGCGGCTGACCGCCAGGCAGCGCGAGCTGTACGAGCAGCAGCTGACTGGCCGACGCATCGCCTTCGATCCTGAACAGGACGCGCTCTTGCTCCGCCATCTGGCCGATTCACCGGAATGGAACAGCTTCAAGCTGGTGCAGTCTGGCTGCGACGGCTATGTCATCTCCAAGAGAACGCAGGAGAACTGCTCCTGGCTTCGCGCTGCGGCGGGCATCAGGGCGCGCGGCCTGGTCTACGCGGGTTCCGAGGCCGGGGGACTGGCGATCGGCGTCCGCCACTTCTGGCAGAAGCATCCGTCGGCGCTGGAGGTGGATGGCTGCGCGGGCGAGGAAGTCGCTGTGACCGCCTGGCTGTGGTCGCCGGATGCACCGGCGATGGATCTGCGTCATTATGATACGAAGACCTATGTGGAATCCTGTTATGAGGGGGCATACGAGCTGCGCAGCACGCCCTATGGCATCGGCAATACGAACGAGCTGATGATCTGGTGCTGCGGTGAGACGCCCGATGCGGAGGCGCTCGATGCCATGGCCCGCGAGAAGGAGGAGCCGTCGCTGCTCGTCTGCTCACCGGAGCGGTATCATGTGACCCGCGCCCTTGGCTCCTGGAGCCTGCCGGATCGTTCGACGCCCATGCGCGCCCGGCTGGAGGATACGCTGGATGAGCTGATCCGCTTCTACCAGCGCGAGATCGAGCAGCGCAGGTGGTACGGCTTCTGGGATTACGGCGATGTGATGCACAGCTATGACCCGGTTCGTCACACGTGGAAATACGATGTTGGTGGCTGCGCCTGGCAGAACACCGAGCTGGCGCCGAACTATTGGCTCTGGTACAGCTTCCTGCGCACAGGCCGCGCCGACATCTTCCGCATGGCGGAAGCGATGACGAGGCATACGAGCGAGGTGGATGTCTATCACATCGGCGAGTACGCGGGGCTTGGCTCCAGGCACAACGTGCTCCACTGGGGCTGCGGCTGCAAGGAAGCGCGCATCGGCATGGCGGGGCTGCATCGATTCTACTACTACCTGACGGCGGACGAGCGGATCGGAGACATCATGGATGAGGCGAAGGACGCGGACTACCGGACGGTCGGCATCGATCCGATGCGCGCCTATTTCGCCAAGGATGAGTTCCCGACCCACGTGCGGAGCGGTCCGGACTGGGCAGCCTTCTGCTCGAACTGGATGGTGCAGTGGGAGCGACATGAGGATGCATCCTGTCTCGAGAAGATGAAGCGAGGCATTGAATGTCTCAAGCGAATGCCGGATCGGCTGCTGACGGGACCGACCTTCGGTTATGATCCGAAGACCGGTGAGCTGATGTACATGAGCGACGAAAATTACGGCCATCACCTGATGATCAGCATGGGCGGCGCCCAGGTGTGGACGGAGCTGGCCGATCTGCTGCAGGATCCGGAATGGGAGCAGATGCTCATCGAATACGGCGCCTTCTACAATCTGCCGGCAGAAGAGAAAGAACGCCGCACGAATGGCCGGATCAAGGGCAAGGACTGGAATATCCCGATGCTGTCGACGACGATGATGGCTTATGCCGCCAGCCGCACGAACGACGCGGAGCTGGCCCGCCAGGCGTGGGATTACCTGCTTCGCAGCAGCCATCATTGGAGCGTGGACGTTCCGCTTGAGGATCAGCCGGTACCGCAGCAGGAATATGTGCGGGAGATTCGGGAGATCCCCTGGATATCGACCAATACGGCTTCCCAATGGTCGATCAACACGATCATCTGCCTTGAATGGATCGCCGACCATCTGCCGGATCGCCTGGACCCGCCTGATGAATGACAGCGGCCAGACAGGCCTGTCTCATCGGTTCAGATCGTCCTGGCTTCGTATGGCATCACCCAAATGTGAGTTTGGCGAAAATAGACGTTCCCTAATCGGGATAAACGTGATATGATACAGTATATATCTAAAAGCGATGATGAGAAGAGTAGATGGCGAAAACCTTTTCACAGAGAGCTCCGATGGCTGGGAAGGAGTAAAGGTTCGTCATTGAAGAAAGGCTCAGAGCTGCACGCCGGAACCGAGCATGCGCGAGGGGGTGGTGTGCCAGGTGCTCCTGTTACAGAGCTAGAGTATAAGCATGCTGATCCCGGCATGCCGTACTCGAAGAGGCGGATATGGCGACATATTCGTGAACGTAGGGTGGTACCGCGAGCAGATCTCGTCCCTGAGACCTTGGATGTCTTATGGATGGGATTTTTTATTTTTTCTATACAGCAAAGCTACTCGTTATGAAAGGATGAAGGTTCACATGGCAAACAAGCTGAAGGTTGGAATCGTAGGCGGAACGGGGATGGTGGGCCAGCGCTTCGTGCAGCTGCTCGAACAGCATCCCTGGTTTGAGGTGACGGCCATCGCGGCAAGCGCCAACTCCGCCGGCAAGACCTATGAAGAAGCGGTGCAAGGCAGATGGAAGATGTCTTCGCCGATCCCGGATAGCGTGAAGTCGATCGTCGTGCAGGATGCCGCGAAGGTGCAACAGGTGGCTGACGGGGTGGATTTCATTTTCTGCGCGGTCGATATGAAGAAGAATGAAATCCAGGAGCTGGAGGAACAATATGCGCGTACAGGGACGCCGGTCGTCTCCAACAACTCCGCTCACCGCTGGACGCCGGATGTGCCGATGGTCATCCCGGAGATCAATCCGCAGCATCTCGAGGTCATCGCTGCCCAGCGCAAGCGCCTCGGCACTTCGACGGGCTTCATCGCGGTGAAGCCGAACTGTTCGATCCAGAGCTACGTGCCGCCATTGCATGCGCTGCTCGACTTCAAGCCGACTCGCGCCGTTGTCTCCACGTATCAGGCGATCTCCGGAGCGGGCAAGACGTTCGCCGACTGGCCGGAAATGGTCGACAACGTGATCCCGTATATCGGCGGCGAGGAAGAGAAGAGCGAGCAGGAGCCGCTGCGCATCTGGGGGCAGGTCTCGGGCGGCGAGATCGTGAAGGCGAACGCGCCTCTCATCTCCGCCCAGTGCATCCGCGTGCCGGTATCGGATGGCCATCTGGCGACTGTATCGGTCTCCTTCGAGAAGAAGCCATCTCGTGAAGAGATCATCGCCCGCTGGAACAGCTTCAGGGGTCGTCCGCAGGAGCTCGAGCTGCCAAGCGCGCCGAAGCAGTTCATCACCTACTTCGAGGAAGACAACAGACCGCAGACGAAGCTGGATCGCGACATCGAGCGCGGCATGGGCGTGACGGTCGGCAGACTGCGCGAAGACACGCTGTTCGACTACAAGTTCGTCGGGCTGTCGCACAACACGCTGCGCGGCGCGGCTGGCGGCGCCGTGCTGATCGCGGAGCTGCTGAAGGCGGAAGGCTATATCCAGGCGAAGTAATCCGCCGGCTGCCGGCTAGCGGGTGTGCGCCCGAGCCCGATTCATACGGGCATTTAATGACAGACGCATCAGGCAATCGGACCCGGGGATCGCAAGCAGCGGTCCCTTTTTGCTTTGCAGCGAAGTGCGTGATGGCGCGGACATGGTGATTGGCAGGCAGCCTCGGGCATTTCTATTCCACGGGAAGATGGATGCCGGGGCAGCTTGATCGAGAAGGGTTCTTTCGTTGCATTTGCTGCATGAAATCTCTACAATTGGAGATAGCCACCAGACGCGGGAAGCGTACGAGGCATAAACCGTTGGATAGGAAAGGGTTGGTTGAATCATGATCATCACGACGACACATTCCGTGGAGGGCAAGAAGATCGACAGCTACCTGGGCCTGGTTACAGGCGAGACGATCATGGGCGCGAACATCGTACGCGATATCTTCGCCTCGATCACCGACATCGTCGGCGGCAGATCAGGGGCGTACGAATCGAAGCTGCGCGAGGCGAGAGAGCTGGCGGTACGCGAGATGACATATGAGGCGCAGAGGCTCGGCGCCAATGCGATCCTCGGCGTGGACATCGATTATGAAGTCGTTCGCGAGGGCATGCTGATGGTCAGCGTCAGCGGCACGGCAGTGCGTCTGGTATAACAGAGGCTGCATACGCAAGGTGGAGCAGGTTCGCTTTATTATCGAACCTGCTCCTTTGATCACGCGGGCAGCATCGGAGATCGCCGCTTGTCTGTTCGGACGCGGCCGGATCAGAACCCACCGCCGACCCGTCCGCCTCTGCCACCTCCGAAGCCACCGCCGAAGCCGCCGCCGGATCTGCCGGTGGTTACGCCCGACTCATTCAGCCAGGTGACCGCATCCTGGACCTTAAACTCGTACAGCTTCGTATCGTCGGTATAGACCGAATACGTTGCACCGGACGCAAGATCGGGCGAGCTCAGGACGATGGACTGGTATGCCTTGGTCGGCGCGGCCTCCAGGACCACCTGGCCCGATGCGTCCTTCAGCGCGAACTTCGTTCCGGCCTTCTGCATCGATGAATAGGTGAAGGCGACCGAATGCTGGCTCGAATCGCTCGAAGGCGCTGCCGCCATGCTGGCATTGCCAGCGGCGATCAACACGCCGCCGCTGATCCGGAACGATCCGTCATAGTCGAGCGCGCCGTTCATCGACATCGTCGGTCCGTTGACGAGCACCGTGCCGCCGCTCATCTCGATCGAGCCATTCGAGTCGAGCCCGTCGCCCTCGGCGGTAACGGTAATCCGGCCTCCCTGGATCGACAGCAAGTATGGGCCGGCCGAGGCGAAGTTGTCTTGCGACCGCGGCCTTCCCATCGACAAGCCGTCGTTGCCGCCGGCGATGTTGATGCCGTCATCATCGGCCTGGATGTCGATCTCTCCGCCGAGGATCGTCACCGCCGCGCCTTCGATGCCTTCGTAGCTCTTCGCGATGGCGATCCTGCCGCCTTCGATCGTCACCGAAGCATCGGCGTGTATGCCATCATCCCCAGTAAGGAGCGTAAAGTCGCCATCCCGGATGACGATGTTGCCATTGCTGTGGAGCGCGTCATCCGCCGCGTCCACCACGAAGCTGCCGCCGGTGATGAGCAGGTTCGACCTCGCCTTGATGCCCTTGGTGCTGGGCGTATCCTCCGGGCTGGAACGAGCCGAGCTTCCGCCGCGTCCTCCCCGGAAGTTCGGTTCTGACTTCACCTCGCCATTTGCGCTGCCGCCGCCAGCGAGGATATGGAACGAACCTCCGTCGATCCGGATCGATGCGGCGGATTGCATGCCGTCGCTTCCTGCGGTGAGTTCGAAGGTGCCGCCTTCGATCATGATGTGGCCCTTGTCTGCTTCCTCGTCGTTCGTTGACTTGAGCGCATCACCCCCGGCCTGGATCCGGAAGGTTCCGCCTTGCACGGCCAGCAGATCGCGCCCGATGATCGCGTCATCCGCCGCCGTGATCGCATATTGGCCTGAGATGATGATGAGGTCGTCGCGGCTGACCAGACCGTCGTTGTAGTTGCCCTGGACGGTCAGCGCCCCGGTCCCGTTGATCACCAGATCCGCCTTGCTGTAGATCGCTGCGGTCGGTTCGTCCGAACCATCCGGGAAGCGGTATTCGGCCCCGTCGCTGATGAAGTTCTCCGTACCTTCCTGCAGCGTCATCGTCACGCGGTCCGCTTCCTTGATATAGATCGCGGCCTGGTCATCGTTGGTGATCTCAACCCCATTCAGGATGAGATTCACCTTCGTGTCCCTGGTTACATCGACGACCACCTGGCCATCGTTCAAGGTGCCGCTCAGGACATAGGTGCCCCCCTCCGTAATCGTCAGTGTTCCGTCGGCGAAGGCCGCTCCGGAACCGGATATTTGCGCGCTGCTGCCGCCAAGGGCGATCATCGTCGAGTCATTCGCTGACCATTCCACCTCGTAGTAGGAGTCCTTGTATCCGGTCTTGCCCGGCACCTCGATGTTCTCCGATGCAACCACGGTTTCCGTCGGACCCGCTGTGCCGGTGCTGTCGCCGTTGCCGCCCGCACCCGCCTGATCTCGTCCCGAAGAGTTGGGCTGCGCGGCGTCCTGGCCGCAGGCGGCGAGCAGCACCAGGCTCATCAGGATGCCGGACAGCTTCAGTCCCCATGATCGTCCGTCGTTCATGCTTCTTCCCTCCCATGATCAGGCTTCAGCCGGAGTCGGTTTCATCGTCAGGGTGATGTCCAGATTGCCGTTGCGGCAACGGATCTCGTCCATGAATTCCTTCTGCTTCACCGCGTCGCTGATCTCCACCGCATAGACCAGTTCATACAGGCTGCCCAGCTCGGTCGTCCTCACTTTCAGCAGCTCGTGCTTCACCTGGAACTTGCGGAACACTTCCGCGAAGGCTTCCTCATAGGCAAGATCCTCCGGGATCGTGAGAATGAGCTCATCGGTCGGTGTATCGAAATACAGGTTGCAGATGGTGTAGAAGGGGGTCTGACTGTTGTGCTCGTCGGCCACCATGTACTCCATCAGATCCCGGTACACACGACGCCAGGCTTGTTCGTCCATCAGATACTTGTTCTCGTAGCGGTTGAAAACTTCGATCGCCATATGATCGTCCCTTTCCGTTGCTTCGTCGTGCTTGCCTGTGCATCCATCATAAGCCCTGAACCTTTAATGAAACTTAAAAAGAGTGTGATGCGCGCCCTACGCCCCTGAGCATGCAGAGAACCTCCAAAACCACGTGGACCGTGATCCTGGAGGTTCTCTGTGTCAATCTCGCGTTGTCCGGCGACTGGCCCTTCTCGTCAGGAGATCAACCCCCATGGAAACGTGCAGAAACAGCCACGATGCCAGGATGGAAGCCAGAAGCACAACATAAAATCCTCTGTTGAAGGTCTCGTAGAATCGCCAGCCACGAAGCAGGAACATAAGGAAGGCCGCCGCGAACACTCCGCCAAGCGCGTACATGATCAAGGAAAGCAGGTAGCCTGCGATCCGGTTCCTGACACGGGACCTGAACAGGATGAGGTCCAGCAGGACAGAGACCGGTATGCCGATGATCAGGAAGATCGGCATGACATAGATCAGGCCGCCGACGACCAGGGATGAATAGGAGTAGTAATAGATATGCTCGATTCGTTGGTCCACAGGAGTATAGTTGAACCAGGACATGATCAGGGTGAAAACAAGGCCGGCCATGATCGCGACAACGAATCGCCTGAATAAGGGGAAAGACCGCACACGCATCACTGCCTTTCTGTATCCATAAACGCATGGGTTGACCATAGGGCTCTCGAGACTTGCCAGTTGAGGAAGTTTGCCCAAAATATACTATAGGATCGCATCGAGCACAAGAGCATGCGCTGTTGAGCGCCGTTGAGCCATGGGACGGCGGAAGAAGCATGATTTAAGATTGAATAAAGGTTGGGCCGGTATGATAGATGAAATCACAGACCGAGAATGACGAAGAAAGAAGGCATGAACGATGCGCATACTGATCGTGGAAGACGAGGCTCATCTGGCGGAAGCATTGGCACAGATCCTGAAGGAGCATCACTATACCGTCGATGTGGCGCATGATGGAAACAGGGGGTTGGATGATGCGCTCAGCGGCATCTATGACCTGATCCTGCTCGATGTGATGCTGCCCGGCATGGATGGACTGAGCCTCCTGCGCACGCTTCGTGCCGAAGGCATCTCCACGCCGGTGATCATGCTGACGGCCAAGGGCGAGATTCCGGACAAGGTCGCCGGCCTGGACAGCGGCGCCGATGACTATGTCGCCAAGCCGTTCTCGATCGAGGAGCTGCTGGCGCGCATCCGCGCAGCCCTGCGGCGCAGGGACGAGACGCTGCAGGAAGATACATGGCGCTTCGGCGACATCGAACTGAACCCGCAGTCGCTGCGCCTGTCCCGCATCGGCAGCGGCAAGGAGATCAGGCTGATCATGAAGGAATGCGAGCTGCTCGAGCTCCTGATCTCCCGCAAGCAGGCGGTGACGACCAAGGAACAGATCATCGAGAAGCTGTGGGGGTTTGACTCGGACGCGGAGCACAACAATGTAGAGGTGTATATCTCGTTTCTGCGGAAGAAGCTGGCCTACCTTCAATCCTCGGTCCGCATCACGACGATCCGCGGCGTCGGCTACATGCTGGAGGTGGGTTCATGATGTTCCGCAAGCTGCGCAACCGGTTCCTGCAGCTGATCATGATCACCATCTCGGTGCTGATGCTCATCTCGTTCTCTGCCATCTACATGATCACCTATCAGAATGTTCATTCGGACATTGAGATGGAGCTGCATCGCGCCGCGGAATTCGGCGGGCGGATCAGCGGGCCCAAGGGCGGGTTCGGCGACGAGAACCGGATGAGGGGATTGCCGCCCGTCGAGCCGCGTCCCGCGGATGACCGGACGGCATCGTTCACGATCCTGACGGACGACAGGATGAATATCGTGCGGATCTTTTCCTTCTTCGATGCGGATGCGTCCTTTTTCTCCTCCATGCTGGAGATGGCGCAGGATTCCGGCAGGAAGGAGGGACGCCTCACGGTCGAGGGCGAATGCTGGGCTTACGTCGTGCAGGAAGCCCCCGGGGGCGGATACAGGCTGACTTTCCTCGACGTGACGGCGCGGCAGATCATCCTGACGAACCTGATCTACACCTTTGTCGGGACGGCGGTCGTGATGTTGGTGGTGATCTTTTTCATCAGCCGATATTTTGCCAATCGTTCGCTCGCTCCCGTGCAGGAGGCGTTTCTCAGGCAGAAGCAGTTTATCGCCGACGCCTCCCATGAGCTGAAGACGCCGCTTGCGATCATTCGCACCAATGTGGATGTGCTGCTGGCCAATGAACAGGAGACGATCCGGAGCCAATCGAAGTGGCTGGGCAATATACTGGCGGAGACGGAGCGCATGAGCAGGTTGACCAGCGACCTGCTGTATCTGACCCAGATGGACGAGGCCCGGGAGCAGGAGGCGACCCTTTATTCGTATTTTCAGGCGAGTGAAGCGGCGGAGAATGTGATCCTGACGATGGAGGCCCTGATCTATGAGAAGAATTTCAGGTTTGAGTATGACATCCAGCCGGATCTGACCGTGTACGGCAATCGGGAGCAGTTCCAGCAAGTGCTCATGATCCTGCTCGACAATGCGGTCAAGTACACGAATCCGCGCGGCGAGATTCGCTTCAGCATGATGCAGCAGCATCATGAGGCGGTCATCTTGGTCGCCAATACCGGCGAAGGCATCGCGCGGGATCAGCTGGATCGCATTTTCGACCGCTTCTACCGGACGGATCCGGCCAGGACGCGCGCTCGCGGCGGCTATGGGTTGGGCCTGGCGATCGCCAAGGCGATCGTGGAGCGGCACAAGGGCAGGATCTATGCGAGCAGTGAGCCGGGCGTGGAGACGGTGTTCCATGTGCATCTTCCGATGCACGCCTGAGCCAGGGGTGGAGCCGGTGCGATATGTACCTCTGCCGGTGTATGGGGTGCCGTGTGGGGATGGTATGATACATCTCCACTGGGGCATGCGATTGTCGGATGTGGGAGATGGCGACAGGATCAACTGGCGATGGGTGCGGATGCCACGTGGGGAGACGGTGTTCGATGATCATCTCCTTCTCATGCCGGGGATCGATCAGGTCGGGTTGAAAACGACTTGTTTTCGGCTCGGCCTTTTTCGGTCGGGCAGGATGGTTCGCGAGCGGTCGTATGCAAATAAGGTTAAAAAGTTAACTTCGATCGGGGTTTTCAAGCGCCATTTTTACATGTCTAGTTAAAATATTGGCTCAGTTAAACTTGATTGTTGCTTACAAACATATGTTCTGGTATATTATGGATAGGAACGTATGTTTGGGGTGTTGCTTATGAGCTATATCTCACTCAATGAGATTCTCGATGCCATCGATAATTTGGATCTCCAACAGAAGCAACTGTTGTTACGTTTCCTCCAAGATGAACTATCACACGGAAGAAACCCGTTTCAAAGCCAATTATCTACTTTGTCAGAAATACGTGAAGTTCGGTTCCATGAGGGACTAACTTGCCCGTATTGCGATGACTCGAACCATATCAAGAGGAACGGAACCTACCGTGGCCGTCAACGCTACTTGCATAAAACTTGCGGGCGCACCTTTAATGACTTGACTCGAACCCCTATTCATCGCACACGATATTTAGACAAGTGGCCTCAATACTTACAAGCCATGTTGCAAGGAAAAACGATACGTGAATGTGCTGAAGAGGTTGAGATCTCCGTTCCGACCGCTTTTTACTGGCGGCATAAAATCCTGCACGCCCTTGCCCAAGACAAACCGAAGAAACTTAGCGCCATTGTGGAAGCGGACGAAACCTATGTCCTGTATTCCGAAAAAGGGAATCGTCATCTGAAGCGAAAAGCTCGTCGGCGCGGCGGTGTCGCCAAGACACGTGGTTTGTCCAGGGAGCAAGTCAGCATCCTGGTGGCGAGGGACCGGAATAAAAGCACTCTTGCACAAGTGGCTACATTTGGCCGTTTGAACGCATCCAGAGTGGATCAACTTTTGGGTCCTCATTTGCAAGAAGGAGTAACCATTTGTACGGATGCAGACGCGGCCTTTCGGAAATTCGCCAGTATCCGGAATCTGAATCATATGACGATTCATCCCGACAAAAAGCGCTATGTAGTCAAGGCGGTCTACCACATTCAGAACGTAAATGCCTACCACGAACGGTTTAAGAACTTTATGAGGCCGTTTCGTGGGGTGGCAACGAAGTACTTGAGCCACTATGTGAGTTACCATCAAGTGGTGGATGAAACGAAGCATTTAGCAGGTAAGGAGGGCATCAAGGAGCTCTTTCACCGATCGTTACGCTGTCCGATGAAAACCATTGGAAAAAAGCTGCCGCACTATTGTGCCCTCCAAATCAACCAACTAGCCTCGTAAGCAACAATTGAGTTAAACACAGCCTTGAAAAAATCTTTTTCACTGGCTTCAATCATGCGAATCATGTATGTGATGTTCCATTCAAATATACCGTTCGGAGCAACTCGTCCGTTTCATGAACAGGAACAAAGTTCGGATTTATTGTTAATTTCCTTGACATCTTTTTTCTCCCTCAATGCGCTTTATGGGGTCTGACGCATGCCCTCATAGAGTGAAAAAGATTTTCTAGTTGCTTATAAATAAACCCACTGTATCCTCAACAGAGATACAATGGGTAGGCTAAATGGTGAATAGCGGCAAACCAAATGCTTCTCGAACAAAGCTCATGTCATGATCTCTTGATACGAGGCCGAGCTGATGCTCGATAGATGTTGCAATAATAATAGCGTCTGGGGTTTTAAGCTTACGGCCTTTTGATCTTTGTTCCCTTCTTATGTCTCCGGCGAGTCGGGCAATACTCGAGCTTACCTCAATACATCTGCGCGGATTAAACAGCTTGATCCCTTGTAAACGATATTCAGAGTCTAACCCGCTGAACACTTCGCACTCCGTAATTACGGAGAAATAAATCGACATCCGATCGTCACTGGCCTGCCTGACAAAATCCAACGCGGCATGTTCCCCAGCAAGCAATGCGATCGCAATATTGGTATCGAGTAAATAACCATCCATTTAGTTCCACTCTTCCTCGCGCATTTTTTTGACTTCGTCCGTCAATCGTTTAGCCTGTTCCGGAGTCAATATTCCTGCCGATTCGAGTATGTCATCAATAGAATAGTCATCCTCGACTTCAATTGTTTGATTATCCAAATTGATTTTTACTTTGCTTTGCGAAATATTCATTTTCTTCAAAATGGAACGAAGCTCATTAACCGTTTGTTGATCCATTTTTTTGGGCAGGGACATTAAAGGATGTCCTCCTTTCAGTCTGAGATTTGAGCCCTTATATCATACCGGCAACGGATACAGGAGAACTGCTCGCCTTTTACCGTTAGCCATAAAAATAAAAGACACGGAATTCATTAGCGGAAGTCCTCAATTGAAAATGTTTTCATCATTTCTATTGTGACCATCCCTTTCCCAAGTTTATACTCTTTTCTGCTCTGCTCAATCAGGGATTGGAGCTCCGGATTGGCTTCAACATCAGCTTGAATCGATCTCTGGTTTTCGATATCATTTCACTCCTTTCATCATAGTTTCTTCTGTCATACTGGAGCGCTCCAATTCGTGTTACCAACAGTATAACATAACTCACTCAAAAGCCAGAAGAAGATAAGCCGGCTCCTTTCAGACCAGCTTATCGATCCGGATGATAGGGTTAGTGCTCGCGTTAGCTAGTTCTCGCGCTCACGCGAGCGTGGACGACTCTTAGGATTAGCGTGGACATGGACGAGCGCTAGCGCTCCCAGACGCTAACGAAACGCCCGGAGGGCTGTGGAGCAGGTTTTTTCTCCGCCGCTCGCCGCATAACTTGTTTGCACGTTGTTGAACGCGATGCATGTAGAGGATTGCCTCCATCGCTGGTTGCAATCCTCTTGTTCGTTTCTGACGCGGCTTATTCCTCTCCCGTCGCCACCGGATTGTCCTCATACGAGATCCAGTCGCTCCAGCTGCCGGCGTAGAGCTTCACGTTGCGGTAGCCCGCCTGCTCCAGGGCCAGCACATTCGGGCAGGCCGTGACGCCGGAGCCGCAGTAGACGATGATCTCCTGCTCGCCCTCAGGATCAAGACCGGCTGCCGCGAACCGCTCCTTCTGCTCCTCCGCTGACTTCCATAGTCCGTCGCCGTTCAGGCTGTCCTTCCAGAACAGGTTGCGCGCGCCCGGGATATGCCCGGCCTTCCTGTCGATCGGCTCCTCCTCGCCCCGGTACCTGCGCGGCTCACGCGAGTCGATCAGCAACGTGCGCGAGTTGCCGAGGCGTTCCCGCACCTCCTGCATGCTGACCAGCATGTCAGGCTGAAGCTCGGGCACGAAGGTCTTCGGCACGATGACCGGCGGCTTCGCGTAGCTGACCGAATAGCCCAGCTCCTTCCACTTGCTGTATCCGCCGTCCAGGATATATGTCCTGCGATGTCCATGATAGCGGAGCAGCCACCACAGCCGCGCCGCGAAGGCTCCGCCCTGGTCGTCATAGGCGACGACGCGCGTATCCTGATCGATGCCCAGCTTGCCGATGAACGCCGCAAAAGCCTGGGAATCCGGCAGCGGATGGCGGCCGCCATGCTCCGTCACGGGAGCGGACAGATCCGTCTCCAGGTCGGCATACAATGCGCCAGGGATATGATCCTGCTCATATGCCTTGCGCCCCGCTTCAGGCGCGCCCAGTTGAAAGCGGCAATCGACGATCACCAGATCGGGTTCATACATTCTGGCGAGCAGCCAGCGTGGTTGAACGATGATGTTCATGACAAGATCCTCTCCTTGCAAGATCCTTATGGGGCTGATGGATTCACAGCTCGATGACGCCTTCGCGGAATGGCGTCAGATTCGCCCAGCCGTCTTCGGTGATATGGTAGGTATTCTCGATGCCGACGACGCCCTGGCCGGGATATGTAAACTTCGGCTCGATCGCGATCACCATGCCGGGCTGCAGCTGGTACTGGAAGCCGCGGGCGAGCACCGGCCATTCGTCCACCTCGAGGCCGATGCCGTGGCCGAGGAACTTCACCTGATCGTCCCCATAGCCCATGAAATGCTCCGCCAGCCCCGCCTCCCTCGCGGTCGCCAGCGCCTCCGCATACAGCGTCTCACATACGGTGCCCGGACGAAGCGCGGCTTCCGTCTGCCGCAGGATCCGTTCAGATACCGCATAGGCCGCGCTCAGCTCATCGGACAGACGACCGATGACCGCCGTTCTCGTCTGGTCGATCACATAGCCGTTCACGCAGCAGCCGATATCGATCAGGATCGGCTCATCCCGCGCAATCGGTTTCACGCCCGAGCCCTGCGGGCTCGCCGGTCCAAGTCCCTGCCCTCCGGCCGGTCCGTCGAAATAGGTCGGCAAGGCTCCTGCCCAGCCGGAGCCGACCATGCCGGTGATGACCTCCTGGTTGTAGCCCCGCATGCGCATGATCCCCATATGACCGCGGCGACGGACATAGTATTCGATCTCGGTGACCAGCTCGAGATCCGTCATGCCGACCTTGATGAGCCCAAGCGCATGCTCCAGCGCTTCGCCGATCAGCAGCCCGGACTGACGGATGAGCTCGATCTCCTCCGGAGACTTGATCATCCTGAGCTCGCGCATCAGCACCGAGCCGTCACGCCACACGGCTCCGGGGATCACCTGTTTCAGCCGCTCGAACTGCTGTACCGGCAGCACATCATACTCGGTGGCGATCACCGGCTGCTTGTTCGTCCAGAGGTCCGGATATTCCGCCGCCAGCTTCTCGCCGAAATGTCTGAACGATCCCAGCGGTTCGGTCCGTACGGCGCTCTCCTGTGCGGCACGCGACACGCTCCTCCTCACGTAGAACACCGGCTCACCGGCCGCGGGCACGAACAGATAACCGGTCTGCATCGACCCGGTCAGATAGTAAAGGTCGATATTCTGCGTAACGAGATAAGCGTCATATCCGTCCGCCGTCAGTCTCTCCTGCATTCGCTCGATACGTTCCCTGACTCCCATCCACTGTTCCCCCATATGCTTGTTTCTTCCTATTGTAGCGGAACAGGAGCCGCGAACTCAAACCATTTGTCCTTGCAACGCGCAGGAAATGAAGCGTGCACATGAAACGAGCTGACGCTTCTGAGCCCGTCCTCATCGCGTCAGCCCCGCTTCATCAACGGATGATCTCCGCCGCTCCCTTCACCTGCCAGATGATTGGGCCGATCGCCCGAAACATCCGGTCATACTCCGCCTCGATGATCAGGATGACTCCCGGCTTGTGCAGCGTCACCTCATAGTCGTACTGCTCGTTTTCATAGCGATAGGGAAATGTGTACGCATCATCGATCAGGACCAGCTCCCGTACCACGACCGATCCTTGCAAGAAAGAGCCATCCTCCGCCATCATCCGCTCGTCCAGCTTCAGGTTCAGCTGCAGGTATCGCTCCGCTTCCCGCCGGGCGGCCGCTTCATCGAAGAGGATGGTTCCTTCCGCCAGATTCCCCGGATCGATCTGCTGGGCGGCGGCATGAGCCGCCCGGTTCACCGCATGCTTCAATTGAAAAAACACCCGAACCGCCGCTTCCTCATCCAGCTGCACCGCATACAGGACGAAGAATGCGACAGCCATCAGCAGGACCAGGATCAGCTTGTCCATATCGCTCCTCCCGATCTGTGAGATGTATCCGACCGACCGCTGGCCTTCAGTAAAGCACGGTCACCCATCGCTTCCGCACCATAATCGCCTCACCCCCGCAACCTGCGTGTGCCGGTTATGGCACGTACTCGCTCATTTTCACCCCGGATGCCTGGATGTGCGACGCGCTGTCCGGCGGTGTGAGCCCGATCAGCCGGTCGATGTTGAGAAGGTCCTCCACCGGGTAGCGGATCGTCAGCTCCAGACCGGTGCCGCGCGGGAGAGGCGCATCCGGCGAATCGGCGGGCAGGCCCGTCTCCGAACGGACCATGTACTCCAGCTTCATCACATCGAAGCCTTTGGCCTTCAGCCGCTCCTTCGATGCCCCTATCATGGACGCATCGATATAGCCGTGCGAGGCGTTGGCCCCGATCTCCAGCAGATAGTCCACCTCCTGCTGCAACGCGGCCTGCCGCATGATCAGCACATGCCGGTAGATCGGACTGAACATGAACCAGCAGATGATGCCCGAGAGCAGGACAAATGCCAGTATCTGCTTCACCCCTCACTCCTCCTGCGCTTCGTTTCCTCACGGATTCAGACGCACGATCCGCTCCCGGACCGTTTCCTCGCGTTGCTCCAGTTGATCGAGCATGCCTTCCTCGCCGGCGAACAGGATCTGGTACAATCCGATCACGACGATCAGCAGCAGCACCGTCACCAGAATCGAACGCATTGGCGAACGCCTTAGCTCCCGCTTCCGGAAGACGGGTTATACAGATTATTGATGCTGGTGATGGCATTGCCGCCCTGCTTCTCGATCGCGTCCTGCAAGCCGCCATTTTTGGTCACCACATTCACGAAGATCACCGCGACAACGATTAACATCATCACCGTAATCAGGATACTTCTCATCTCAATCACCTCTTAATAAATTGGATATGGAATGAACATCAAAACATCATCAACCGAGCGACTGGAACAGGACGCGGGACTCCGCCACCCACGGATAGATAAAGATCAGGAAGGTATAGAAGATCGGCACGCCGGACATGACGAACAGCAGATACGAGGTGGCTTCCTTGCGGCCATCGCGGATAAGCGCCAGCTTCTCCTTGTAGGAGCGTATCCTCTCTTGCAATAGCTCATAATAGGTCTCGCTGCCGTGCAGCCGCAGCGCGTTCAACGTCTCGGCAAAATCATACGCTTCCTCCGTGGCCAGCCGCTTGCGGAAACGCCGGATCGCTTCGCCGGCTCCTTCATACCATTCGTTCACCAGCAGCTGAAGCTCCCTCCGGATGTAGCTGGTGAGCGGGACGCATCTCTGCAGCTGATGATGCAGATTCATGCGCGAATGCTTGTAGTAGAGCAGCTGCGAGCTGATGAGTTGAATCTCGCGCACGATCCGCGCCCGCCGTTGCTCTCGCATGGCTCTCCAGATCAGCCTGTCGCAGCCAAGCACCACCAGCGCAGCGACGCACGCTGCCGCCACTGCGATGAGCGCCATGCCCGCGATCCATTGCTGCTCCCACCCCCGGTAAGCAATCGCACCGATGAATGTGAGGCCGATGATCAGGAGCCTCTTGACCGCCGTATAATCCGCCGCGTCGATCGGCCAGCCGCAAGCTTCCAGCAAGATCCTGAGCTCGTCCAGGCGAGATTCCTCCTTCGGCACGAGGAGCAGAGCGCGAAGCAAGCGGTATCTGCGGCGCTTCTCCAGCATCAGCCGGATGCGTTGCAGAGGGAGGACGGGCTTCCTCGGGAGGAGGCAGAGAAGCAGAGATGACACAGCGGCATAGGCGGTCGCAAACAACCCAAGCATCACCGCAGCCAGCAGCAGAAACCGGTACACCTCCATCACACCCATCACCTCCTTTCCGTCTGCATCCGGACCTCAGCTGCCTGTGGGATCTATGCGCAATTGCCAGGACAAGTCATGCCGTATGCTGTCGATCAGTTGCCGTTGCTTACGAGACTGATAGCGCCTTGCTCCTGTAAGTACACAATCTGCCCTCGATTTCCAATATCAACAGCGCCCCCATCCGACGACACCTGTCCATCATCTCTCCGCTGATTGCGAGACGGATAACGCCTTAACCTGCACATCCGCCAATTCCTTCCCACTTATCTGCCACCGATTGCAAGACTTATAGCGACCGCTCACCCCTGGCTCCGCCCATGCTCACCGATCCTCCGTCCGCGCGCCTGGCTACATGCGGCGAATCGACAGCCACAAGCCCATCACGAACGAGGCGAACATCAGGATCACGCCATTCAGCAGCATATGCTTGCCGCCCGGGTCCACCAGATAGTAGTAGATCGCCTGCTGGCCGTTGAGACGAAAGTTGACCAGGATGAACAACACGAAGAAGACGGGCGGGGAGAAATTGGCGATCCGGATCTCCAGCAGACGGTTGCGCGCCGCCTGATCCGCCGTCTGCGACTGCCGCATATCCAGGATGAGCTCCTGCAGGCTGGCGGAGATATCGACCCCTTCCGTGAGGCCAACGCGCAGCAGATTGGTCAGATACACCCCCCATACATGGCCAAGCGAGAAGGCAAACACGCGCAGCGCATCGTCGACCGACCGATTGGTCGACAGATGCCGGAACAGGCGCTCGAACGGCGCCCTTATCGGCATGCGCATGCGCCGCTCCTCCAGGCACATGGCGAGCGCCTGCCGGATGTTGCGCGGATCGGTCATGACGTAATATTGGTAGAACACCTCCACCGCCGGCAGAAACTCCAACCTCGCCGCCATCTGCTTGCTGACAAGCCGCATGCGCAGCACGATATACGGCAGCGCAGCGAGCATCACGCCAAGCATCAGCATGCCCCGGATATGCAGGAACAGGTAACCCCCGGCGCCCAGGCCGATCAGGCATCCGACGGCGGACAGGAGCAGGAACGATTCCGGTCTGGCCCGGATATTGAGCGCCTCCAGCAGATCCTGCAGATGTCTGGACAGCCAGCCCGGGACCTGCCTGGACGCGCCCGGCCTGCGCGTGCCAGGAAGTTGGACTCGCCGCAAGCGGAAGCGCCGCTCGGCGGTCAGCAGCGCCACTTCCAGGAGCCCGCTGCAGGCCACGAACACCAGGATGAACAGCGCCAGGAGCAGCGCTCCATGCGTCAACAGCTGTTCCGGCTTCAAGGTGTAACCCACCCCCTGCCGTGAAGCTCATCATACTGCTCCGGCGCGTGCCGCCGGATATGGTCGCTGAAGGTTCGGTCCAGGGGCTGGATCTTGCGCCAGCTTCCCGTCACGTGATCGTACAGGATCAGATCGCGCACCTCGACATGGCCGTCATGCTCGGTGATGGCGCCGATGCGCACGATCTTCCGCTTGCCATCGATGTTCCGCATCTCGATGCCGATCTGCGTGACGAACCGGGCGATGCGTCGGCGCAAGCGGTCCGGGTTCATGCCCCGCCTGTCGAGCATGCACATATCCGTGATCGCGTCGGGAACATCCTCGAGAGTATTCACATGCGCGGTCGTCATGCTTCCCATGTGTCCGCGCGTGCAGGCCCGGACATACAGATTCGCCTCCTGATCGCGAATCTCGGCCAGGATGATGCGCTCCGGCGATTGCCTGAGCGCCAGGCGAAACGCCTGCTCCCCGTTGTGCAGCGGATCGTCGTCCGGCGCCTCGAACTCGACGATGTTCTTGGCCGGATAGATCTTGCCAAGATGCAGCTCGCACCGCTGTTCGATCGTGACGATCCGCTGGTCGTCGGGGATCGCGGAGATCAGCGCCTTCAGCAGGTGGGACTTGCCCGTATTGGTCGCGCCGATCACGACGAGATTCAGACGCGCTGCGACGATGGCCTTGAGCAGCAGCGCCGCCTCGCTGTCCAGCGTGTCATACGGCTCGCCGACCAGGCTGTCCAAGGTGACCTCCCTGAGCGGGAAGAAGCGGATCGTGATCGTCGGCTCCCTCGTGTATCCGAAGCCGGTCATCGTGACGCGCGAGCCATCGGGCAGCGACACCTCGGCCCAGCGCTTGCGGGTGTTGATCGCGTCGCGGTTGTACAGGACGAGGTTCTGCTGCAGCCTCTCCACCTCCTCGACCGAGCGGAAGCTGTACGGCGACCTCCTGGCCCTGCCGCTGCGCACCTCGAAGATCCGCGTGCCGATCACCTGCACCTCCTCGAGGGTCTCCCTGTCCTTCAGCACCGACTCCAGCACATTCATGCCGATCACTTCCGCGAATACCGCCTCGCTCATCGTCTCGTACTGATCGGACAGCGGACGGAGATGATGCAGCCTGAGCGCGGCCAGCCGGTCCTGGATGATCGCCATGAACGCCTGCCGTTCGCGCGCGAACCCGAGCACCGCCCGATTCAGCGCCGTGCCGTACTCGATCTGCTCCTCCTCGGTCTCCGCCCGGTTCTCCACGAGATAGGCGCGCA
>Ga0310837_100695_pt1 | contig 20132 bp, 21 predicted proteins | sample SM_ome_5_FD_201315 | JGI IMG/M metagenome (GOLD analysis project Ga0310837, IMG submission 201315) | Sorghum-adapted microbial communities enriched on stacked mutant (SM) sorghum from Joint BioEnergy Institute, Emeryville, California... ...
GTAAGGTTTAGCAACTTCCATTTTACCAAACGAGAAAGGTGTTTTTTTGTCAAGAACAACATTTTTCAAAGAAAAATCCTTATTTCATCAAGGGTTAAAGTCAATTTTCAAGGTGCGAAAGTTGAGTAAATTAAAAATAAAAAGCTTACAAACATTGATAAACAACGTTTGTAAGCTTTTTAGAATCGGTGATATTTACTTAGCGTCCCTGGAGAGATTCGAACTCCCGACCGACGGCTTAGAAGGCCGTTGCTCTATCCAGCTGAGCTACTGGGACAACTATGCTTTGAGAGATTCAGAGCATTGGCTTTTTTGTTTTTTACGTACTAAATTGAAAGGTTAATCGTGAGGACAACGAGACGACACGCCCACCGCTTTATTGAATACCTTTTGGATTATGTTAATCTTAAAGGGGGAGTAAAATTGGCAAAATTACGTGTTTTAACAAGGGAGGAGTTAGAAAAAACTTTGCAAGAACGGTATGAGGTTTTTCAGTTAGATAACAGATAAAACGTATCTGAAATGACAATCCGCTTTTATAAAAAAAAATAGTCCATTTTTTCGTTTTATGAAGGAAATGGGGATTGAGTCCTTTAGGGAAATTGAAAAAAAGCACGTTGACAAGTTTATTATGTGCAATGTATTTAGAACAATCAACTATAGAGATTTCATTACAAATAATTTACTATAGAAAAATAATTATTAAAAAAGACACTGTTTATTTGGGAAAAGTCTTTGAGATTGTTGGTTCTCACTAATGTGGGAACCGATATTTTTTTAAGAGTAGGATTCCAGAAGGGAATTTTTGTTGGTACAAGCTTGTCAGCTTGGTGAAATCGCAATTAGAAAAATAAACATTAATAGCTCCTTTTCGCCCAAAAATTAGTTCATCCATTGAATTTTGTTCTAGAAAAGGTTTCTGGAAGGTGTGAAAAATGAATTCAACCGAATTGATCTGACACTCATTGATATAGATCGGTAGCTTCCAAGCAAATTGAAGGTTCGGGAATAATATTATCTTAATAAAAACTCTTAACAATGTTTTTAATTTGTACGTTCTCTTTTATCATTCATCTAAATCATTCCAATTACTTGAAAATTTTTTATAGAGTTTTTTCCTTGCTCTAGCCAGACGTTGGGCAATAACTTGTTCAGATAATTGAAGTAGTTGACTAATTTCCTTATAACTTTTTTCTTCAAAGTAGTATAGCATAAGAAGAGTGCGATAATCAGGTTTTAACTCAGCAATTGTTTGATGTAGTAGTTTTTTCCTTAATTTATCCTCAACCTTTTTTGCCGCATCCAATTCATGTATAGCAATTATTTCCTCTAATGTATTAATGGATGTTTTATTAATACCAGGACGTTTATTTTTTCTTAACCAATCCAGCGCTGTGTTCCGTGTAACTTGCTTGACCCAACCTTTCATGTTAGTTGCATGCTTTGTTTTTGGTCCACTTATTATCATTTTAAGAAATGATTCTTGAATAATATCTTTAGTAGCTTCATGGTCTAGCACTAAAAAATATATATCTCTATATACAAATCGATAGAAAGAGTTATAGATCATTTCTTGTATTTCGTAATCTAATTTTTCTATATCAGTTCGTAGTAAATAAAACAATTGTTCCAGTTCCATCACTTAGGCTCCCTTCAAAAGGGGTCTAGGTGTTTTTCCTTATCCAATTTCAGAAATCCCCTGATAAATAATTTTTTTTGATTATTTCGTCATATTTTTATAAATCGAACGTTTATAAGAATAGAAGGACATTTTTACATCCAATGTCTCAAATTATTTTGTTGTAGACTTTTGAAAGCAGATGTCCCAACATCTGCATCGCCAAACGGGACTATTATACCTGCCACTCCATGTAAAGTTTCGTAGAGTGAGTCCTATATCAACTTATTTTCATATTCGACATCGGTTTACAGGGTTTTCATCATGTGTTGTAGTAATTATTGCAATTTAGGGTAAATTATTAAATTTAAATTTTTTATATTTTATGAAATTAATTCTTTATGATACGTATTATGTAAATTGTGATTGATACAACGGATAAGTACTCATAAATTACTTTTAAAATTAGACAACGAATCGTGCATTATCGATCTATTTCATCCGAAATTTATAAAACTTATAGATCCATCACAATAAATATTGTCTTTTATTTAAGAATACCTGTACATAATTGTATCTAAAACGTTTTGTTTTTCGATATAGAGAAAATGGAGGATTGTGACACATGCTCGAACTTAAAAATATTCATTTTTCTTACGGAAAGAATTCACCTGTATTAAAAAATTTAAATCTGAAAATTAAACAAGGGGATTTTCTCGCTTTAGTAGGTCCCAATGGTTGCGGGAAAACAACGTTAATTAAATTAATTTGCGATCTTCTTGAAAAACAAGAAGGGTCTATTAAACTAAATGGAATCGATAACGATGATTTTAGAGTGAAAAATGCCATTTTATATTTACCGAGTGATGATATTTTACCAGATTTTCTCACCGGGCGTGAATATATCCAACTCATGCTTAATATGTATCAAAGGAAATTGGACAAAGATTCCCTTCATCGTTTAAGTAACTATTACTCGTTTGAGTCTGCACTAGATATATTAATTGAAGAATACTCAAATGGAATGAAAAAAAAGGTTCAGCTAATGACTGCGATGTTAATAGATCCTGAAATTTTAATCATTGATGAAACATTGAATGGCATCGATGTGGAGTCACGTGAAATTACGAAATTATTATTAACAAAGCTCTCTCAAAGAAAAAAAACAATCATTATATGCTCTCACGACTTACATCTATTAGAAGAAGTATGTAACAAAGTAGTTATATTATATCGTGGAAAAATTTATTTAGAAAAAGAAATGGATGATATCCGAAAAACCTCAAGCTTGCTTTCATTTTTTAGAGAGATTATTAATCATCAAGATGTCATCGATAAAATCATGACTTCTTAACAAAAAATCTAAAGATATAGGTGACGATAGTAATGAGGCTCAATCCAATTATCAATCTAGTTCATTTGTATAATACATTTTTTGTACGAAAAATATTAAGTTTTGGCATCTTAAAAAATCCAATCATTAGAGTATTATTTTTCATTGCGTTTGTAATTTTACTTACCTTTACGTCATTTTCTATGTTTGCTTTTTTCTCTGAAATATTGCAAACAAAAGAAGTTGTACTCTTTTTATTAAATACATATTCTAGCACAATCATCCTTTGGACAATCGTTGTCACTATCTTTATTAAAGTAATCTTCTCTAAAATGGACGGCTTTTTAAGAATGACGATTAATTTTCCAATTAGTAGTAAAGAACGGAATTTTTCCTTCTTTCTCTATGAAACTTTCATTTCCTTTACGGTGATTTTTCTCATTTCCTTCTCGGTCGTCTTATCGATAATTTTAATTCATCGATTCGATTTTGTAGATGTTCTCATTGTGAATCTCTTATATGTCAGTACGTTAAGTTATTTAATTTTACAAGTGATTTCAAAGGTAGTTGCATTTCTTTGTCATCTCTTTCGCATTCCTAAGTTATTTCATATTTTTAATCTTTCTATTTTAGTATTGATTTTTGCCGTTTTTTTTCATGAAGCACAACAGTTAGTGAAAAATTTAGCCTACGATTTCCTTCAAAAAACGAATGAAACAAAAAGTATTCTTTTATTTTTACAACAATTCCATCAAGAGCATGGGTTTTGGCTCACTACACTTTTATATTTTATTCTTGTGTTTGGTCTCGTTAGCTTGATTATAATCATACCCGATCACTCTTATATGTCTAACTCTCGGCACATTATATTATTAGAAAAGTTCAAAAACATGTCTCTTTTAAAAGCATACATTCTTAGTACAATTCGTAACATCAATACTGTAAACACAATTGCAATCGTCTATTTAGCAGCACTCATTCTACTTTTTTTTAAAATGGATGATTATATTTTATATCCAGTCACTATCATGGCCTTTAATAGTATTTATAGTTTTACCCAATCAGAAACATTGAGGGTGTTAATGTATAAGCTTCATTACAATGCTTTAAAGGACTACTTTTATTTGATTAGTTCACAACTTATCGTCATTTATACCATTTCTATACCTTTACTTATCCTAGGATTGATTGTCAATCCGTCTTATATTCATTTACTGATTCCTTATCTTGTGATGACATTTGGAACGCTTATTTTTGTAATGGCAGGAATTTTATTTCCCCCGTATCATGATAATCCGTTTTCAGTCGTCACGAGCGTTGCAGTCGTTACGATTCCGATTCTCGTCATTTCCATTTCACTGACATTCTTACATTTAAGTGTATGGTGGAATATCGCTATTTTGATTTTTTTCTATTTCGTAATCATCCAGTTCAGTATCCAAGGCTTAACGAATTTGAAAAGGAGATTTAGAAATGAAAATATTAGCTAAATGTTTAAACAGTCTCGTCGCAGCTTTTATCACTACATTATTTATTCTGACAGTATGCTTTATGATCATGCTTTTTAGCAGTGGGGAAGAAGGGTACCGAACGACCTATTTTGACAGTATTTTCTTTAAAAGTACTTCTACATCAAAGGAGACATTACAGATGCAGTTTGGTGTAGCAAATGGCATTCCCATCATCATTACAATTGCGATATTGTTTGTCTTTTATTTGGCGATACTCCTTTTGAGTCAGAAAAGGTCGAACAAGTCGTCATGAAAGTAACGTACCCAGTGACGCAACTAACGTTCATACAACTTTTCAAACTAATGATCAACTATTATAAAAAAATGATCATTGGATTTGTATTACTCACGTTACTCCCACTATTAGTAGACACGAGTTGGTTAATGATGAGTTATATTTTTAAATTTCATGTTATTTTTTTCGGTGGCCTTATGCTTTCTTTTGTCATTCATGAGTACCTTCATCTCTTCTGTTTAAAAAATAGCAAAAAAACAGGAAATGTAGAAATAGAGTTTACTTTATTCAAAATTTCCATTCACCCAAAATTTCAATTAACTTCAAAAGAAATTATAAAAGTTGTTCTAGTACCAATCATCACCCTACCACTTATTGGTTTTTTGCTTATTTTTTTAGCAGCACTCACCAATCAAAAGTTTCTCAAGTTTACTGGCTATTTATATGTTTTTCATATCATCAACATTATGCCACCACTCGGTGATGGAATGATGATTTTAAAGACCATCTTCGAGAAAAAAAAGTCCCTTGAAAGGAGGTGAAACAGAAAGTGACTTTAGTAAACCGATTCTCACTCATTTTTTTGTTAGCTTTAGCATCTTGGAAAGATAATGTGAAAGCAATGGTTGAAGAACGTAAAGTACAGTTTGATGGCTGGTTTGTCATATTACTAGCAGTACTTTTAACACTTGCATTTACCATCTTCGCTGCTTTAACAATTTGGTGTATCGTTTATCAGAAAGGAACTTTTACTGGTAATTGGAAATGGTACAAATGGGGTATAAGTGTATATGCTGAATGTAAACGATAAGTGTAAGTAATGGGGAGCCTTCTGAAGTTATACTTTAACTTCAGAAGGTCATTTATATGCAATAGGAAAATTCCTATGATGCATCGTTAAAAATGGTTGTTATTATTTAGTATACAAGATTTCTTTATTACTTATCCAATATAATTCACCAGTCTTACTAGGGTTATATGAAAAATTTAAACGAGAAGAAATGATAAGCATAAGCTATATACAACTTTATTATAAAAAAATAGCTAGTTGTATAATCAAATGCAATAAGTCTTAAAACGTGACAAGATATCTTGTAAATTTGCAGCTCAAAAGAGTAAATTTTGAATTCTCTCTGGAGTACACAGTTTCATAATCGAAATAAAATCATGTTCCTTTTAGAAGGGGATGTTCGACTGCCACCATCGGATACATAACGGAAATCCGGTAAAGTCAATGCTTTGGGATGTTTAGAGCATTGGCTTTTTTGTATTTTATCGTCAAGAAGCAAAAGTCTAATCGTATGGACAAAAAGATTGCATTCCACTGTACTATTAAAGACCATTAGAATTATGTTGGATTATAATAAAATGAGGTATTCATTTGACAAAAGTACGGGTTATGCAAAGAGCAAGATTAGAAAAATAAACTTAACAGGAACACTAAGCGAAGTTATACGACTTTAATGAATCATTAAGTAATTCTAGATTCGATTTTACCTTTGAAGCTGAAGAATCCTTTTAGCGAGGCTTTCACTGTCATTACAAACCTACCTAGCGGGATCACGTAGACTGAATATATTTGTATACCGATAATAACGTGGATCCTGACAAAACTCATTTTCATTCAAAATACCATTTATTGAGCTTTGATTAGTCTTAATCAATTGGTTTTTGAAAAAATCAGTAAGTCCTAGAAACATAGAATAACGAACTTAACGATATCCATTTTCTTTTCTATAGTATAAAAAACATTTTGTTAGAATGTCTTGTGAGTTAAATAACTTGAATCAAAATACTTTTTGAACGGAGGTGATAAGAAATGAAAACATTTGTCCTTGCACCAGATTCATTTAAAGGAAGTATGACAGCAAAAGAAGTTTGTGAAGCGATGGAAACGGGAATCAAAAAAGTATACCCCGATGCCAATTGCATACATGTACCAATGGCAGACGGTGGGGAGGGTACCGTACAATCATTAGTAGACGCAACTAATGGCACAATCTACGAAATAGAAGTCACAGGTCCTTTAGGAAATAAAGTGACTGCGAAATACGGGATTATGGGGGATAAAGAAACAGCAGTGATTGAAATGGCAGAAGCGAGCGGCATTCAGTATGTGACAGATGAGACAAAAAATCCAATGGTGACAACTACTTATGGTACAGGTGAATTGATAAAAGCATGCTTAGATAAAGGCATTAAAAAAATCATTATTGGCATAGGTGGAAGCGCAACCAATGATGGCGGAACAGGTATGGCCGAAGCATTAGGGGTAAAGTTTCTTGATCACCAAGGTAACAAGCTACCTAGAGGTGGTGGATACTTGGATCAATTGTACCAAATTGACACTTCAAACCTAGATCCACGATTACAAGAAGTTTCAATTTTTGTTGCATGTGATGTGACAAATCCATTATGTGGAGAAAATGGAGCTTCATACGTTTTCGGACCTCAAAAAGGTGCAACGGAAGAAATGGTACAAATTTTAGATCGAAATTTATCACACTATGCTGATGTTGTAAAAAAACAATTAGGAAAGGATGTAAAAAATATTCCAGGTGCTGGTGCTGCAGGGGGATTAGGTGCGGGATTGTTAATCTTTACTCAAGCAACATTACAAAAAGGAATCGATCTTGTCATCGAGTATTCTCAATTGAGAAGTAAAATAAAAAATGCTGACTTTGTTTTGACAGGTGAAGGTGGGATCGATTTTCAGACTCAATATGGAAAAACCCCCAATGGAGTAGCAAAGGTAGCAAAAGAATATAATAAAAAGGTCATTGCCATTGCCGGTCATATTGGTGTAGGTGTTGAAGTTCTTTACGACAAAGGTATTGATGCAGTTTTTGGTATCATACCCGAAGCAGGAAGTTTAGAAAAAATTCTGCAAAATGGTGCAAAAAATGTTGAAAGAACATGTGAAAATATTGCACGTTTTATAAAAATAATGGAGAATAGGTAAGCCATTTGTATATTATAAAAGTTAAAGGCCAAAAAGTGTTTAGATCATCTATGATGGAAAAGTGGGTAATTTATCCACTTATTTTCATAAGCATGGTAAACATCTAACGAATATTTCTGCAAGTTACTACTAAGCCAAGCGCAGTATAGATATTTTAGAAAGATTATCTTTACCAAAAAGAGTTATTTTTTTGATGAAAAATCTTTTTTAGCCAAGTTGAGTGCATTAGACCTTGATGATTTATAGAAGGAGAAACATATAAAGGATAATATTGAAGATAATAACGTTATTAAAAACACTAAAAAGGTATATTGTTAATAATTGTACTAGCAATTTAACAGCGAGGATTTAAATATCCATCGAAAACCATTGCAATATCGGTTAAATAAAATGAAAGAAGTAATTGGAAAAGATCCTAAAAATATTTTTGAACTTTTGAACTAATATGCTATCTGTTAAATAAACTATGTGTAAAATATTTCTCGAGGCTATTTACTGGAAAAAAAGAGAAGGCGCTCTATCATTAATGTACGCTTACCAGGGCGAATACATTAAGAAAGAGGCCTTCCCATGGAGAAAATTATATCAAAAATATACGAACTAATAAAGAATACAGAAAATCTTATTGATCTAGAGGAACGTATCCAGTGGTTCATGTATGATGTCTTTTCGACTTTGTTAGGGGAAGTTTTCACAAAAATCGATCAAGCCATCGTGAAAAAGAAACAAGCTGAAGGTTGGACCGTCAAACGAAGAGATTCGAAGACCATTCAGTTCACGTTTGGTGCTGTTAGTTTTCAACATACGTTAATGGGAGACAGAGAAGGACATCCACACTACGTTTTTGATGAATGGATCGGATTTCGGAAATATCAGCGTTTTAGTCCTTTGGTGGAAGTAAAGGTAGCCGAATTGGCCAGTGAATGTACCTACCGTGAAACGGCCCGGGTGTTACAAGAGTGGACGGCTGTTCACATCAGTCATCAAACAGTTGGAAGTATTGTAAGAAGGGTAGGAAAAGCGCAAGCCCAAGCAGATAAAGAAATGGTGGAAGAATTGGAAGAGGCGGCTTCCCTTTCGAAGGGGAAAGAAGTGGACATCTTATTTGCAGAAGCAGATGGAGTATTTGTTCATGGAACGGAGAAAAAAAGCATGGAAGTTCATCATGCGATTGTGTATGAAGGATGGGATATGAACGGAAAGCGAGTATCCATACGGCAGCCAAAAGTGATCATGACGACCGTGTCCTCGGATGCATTTTGGAAAGAAGTTCAAGCGTTTGCAGCCCATCACTATTCATTAGAAAAAGCCCAAATCGTCACGAATAGCGATGGGGGAAAGGATACACAGCAGAGAAGTTTCAAGAAGCCATTTCACAATCACGGTATCCTGTCCTGAATCAACTGGATCCTTACCATATTTCTCGAGCTTTCATTCGGGCATTTGGTGGAGGAAAAAGTGAATATAAAGACGCAGTTAAAAAGGCGATAAAAGAGCACAATCTCGAAAATTTTAAGTTATGGATGGACACTTACGAAAGCACGCTAGAGGATCCGAAAAAGCTGGAAAAGGTAAAGGATTTTCGTACTTATATTCAACATAATTGGGACCGAATATTTGATTGGAGAGAAAAAGTGGGGAACCCGCCGAAAGATGCAAGAGGCTTGGGAGCGATGGAGTCGAACCAAAGACATATCTCCTTCCGAATGAAAAAAAGAGGAATGCATTGGAGCCCAGAAGGTGGAGAAGCCATGGTAAAAGTGAAACAAGGCATCTTAAATCAAACCTTACGGGCTGTGTATCTCAAACACCAACATAGAAGTAAAAGAAAACAACGAGACGTGAAAAAAACGACCAGACTGGCGAGTCTTCTTCACCAGACTACTCGTCCGTCAATTGGAGTGAAACAAGGTCGGATTAGCTTATATGGGGCTCATTCAAGTGCGATTGGACAATTAATAAAGAGTTTACGATAATCCCCTGAATTTTTTTGTCAGGTTCGAAGAACGTGACGAAAAAATTCAGGTAACCAAGCGAAAGCGCGGTAGCTGAAAGTGAGCGTACAAAAAGTGAGCGCTGAAAATAGCATGCTTAAAGCAATGTCGAGAAAAACTTGACACATACAACTGGCAACTGCTGTTGGCGATTTTTGCAAAAATGGGGTACAATCATGTTATGAAACGGATAAAAGAAATAAAATAAGGTCTAAACCTGGTCACTTGCACATTTTCAAGCGATGAAAGGAGATCGGTATGAACGAGCAACAACGCGCGTCCGGCAAAATCACGACGGAAGCAGCTCCGGCGGACAAAAAATCCGCAACGGGAGAAAAAGATTACAGCAAATATTTCCAAAGGGTTTACATTGCCCCTTCTTTAAAGGACGCCAAAAGGCGGGGAAAAGAGGCGGTCCGATACTTGAAAGATTTTTCCATTCCCGACCATTTGCGGGGAATGGGCGACGGAAGAAAGTTTTATATCCGCACGTACGGCTGCCAGATGAACGAACATGATACGGAAGTGATGGCGGGCATCTTTATGGAATTGGGCTATCAGCCGACGGAGGAGCCGGAGGACGCCGACGTCATCCTCCTGAACACCTGCGCCATCCGGGAAAACGCCGAAAACCGGGTGTTCGGCGAACTCGGCCATTTGAAATCGCTGAAGCGGGAAAAACCGGATCTTTTGCTCGGGGTTTGCGGCTGCATGGCCCAGGAAGAATCCGTCGTGAACAAAATCCTGGAAAAGCACCAGCATGTGGACATGATCTTCGGCACCCACAACATCCACCGGCTTCCCCATATCTTGTACGAAGCCTACATGTCGAAGGAAATGGTCGTGGAAGTCTGGTCGAAGGAAGGGGACATCATCGAAAACCTGCCGAAGGCGAGGAAGGGGAACATCAAGGCCTGGGTGAACATCATGTACGGGTGCGACAAATTCTGCACCTATTGCATCGTCCCCTATACCCGCGGGAAGGAAAGAAGCCGGCGTCCGGAGGACATCATCCGGGAAGTCCGGGAGCTCGCGGCCCAAGGGTATAAGGAGATCACCCTCCTCGGGCAAAACGTCAACGCCTACGGCAAAGATTTTACCGATATTCAATACCGTTTCGGGGATTTGATGGACGATTTGCGGAAGATCGACATCCCCCGCATCCGTTTCACCACCAGCCATCCCCGGGATTTCGACGATCATTTGATCGAGGTGCTGGCGAAGCGGGGAAATCTGGTCGAACATATCCACCTGCCGGTGCAATCCGGTTCCAACCAAATTTTGAAGATCATGGCCCGCAAATATACCCGGGAGCAATATTTGGAGCTCGTCCGCAAGATCCGGGCGGCGATCCCCGATGTTTCCTTGACGACGGACATCATCGTCGGCTTCCCGAACGAAACGGACGAACAGTTTGAAGAAACCCTGTCCCTTTACCGGGAAGTGGAATTCGATTCCGCTTACACCTTCATTTATTCCCCGCGGGAAGGCACGCCCGCCGCGAGGATGAAAGACAACGTCCCGATGGAAGTGAAGAAGGAGCGGCTTGAGCGGCTGAATAAGCTGGTCAGCGAAATCTCCGCGAAAAAGATGAAAGAATACGAAGGAAAAGTCGTGGAAGTTCTGGTCGAAGGGGAATCGAAGACCAATCCGGACGTGCTCTCCGGTTACACGCGGAAGAATAAACTGGTGCATTTCAAAGGACCCAAATCGGCGATCGGCCAGCTGGTGAAAGTGAAGATCACCGAGGCCAAGACGTGGACGTTAAGCGGGGAAATGGTCGAGGAAAACGTACCGGTCGAGGTGAAATGAATGGGGAAATATACGAAGGATGACATCGTGCAAAAGGCGAAGGAATTGGCGGAAATGATCGCCCAAACCGAAGAGGTGGATTTCTTCAAGCGGGCGGAAGCGAAAATCCACGAAAATCAAAAGGTCCGGGAAAAGATCGCCAGCATCAAAAGCCTGCAAAAACAGGCGGTGAATTTCCAGCATTACGGAAAGACGGAAGCCTTGAAGCAGGTGGAGGCGAAAATCGAAGCCCTGGAAAAGGAAATTGACGAAATCCCGATCGTCCAGGAATTTAAAGAATCCCAATACGAAGTCAACGAGCTTTTGCAAATGGTCTCCACGACGATCGCCAACACGGTGACCGATTTGATCATCGAATCCACCGGCGGGGACAAATTGCAGGGGAAAACCGGGGCCCATTTGAAATACGAGGCCAAGGGCGGCTGCCGTTGACGGCGCAGGGGATGAAGGAGGCCGCGCCTGCAGGCGGCTTCCGCCGTCCGCCTTCCGGAGGCGGAAGGAAGCGGGACCGCCGCCCCGTGCTGCCCGGACATATTCAATGGCGCAAGCGGTGTTTTTGGTGCCTGTTTGCGGAGGATCCGGGCGCATCTGGAGCCGTCCCGCCCCTTTTTCCAAGGATGTTAAAAGACTTGGCGGAGCTTTCGCGCCCGCCTTTTTCTTTTTTGAGAGCATTTTCAAGGCACGGCGGATCTTCGTTCGTGCTTTTTCCATGGTTCTTTATCACAAACGGCGTGACGGGCGCATAGGATGAAGTGATAAAAATCTTGAGGAGGTTTGCGCTCGCATGACGAAACATAGAGAGATCATAACAAAAGCGGTCGTCGCCAAAGGCAGGAAATACACCCAGTCCAACCATGCCATCCGTCCCGTCCACGCGCCGTCATCCATTTTAGGCTGTTGGATCATCAACCACTCATACGAGGCCAAAAAATCCGGAAAATCGGTAGAAATCCATGGATCCTATGACATTAACATATGGTATTCCTATAATGATAATACGAAAACGGAAGTGGCATCGGAGAAAGTGTCCTACAAGGACGTCATCAAGCTGAAATACAGGGATGAAAATGCGATCGCCGACAAGGAAGTCATCGCCCGTGTTTTGCAGCAGCCCAACTGCCAGGAAGCTGCCATTTCGAACAAAGGGAACAAGATCTTGGTGACGGTGGAAAGGGAGTTTCTTGTCGAATTGATCGGGGAAACGAAGGTCCACGTCCAATTGAGCGATAAGGAAGATGAGGACGACGATTGGGAATTGGACGTCGACGATGAAGAACTGGAAGAAATCGATCCGGATTTTTTGGCCAATGAGGAAGAAGAATAGGCATCAACGGCTCTGCCTTGCATCCGGCAGGGCTTTTTTCCGGCAAAATACGGATTGTGGGATTTGAAGGTTCGGAAAAGCCTTTCCGGAGAATTTTCCGGACGGCGGGAACGGCCCGGGCAGGGGCTTTACGGAGCTGCCGTTTTTAGACGGCTCATCGCGGGGCCGGTATCCGGGCGATGGCGGCCTTTTTTCCGCCGCGGACGCGGGTGTTTCACGGCAACCCATGCCAAAACGTATATTTTTACAGCAGACGCAAAAAGGGACGTATTGTGCGGCCGGGCGGGATTTCCCGGGAGTTCGCTTTCTCCGCAGGACGGCAAGTCCGGGGAGAAAGGGCGAAAGTCCGGGACGGCCGGAGCGGGACGGACGATTTCCTCTTTCCCGCAAGCGAAGAGGAAGAACTGATTTCCTCCGCCCCGCCTAAGGAAGAACGCCGAAAAAAGCCGGGAGAAGCGGCAATGAATCGACGAACCCTTTTCTTTCAAGGGATTCTGACGATTCGTCAGCTATGGCTTGGCAAATTAATCGACGATCCCCTTTTCTTTCAAGGCTTCGTAAGCGGCTTTTTCATTTTCCTCTTTGATTTGATATTCCAAAGTCCCGTCCACGATTTTCGCGCAGCGGCCGCCGAAAGGCTTCAAGGATTCCTTGATTTCCTTTATATCCGCCGCTTTTTTCAAAGGATACTGCACCTTCATGCCTGGTCATCTCCCGCTACCACTATAACAAACGGGCCGGCTTTGTCAATAAGGCGGGCGCCGCCCCCATTCGGAAACTTCCCCGTTTGTGCCCTCATCCCGCAGGCCGAACCTCATCAAAGTTTTTCGCCTATGCTATAATAAAAAAGAAAAACCGTTCGAAAAGGTGTTGTTTGCATGAAGCAATATACCCCGATGATCCAGCAGTATTTGCAAATCAAGGCAGATTATCCGGATGCCTTTTTATTTTTCCGGCTGGGCGATTTTTATGAAATGTTTTTCGACGACGCGATCAAAGCGTCGCGGGAACTGGAGATCACCCTGACGTCCCGGGACGGCGGCGCGGAGGAAAAAGTGCCGATGTGCGGCGTCCCATACCATTCGGCCCAAACCTATATCGAAAGGTTGATTGAAAAAGGATATAAAGTGGCCATCTGCGAACAGATGGAAGATCCGAAGCAGGCGAAGGGGGTCGTGAAAAGGGAAGTCATCCAGCTCATCACCCCGGGGACGATGATCGAAGGGAAGGGGATCCGGGACAAGGAAAACAATTTTCTCGCCACGATGACGCCTTTTCCCGACGGCACCATCGGTTTCGCCTATGCGGATCTGTCGACCGGGGAAAGCAAGGTCACCTTATTCGATTCGGCGGAGGATTGCTTCAACGAAATCTCCACCATCCGCGCCAAGGAAATCGTTTTATCCGAGGATTTCCCCGAAGATTGGGAGAAGCGGCTGAAGGATTTCGGCGTCCAAACCATCTCCCGCGAGGAAGACACCTCCTCTTCGCCTTCCTTCGAAAAGATCCTGCGTCCCGTCAACGGGGAAAAATTGCAGCGGACCCTTTGCCGGCTTCTCCATTATATTTTCCGGACGCAGAAAAGGAATCTGGAACATCTGCAGCCCGCGGAATTTTACCAGATCCGCCAATACATGAAGATCGATCATTTTTCGAAACGGAATCTGGAATTGACGGAAACGGTCCGCACCAAGGACAAAAAAGGCTCCCTCCTATGGTTTTTGGACGAAACGATGACGGCAATGGGGGGAAGGCTTTTAAAACAATGGATCGACCGGCCGCTGTTGTCGAAAAAGGAAATCGAACGGCGGCATCAGATGGTGGGCGCCTTGAAGGACGCCTATCTGGAAAGGGAAGAGTTGAGGGAATCGCTAAAGAAGGTCTATGACATCGAACGGCTGTCGGGGAAAATATCCTTCGGGAACGCCAATGCCCGGGATCTTCTCCAACTGAAACAAACCCTCAGGGAGATTCCGGCGATCAAGGAGATCCTGCTGCGGATTCCCGACGAAGCGGTCCATGGCTTGGCCGAAACCTTGGATCCCTGCCCGGAAATCGCCGAATTGATCGAAAAGGCCATCCGGGATGACCCGCCCCTTTCCGTCAAGGAGGGGAACATCATCCGCGACGGTTACAATGAAACATTGGACAAATACCGGAGCGCCATGCGGGACGGAAAAACATGGATCGCCCGACTGGAGAAGGAAGAGCGGGAAAAGACCGGAATCAAATCGCTGAAGGTCGGCTACAACCGGGTTTTCGGCTATTATATCGAGGTCACGAAGGCGAATCTCCATCTGATCGACGACCGGTACATACGGAAGCAAACCCTTGCCAACGCGGAACGGTTCATTACCCCCGAATTGAAAGAAATGGAGTCTTTGATCCTGGAAGCGGAGGAAAAGAGTGTCGAACTGGAATATGAGCTGTTTATCGGAATCCGCGACCGGGTGAAAAAGGAGATTCCCCGGTTGCAAAAACTGGCCAAGCGGATCAGCGAGATCGACTGCCTGCAATGCTTCGCCAGCGTCAGCGACAAGAACCGCTTCGTCCGGCCGATTTTCTCCGACGACCGGAGGCTGGAGATCAAGGAAGGGCGGCACCCGGTGGTGGAAAAGGTGATGGAACGCGCCACCTACGTGCCCAACGACTGCTACATGGATGAAAACCGGGAAATTTTGCTGATCACCGGCCCGAATATGTCGGGAAAAAGCACCTATATGCGGCAGATCGCCCTGACCGCCATCATGGCCCAGATCGGCTGCTTCGTCCCGGCCAGCCGGGCGGTGCTGCCGATCTTCGACCAGGTTTTCACCCGCATCGGGGCGAGCGACGATCTCGTGCACGGGCAGAGCACCTTCATGGTGGAAATGCTGGAGGCGCAGTACGCGATCGTCCACGCGACGAAGGACAGCCTCATCCTGTTCGACGAAATCGGGCGCGGCACCTCCACCTATGACGGAATGGCCCTCGCCCAGGCGATCATCGAATACGTCCACCATAAAATCGGGGCGAAAACCTTGTTTTCCACCCATTACCATGAATTGACCGTCCTGGAGGAACGGCTGCCGAAGCTGAAGAACGTCCACGTGGCGGCCGTCGAGCAGAACGGCAGCGTCGTCTTCCTCCATAAAATCCGCGAAGGGGCTTCCGATGAAAGTTACGGCATCCACGTGGCCAAATTGGCCAAGCTCCCTGATGAGCTCATCAAACGGGCGGAAGAAATTTTGCGGAGCCTGGAAGGGAAGGAAGAAAGGACGGAAGGGGAGGAAACGGGCGCAGAGAAGCGAAAGGGCGGCCCCGCCCCCGCTTCCCCGGTCGCCGCTTACGCCCATGATCCCGGCGGACCGGAAGACGGGGAGGAAGCCGACGGCTTTCAACTGTCCTTTTTCGGTGAAGAAGAAATGCCCAAGAATTCTTTAACCCTCAAGGAAAAAAAGGTGCTTCAGCAATTAAGGTCCCTGAACGTGCTGGAAATGACCCCGATGGACGCGATGAACGCCCTGTACGAACTGCAAAAAAGATTGAAAAAATAACGGCCATCCTTCAGCGGAGGAGGAACTGCAAATGGGAAAGATCATTCAATTGGGGGATTCGATCGCCGACAAAATCGCGGCAGGGGAAGTGGTGGAACGGCCGGCCTCCGTCGTGAAAGAGCTGGTGGAAAATGCCATCGACGCCAACAGCACCGTCATCGAGGTGGAAGTGATAGAGGCGGGGTTGGCAAAGATCCGCGTCATCGACAACGGGGAAGGGATGGATGAGGAGGACGTGGTCATGGCCTTTGAACGGCATGCCACGAGCAAGATCAAGGACGAGGCCGATCTTTTCCGCATCCGGACCCTCGGCTTCAGGGGGGAAGCCTTGCCGAGCATCGCCTCCGTTTCCCGCATGGAGGTGGTGACGGGCACCGGGGAAGGGCCGGGGTCCCGCCTCGTCCTGGAAGGCGGAAAGAAGGTCCTGCTCGAGCGGGCTTCCAGCCGCAAAGGAACGGATATCACCGTTTCCGATCTGTTCTTTAACACCCCCGCCCGCCTGAAGTACGTCAAAACGATCCATACGGAGCTGGCCCACATCACCGATTTGATGAACCGGCTGGCCCTGTCCCGGCCCCATATTGCCATGAAGCTTTCCCACAACGGGAAGGTGCTTTTGCAAACGAACGGAAACGGCGATCCCCGGCAGGTGCTTGCCGCCATATACGGCGTGGCCAACGCGCGGAAGATGATTCCGGTGCGGGGGGAACATCTGGACTTCCGCCTGGAAGGCTATCTTTCCCTGCCGGAACTCACCCGCTCGTCCCGGAATTCCATTTCCGTTTTTGTCAACGGAAGATATGTCAAAAATTACGGGATTTCCAACGCCGTGATCCAAGGGTACCATACCCTGCTTCCCGTCGGCCGCTTCCCGGTCGCCTACCTCCATTTGTCGATGGATCCGGAGCTGTTGGATGTCAACGTCCATCCGGCGAAACTGGAAATCCGCGTGAGCAAGGAAAGGGAACTGTACGAATTCATCGAAAGGAGCATCCGCTCGGCTTTTCAGGATAAAAATCTGATCCCCCGGCCGGCCGAACAAGTCAAATCCAAGCCCCGGCCTTCCCGGCAGCTCCAATTTCAGCTGGACCATGCCGGAAAGGGGAGCGGGGAACGTCCGGGACCGCTGACGAAGGAAGAACGGGAAACGGTCAAAAGGTGGATGGAAGACTTAAAGAAGGATATGGAAAGGGAAGATCCCTTAATCCGGGAAGAATACCCGGAAAAAGGCGGAGAAGTCCCCCGGTTTTCCGGAGAAGAGGCGGGGGCCGTGCCGCCGGAGGGCGGTCTTTTCCCCGAAACGGGCTTCCATCCTCCGGAAACGGATGGCCATCCTCCGGAAATTTCCCGCGGCCCCGCGGACGTCGACGAAGCCGTGAAGAAGGAAACGGGCCTTTCCTTCCTCCGGGAAGAGGAGGCGGCCGGGTCTCCGGCAAAGGAACCGGATGGGGCGGATGGGGGCGAGGAGCCGGCGGAAGGGCGTTTTCCGCCCCTTTATCCGATCGGGCAAATGCACGGCACCTATCTTTTGGCCGAAAATGAAAACGGCCTGTACATCATCGACCAGCACGCCGCCCAGGAAAGGATCAAATATGAATTCTATTATGAAAAACTCGGGCATCCCCCCGATGAATGGCAGGAACTCCTCATCCCGATCACGCTGGAATTTTCCAACCAGGAAGCGGTAAAAATCGAGGAGAATTTGCCGGAATTGAAAAAGATCGGCTTAAATCTCGAGCCTTTCGGAACGAACACGTACATCATCCGCAGCCATCCCGCCTGGTTTCCGAAAGGCAGCGAAAAAGAACTGATCGAAGAGATGATCGACCAGGTGCTTTCGATGAAAAAGATCGATTACCGCCGCCTCCGGGAAGAAGCGGCCATCACGATGAGCTGCAAGCGCTCCATCAAGGCGAACCACCGGCTGCGCAAAGAAGAGATCCAAAGGCTGCTGGACGATTTGCGGCAAACGAAAAATCCCTTTACCTGCCCCCATGGCAGGCCGGTCATCGTCCATTTCTCGACCCGTGAGCTGGAGAAAATGTTCAAACGGATCATGTAGCCGGGCGGCTCTGTTGCCGGGCAAACATGTGGAAAAGGATGGGGGCCAACCTTCTTGAGGCCTTCCCGGTATACGGAGGAAAGAGATGGGAAATACTAAATGGATACTTAACTTATTTTCCGAAATATGGTAAACTGAAAAATAATCTGTCTTCCTGAACTTCTTCTTGAAAGCGGGGAAGAGATTGGGCAACAAGGAAAAACTGGCAGTCATCGTCGGTCCGACCGCCGTCGGCAAAACGAAGGTAAGCGTTGATGTGGCCAAAAAACTCCGGGGGGAAATCATCAGCGGCGATTCGATGCAAATCTACCGGGGCATGGACATCGGCACGGCCAAGATCAAGAAAGAAGAGATGCAGGGTATCCCCCACCATCTCATCGATATTAAAGACCCCGAAGAATCTTTTTCCGTGGCCGAATTCCAGCGGATCGTCCGGGAAAAAATCAGCGAGATCTCCCGAAGGGGACGTTTGCCGATGATTGTGGGCGGCACCGGCCTCTATATTCAATCGGTGCTCTATGATTACCGGTTCTCCGGAAAAGGGAACACCGGCGGGCTCCGCAAGGAGCTGCAGGAACGGCTCCGGCGGGAGGGAACGGAAAAGCTTTACCGGGAACTGTCGGGCATTGACCCCGATTCAGCGATAAAAATCCATCCAAATGACGGGAGGCGGATCATCCGGGCGCTGGAGATCTATTACAGTACGGGCGTGACTATGACGGAACATTTGCGGAAACAAAGGAATGAATTGCGCTACGATGCGGCCGTCGTCGGGTTGACGATGGACCGGGAACGCCTTTACAGGCGGATCGATGAACGGGTGGACAGGATGATCGAAGCAGGGCTGCTGGAAGAAGCCAGGCGCTTCTACGATCGGGGCCTGCGCGGCTGCCAGTCCATCCAGGCCATCGGGTACAAAGAACTGTACGCCTATTTTGACGGTACATTGTCCCTTGCGGAAGCGATCGCGCTTTTGAAAAAAAATACCCGGAATTACGCCAAGAGGCAATATACCTGGTTCAAAAACAAAATGGACGTTCAATGGTTCGATGTGGAAGCATATCCCTACGGCGTCTTAATCGAAAAAATAACCGAGCATATAGCAGGAAAGCTGAAGATTTCAGCGAAATAAAATAAATAGAGAAAATGAAGGAGGACATAAAATGAAGCAAATCAATATTCAGGACCAATACCTAAATCAGCTGCGCAAGGACAATGTACCCGTGACGGTTTTTTTGCTGAACGGTTTCCAAATCCGCGGGACGGTCAAAGCTTTCGACAACTTTACCGTGCTTTTGGAATCGGACGGCAAACAGCAATTGGTGTATAAACACGCCATTTCCACCTTTGCGCCGATTCGGAACATCCCGATCGAATTTGAGCAATGAGAAAAAACGATCCTTACATAATCGATGATCGAGGGCTGAAAACGGAGAGGTTTTCAGCCCTTTTTGCCGTTCGCGAATCGAACGCGTCCTTCGCCTGCCGGCGCTCCATGCGGCCGGCTTTTTCGTACGCCCGGCATGGGTGCGACGCTATAGGGTGAAAGTCCCGAACGGGGGCTGGCGAGCGCCTACCGTTAGCTGAAGGCAAGGGTGTCCGCCGTGAGGCGGAATCTGAAGGAAGCTGGAGGCAAACACTCGACCTGAGGTACACGAACCCAATCGGAGGCCGTCACAGTCGGACGAGTCTGCGAAACAAGACGAAGTCCCAAGCCGCCAAGGGCTGTGGAGGTATATTGGGCA